>Ga0209415_10005454_pt1 | contig 22850 bp, 17 predicted proteins | sample PeaSoiSIISIP2007_FD_187696 | JGI IMG/M metagenome (GOLD analysis project Ga0209415, IMG submission 187696) | Peat soil microbial communities from Weissenstadt, Germany - SII-SIP-2007 (SPAdes) (version 2) | ecosystem: Environmental > Terrestrial > Soil > Wetlands > Peat | place: Germany... | reverse complement strand
GATGGTTCGTCGGTTCGGTTCGCCGTCGGCCACCAATGTGTTGGTCCTGGTGCCCGGCACCCAGGCCGGTGCGGCTGACTTCGACATCGTCGGTCCGTATCTCGCCACGACCGTCCCGAACCTCCAGGTGTGGGCCGAGATGCGGCGAGAGGGAGCGCTGCAGACACAAGACTCCCTGCTCCTCAAGGTCCTCAAGGGCACGGCAACGGTCCAACAAGCCTTCGACTACTACCTCGGGTGGCTCGCCAATCCGTCGATCAAGCACCACTACAAGCCGCTGGTGGCGTCGAAATACGGTTTCGTGGATCAGTGGGGACTGGCGGTCGCCATGGGGGATCTCAACAACGTCATCCAGCTGGCGCGCGACGGTGGCAAGCGCACCGTCATCCTAGGTGGCCACTCGTTGGGCGGTGCCGAGGCCTCGATCTACCCGGTGTGGGACTTCGGCGGTCAAGGCGGCTATCAGAACATTGCCGGCATCATCGGGATCGACGGCGACGCCGGTCTGGCCAGTGGATTCGGCGGTTCCCCCATCACCACCGCCTCCGAGGCCACCACGGCGCTCACGAATCTGGAATCGGGCAGCCCGTGGCTCGACCTCCTCGGCCTGGGCCTTCCCTGGTCCACCGGGGCCTTCGCCCAGGTCGCAGCGGTGGCAGCGGTGAAGGATCCCAACGCTCCATCGACCCTCCAGGCTTCAGGACTGCTACCGGCGGATCTCAACGCGCCGGTTACGGTGTCCAATCTGGCGGGACTGGGATACGCCTTCGACGCCTCTACCTCGCCGGCGTCGCTGGCCCTCATCCATGTGCACTCTGGCAACCTGGATACCAGTACCTCGCCCGCGGGGTGGGTGAATACCGGCCCGACCCCGGTGCAGAACGTCGCCGATGTGTTCTCAGAAGAGCCCGCCGGACCGGTCGATTGGTACTACCCCGAACGTCTCAGCATTGACACCGAGGCCGCAGGTTCACTCACAGAGACGCCAGCGGCAAGCGTGCTCGGGCTCCAACTCACGCACCTGGCACAGGTCGATGTGCCGATGTACGTGATACAGACATCGCTCGGTGGCGGCACGGACTATCCTCCGGGAGCCGTCATCGCTGCCGCCCAGGCGTATCAGGCCGCGTCTCAGATTCCAAGCCTGACGACAGTCGACGAAAGTGCGACCTACGCCCACCTCGACCCGTTGTTGGCGACTCCATCACAGAACGAGTTTCTCGAAACGGTGGTGCCCTGGATCGAGGCTTTGCCGGCATACCAGCCTTGAGATGGGTCGCAGTTCAGACAAGATCGCCGAAGGCGTTCCGGCTATTGGCTGGTCAAAGGGCGTGGACGAGATTTTCGGCAGCACAGGATAGAGAGCGACCACCGCTGGCTGAGAGGCAACCTTCGCCCCAATCAGCGAGGTCAGCGCCACGCACATTCCAGTTGTTCAACTCCTGATTGTCAGGGACCGATACCTCCCAGGAATGGTTTGACGCAGATCGTGAAGCCTGAGGACGGTCTTCGGTGGCAACCGACCGGAAGTACAAGGAGCCCAGTGGAGAGGACCGATGGCGCGGTCGCCCTGTCCTGTCCGCCCTTGTGCGCTCGACGGTCTTTCTCGTGCCGATCGGACTCTCGATCGTCTCTGCGACGATCACTGCGCATCTCCTTCCCAGGCCGCACGACGACGGATCATTGGTGGGATGGTGGGCAGCCGTCCTCGCGGTACCCACCATCGTCCTGTTTGCTACCGAGCGGCTCGCCCGTCGAGCGCTGCCGCTGGCGGTGTTGCTCAAGATGACCATGGTCTTCCCCGACCAGGCACCCAAGCGTTTGGCAGTCGCCCGCCGGGCGGGAAGCACACGGGACCTCGCCCGCCGAGTCGAGGAGGCTAGGACGCACGGGACTGTCGACGAGCCGATCGTGGCCGCGGAGAAGATCCTGGCGTTGGCAGCGGCTCTCAATGCCCATGATCGGCTGACGCGCGGTCATGGCGAACGGGTGCGAGCTTTCACCGACCTCGTCGCCGATGAGCTGCACCTGCCGACAGGTGATCGCGACCGTCTCCGTTGGTCCGCGCTCCTCCACGACATAGGCAAACTCGCTGTTCACCCTCGTACCCTCAACAAGCCGGACAAGCTCGATGATGAGGAGTGGGCCGTCATAAAGAATCACCCGCTCGAGGGAGCGAGGCTGACAGCGCCGCTTGCGGGGTGGCTCGGTACGTGGGCTGACACGATCGCCGAGCACCACGAGCGATACGACGGCACCGGTTACCCCCATGGGCTAGCGGGCAACGATATCTCGCTCGGAGGGCGGATCGTGGCGGTGGCGGACTCCTACGACGTCATGACGTCCATCCGCAGTTACAAACGGCCCATGAGCCCCGAATCGGCGCGGGCCGAGCTCGCCGCATGCGCGGGATCACAGTTCGATCCTCAGATGGTCCGGGCCTTCCTCGACGTCTCTATCGGGCGGCTCCGTCCCGTCGCCGGGCCCCTTGTGTGGCTCGGTTCGCTGCCATTCGTGAGCGGCATCCCGCAGCTCGGTCAAGCGGCATTGGCACTCGGACGAGTCGGGGCAGCTTCGGCGGTGGTGGCCGGCGCGGTTGCGGTGGGCTCAACGCAGACAGCGCTACCGGCGATGGCAGTACCCAATCCGCCACCGCTGCCCTCTATGGGCACACACTCGCCAGGGAGTGGCGGTGTCCCGAACGCGTCCGTCAGCACAGGAAGAGGTTCTGGCACATCGAGCACAACGGTGGCCAGCTTGGAGGAATCGGGTTTCAGGAGCTCAGGTTCCACCAACACGGGTTCCACGGGATCAGGATCACGTGCCTCGGGATCGAAAGGTGCGGGAAGCACGGGTTCGGGATCCGATGGTTCGGGTTCCAGAGGTACGGCGAGCGTCGGCCGGGGCTCGAGTAGTAGCTCGGGTACCACTGGCTCGAGCGGCGGTGATTCGGGATCAGGTGTCGCTGGATCCAGCGGCTCCGGAACGAGCGGTTCGGGTACCACTGGCTCGAATACCAACGACTCGGGTACCACTGGCTCGGGATCCAGCGCCAAGACAACAGTCACAACGACGACAACCACTCCGACGACTGCCACGCCAGCGACGACCACCACGACGACGATCCCCAAGACATGCCTGTTGGGGATTCTGTGCCTCTAGGTCAAACCGGAGGAAGCCCACACTTCGGGTAGCGAAAGAGCAGGATCCAGGGGGTTGGATGCCGAACTCCCCCGCTCCGCCCATCTCTCCGTCGCTGATCTCGGCGGGCGAAGGCCCAGCTCAATGGTGTCGGATGACACTCCGGCATCGGTTTTTCTCCGACTGGCCACCCGGCCACGATCCAAGTTCACCAAAAGTGACGTCTAGACACCCTTGGTGGTCGGGCGTACGCTGCTCACGTCGGCCTGTTGGCAGGACGCCGCGCCAGCGGGCTGCGGGGGGGTACGGCGGGGCCGGGGACCTGAGCTAGGGGATGCGGGACCACACCAGGTCCCGGACCCCGCCGCCTTCCAGGGAGAGGACGTTCGGCCCCAATCGTGGGGAACCGTCGTGGCACCTTTGCCGATGGCCGACTGGACGGCCTGGCGTTACGAACCGCATGAAACGTGCCAGGTGCGGCCCACCCTGCGCAGTCACACTGCCATGTGGTTTGTTCGACTCGGCATCTCGGCGGCCGTGTCACCACTGTTTGCGTGTCGGTGGACGGGGTACGACGACTGGGCCGGCGTTGGAAGGAGCCGCGATGGCCCAGAACGAGGACGACATCGACGGGAGTTGACCAGTTCGGACCGGGAGGCGTCAGGTGGGTTCGCCGCCTTCGCGAACCTGGACTTCACCAGACGGTTGAGGGTGCCTCAGCGGTTAGGGGAACCCTGCTTCCCAATGCCCGAGGGGCCACTTCGGCCGCCTCGTTGTGGTGGACTCCGGTGCGACCGTCGGGTCGGTACGTGTGTCAAGCTACTGATGTGGAACGACGCTCACCGTAGTGGCGGTGGACAGCACCCGGAGCGAGGACGATGACGCCGCGATTGGAGCTGTGTCGGATGTTCTCGACCGGCGCTTGGTTCGGACGGATTTCCAGCCACTGGTCCACCTGGTCGATGGTGAAACCGTCGGGTTTGAGGCGCTGAGCCGAGGCCCGGCGGGCGGACCCGTTGAAGAACCTCTGGCGCTCCTTGCAGCGGCGGCAAAGGTTGGACGAACCGAGGAGCTCGACTGGTTACTGGCCGCTTCGGCCTCGCGGGCGGTGTACGAGGCACGGCTGCATCCCTCGATGACATTGTTCTTGAACTTCAAGCCGACGACGCTCACGGGTACCTGCCCCCATGATCTGGCCGAGGAGATCAGTCGAGCGCGTCAACACCTCCGCGTCGTTGTGGAGATCGATGAGAGAGATCTCCGTGATGATCCAGCCAGTGTGCTCGACGCGGCAGTGCGGGCACGAAACGACGGCTGGGGCGTGGCTCTCGACAACGTGGGCGCCACACCTGCGTCTCTGGCTCTCCTGCCTGTGTTGCATCCCGATGTCGTGAAGCTCGACCTCCGAGTTCTGGATGGTCATGAGGATCGACACGCCGCCGAGATCGAAATGACGGTGCGAGCGTATGCGGAGATGAGCGGAGCGGAGATTCTGGTGCAGCGGGTCGAGACGAGCCACGACGTCATCTCGGCCCGGGCGTTCGGCGCTACGTACGGACAGGGATGGCGTTACGGTCATCCCGGAGCACTGCCCCGGGATGAACATATTCCATACGCTCCCTTTCCCCTACTCGACGTCCCCAAGGAGACGCGATCCCTCACTCCGTTTGAGGTGGTTGCCCGTGATCGACCCTCAACGCCGACGGAGCGGCGGTTCCTGCTTCGGATCAGCAGAGTGCTCGAACGTCGTGCTCTCGACAGCAATGCTCCCACGGTGTTGCTCGCTTGCATCGAGCATGGGCGTTACTTCACCGGCGAGACTCGGGACCGCTACAGGGCCTTTGCCCGCCGTGCTTCGTTCACGGCGGTCATGGGAGCTCATATGTCTGGGTCGGCGTCTACAGATCTCCACCTCGTGGACCTCCCGCCAGCGGAACCATTGTGCCGAGAATGGAACGTGATTGTCGTGGGCCCCAACTACACGGGAGCGCTCGTCGCGCGGGATCTTGGAGAGACCGGCGACGACGACTATCGTCGTTATGAGCACATCGTGACTCATGATCGAGACGTCGTCGTCGATGCTGCCCGATCACTGCTCCGCTGGATCGGCCGGAACCCCATCGATCGAGTCGGATGACATGCTTCGGCGCCCACACTCCTGGTGCAAGGCGATCATGGCCGGGGAGTGGTCATCACGATCTCCGCCGGTCGCTGCACCGGGAGGACGTCCACGGTGTCGCCGACAGCATTGGGGTCCTGCTGGTACTGGCCAGGTGATGCACTCCGCCAGGGCGGGGAACAGATGTGGTGGGGCTCCTCGCGAGCAGCCCCGATCGGTGAGGACAGCATGCCCGTCAGCGCCAAGGTCTAGACAACAGACCAACAACGTCCACAGCTTCCACAAGGTTGTCCACACGAAAGACCCCCTGGGTCACGTCCAGGGGGTCTTTCGGTACAACCAGAGGGACGAGGAATCCCACAATCTACGGACCAACAATCGGCCAGACTCGGGTTGATCTTGAGCATTTGTTGGGTTTCTCCGCAACAGTCCTGGGTACCGGCCCTACCGGAGGGCTGGGGGACCCCTGAGTTGCCCGCTGGGCCACGCCTGGGGTGGGCGTGCTGTGCGCCGGAAGCCCAGTCCGGGCGACGCTACGAAAGGGCCAGGAGACGGGTCCTCGACGGAGGGTACGGGTCCGGCGGCGGGAGGCAGGAGCCACGTGCCCTTCCATTGCGCCTCGTGAGTCGTCAGTCCAAGAACGTGAACAGGAAGAGCTGGGTGGCGTACGCCACGAGACGAGGCTCGCCGGCTCCATCGTCCCCGCAGTCCCACAGAGCCATGTCCGCCGAGGCGTAGCCGTCGCCGGCGAAGCGCGCCCGGTTGTGGGCCAGCACCCACGACGAGCGGCAGTCGCCGAGGAGGTGGACGGTCAGATCGACGCTCGGTGCGAACCACGCTTGGCCGGTGGGACCCACCTTCTCACCCACCGCCCCCGGCATCGTGTCGGCCAGAACGATCAGCGCAAGCGGGTCGAGCCGGCCGTCGTCCAGCATCGGTGGCTGGTCGAAGCGGTACCACATGGCCCGCTCGGCCCGTGCAGGGACGTAGTCATCCCACGGTGGATGCCCGATGACCGACCGGCCCTCGACCAGCTCCTTCCAGAACGCCATCGGTTCGAACACAGGCCCCCCCTCCGGCGGTGGGTCCCGAAAGGAGGGACACGCCAGCGGGTGGGGACGCCGGTCGGGCGGGGGAAGGTCGGTGAAGGCGAAGCCTCTCCGGCCGGCGCCGAAGACGCAGGTGGTCAGGTGGCCGCGCTCGGCCCCGGGGTTGCGGACCTCGGCGCACAGTTGGGACATCGACCGCCCGGCGCGCAGGACCTCGACCTCGACGTCGAGCGGCCCGTGGGCCACCTGGGCGGCGAAGGTCGTATGCAGCGTTCGGGGCCACTGCTCGTCATGACCCAGTTCCGCTTCCATGGCCCGGACGGCAATGGCCGTGATGATGCCACCCTGGGGCAGGGGCCGGAGGTTCCAGCGCTCATCGAGGTCGGCCTTGTAGCGGCCGTCGCCTACCGATCGCACGCTCGCCGCCTCGAAGTAGGCGTTTTCCACGACGCGCACATTGCCGCAGGGCCACGGCTTCGTCAAACCTCCGTGACGTCCTCGCCGATCAGGTCGTAGGAGCGGCCAGGTTGCAGATGGTGACGAGCAGCCTCCCCAGGCGGGTTCTGGGCGAGAGCCGTCAGCGCCGTCGGACGTAGCGATGACGACATCGGGAGTCATGTGCCGTTCTGGTAAGGCCTCGAGCCATTCCGCCTAACTCGAGGTAGGCGCTCTCTATGAACGGCGCGTCCCGGACTGCGTCAGGGACGCCCCCTCGGCGGCTGCCATCACGTTCTGGGCCATGTACGTTGCCGCCATGAGTAGTTCACACTGGGCGCACCGGACGACCGGCCACGTCTGATCCCACGTCCGCTCGGCCTCCGACGCGTACGGGATCCCACAGATTGTCTCCAACGCCTGGTGAGGGCGGTCCGGCACCGCGTGCCATTCCGCCAGTCTGCGTCGATGCCGGAGTGAAGCCCAGAAACTCTTGCGCGGCATCTCAGGGACCGCGAGATATCTCACGATGTGGACCCCCCCTTCCACTCAAGGGCAATTCTAAGTTGCGGCGTAGCCTTCCAACATGGGCCCTGAGACCCAATTTCTGCCGTTCTCAGGGATTCAGGTGGCTGGCATTGCCTGAGGCGGGCGCAAGCCGTCGAGCACCATCGCCAGCACACGTTCGCCCTGAGCGGCAGTGAGGGTGCTGTTCATGCACATCGGCGACACCAGCTGCATCAGGTCCGCTCCGTCGATGTCGCGCCGGGCTACGTCGGCCTGCTGGGCCCGGCGTAGTACGCGGTCGCAGGCGGCCCAGATGCGGTCTCTCGATGCCGGCTTCAGGTCGGGGTTCTTCTCGAACGCCTCGTGCAACTCGTTCAAGAACGTGCGTTTGGACCGCCCGTAGTCCACGTAGGCCCGCAGCCACGCCTCGAGTGCGGCCCATGGCTCGAGCTCGGTCAGGCCTCGCTCGGCCGAGCCCACGAGGACATCGACTTCATCTCGGTAGACAGCCTCGACGATGTCGATCCGCTTGGGGAAGTGGCGGTACAGCGTTCCGACGCCCACCCCCGCCTGCTTGGCGATGGCCTCGATCGAGGCGCCGCCACCCTGATCGGCGAAGACCTTCCGGGCCGCGTCGACGAGGCGGTCGTAGTTGCGACGGGCATCTGCCCGCATGGGCCGGCTCACGGGTTCCTCGGCGATATCCGCTTCGACCTGGCCACTCACGGCCCCGGCACCTCCACTCGGGAAAGCTCTTGCAAACCGGAGGCACCCTCCGTATAGTATCCGGAAGAAGCTTCCGCTTCGTCCCCCAGGTTACCAGCGGAGAGGCCGTAGTCAATGCCCCACACATCCCTTGTCCAGCAGGCTCCCAGCCGGTGGCGCCGCCACCCTTCCGTGGTTCTCGCCGTCATCCTCACGGCCCAGTTGATGGTGGTGCTCGACGCCACCATCGTGAACGTCGCCTTGCCCCACATCCAGCGCAGCCTCGGCTTCTCCAGCTCGTCGCTGTCCTGGGTGCTCAACGCTTATGTCCTCACCTTCGGCGGCCTCCTTCTCCTCGGCGCCCGCTCCGGCGACCTGATCGGTCGGCGGCGAACGTTCCTGGCCGGGATCGCCCTGTTCTCGCTGAGCTCGCTGGCGGGTGGATTCGCCACCTCCGGCGTCATGCTGTTGGCTGCCCGCGCCCTCCAGGGAGTGGGTGGAGCGCTGGCCGCACCGGCCGCGCTCGCCCTGCTCACGACCTTCTTCCCGGAGGGGGCGGGGAGGGTGAGGGCGATCGGCCTGTTCACGACCGTCTCAGCGGCAGGCGGGGCCATGGGCCTCGTGGCCGGGGGCTTGCTCACCGAGTGGGCGTCGTGGCGTTGGGTGATGTTCGTCAACGTCCCGATTGGGCTGGGGGTTCTTCTCGTCGGCGGCGCCGTGCTGATGGAGACCGAGCGCCGCCACGGCCGGTTCGATCTGCTCGGGGCGATCACCTCGACCGCGGGGATGACCGCCGTCGTGTTCGGCCTGGTCGAAGCGGGGAGCGACGGCTGGGGGGCGCCCATCACCTTCGCCTCACTGGCCGCCGGCGTGGCCCTGCTCGGTCTCTTCGTCCGGATCGAGAAGACCGCGCCCGAGCCGATCCTCCCGCTCCGGATCCTCGCCGACCGGACCCGCGCCTCGGCCAACGTGGCCCGCGGCCTCGGCTACGCGGGGATGTACGGGATGATCTTCTTCCTCACCCAGTTCCTCCAGGACGTCCAGGGCCACTCCTCTCTGATGACTGGTCTCGGGTTCCTGCCCACACCCATGTCGGTGTTCGTGTCCTCCCAGCTCACGAGCAGAGTGCTCGTCAACCGCCTCCCGGCCAAGGTGCTCATGATCATCGGGTTGACGAGTTCGGCCCTCGGGCTGCTCCTGGCGACCGAGTTGCACGTCGGCACCCCGTATCCGCAGGTGCTTGTCAGCCTCATCTTGATCGGCACCGGCATGGGTGTCTCGTTCGTCAGCTTGACCACCGCCGGGCTGTCCGGCGTGGCCACCTCCGACGCCGGCGCCGCCTCGGGCCTGATCAATGTGATGCAGCAGCTCGGTGCCGCCCTTGGACTGGCGGTGCTGGTCACCGTCTTCGACAGCGTCACCCCGAGCGCCGGCTCGGCAGGTTTCAGCCATGTTGCCCAGGCCGGGGTGGCGGCCCGCACGGCCCTGGTGCACGGGGTCGACGTGACCATGGCCGCCGGCGCCGGGTTTGCCCTCCTGGCCCTGGCCATCGTGGCGCTCCTCGTTCGCGCGCCGGCGCGCTCCGAGGTGCCTGAGGTGGCCGACATGGAGCTGGAGGTGGCCGCGGCGTGATTGCCGCTAGGAGGCGGGAACCGCTGACTGGAATTCGAGTTTCCCCCGTCGCGGCTCTGCCGATTGTATCTTGTGATCCTGCAACGTCATCGAGTCGATCAGAGGAACGTGATTGGTGTGGCGCCCGTGAGAATCGCGGTCACCTTGTTCCTCCTGGCGGTTCCGATGGCGCTGGCTGCATGCGGGACGGGCGCCGTCAGCTCCGCCGTGTGGCGGTTGGCGCCGAATGCATCGACGACGCTGTCGCCACCGGGCGGACCGATATCCTCGGCCACGCCGCCGCCTGTGGCCGTGTCCGACAGCGGCGGCTCGACATTCGAGGTGAGCGCGGCGCCCGTCATGGCATCGCTCGCCGTCAACGTGAACTCCTTTCTGTGGAGTGCGGCACCGGGTCAGGAATTCTTGGTCGACACGATGACGGTGAAGAATCAGACGGGCAAGGACGAACCCTTGTCGGACTTCGACGACCTGACAAGCGGTTTGGCCGACGACGTGGCGTTTGTCATGAGTACCCTCAATGCCGCGCCCTTGGGGTACTCCTCGGACTGTGGCATCGACTCCGCCTACCCCCAGGTGCTGTGCACGATCAGCTTCGGGCAGGGTCTGACAGTCGACAGTGACTCTGCCGATCACGACGATCGTTCCGCCGTGATGCTCGGGCCCGGGTCCAGTGCGCAGATCACGCTCAGTTACGGGCCGGTCCTCGCCAGTGTCATGCCGACGATGGTCTCGGTGTACTTCGACGGTGGGGCTCCGGTGCCAACGGACCTGACCCCATGACCGGCGACCACCGCTGGACACTCAGTCGCCGCCAAGTGTTGAGAGGCGGCCTCGTCAGCGCGGCAGGGGTGGCGACAGCCGGCCTGGCGGGATGCTCGGGACCTGCCACGCGAGCGACGCCCGTCGAGCGCACCACCAACCCTTACCTCGAGGCGCCCGGCCCCCCCGGGAGCCCCTTGGCGCTCAGCGTCGACGGGCTCGTCTCGCCTGTCGGGCTCGATCCCACGGACGTCCAGTTCGCCTGGCAAGTCGGAGACGCTCGGCGCGGCGCGGTGCAGAGCGCCTACCGGCTGGTCGTTTCGCGCCTGACTGTCGCCGGCCCTGGCGCCGGCACGTCCAGCACCGTGTGGGACAGCGGACGAGTGCGCAGCACGGCGCAGGCGTTCGTCCCCTATGGGGGCCCCGCTCTGGCATCCGATGCCACCTACGGGTGGACCGTGCAGACCTGGGCGGCATCAGGTGGATCCGGGCCGTTCGCCCCGAGCGCCACGTTCGACACAGGGTTGCGGGACGCTGACTGGAGGGCCCAATGGATCTGGCGTCCCACGAGCCTGCAACCTGACCAGTACTCGTACGCCCGAAAAGAGTTCACATTGGGTGTTGCGCCCATCGTCCGGGCGCGGGCCTACGTCTCGGGAGACCAGCAGTACGAGCTGTACGTCAACGGCACCCGGGCGGGCAAGGGCCAGGCCTACTGTTACCCCGACTCCCAGTACTACGAGACCCTTGACGTGACATCGCTTCTGACCGCCGGGGGCATGAACGCCGTGGGCCTCCTCTACGGCTGGCAGGGGGCGACGAAGGGCCACCCCGCCGGGCATCCGGGGTGCATCGTACAAGTGTCGATCCTCCACAGCGACGGTTCGACGGAGCTGATTGTCACCGACGGGACGTGGCGGGTGCGCGAAGGGCCGTGGTTGCCCGGGACCGAGCGCGATCTCGAAGGGGACAAGGTCGACTACACCGAGAACATCGACGGACCTTCGATCCCCGTCGGCTGGGAGAGCCCGAGCTTCGACGACAGCAGTTGGTCGGGCGCCTCGGTGCTCGGGGCCGCCGGAGTCGAACCGTGGACGCACCTGGTATCGGTTCGGACCCGGATTGTGGAGGAACCCGTGCCAGCGGTGTCGCTGACCACGCTCTCGTCGGGGGCGGTGGTCGCTGATTTCGGCAAGGTCTACGCAGCCGTACCGACGGTCATGTTTCACCACGGGGTCGCCGGCCGCGTCATCACGATGCGGGCCGGCTACGTGCTCGACGAGCCCGGGGACGGCGTGCCCTTCCCCGGCCTGCCGGGTCAGGTGTCCACCGAGCACGGAACGCAGCACACGAACATGCGCTACTCCTATGTTCAGCGGGGCGGGACCGAGGAGTTCCATCCCTTCGACTTCCTTGGCTTCCGGTATTTCCAGATCGACAACCCGGGCGAGACACTGGCAGCAACGGACATCGTGGCCCTCACTCGCCACACCGTCGTGCCCGACGAGAACGCGGGTGCCTTCACATCGTCTGAGCCCACCGTGGATGCTGTCTTCGAGCTCGGCCGCCATTCCGCCTTGTTCTGCGCCCAGGAGCAGTACCTCGACACGCCGACCCGTGAGAAGGGCCCGTGGCTCTGGGACGGGTTCAACGGTTCTCAGACGGCGATGTCGGCCCTGGCCGACCAGAACCTGTCGCGCAAATCGCTCCAGGAGTTCGCCGCATCGCAGGCTCGCTACTGGCCAAGCGGTGCCATCAACAAGATCTACCCGACCGGGCTCGGAGCGGAGGACATCGACGAGTTCAGCGAGATCTACGCCGAGTGGGTGTGGCAGTACTGGCTGCACACCGGTGACCGGCTCCTGCTCCAAGAGGTGTACCCGGTACTCGTGAAGCTCTCGGGCTACGTGAACGGCGCCGTCTCCCGGTCCACGGGTCTTGTCACCGGGCTCCAGACGTCGGAGGCCTCGTATCCGTACCGGGTGGCCACGAGGCTGAACATCCTCGGTGCCAACGTCTTTCGTCGCACCGCCGACGTGGGCGTAGCCCTTGGCCGGCCGCACTCCGAAGTGAACCGCCAACGCGGCCGCCAGGCTTCGCTCATCGCTGCTCTCAACCAGCGGTTGACCCGTTCGGACGGCATATACGTCGATGGGCTCGTGGGAAGCACTCTCGCTCCCCGGGCTTCCCAGGAGGTCAACGCCTGCGCCGTGGTCTACGGCGTCGTGCCCACCCGTCATCTGAAGGCCGTCGGTGCGCACGTCGCCGGGCTGGGAATGCACGCCGAACCGCAGACGGCGGCCGAGGTCATCCGGGCCCTGGCGATCGTCGGCGATTACGACCAGCTTCTGGTGCGCCTCACCGACAGCTCCACCAACGGGTGGGCGAACATTCTGGCCCGGGGGGCCACGTTCTGCTGGGAGGTGTGGCAGCCCTCCGATGCCAATGGCGACAGTATGTCGCACGGATGGGGTTCGAATGTCCTCGTCGAGATCCAGCGGTGGCTCCTCGGTGTCCGACCCTCGGGCGCGGGGTTCGAGACTTTCGATGTCGCTCCGCCTGTGTCGGGCCCGCTGTCGGCCCTCGGCACCGTGCCGACACCGCGTGGCCCCGTGGTCGTAGCGTGGCGACGGCCAGCCAAGGATCGGCCGGCCACCAGTGTCGATCTGCTCGTCCCCCCCAACGCCACTGCAACTCTCTCCCTGGCCGGCATGCACCCAAACACCGTCACCGAGAGCGGCACACCGGTGGAACAGGTCGCCGGCGTCCGCGTCGCACCCTCGGTCGCCGATGCCACCGTGTTGCTGGTTGGCGCAGGGACCTACCACTTCCAGAGCACTGTCTCGGGATCGTGACTCGGGCCAGGCGACCAAGCTGAGCTAGGACGTTCGCTGGGTGCCCGCGCACCCTACGTGGTGTCTTGACTCGGGAACACCACCTCGGTCAGAAACAACTGGATGGAAGCGGCCACCGGGACCGCGATCAACGCTCCGACCAAGCCGAGCAGAGAACCGCCCAGCAGGACAGCAACGATGGTGACCACCGGTTTCACCTGGACGGTCTGGCGCATCACGCGAGGGTTGAGCCAGTAGTCCTCGAAGGCGCGGTAGATGAGGTGGAAGCCGACCGTGATCAACGCTGCGGTCAGTGACACGCTGGCGAATGCAACCAGGGCGACGACGAGCCCGCCGATGAGGGAACCGACCAGGGGTACGAGGTCGGCCAATCCGACGAAGACTGAGAGCACCAGCGCATATGGCACGCCCAGAATCCGAAGCAAGATGTAGTTGAGAACTATGGCGACGATCGAGGTAAGGACATTTCCGAGTACGTAGCCACCGACTCTCGACAGGATCTCGTCTCCAATGAGCCCCACGCGAGGCCGACGCGATCTCGGCGCCATCCGGTAGAACGCTCGCTTGAGGGTTGGAAAGTCTGCCAAGAAGTACACCACAAGGACCAGGACAACCAGGACTGCGGCCACTGCTGACACGACAATCCCGCCGAGGTGGAGGGCACCCCCGGCCAGCTTCGTCGTGCTCAGCGTCTTCGCTTTGGCTTGGAGGTGATACTTCAGGTTGAGTCGGCCGAGCTCAGTGTTCTTCTTCTGGAGATCGTGAAGGTAGGCCGGCAGCTGGTGGATGAAATGCGAGGCTTCAGACGTGACTACAGGAACGATCTGCGCCAAAAAGGCACCAAGGAGGCCGACCAGAGTCACCACCACTGTCGCCACGGCGATTCCCCGTCGAAATCCGTGATGACAAAGCCAGTCCACAACCGGCTCCAGTCCGGTGGCGATGATTGCCGCGACCAGCAGGAGAATGAGGACCCGGCTGGCGAAGATGACTGTTACGCCGACTGCGGCTGCGAGCAACAATCCGATGCCGGCGGAGAAACCGACACGCAGCGGGGATCGCTCGGACAAGGGGAGACCCGGTACTCCAAATGGATTCTCTTCGCTGGCTTGAGCTGCCACTTCTTGGACTTCTGTCGTCAGAAGCGGGTCTTCTGACTCGATGATCTTCTCGGCGGCCACCACCAGCGGATCATCGATCGCTCTGGGATCGGCTTCGTCGCGGTGCGGGGCTTCCTCATGCAAGGCACCCTCTGGACGGCTGGTCGTGTCCTTCGAGTCATCGCTTGATTGGTGGCGAATGAGGCTCATCGAAGGTTCTGCGTCGGCCTTGTCGTCACTGTCGACGATCAACCGACATTTGCCAAGACCCCGAGAATGGCTCGCGGCACAAGTAGACCTCCACAAACACGAAGAAGGTGTCCGACGGTGGGATCGAAAGCGCGGGCCCGGCGATTCCCAATCTCGCAACTCGAGGCCGATGCGTCCTTCAGCGTTGTTAGGTGCGGACCTCTTCGTGCACCTCGGCCGTGCGACCCGCAGTGTCGGTCACCTGCTTGTCGTAGGTGCGATTCCTACTGCCGGCCGGCCGCTGAGACACGGCGAAGATCACCGCGGAGGTGACCAGACCCACGGCTCCCACGACCATGAGGATGACCCCCACCGTAGAAGGCCGGAAGCCGTGACCCTGAGAGGTCAGCGCCCAATACATGATGGCACCAGCGGCGATTGCGATGGTGCTGAAGACCATTCCGGTTCGACCCACTTCTTGTACCTCTTTCGTCCCTCTGGCCATCGACCAGGTGCAAAAGAGGCGGGGTCTGGGACCCTTCAGCCCTCCTATTGTAGCACGGTCGCCACTTTGCGTGCAGAGCACCGGAAAAGCGGACCCACTCACCAAAGGCGTCGTGATCCACCGGAGCAAATCGCCTTGGCCTTGAGGACCACCGCCCCTTGTCAAGCCTGGGCCACGATCGCCCAGGGTGAGAAGCGGGCTCATGACCGATGCAGCCGCGGGCAGACAGTCCGGCGACGAAAGAAGTCCGAGGGAAAGACCGATGTCCGTGCTGGCGAGGTCAAGGAGAAGGTAGACCACGGAATGCGCAAGGTCGAAGAGGTAGTCGGCAATGCCGGAGACAAGGTCGACGAGGCGATCGACAAGGTCAAAGGACGCGCTTCATCGTAAGTACGTCGGCCGACTTCCTGCTTCGGTGACCGAGAGCCTGCTAGAGCTCCCGGAGCGACGCCCAGCCCGACAACCGATGGCAACCCCGTGACACTCGGATGCTCCTGCCGTCACGGCGCGTGCCTCGATTCCCGCGCGTGGTGTTCCGCACCTAGTAGGACGTGCAGCTCGGCCGGCGCGAGCGAGTGGTCGATGATGGCATTGGCCACGGCGCTCAGCTGCGTGCGGTGGCTGCGAGCGTAGCTTCGGAGCAGGGCGAACGCCTCATCCATCCCCACCTGTCGCCTTTCGGCCACTATGCCCTTGGCCTGCTCGAGCAGGATCCGAGAATTGAGTGCACCTTGCAGTTGAGCCGCGAGGCCTGCCCCGTGCTTGATCGCTCGCTCTTGGAGGATCCCGATGGTGGCCACGTCGGCCAGGGCTTGGGTGACGTTCACATCCTGGGGGCGGAGCTCGCGGAGCTCGGAGCTGAAGATGTTCATAGCTCCGATCACGTTGCTGCGCAGCCGTAGCGGCAGCGCGTGCACCATTTGGAACCCGGACTCGAGGGCTTCGGGGGCGAACAGCGGCCAGCGGTCCCCGGCGCCATCGAGTCGCTGGTTGAGAACCTGTTCACCACTGCGCAAACAATCTCGGCACGGACCCTCGTCGCTCTGGACCTCGATCAGCTCGAGCGCACGCATGCGCTCCGACGATGACGCCATGACCCGGAGCTCGCCCCGAGCGGCAGCCAAAGCCAGGCCCACTTCTGCCGAGTCCAGTAGCTCTGCGCACCGCTCGACCAAGACTGACATGAAGTCGAGGAGATCGAAGTCGGCTACCAGGGTGTCCGCCAACTCGACGAAGGTCCGGGCCAACCACTCCTCTCTGTGGTCCATGATCACGTCCAGAGCCCTAAAGACCGGGCGTATGCGCGAGGGGCCATCGCCCGGAATCCCCCGGTAATTGTGCCATGGTCCGCTGCGTCAGGAAACCCCATCCGACCTGCCTCTCTGTACTTTGAACGTCACAGTTCGTCGAACCTCAGCTCTCCTGTGACCACGTCGGCCGCCACCTGGTCAATGGGCCGCTGGGTGGCGAAGGCGTGCCCCCGCAACCGGACCAGGGCCTCGCCGATCTCACAGTCGAGCTGGACGGAGAGCATCCCCGTCGCTTGGTGGACCACGGCGCGGTAGTCGTCGACCTGAAGTCCCCAGGCCAAGGACTCCGAGACGGCGCCCGACTGCAAATCGAGCACCTTGTTGGTGATCACGTCCGCGACGAGGAGCGCGGCAGATAGCCTCTCGCCCTCCAAGACGCCGGGTCGGTCGCAGTAGAGGACGAGCACGCCCAGCTTGATCGCTCCGACTTGCAGGGGAAGTGCATACATGCTCCGAATGTCCGTGTCAGCGAGGGCACGCGTGAGCTGGGGCCAACGGCTGCTGAAGACGGCCAGATCGTCCACCAGCACCGGCTTTCCCTCGGTGTAGGCATCGCCAGCCGGACCCTCACCCAGGGTGAACTCCAGATCCTGTACGGCCACAGATACTCCGTAGGCGCCCACCACACTCGGCAAAGCATGTTCGCCCATCAACACCACCGAGGCGCCACTCATCCGAAGTGGCCCGGTCGCGCTCCGACAAACGGACGCAAGAGACGGCAACTCATCCTCGGATCCACCGCTCAACGCAGCCAGAAACTGATCCGCGTCTTCAACTCTCAACGTCCTGTAGCTCCTCTCACCAACACTGGCACCGACGGGGCACCCACGCGGCTGCGCCGCGCTCGTGCTGAGAAGCACAGATCGAGGACGATCGTGAGCCGCTCGTCGCGCCCGAGATCGTTCCTCCCGGCGAACGTGGCTCGCCGGAAGGCCTCGAGCATCACCGACTCGATATCGGGACGTCCGCCGTCGGTCAGCGTCTTCGGAGTCAAGGGCGTGCCAGTTGACAGGCGGTACCTGTCTTCCGATGCGACCGCCGGGTGGGGGTATCGCCGCAGTTTCGTCACTTCGACAGCGATAGCTTCATCAGACCCGACACCACTTGACCCAGGGAGTTTCGTTGGGGAAACTCGGTCGTCGGTATCCAGTCCATGAAAACCGCCCTCTCCTCGACACCCTTTTGGGGTCGCCGTCGGGGTCTCGGACGACATCATTGATGGCCAACTGATCAGTAGCCAGCATACGTCCACCCAGAGTTGGCTTTCCATGACGATCGATCGGCAATGCTTCGGGGGAGTGCCCCCTATGGGGCAGCACGGGGGTAACGCCTTTTTCGGGGGCGGACGGTGCCTGTGAGCAAGGAGCGATCTGGTCGGATTCTCCTGCCTCTCGTCTACCCTAAGTACCCCCGCGAAGATTCGCCCCGGGACGGCTGTGTGCGGAACCTGGCTGTGGGGCGCACCTGTCCATCGACGAGACGGGCGTGTACTGCTCATCGCACGGCAAGGACGTCGTGCCTGTGCGGGGGAAGAAGGGCAGCTGACCGTGGCGACCTCGGCTCCATATCCCTCGCCCTTGCGGCGTGGGGGCTTCGGTGCTAAAAGGGGGTCCTCAGAAAGCGCGGCTGAGACCCAGTGGGTCTAGCCAGCGACATCGTTTGCCCCAGACCCCGGCAACCGAGCATCGAGCATTGTGCTCGGGCGGGGAAGGGGACGTTGGGGATGGGGATACCGTGGCGGTTCCAGCCATCCTCTGCTTTTGCCCCTTTCCCAGGTTCGACCGCAGTCAGGGTTGCTCACGTCTGTTCTCCGGCACCGTCGCGCTGTGCGCGCCGTGACCGACACTTCTCCGGTTCCTCTCCGCACACGCATGACAGGTTCCAAGCCCCCCCGCATGGCGCTTGTCTCGATGCGGAGAGGAGCCGGGCCCTCTTGGGGCTCACAACCGGACGTCCTCCCTACTGACGATGGCCTCACCGTCGAGGAGGTCGTCCGTCGCCTTTGTGAAGTGATGCATCAGCGCAAGACGCTCTTCGTTGCCTAAACGGTCTGCGCGGGGCAGCTGCGTGCGCGCGCAAAGGCCTTGGCGACCGTCCGGCGGCTCTGCCGCAGGAGGAGGTACGCATGCAACGGCTGAGTGGCATCGATTCGATGTTCCTGTCGCTGGAATCGCCGACCAACCTGTTCCAGGTGGGAGCGGTGTCCGTCCTTGATCCATCGACCGCCCCGGCGGGGGCTCCCTCGCCCTACGAGGCGTTACGACAGGTGGTCTTGGACCGCTTGCATCTCCTGGCGCCGTTCCGCCGCCGGCTCGTAGCGGTACCAGGGGGTCTCGACCACCCCCGGTGGATCGAGGATCCTGACTTCGACGTCGACCGTCACCTGCACCGGGGGGCCCTGCCGACTCCGGGTGGGCCGGCCGAGCTGGCACGCTATGCCGCCGACCTGCTCAGTCAGCCCCTCGACCGCACCCGGCCATTATGGGAGATCCACATGGTCGAGGGCCTGGACGGAGGCCTCATCGCTGCCGTGGCCAAGATCCATCACGCCGCTATCGACGGAGTCTCAGGAGCCGAGCTGACAGCCAACCTCATGGACCTGACTCCCGTCACCGCAGCGGTTGTCCCGCCGTCAGAGCCGTGGCGGCCCGACCGGTTACCGTCGTCGGTGGCCCTGGCCGGTGAGGCGCTGTGGCACCTGGGCGGGGTGATCCCGGCGGCCGCGGCTGCCACGGCTCGCACCCTGCAGGCAGCGCTTCGCATCCGGGGGCACAGCCGCAGGCCGGACACGGTGGCACCGCCAACTCTGTTCAGCGCACCCCGCACGCCGATCGGGACCCGCCTCGGGCGCCAACGCACCGTTGGCCTCGCCCAGGTGGACCGAGCCGAGATCGAGACGGTGCGTGCCGCCACGGACACCACGTTCAACGATGTCATCCTGGCGCTCAGCGGAGCGGTGCTGCGCTCCCATCTGGAGGACCGCGACGAGCTCCCCGACAAGCCCCTGGTGGCCTTCGTTCCCGTGTCGGTTCGAAACAACGACGACAGGCACGACACGGGCGCGAACCGCCTGTCCGGCATGCTCGTAAGCCTTGCCACCGCCGTGGAGGACCCAGTGGTGCGACTGATGGCGGTGAGCGAGTGCGCCCGGCATGCCAAAGCACAGAACAAGGTGCTCGGACCTGATACGTTTTCGTCGATCGCCGAACTCGCATTGCCGTCGTTGCTGGGACCGATGGCGCGCCTCATCTTGCGGGCGGGGGTCACCACCCGGTGGCCGCCATTCAACGTCACGGTCTCGAGCTTCCCCGGGCCACCGGTCCCGCTGTACTGCGCCGGTGGAAAACTGCTCGCCTACCACCCCTTCGGTCCGGTCTTCGACGGCGCCGCCCTCAACATCACGGCCATGAGCTACCTGGATCAGGTCGGTTTCGGCTTGTTCGCCTGCCGTGACGCGGTACCCGATATCGACCTCATGGCTCGCCGGATCCCCGAGGCGCTGACCCAGCTCGTCAAGGCAACGACTGGCTGAGCTCGCTCACGACGACCCACCGACATTGCTCCTGGTCGGGGCTCCGAGGAGGCCACAAAAGAACCTTTATGCGTTCGCCCGTCGACGCGACTCGTTCTGAGCGCCGTCCTCATGCCGCTTCATCGCCATTGCCGCGCTCAGCCCGGAGACGACGTCTTCCGACCAGCCGCATGAGCATGTCGCCACAAATAGGCTGTGTCGGCGACGCGCCTTCATCTTGTGCGTTGGCGCCGTCGGAGGCTTGGGCACGCGGGTCCATCCGGCCACGGCGCACTTAGCCATTCGAGGATCTCGGTTCAAGGACCCTTGACTGTTGGCGGTCCGCAGACTTCACGACGGCGAGTTGGAGCTCACGACGTGCAAGGACCTGCCGGAACGGAAGAGGGTGAGATGACGACCACTGCGCGCGACATCGAGGACGCTGGTTGCGTCGTCTTGCATTGTCTGGTCCCTTTCGTGTCGTTCTCCTCTATGAGTCCCAACCGCTGCTTGACAGGCTTGAAGTGTCCTGCACCCGATGGGGTGGCAGGGGGCCACATCCCCATCGAGGGCAGGCAATCTGTGGCAAGTAGCGATCTGGTCGGGAATTCCCAACCTCTCGTTTGCCCGAATGCCTCGGTCAGCGTCGAGCCAAGGGGTCTCCGACTCCAAAGGCGAAATGACGTTCGCGGGGTCAGGAGATGGAGTAGGTGCAACAGCGTAAGCACACCGACGGTTCCATCAGCGCAGAGGCGTTCAACAACCACGACCGACCTCCCCAACGGTTCGCACCCGATCGGGTGTGCGCGGAGCGCGACTGTGGGGCGTACCTGTCCGTCTACAACCAGGGCTCGTATTGCTCACTGCATGCAAAGGAGGCGGTGCGCGTGCGGGGGAGGAAGGCCGGGTGACTTTGCGGGCCCCGGCTTCATATCGCCTCGCCCTTGCGGCGTAGGGCTGTTGGTGCCGGAAAGCATGCGAGTGGTGTGTGTGACGTGCAACGCGTTCTCGCCGGACGCTGCGTGAGCAAGAGTACGGTGAGGTAGTGCTCACTTTGTGGCACGAGACACGAGCAAACCGTTGCCGCTCTACTCATTCGCTTCGTTGGGTCGTTCTCCTCTATTCGTCGCAACCACCTGCTGTCACAGTCGGAGTGTCCTGCCCCCCATGGGGCGGCACGGGGGCAACGCCTTTCGGGGGCAGACGATGGCGAGCGTGCGGAATACGCCGATTCGCCCGAGCTGCTCGACGTAATGGAGAGGGAGACCGAACCATGACATTGAGTCTGCAGCTGCGTCCTTACGACTGGCGAGAAAAGACAGTCCGCCTGGAATGGAAGTTGGACCGTGCTCATTCTGCCATGGAGGACTTGGGTAACGCCCTCGACGAGGGCGACGATGCTTCTGCACACCAGGTTGCCGCATTGGCACACGAAGCAGTTGGCTCCGCTGCCCAAGCAGTCAAATCCCTTCATGCTGAGCAACCACCAACCGAGCGCCTGAGCGAACCAGAAGCCATTGGGTCGGCGTTGGCCATTGGCGGATCAGGAGTTGCCACCCTTGCACTGGATGTGATGGTCAACGCCATGGTGGCGCTGGCTGGCACGGACGACGAAGACGACACCGACTTTCTGATCGGTGCCTGCATCGCTGCGGAGAGCGCCTACGAGGTGAGTACCGCTGTCGTGCAAGCGGCGTCGACGAGGGACGGACCGGCGATGCTGGATCTGCTCCGAGCCTTCGAGACAGAAGGCGGAGTCGCACTCAGGAAGAAGGTGGCGAGAGCCCGACCACTAGTGCGTGAAATCAATGAGCGGATCAGAGGCGAGACGCCGGAATAACCAGCGGGCCGAGCACGTGACGCTGGCCGCGACGAGCGGTGAGCCATTCTTCTGAAGTACTGGCATTTGGTGTCCACGGTGGGGGTGGACTCACGCAATGTAGCGTTGGCGCCTCCACTCTCGGATGTACTGGAACTGCTCCTCGAACTGGCAGGTGCCGCAAACGAGCGACCATTGCTTCTCGTGAAGCTGAAGCGCAACTGTTTGGGCCTTGCAGCGCTTACACATGGCGACGAAGAACAGGTTCGAGTAGGCGGCTCCGGCGGTGACGACGAGCCCCACTCGATGTCGGGGTGCCGTCTCCGTGGCTCATCTGCACCGGAGCGTCGAATACGCAATGCGGACAGTCGCGGGTTCTGCACATCACGAACGACGTGTGGAAGCTAAACCACGTCTCCAAGGGCACATCTCTCGGGCAAGAGTCTCTCGTACAGTTGACGGCGTCGGCCCGATGGACCACCACGGTCCCCAAACACTCAGGCAATGGCATAGCTCGCATCGCTCCCCCTCTTGACCAGCCGCGCTCTAGCTGTCAGCTCCACCACCCACAACAGCCTGCGTTCACCATGTATCCCCACTGCCCTCGGAAATGCTGTAACCGGCCTCACCGAGCGCCAGGTGTGCAAGGGGCCGCCTGAACGCTGGGGTAGGTGGCGGGACGGGCTAAGTCCCTGGGAACTGCTCAGTAACCGAGGACCCCCCGTCCCGGCCATCTCCCCCCCTGTCGCCATGGCGGACACCCGACGACCAGATCACCGTACGCCTAACTGCGTGCCATGTCTACGGCCCGCCATGCTTTTGAGAGCGGGTGGGAGGTAACTTAAGCCCGTTCAGCTTACGCTCCGCTGCCCGTCAGAGGCCTCGCACAGCGCCCAGCAGCACGTCCGCCGATGGCTGACGACCAAGTCTGCCTGGAAGGCCGGATGGATACGTCGGGCTATTCAACGACTGGCTGGTCGTGGTGGACGGCTGGCAGGTCCTGCTCCTGCGCTGCCTCCCCATGAGGGTGGCTGGGTCGACCTGGGCCTGGACGGCCGCTACGGATTGATCCTGGAAGTGGCCACGGCGGAGCGGGTGGTGCCATTCCTTGCTGACGCCATCGCCTCGGGCTACTCCTGCCAACCCCCGAGCTGAACGGGAGGCCCCGAAGACCCGCCACCCCATGCGCCGGAGCTGACCAAATGGGCACTTAA
>Ga0209415_10005453_pt1 | contig 22850 bp, 15 predicted proteins | sample PeaSoiSIISIP2007_FD_187696 | JGI IMG/M metagenome (GOLD analysis project Ga0209415, IMG submission 187696) | Peat soil microbial communities from Weissenstadt, Germany - SII-SIP-2007 (SPAdes) (version 2) | ecosystem: Environmental > Terrestrial > Soil > Wetlands > Peat | place: Germany... | reverse complement strand
GGGTCGCCCTGGGGACGGTCAAGTCGATGATCGATGCGACCTTCGCGACCCCCGTCAACTGTCGTCCGGCGTCGTTCGGGATCGACCTCGTGGTCCACAGCGCGACCAAGTACCTCGCGGGTCACAACGACGTCCTGGCCGGCGTCGTGTGCGGACCCAGCGGCCTCGTATCGATGGTGCGCGACCTGCGAGGCGTCCTCGGAAGCGTGTGCGATCCCCACGCTGCTTTCCTCGTGGGGCGCGGAATGAAGACGCTGGCGCTTCGCGTCGAGAAGCAGAACGCGACGGCGCTCGCGGTCGCCGAATGGCTCGAGAATAGCCCGAGGATCGAGCGGGTCTTCTATCCGGGTCTCCCGTCGCACGCGAGCCACGCTATCGCGCGGGCTCAGATGCGCGGCTTCGGCGGCGTCGTCAGCTTCGTCGTGAAGGGCGGGCTCTACGCGGCGAGCCGCTTCATCGACGGGCTGAAGCTGGCCCGCATCGGCCCCAGCTTCGGGGGCGTCGAGACGCTCATCGAGCAGCCCGCCGTCATGAGCTACTACGAGATGACGAGCGAGCAGCGCGGCGCGGTCGGCATCGCGGACGGCCTGGTCCGGATGTCGGTCGGAATCGAGGACGCGGCGGACATCGTCCTGGATATCGAACAGGCGCTGTCGCGAGCCTGAGTCGGGCACTACGGCTTGGCGCCGGACAGCATCGCCAGGATGGCCTCCGCGCTGGCGGTCGCTTCTCCCACGGTCGTGGGCGCCTCGTCGGTCACCTGGAGCTGCTCGAACAGTTCGGCCGGCACGTCCAGGAGGAAGCGGCTCGGCGTGCGTGGCAGGGCCCTCCCCCTCAGGACGCGTGATCTGGCCCGCGACAGGACGAGGTGCTCGCGCGCACGCGTGACGCCCACGTAGACGAGTCGCCGCTCTTCCTCGATGTCCGCCGCGCCTCCCTCGGGGCCGGCGGGCGCGTCGCTGGCACGCGCGTCGATGGCGCGCGCGTGGGGCAGGTAGCCCTCCTCGCAGCCGACGAGGAAGACCGCGTCGAACTCGAGCCCCTTGCTGCCGTGGAGAGTCGAGAGCGTCACGGCGTCTGCGGGGTCCTCGCTGTCCGGCTCGATGTCCATCGTCAGCGTGTGCAAGAACGCAGCGAGGCCGTCGGTGCCCTCGCCCTCCCGCGCCTCGCGCCGGGCCAGCGTCGCCAGGACGCCCTCGACGTTGGCCCACCGCCTGGCCGCAGCGTCTCGCGACGGCGCGCTCGTGTCGAGATCCGCCTTGAGCGAGATGCGCTCGCAGAGGACGCGCGCCACCTCGCTCGGAGGCCGCCTCGCGGCCAGCGCACGGCGCGCTTCGGAGACGACCTGCGCGAGGGTGCGGCATCCATCGCGCGCCGCCGCTGGCACGTCGTCCAGGGCGTCGACGCGTTCGATCGTGTCCCATAGCGACCACCCGCGCCTCAGCGCGTGGGCCACGAGCCGATCGAGCGTCGTCTCTCCGATGCCCCGCGCCGGGTAGTTGACGACGCGCCGCAGGCTGATCTCGTCGGCCGGGTTGAGCGCCAGCTTGAGGTACGCGAGGACGTCCTTCACCTCCTTGCGCTCGAAGAACTGCGCTCCACCCACCACCCTGTGCACGATCCCTTGCTCGCGGAGAGCCCCCTCCAGGAGCCGGGACTGGCCGTTGGAGCGGTAGAGAACGGCGATGTCGCGCGCGCGCCGCCCGTCCTCGCGCAGCATCCGGCGGATCTCCCTCCCCACCCACGACGCCTCCGCCTCCGGGGTCGTCGCGACCACCATCCGCACGGCATCGCCCCCGGCCCGCTCCGTGAACAGCACCTTGCGCCACCGGGCATCGGTGCGCTTCGCGATGACGGCGTTGGCCACGGCGAGGACGGGTGCGACGGAGCGGTAGTTCTGCTCGAGCTTGATCACGCGTGCTCCTTCGAAATGCCGCTCGAAGTCGAGAATGTTCCGCACGTCGGCACCTCGCCACCCGTAGATGGCCTGGTCGTCGTCGCCCACCGCGCAGACGTTCCTTCGCGCGCCGCACAGAAAGCGCAATAACTCGAGCTGCGCTCTGTTGGTGTCCTGGTACTCGTCGACGAGGACGTGAAGGAAGCGATCTTGCCACCGCGCCCGCACGTCGGTCCGCTCGTGCCACAGCCTCGCCACCTCGCACACCAGGTCGTCGAAATCGAACGCCCGGAACCGTCGCAGCGCGTCGCGGTAGCGCGGGAAGATCAGCTTGGTCACCTCGTCGTAGGGGTCCCTCTCCGGAAGGTCCTCCGGCGCGAGGAAGGCGTTCTTCGCGCTCGAGATGCGCGCGAGCACCGCCTGCGCGTCGTAGGCGCGCTCGACCCCGGCTTCCCGCAAGAGCTGCTTGACGAGAGCGGTCTGGTCACCCTGGTCGAAGATCGTGAAGCGTCCGCCGACCGCCTCCCGCTCGCGTGCGAGGACGTCGAGCCCGAACGCGTGGAACGTGCAGACCGTCAGCGCCCGGGCCCCTGCGAGGCGTTGCCCCGCCCCCGCCACCGACGCCTTGCGCCGACCGAGGAGCGCCGAGGTGCGCTCGCGCATCTCGGCGGCGGCCTTGTTCGTGAACGTGAGGGCCACGATCGCTTGCTCCGGCACGCCCCGCTCGACGAGACGCGCGATGCGGTGCGTGATGACCCGCGTTTTTCCGGACCCGGCCCCGGCGAGAACGAGCAGAGGGCCCTCCGCATGCTCCACGGCGTCGCGCTGGGCGCGATTCAGGTTACCGGTGGCCTCGGGCCGCAGCGGCATGGACGCGCACCGGCTTACTCGCGCGAGGGCGGCGGGACTAGATTGCGGATTCTGCCGGCGTGTGCTCTTGCTCTGCGTTGATGCTCCCGTGCGGCGCGTCGCGCGCGACTTTGCACTGTCTGGCGCTTGCTGGCGCTTGCGTCGTGGCTTCCTGTGGAGGCGGAGCCTTCGCTCCCGCGCCCGCAGTGCCTGTCCAGGCGGTCGCCAGCGCGCCGCTGCCACCGCCGCCGGACCTGCGCCCCGCGCCCGATCCTTCGGGGCTGGTCGTGTCGGGGCGCCTTGGCAGGCTGGCGGGGTTGCTGGCGACGGTTCATGGCTGGTCCAGCTTGCCCATGCCGCAGTCCGAGCAGGTGACCGAGCTCCTGATCGGCCAGGCGGCCGGTCCTCTCGTCGACCTTGATCAGCCCATCGATTTCGCCGTGGCGAGCACCGGGGAAGGCACGCACGTGCGCCCCCTGGCGGCGGTGTCGGCCGGCGTCAAGGACGTCGATGCCGCAAAGGCAGCGCTCTCTCAACACTACAAGCTGGCACCCGCCGAGAACGGGGCGCTGCTCATCCAGGGCCCCGGCGGAGCGGGCCAGGAGGACGCCGACGGCGACGGCGACGAGGGTGATCACCGGGCTTGCGAGCTCGCTCCCGCCTACGGCGCTGCGTCGACGAGACTCGTATGCGGACTGGACGCGAAGGCGCTCTCCGAGCTTGGACCCTGGCTTACGCGCACGGCGACCCGGGCGACGTCGGCGTCGGACCTTCACGTCGACGTCCGCGTGCAGCCGGTCAAGCCTGCGGTGTCCGGGCTGAAGAGGATGTTCTCCGTCGTGGCGGGCGGAGTCCTCGATGTGCCAGCCGGCATGCGGGGCGCCCGTGACGCCGCCATGTCCGTGGGAAGCGATCTGGTGGATTTCGTGCTCGACGTCGACACACTGTCCCTCGACGTGCAGCTCTCGGATGCCGGCGTCGGGATGACGACGACGACCAGGTTCTCGGCCAGCTCGTCGGCGTTCACGCGCATGGTGACGGCGCATGCGGACGGCGGGTCGCCCACCCCCGCCGCCTTCTGGCAACTGCCCGGCGACACCGACTCCGCCGCGTATTACCGCGGGATGGATGCGAACGACCTTGTTCGGGTGCGGGACCTCGCGCTCAAGCTGCTCGACGCCAAGCTCGCGGACGATGGAGTCAAGGACGCCGACCGCAAGCTCCTTGCCGATGCCCTGGCCAAGCTTCCATCGGTGGCTCCTGCCGTGTATGCGAGCGGCGTCGACCTGGACGCAGTCAAGAGGGCGCGCGGGGTCGTCGCGGCGCTGGGCTCGGCGCCGGAAGCCTCGCAGGAGGCCGAGGCGAAGCGGGGCCTGGCGGAGGCGCTGCTGGGCTGGCACCTCGTCGAGCTCGACGAGCCGTCCTCCCGACTCGCAGGTGCCTTGAAGGAGATTTCGGCGGTGTGGAGCCGGCCCGGCCTCGTGGGGACCTACCGTGCCAAGGACAAGACTGGCTCGGCGCCGGCGATCCGCGCGGCTCCGGTCCCCAGGGGCGCGTCGCTGCCGAAGGATACGCAGCACTACGTGATCGATCTGCCGCTGGCGTACGGAGCCCCGCCCGCGGCGCAGAACCCGCGGGCTCCTAAGCCGGGTGCGGCGAAGGCGGGGGCGAAGGGGCGGCCCAAGCCGCTCTTCGTTCACGCGCTGCTCACGGGGGACGGGCCGCGGACCTGGCTGGCCATTGGCGGAGACGAGGCGCTTCTTGCGGCCAAGCTGGGCGGGGCCATGGTCGGTGGACCGGCGAATGCCCGACCCGACCTCGCTTTCTTCAAGGATGCGCGCACCGGAGCAGCGGGGTTCTTCACGCTTCGCGCGGGGGCCGTGATGACGCAGCAGCTGGCTGTCCTCTTCAGCGCACTGGGCATGGGTGCGGACGATTCGCTGGAGGACGTTGCCCACGTGCCGCACAAGGGCGAGACGCCGATCGTTTACTCGTTGACCGCGCAGGCGGGCGGCCCCCCGACCTCGGTGGTAGCCACGCTCCAGCTTCCTCGCGAAGCGATCGAAGACGTAGTCGTCGGCGTGCTTCGCCACGGCGGCTTCTGACGACCGACGCCGCCGAGCGGCCGAAAGTTGGCCGCACCTGCGTCGCTGCGTAAGCATGTGTCGCACATGGACCTACGACGAGCCCTTGCGCTCGCTGCGGCCCTCTTCGTGCTGCTGGCGCCCGCGCGAGCACGCGCATGGCAAGAGGCCCACGAGATTGGCGACGACGTCCGGGTTCACGTGGACCATAACGGCGTCGCCTCCGTCCAGCACACCCTGCGATGGCACGTGATCCGGGGCCCGCTCAAGTCCATCGATCTGGTCAACGTGGATGCGACCGCCGCTCTCGAGCCCGACGTGCGCATCACGGCGGAAGACGGGCGAGAGCACTCGGCGCACCTCGTGCGGCAGGACGACAGGACCGTACGTATCGTCGTCGACGAGCCCCGCGCCCTGATGCGCGGCACGTTTTCCTTCGACGTCCGGTGGCGCCTCGATCTCGTGCTGTCGCGCGCCCTCGTGCGCGACGGCCCCTCGTGGCGATTGACGTGGTCGGCTCTCGTCGCCAGCGAGGGCCTGGACGCCGCGCGTACGGAGTTCGACCTTCCCCAGGCGCCTGACGAGCCCCGTCCGATCCTCGCGGACACGGGTGCGGTGGACGAGGGCGCCGTCTCCACGTTGCGGCGCGAGTCGGGTCGCGACGTGCTGGAGATCGTGAGGCCGCACGTCGCCCGGGGAGAAGCCGCCTCCTTCACCCTGCGCCTCGATCCCCGCGCCCTTCCCGAGATCGTAGACCCTCGCCTGCGCCCTCCCCCCGAGGCCACGTCGCCCCCCGAGCCCAATCGCTTGCGTGAGGCCGAGCGCGCGACGTCGCTCGCCGCGGTCGCCCTGGCCGTCGGGCTGCTCGTCGCGCGAAAGGGGTCCGCCTTCGCGCGGGCCTGCGCGACGCATGGCGCGAGCGCGCGCGGGCTGCTCCCGATGCCGCCCGGTGCGCGGGCCGCCCTGGCGGGTCTGATGTTCGCGGGCGGCGTGGCCCTTCAGGTGTCCGACCAGCCGACGGCGGGAGGTCTCCTCGTGGCCCTTGCAACACTCGCCGCGGCGCTTCGCGCCCCGCTCGCGAGGCCCGCTGCGAGGGGTCCCGGCCGCTGGCTGGCTCTGCGCCCGGAGGATGCCTTTGCTCCGGAAGCGGCCACCGGCCACTGGCTCGACGTCGACACGCCGCCGGGGCGTCTCACCGCCTTCATCGCCGGGTCGGCCGTCATCGGCCTCGCAGTCGCGGCGCGGCACTGGTCCGCTCAGGCTCCCTGGCTCGTGTCGCTCGACGCGGTCGTGCTCGCGCCGCTCTTCGTGACGGGACGATCCTCGCAGCTGCCCCCGGACGGAGCGCGCTCCGCGGCACCCTGGCTCGGCAGCGCGTTCCTTCGCCTCCGTGCGAACGACCAGCTTCGGACCGTCCCGTGGGGGCGTGTGATCGCGGAGAGCTCGACCGTCGACGAGTTGCGGCTCCTCGTCCTGCCGCGGATCGCGATGCCGGGCGTCGTCGGGATCGAGATCGGGCTCGCCTGGAACCGCACCCAGGTCGGGTGGATCGCGGCGCCCGAGATCCTGGTCCGCGTGCTCGAGGCCAGCGCGGCGGCAGTGAAGCTCACCCAGACTTCCCTGGCGTCGCGCGCCGCTCCGGGTCGCCGCTCGGACGAGCGCGTCGTGCGTCTGGTCCCGCGCAGGCCCACGGTAGAAGGCGCGGTCGCCCTGACGTGCGGGCTCGCGGAGCTCCTCACGGATCGCCGGCAAGAGCTTCCGGCGGGCGCATGGACGACTCGTGAGCGCCGAGCCGAACGACCGGCTCGACGCGCCCCCGCGAGCGTCGCCACGGAGGCCGTCGCGAGCGCCCGGCCGCTGCCAACCTGACCCCGCGGCTCGAGGAGCGAGGGCGCCGCGCCGGACGTGCTAGAACCGTCCCCCGCCGGCATGGACCCCAAGGCCGTCCGCGTGACCTCGCAGCTTGCGCTCGCCGTCTACGCCGAGTCGCTTGCGGAGCGAGGCCACGTGACGGTCATCGGCGACTCCTCCCTCGGGCTGGGAACCCTGCTGATGCGGCTGGGCGCGCGGGCCGTGGACGTCTGGGATCCCGACGGTGCGCGAGCGCGGGTCGAGGCCGAGGGGGCTCCGCGCGGCGTCGTGGTGAGAGCGCTCTTGCCCGACCAGCCGGAGACCCATGGCGTAGACCTCGTCGTCGTGCCCGACCTCGGCTGTCTTCCCGAGCCCGCGGGCATCCTCGCGCGCGTCCGCCGGATGCTCGGCGATGAAGGCGCGGCCCTCGTCGCGGCGGCCAACAGGGACGTCGCGGGCAGCGGATCCCGGGCCTTGGACTACTACGAGCTCTTCGACCTCGTGGCGAAGGAGTTCGACTGCGTGCGCATGATCGCCCAGCTCCCGTTTCATGGAGTGACCCTCGCGGAGCTCGGAGAAGAGGGCGACTCGCCCGCGGTCAGCGTCGACACGCAGCTCGCCGACATGGGCCGTTCGGCCGAGGCCTTCGTCGCCCTGGCAAGCCAGCGGGACGTGCGTCTCGACGCCTACTCGATCGTCGAGCTCCCGCAGCCCCCGTCACTCCCCGCGCACGTCGCCCGCGCGGCGGCCGAGGTGGCCGAGCTTCGCTCGCAGGCACTCGAGGCTCAGCTCGCGGCCGTCCTCGCCGATCGGACGCGGCTGGCGACGCGGCTTGCTTCGGAGATGGAGGAGATGCGGGCGGCCGCGGAGGCGGGACGCATGGCGGCCGTCGCCGTCGAGGAGATATCGCGTCGGGCCGAGGGAGCCGAGCGTCGCGTCGCCCTGCTGGAGCAGGAGCTGCTCCGCGCCGAGGCGCAGCCCGAAGAGCACCTGCGCTTCGAGGAGGCGCTGCGCGATCGCGCTCGAAGCGTGCGGCTTCTCGAGGCGGAGCTCCAGCGCCGCGATCATATGATCCGCGAGCTGGCGGGCGCGCTCGAGGAAGCCGCCGTCGCGGGGCACCCGCCGGAGGAGGCGAACGGCGATGAGAGGGACGACGAGAACGCACGCCTGCGCGCGCGCCTGGACGCCCTGGCGCTCGAGCTCGCGCGTCGCGAGGGAGAGATGCAGGCGACCGCGTGGAAGGTGGCCGAGCTCGAACGTCGTCTCGACCGGGGTGGCCCGAGGTCGGAGGGCGGCCCCGATCTGGACTCCAGGTTGTCCGCGGCGCTCGACGAGGCCGATGCCCTTCGACGTGCGCTCGTCCAGGAGCACGAGGCCCTCGTCCGGGCGCAGTCCGCGCGCGCGACGCGGGAGGAGGGCGGACCGGAGCCCGGTTCCTGACGAGAATTCGCGTTGACACACCGCGGCCGAGGCTTAACTTGGGCCCGGCGAAGCCCTTGCGCGCGCTTGGCCCAGCCAACGCGTCCCGATAGGTTCCTGCGGTCGATGTCCTCCAAGCGCGACTACTACGAAGCCCTGGGCGTTCCGCGCGAAGCCTCGTCCGACGACCTTCGGAAGGCGTACCGCCGGGAAGCCTTGAAGCACCACCCGGACCGCAACCCCGGGGACGCCTCGGCGGAGGCCAAGTTCAAGGAGGTCAACGAGGCGTACCAGGTCCTCTCGGACGACGAGAAGCGTGGGATTTACGACCAGTTCGGCCACGCCGGGCTCGACGGATCTGCGGGCATGGGCGGAGACGGCGTCAGCGACGTCTTTTCTCACATGCAGGACCTCTTCGCCGAGATGTTCTCCGGGGGCGGCGGCTTCGGCGGCAGCGCGCGGCAGCGCCGAGGAGGCGACCTTCGCGTGCAGACGCGCCTGACCCTGCGCGAGGCGGCGTTTGGCTGCAAGCGCGAGGTCAGCGTGCGAGCTCCGACCGCGTGCGACGACTGTGGTGGAACGGGGGCGAAGGCCGGGACGAAGCCGGAGGGGTGCGCGCAGTGCCGCGGCACCGGCCAGGTATCTAACGCGCGCGGCTTCGTGATGTTCACCTCGACGTGTCCGCGCTGCCGGGGCGCCGGCCGGGTGATAAAGCAGGCCTGCGCGTCGTGCGCAGGGCACGGCGCGGTGGAGCGCGCGCGAAAAGTCAACGTCACCTTCCCCGCGGGGATCGATTCGGGGCAGCGGCTCCGCGTGGCGGGGCAGGGCATGGCCGGTGCGCAAGGAGCGCCGCCGGGCGACCTCTACGTCGAGATCGACGTCGAGGACGATCCCCGCTTCGAGCGCGACGGAGCAGACCTCGTCACCCGAGTGCACGTTGCGTTCACCGACGCCGCCCTCGGCGCGGAGATTCACGTCCCGGCGCTCGAGGCCGACGACGAGCAGGCGAGCGCGGCCGTCGCGATCCCGGCCGGCACGCAGTCGGGCGCGGTCCTCACGATGAAGGGACACGGCGTTCCTCGCCTCGACGGCCGCGGCCGGGGATCGCTGGTCGTGGTCGTGCAGGTCGACGTCCCCACCGCGCTGACTCCGCGCGCGCGCGAGCTCCTCGAGCAGCTCGGCACCGAGCTGCGCGAGCCCGACAGCGACAAGGAAGGGAAGCGAGCGGCGGCCGGGAAATAGCGGATGCCTCTCGACGCCGAAGCCCTCAAGTCCAAGCTCGCGCAGGTCTCGACGTTGCGCGCGATCGGTCGCGTGACGGCCGTCACCGGCCTCAGCCTGCGGTTCGTGATGCCCGGCGTTCGGATCGGCGACGTCGCCCACGTCAAGCGACGGGGCCGTCCGTTGGCGTGCGAGGTGGTGGGCTTCGAAGCGAGCCAGGCGATCGCCATGCCCCTTGGCTCTCTGGTCGGCGTGGGCCCGGACGACGAGGTGGAGTCGACCGGAGGGCCTCTGCTCGTGCGCGCGAGCGAGCAGCTGCTCGGACGGGTGGTCGACGGGCTCGGTCGTCCGTTCGACGGCGGAGCGCCCCTGGAGGGCGAGCTCACCCCCGTCGATCGCGACCCGCCGAGCGCGCTCGAGAGGCGTCCCGTATCGCGTCCGCTCGCGACGGGCGTGCGGGTCCTCGATGGATTGCTGACCCTCGGCGAAGGCCAGAGGATAGGGCTGTTCGCGGGGTCGGGGGTCGGCAAGAGCACGCTGCTCGGCGCGATCGCGCGCGGCGCCGACGCCGACGTGGTCGTCGTCGCGCTCGTCGGCGAACGAGGCCGCGAGGTCGGCGAATTTCTCGATCGGTCGCTCGGCGCCGAAGGTCGCGGCAAGAGCGTGGTCGTCGTCGCGACGAGCGACGTCGCCGCGCTCGAGCGCTTGCGGGCGGCGCAGGTCGCGACTGCTTACGCGGAGCACTTCCGCGATCGCGGCGCGCGCGTCCTCCTGCTCGTCGACTCGGTCACCCGCTTCGCGCGCGCCCAGCGGGAAGTGGGCCTCGCCGCAGGCGAACCTCCCGCCCGCCGAGGCTACCCGCCGAGCGCCTTCGCGATTCTCCCGCGCCTGCTCGAGCGCGCGGGCCAGGCGGTGCGCGGCAGCATCACCGCGATCTACACCGTTCTCGTCGAAGGCGGCGACATGGACGAGCCGATCGCCGACGAGGTGCGCGGCATCCTGGACGGTCACGTCGTCCTCGATCGCACGGTCGCCGCGCGAGGCCGCTATCCCGCCGTGGACGTGACGGTGTCGCTGTCGCGCGTGATGGACTCGATCGTCGCGAAAGAGCACGCTGACGCGGCGCGGCGGCTGCGCGCGCTGGTAGCGACCTACGAGGCCAAGCGAGACCTCGTCACCCTCGGCGCGTACGCGAAGGGGAGCGACAGAGACCTCGACGAGGCGATCGGGCGACTGCCGCGGATCGAGGCTTTCCTGCAGCAGGATGCGCGCGATCGAAGTCCGCTCGACGGCACCGTGGCGGCCCTGGTCGCGGCGGTGGGTTGACGGCGGCGTCCCCGTGAAGACAGGTGCCGTGCTACTCCCTGCGCCGTCGCGATGACCGTCCTCCAGGTCGCCGATCTGCGCTTCGGCTACGCCGGCGATACCCTCTTCGAAGGCGTCACGTTCTCGATTGCCGCCGGAGACAGGGTCGCGCTCGTGGCTCCGAACGGCTCGGGCAAGACGACGCTCCTGCGCATCCTCGGGAGGGAGATCGAGCCGGACGCCGGCTCGGTCGTCCTGCGGCGCGACGCCACGATGGGCTACTACAGGCAATCGCACGAGATAGCGCCGGACGGCGACGTGCTCGGCGCGTTCCTTTCCGGCTTCGCAGACGTCCTGCAGCTGCGGCAGGAGCTGCAGCGCGCGCAGGAGGAGGCCGCGAGCGGCGCCGCCGAAGCCCTCGCCCGGCTCTCGCACGTGATCGATCGCTATCACCTCGCGCGCGGCGATGAGCTCGAGCACAGAGTGGCCGCTCTCGCGAGCCACCTGGGCTTCTCGGACAGTGACCTCTCCCGGTCGGTCGCGTCGCTCTCGGGCGGCGAGCGAGGGCGGCTGCGCCTGGGGATCACGCTCGCTCAGCAGCCGGACGTCCTGCTGCTCGACGAGCCAACCAACCATCTCGACCTCGACACGATCGAATGGCTTGAGCGATGGCTCGCCGAGTACCGCGGCGCGGTGCTCGTCGTGAGCCACGACCGCGCCTTCCTTGACAGCACGTGCCGAGTGACCATGGAGCTCGGTCGCAGGACCTTCCGGATTTACCCGGCGCGCTACTCGGAATACGTCGCCCTGCGAGACGGCGACCTCGCGCGAGAGCGGGCGCTCGTCGAGCGGCAGCAGGCGATGATCGCCAAGACCGACGAATTTATCCGCAAGAACATCGCCGGTCAGAAGACCAAGCAGGCCCAGAGCCGGCGCAAGATGCTGGACAAGCTCGAGCGGCTCGAGCGTCCCGAGGACGTCTGGGCGACGGCCGAGCGCGTCGCGTTCCGCTTCGCGCCGGCTGCGCGGACGGGCGACATCGTCATCGACGCCAGGGAGCTCTGCGCCGCCCGGGGAGGCCGGGAGCTCTTCTCCGGCTTCGACCTTCTCGTGCGGCGCGGGGAGCGGATAGGCATCGTCGGTCCGAACGGAAGCGGCAAGAGCACGCTCTTGAAGCTGCTGGCCGGGCGAGGCCAGGCGGAGGACGGCGGGTCGGTCAAGCGCGGCACCAACCTCCAGGACGGCTACTTCGACCAGCACCTCGGCGACGTCGAGCCGCAGCTCACCGCCGTGGACAACGTGCGGCGCGTACGGGGAGACTTCACCGTGGAGGCGGCGCGCCAGTACCTGGCGCGCTTCCGCTTCTGGGGGGACGACCCGCTGCGCGTCGTGAGCGGCTTCTCCGGCGGCGAGAGATCGCGCCTCGCCCTGGCCAAGCTCCTCCTCGAGCCCAAGAATCTGCTCTTCCTCGACGAGCCCACCAACCACCTGGACATCCCGGCGGCAGAGATCCTGGAGGAGGCGCTCGCCAGCTTCGAGGGGACCGCCCTGCTCGTCTCCCACGATCGCCGCTTCCTCGAGAACGTGACGACCCGCGTGGTGAGCCTGCGAGGGGGGCGCGCGGACGTATACCCCGGAGGCTTCCGCGACTACGAGCGCGCGGTCGAGCGACGGGCCGAGGCCGACGCCGACGCGGCCAGGGGGAACGAACCCGCGGGGAAGCGGGTTTCGGCCCCCGAGGAGGAGGCGAAGAAGCGGTACGAAGCGCAGAGGCAGGCGGCGCGGGGGGTAGAGAAGAAAAAGCGGCGCATCCAGGAGCTCGAAACCGCGATCGCAGCGGGAGAGAAAGACGTCGACGTGCTGCGGGCCGAGCTGAAGGCGGCGCCCGGGGACAATTGGGAGAAGCTTACGCGCATGGCGCAGGAAGAGCAGGCGCTCACGAGGAAGGTCGACGCGATGCTCCTCGAGTGGGCGCGCCTCTCGGAGGAAGTGAAGTGAGAGGACGCGTTCCCCTCTTGGCCCTCGCGCTGGTCGTCGAGGTGGTGTTGGGGGGCGCGGGGGTCGGCGCGTGCAAGCGCAGCCGCGCGTCCGCCGTCGCCCCTGCCGACGAGACGGCTGTCGTCGTGAAGCCCGAGAGCGAGGGACTGCTTCTCACCTGGATTGACGACAAGGGAGACTTCCACGTCGAGACCCGCGTCGCGGACGTGCCGATAACGGGCCGGGACTCGGTGCGCGTCGTGGACCCGAACAAGGACGAGAGCGCGCGCGCCGACCGCGTCGTCGTGGCGGACCTTCGAGAGGCACGCCCCGACGGGACCTACCCCGTGCGCACGATGAGCCGGGTCGACTTCGAGTCTCTGGCGGTCGGGCGCCGCGAGAAGACGGGGCCCACGCTGGCAAGCGCGGCGCCCCCCGAGCCCTCGTCGAGCGCTGCGGCGCCGACCGGGCCCGATCCCGGCGCCCCGAAGGCGGCGGCGCGCACCACCGTCGTCGTCTACGGTGCCGAGTGGTGCGGCGCGTGCCACGACGCGGCCCGTTACCTGCGCCGCAAGGGCGTCGCGTACGTGGAGAAGGACATAGAAAAGGATCCGGCCGCCGCCCGGGAGATGCAGGCGAAGCTGGCGAAGAGCGGTCTTCGCGGCGGATCGATCCCCGTCATCGATGTGCGCGGCAAGGTGATGGTTGGCTTCAACCCAGCCGACATCGACGCGGCCTTGGGAGAAGTTCTCTGAGGGTGCGGAGAACGATCTCGAAAAGGTAAGGAAGATCAAAGAGAAACCGTCTCTCGATGCGCTGTCCCGAGCCTCGTCTGGACCCTCTTTGGAGTTGTGACCGAAAAAAGACCGCGAGGAAGGAAGACGAATGATCCGATCAGCGGTAAAGACAACACAAGGGGAGCAAAGCAGCCCCTGCCGGACGACAGTCCGAGCAAAAGGTGAAACCATGCGCTACGGCAAAGAAGTCTGGGCTCTCTATCTCCCCTGCGGCATCGCGGCGGGTGCACTTGTCGCTTGCGGGGCCCGCAGCCCGCTGGACGTCGGCGAGGAGCCGCTGGGGGTGGAGCTCGACGGTGGGACGCTGGGCGAGGACGGTGGCCTGCTGAACAGCGGCGACGCGAGCATGACTTGCGCCGCGTCGACCGCCGCATGCACGAGCGATCCCGCGTGCGAGAAGGTGTATAGCTGCATCACTTCGCAGTGCGCCGCGCTGGCCGTGGGCGCGAGAGGCGGCGCGGGTGACGGGGGTACCGGTACCGGTTCGGTCGTCACGTGTTACGCGATGTGCCTTGGCGGGAATACCTCGGTAACGGAAACGCTGATGCCCGCCATCAATTGTCTCCTAAACCCCGGAGGCGGCGGCGGAGCGGCAGGCACCACGGGTGGAGTGCCGGGTGGCACCGGTGGACTGCTGGGCGGAGCGGCGGGCACCCCGGGCGGCGGGATTGCCGGCCTGCTGGGACGACTGGACGGGGGAGCGGGTCCCGGCGGCGGGTTGGCCGGCCTGTTCGGAGGACTCCCGGGCGGTGGCGGAGCGGCGGGCGCTGGCGGCGGGTTGGCCGGCCTGTTCGGAGGACTGCCGGGTGGAGGAGGAGCAGCGGGCGCTGGCGGCGGGTTGGCCGGCCTGTTCGGAGGACTGCCGGGCGGAGGAGGAGCAGCAGGCGCCGCGGGCGGCGGGCTGTTCGGCGGGGGTGGACTGCTGGGCGGTGGCGGAGCGGCGGCCGGGGGCGGAATCCCTGGAGGTGGCTTCCTGGGCGGGGGTGGTGCAGCCGGTGGAGGACGCGCCGGTGGTGGACGTGCCGGTGGAGGACGCGCCGGTGGCGGTGCAGCCGGAGGCGCCGCGGGCGGGTTCCCGGGCGGCGGCGCAGCGGCTGGCGGGTTCCCTGGTGGCGGAGCGGCGGCCGGCGGGTTCCCGGGCGGCGGCGCAGCGGCTGGTGGGTTCCCTGGTGGCGGAGCGGCAGGTGCTGCGGGCGGCGGATTCCTGGGTGGCGGAGGGGCAGGTGGCGCTGCGGGCGGCGGATTCCTGGGTGGCGGCGGTGCGGCCGGCGGTGCGGCCGGCGGCGGTGCGGCTGGCGGAACAGGCACTCCGCCCGGCATCTGTGCGTCGCCTGACACCCTCATCGCGACTCCCGACGGCGACAGGCCCATCGCCTCGCTTCATGAAGGGGATCTCGTCTACAGCATGGACCATCGCGCCGTTCGGGCCGTTCCCATCCTGCTCGTGACCCGTCGCGCCGTGCATGCTCACCATGTGGTGCGCGTCACGCTGTCGAACGGCGCGCGGCTCGAGATCAGCGCCCCTCATCCCACGGCGGACGGTCGGACCTTCGGCGACCTGCACGCGGGCGATACGCTGGACGGAAAGGACGTCGTGAGCGCCGAGCCCGTCCCGTACACGTACTCGTTCACGTACGACATCCTGCCTGACTCCGAGTCGGGCACGTACTTCGCCGGCGGCGCGCTCATCGGCAGCACGCTCGGGCCGGCGCAGCGCGCCGTGGCGTCCTTCTAATCAGCGCTTTCGCGCAACCACCCTCTCGTACACGTCTCGCTTGCGGCGCCCGCTCCACGCGGCGAGCCGCTCGGCGATCCGGCGCGCGTGCTCGCCGCGCGCGAGCGCTTCGTCGATCCGCGCGTCCAGCGACGCGTCGTCGGCGCGTGCGGCGCGCTCCTCCGGCTCGTACGAGCCCAGCACGATGGCGACCTCCCCTTTCCATTCGCGGGCGTCGGCAGCAAGGTCCGCGCACGTGCCGCGCACCGTTTCCTCGTGAAGCTTCGTGAGCTCCCGCGCGACGCACGCTCGCCGCTCCGGCGTCGCATCCGCCAGATCCTGCAGCGTCGCCCTGGTGCGACTGGGCGCCTCGAAGATCACCACGGGCTCGGGCGTGGCGCACACCAGGGCGATGGCGTCGCTGCGCCGGCTTCCCTGGCGCGGAAGAAATCCCACGAACCGGAAGCGTCCGTCTGCCGACAGGCCGCTCGCCACCAGCGCCGCGAGGACGGCGCTCGCCCCCGGGACGGGAACGACCCGCGCGCCGGCGGCGATCGCCGCCTCGATGAGGGCGTCGCCGGGATCGCTCACGCCGGGCGTGCCCGCGTCCGTGACCAGGGCGACGCGCTCGCCGGCCATCACCCGCTCGACCGCGCGACGAACGGCGTCCGGGCTGGCGTGAGCGTCCAGCCGGTGAACCCTCACGCCGCCGATGCCGAGGTGCGAAAGCAGCTGCCGCGCGCGACGCGTATCCTCCGCGATGACCAGCTCGCACGAGCGCAGCGTGTCCGCCGCGCGAATCGTGAGATCGCCGAGGTTGCCGATCGGCGTCGCGACGACGAAAAGGGTCGGTACGAGCTCTTCCGTCAAACTTCGACCGCGTCCCCCATCTCTTCCCGCAGAAACTCGCGCAGCCTGCCCGTCAGGCGCTGCTCCAGCTGGCGCACGCGCTCGCGCGAGATGCCGAACCGGTCGCCCAGCTCCTGGAGGGTCAACGGCTCGTCCGCGACGAGGCGCTCGTCGAAGATCGCCATCTCCTTCTCCTTGCCGACCAGCGTCTCGCGGAACGTCGCGAGCTTCTCCTTGAGGAGTCCCTGAAGCTCGCTGTCGGCGATCAGCGTCTCCGGCCCCTCGACGAGGCTCGGCATGGTGTCGATCTTGGCCGTCGCCCGCCCCTCGCCGTCGCCGATCGGCGCGTCGAGAGACCTTTCGCTCGCCTGAAGACGGACGTCCATCTCGGCGACGTCGCTCTCGGGCACGTTCAGCTGCTTGGCGATCTCGGCGTCAGTCGGCTCGATGCCCATGGCCTGGAGCTCGGCGCGCTTCTTTCGCAGGTTGAAGAAGAGCTTTCGCTGGGCCTGCGTCGTCCCGAGCTTCACCAGCCGCCAGTTGTTCAAGATAAACCGCAGGATGTACGCGCGGATCCACCACGCGGCGTACGACGAGAGCTTGACGCCGCGGTACGGGTCGTAGCGCTTGACGGCCTGCATCAGCCCGATGTTCCCCTCCTGGATGAGGTCCAGGATGTTCTTGTAGGCGCGGCGGTACTCGTAGGCGATCTTCACGACGAGGCGGAGGTTCGCCGTCACCAGCCTCGCCGCGGCCGCGGGGTCCTGCGTGGTCGCGAACTTCACGGCGAGGGCCTGCGTCTCTTCCGGCAGGAGGAGCGGGTGCTTCTGCACCTCGCGCAGGTAGGCGGAGAGGGAGTCGAACCGCGCAATCGAGGCCTCTTTGGGCTCCGGCGCCTCGATCGCCGTCAGCGCCGCCTCGTCGGCGGGCTCCGCGTCGGCGCCGACGTCCGCGTCCGCGCCTGCTTCCTCGAGCTCCTCGCCGGGCTCCCCAGGCCCCTCACCGGTGTCCGCCTCGCCGACGTCCTCCCGTGCCTCGGGCTCCGGGGACCCCGCGCCCGCCGATTCCGCAATGCCGCCACCGGACGGAGCCTCGGCCTTGGCCGCTGCGGGCTTCTTCTTCCGCGTGGTTTCGCGTGGATGGGTTGTTCGAGCCAAGACGCTCCCACAAACGATGCTACGAAGCTTGGAGGCGTGGCAGGCGTAGCACGTCCAGGCCCGAGCTTTCCTCTACGAGCACCGACGCGACGCGTCAAGCTTGGCCCTGGACGAGATTGACAAGCCGCGACCGCTCGCGCGAAAAGAGAAAGGTCGTGCTGCGCGCTGTGCTTGACCTCCGCGCCGAAGACTTCGAGCCGACCCCCGAGGACGACGTGGAGCCGCCCCTGCGGCGGCGCATGGGGCGCTGGGCCCGCGCCGTCCTCGGACGCCTGCGAAAGCACGGCTTCGAGGCGGCAGTGCGCGCCAAGGACAGGCCAGGGGCGCAGCGCGTCGTCTTCGTGACCAAGGGGGCGTTCGGGTTGGACGGACGCGCGGGGCTGGCTTTTCGCATCGACCCCGGCGGCGTGGAAGTGGGGATGGATATCTCGCCTCGGAGCGCGCGCAGCGCCCGAGCCGCGCTGGCGGACCCGGCCCGTGCGCTCGAGCTGGGGACCGCGCTCGGGGCGCTGCCCGAGCAGTTCGAGATCGTCCTGGTCGGCGACGGCGTCCGCCTCGGCGCCGCGGGGGCCAAGGTGGACGAGGTTCGCGCGCTGCTCTCGCGTGCCGACCGCGAGGAACGTCCCCTCTGGATTGGCTGGCATGTGCCCCGGGACGTCGCGGTAGCGCATTCGGCGCTGCTCGATGACCAACTGGAGGACGCTGTCGTCGCGCTGGCAGGCATCTTCCTCCTCCTGGCGGGGGACGGGGGAGGTCCGCGCTTTGGGGTCCGGCGCAGGGACGGCCGGCGCGGGCGGAGCGCGTCAGCACGGCGTCCCGATGACGAGCGTGACGGGTCCGAGGCGCGCGCGCCCGCCGGATCGCGGCGGACGCGCGACGCGGGCATCGATCCCGCCGAGCGGGACGTCGAGGCAGAGATCGAGCGGGACGCGACCATCCAGGCGCCGCGCCATCCGCGATCGCCGGATGCCGGCGCCCTTCTGCGCGCGAGCCGGCGCCGCAACCCGAAGCAACGCGCCGCCTCTGGCCGCTCGATCGCCCCGGGATCCAAGGTGCGCGTGATCGACGGACCGTTCGCGGGCAAGGTCGGCATCGTCCACGAGGTCGACGGCAAGGGTGGGGTGCGCGTGATGCTGGGCCTGCTCGCCGTGCGCGTGGACCTGAACAACCTGGCGTCGTGTGGAGGCGAGCGCCAGCGGCTCCGCCTGTCGACCTCTCATCGCAAGCCCGTGCCGGCCGGCTCGTGACAACCGTGGAGCCCGGTCGAGCATCGATAAAGGATGGAGAACCTGACCCTGCGGTGAGTCCGTCCCCCGAACCCCAGAAACGCTACCCGGCGACTCTTCGCAGCCAGTTCCGCCGTCACGCGCCGCAATTCGCGCTCGGCACGGGCATGCTGGCCGCGTTTCAGCTCGCGATGAACCGCATCGACTGGCAGGCCAAGTCCGCCGTCGACGACGTCTTCGGCACGAACCCGTCGAGCGCGTGGAGGCCGGCCGCGACGATGCTCGTCCTCGGAGTCGGCGCGTTCGTCGCGCGGGTGGCGAGCCGCTGGTACATGTTCAACGCCGGCCGGGACGCCGAGTACGAGCTCCGCTCCGAGCTCCTGAGCAAGCTGCACAAGCTCGGTGCCGCGTTCTACCGCAGGATGCCCGCGGGCGAGATCATGAGCCGGTCGACGAGCGACCTGCAGCAGGTCCGCTTGCTCCTCGGCTTCGGCGTGCTCAACCTGGTCAACGTGTGCTTCGCGTTCGCGAGCGCGCTGCAGATCATGCTTGGCGTCAGCGTGAAGCTCACCCTCGCGTGCATCGTCAATCTTCCGCTCGCCACGCTGCTCTCGCGCTCCGTCTCGCGACGTCTCTACCACCGGATGCGCGACAATCAGGCCGCCCTCGGCCGCATGAGCGACGTCCTGCAGGGGAACCTCGCCGGCGTACGCGTCGTGCGCAGCTTCGCCCTCGAGGAGCGCGAGCGCGACCGCTTCGAGCAGACGAACGCCGAATACCTGCACGCGAGCCTCGCGCTCGCGCGGCTGCGCGGCTCGTTCGCGCCGACGATCGGGGCGGTCGCCGCGCTCGGTACCCTCGTCTTCTTCTGGTACGGCTCGTCGCTGCTGCTCCGCGGAGCGGAGCGCGGGGGCCTCTCGCAGGGCGCGTTCTTCGCCTTCTGGAGCGCCTTCGCACGGATGGCCTGGCCGATGATCGCCGTGGGCTTCGCCCTGAGCGTCGTGCAGCGCGGTCGGGCCAGTTTCGCACGTCTGAGGGACATCTTCGACGCGGTCCCCGAGGTGGTCGACGGCCCGCGCCGAGCTCCCAAGCACGTCGGAGGCTCGCTCTGCGTGGAGCACCTGACGTTCGCGTACGGCGACCGCAAGGTCCTCGACGACGTGACCTTCCGCGTGGCGCCGGGCGAGTCTCTCGCGATCGTGGGGCGAACGGGCGCCGGCAAGTCGACCCTCTCGATGCTGCTCGCGCGCTTGCTCCCCACGCCCCCCGGTACGGTGCGGATCGACGGCGTGGACGTCTGTGACCTGCCGCTCGCCGCCGTGCGGTCGGCGATCGGCTACGCGCAGCAGGACGCGTTTCTCTTCTCGACGACGGTCGCCCGCAACATCGCCTTCGCGCTCGATCACCCGGACACGCCCGACGCGGAGGCCAAGATCCGCGAGGCCGCCCGCGAGGCGCAAGTGCTCGAGGAGACGCTCTCCTTGCCCGACGGGTTCGACACCGTCGTCGGCGAGCGGGGCGTCCAGCTGTCCGGGGGGCAGAAGCAGCGCGTCGCGCTCGCGCGCGCCATGATCTCGGGCGCGGGCCCGGGCGCCAGCGAGCCCAAGATCCTGATCCTCGACGACCCTCTCTCGGCGGTCGATGCGAAGACCGAGTCGGCGATCCTCGAGGCCATCGACCGGCAGGCGGCGCGCCGCACGGTGCTCCTCGTCACGCACCGCATCGTCGCAGCCTCGCGCTGCGATCGCATCATCGTGCTCGACGAGGGGAGGGTCGTGGAGCGGGGCACGCACGACGAGCTGCTGCGGGCGGGGGGCATCTACGCGGCGTTCGCGGAGGAGCAGAAGATGGCCCTCGAGCTCGAGGAGATCGATCTGCCCCCTATCAAACCGGCGGCCGCGGCGCCGGAGGCGGCGACGGCGTCGTGAGCGCCACCAGCTCCATCTCGCCGCCCCGCGCCCCCGCTCGCGCCGAGCAGGCGCTGAAGAAGTTTCACGAGGAGGGCGTCATGGGCAAGGCCTACGACACCCGCCTCCTCCGGCGCCTCTGGCCGTTCGTGCGGCCGCACTCGCGCTACATCGTCCTGTCTCTCGGGACGCTCGTCTTCGTCTCGGCGATAAACCTCGTCCGCCCGCTCTTGATGGGCGACGTCGTTCGCCAGGCCGACCTGCGAGACACGCACGGTCTTCTCGTCGACGGAGCCGGCCTCGCGCTGCTGCTCGTCGCCGTCCAGGTGCTCACCTTCGTTCAGATGTACGCGATGCAGGTCGCGGGGGCGCGGGCGATGGCGGGTCTCCGGAGCGCCATCTTCCAGTTCTTCCAGCGCCTGAGCCTCCGTTACTACGACCGGACGCCCGTCGGGCGCCTCGTGACGCGCGCGACGAACGACGTCGACGCCATCAGCGAGCTCTTCGCGTCGGGCGCGCTCAACGCGATGGGAGACGTCATCGCCCTCTCCGGCATCGTGGCCATGATGATCGCGCTCGACTGGCGGATGTCGGTAGTGTCCTTCCTGGCGCTGCCCATCGTCGGCGCGATCGTGGCCTTCGTCCGGACGCGTTCGCGGGCGGCCTACCGCGACGTCCGCTCGCGCACCGCCCGCCTCAACGCCTTCCTCAACGAGCAGGTCAACGGCATCGCCGTGGTTCAGGCCTTCGTCCGAGAGCGCTCGATGGCGGCCGAGTTCGACGGGATAAACGTCGACTACCGCGACGCCAACAAGAGCGCCATCTACTACGAGGCCTTGCTCGACGCCTCGATCGAGATGGTGAGCACCGTGTGCGTGGCGAGCATCCTCTGGTTCTCGGGCTTGCGCGGGGTGGGGGACCACCGGATCACGTTCGCGCTCCTGGTGACCTTCACCCAGTACATCCGCCAGTTCTTCGAGCCGGTGAGCCTCCTCTCGCAGCGCTACACGCTCCTGCAGAGCGCGATGGCGGGCGCCGAGCGCGTCTTCGAGCTCCTCGACGAGACGGACGTGTCGCCGCCCGTGCTCGCGGGCGAGGCGTGCTCCCCGGCCGGACCGGAGCCCGAGGCGATCGCCCTGGAGCACGTGGACTTCGAGTACAAGCCCGGCGTCCCCGTGCTTCGCGGCGTGACGTTCGCGGCTCGGCGCGGCGAGCGGATCGCGCTGGTCGGAGCGACCGGCGCGGGCAAGACCACCGTGGCGAGCCTGCTGCTGCGCCTCTACGAACCTCAGGGCGGGGCGGTGCGCGTGCTCGGACGGGACGTCCGCGGCTACGACCCCCACGAGCTCCGGCGGCTCTTCTCGGTCGTGCCTCAGGACGTGTTCCTGTTCGCCGGGACGGTCCTGTCGAACATCGCCATCGCGGACGCGCTGCCCGATCGGGCCCGCGCGGAGGACGCCTTGAAGCGGATCGGCGCTCTCGAGCTCTTCGACCGGCGGGCCGGCAAGGGGGGCAGCGGCCTGGACGCGCGCGTGGACGAGCGCGGGTTGAACTTCAGCGCCGGCGAGCGCCAGCTCCTCGCCTTCGCGCGGGCGATCTACCGGGAGGCGCCGCTGCTCGTCCTCGACGAGGCGACCGCCAGCGTCGACTCGGACACGGAGGCCCGCCTCCAGCGCGCGCTCGAGGAGGTGATCCGCGGCCGCACCGCGCTCGTCATCGCTCACCGGCTGTCGACGATCCGCGCCGCGGATCGCATCGTCTGCTTCCACAAGGGCAGGGTCGTCGAGGTGGGGACGCACGCCGAGCTGCTCGCAACCGGGGGCGTCTACGCGCGCCTCTACCGAATGCAGTCGGCCCACGAGCAAGCCATCGCCGCCGAGAGGCGCGTTCACGGCGAGGCGGTCGCGCCGACGCCTCCGTGAGGCGGATAGAACCGCCCCCACCCGTTTGCTACACGGGCGCGGGCGGAGGCCGGGACGAGACCCTCGAGAAGCTCGCCTGCAGGGTGGCGTCCGGTTCGATGAACTCGATCGCCATCCGGTGGGACCAGACCGCCCGAGGGCTGTCATCCGGCGCGTCGACACGCACGATGCGTCCCGACAGGACGCGCTCGGCGGCCTCCGGCGAGACCCGGAAGCTCACCTTCACGACGTCGCCCACGCTCAGCCCCTCGCTGCCCGAGATGAGGATTCCACCGGCGCTCGCGTCCTTGCATACGGCCCACACGCGCCGCGAGGGCCCGTCGATCGTGACCGGGAACCAGAGCGAGTATCTGCTGAATGCGCGCTTCTCGGTCATGTCCCTCGTACTTTAATAGCCGAGATCGAACCCGCCCGGTCGCGCCGCGGATTTCGCCTTGGGCTGGTTGCCCGGGGGCCGCGACCCGGGCTGCGCCTGCGGCGCGCGCGCGCCTGGGACGCCCTTCGAGCTGGGCTCGTGCCGTGGAGCCGCTGGCACGGCCGACGCCGACGGATCCGGTGCGGCGCTCGCGGGCGGGACGGCAGCGAGCGTCGCCGGCGCCTCGGGAGCGACCGGCGCCTCGGCGGGGGGCGAGGGGGGCGCCGCCAACGGCCCGCCGGTACCCGCTCGATACGTCG
>Ga0209415_10005451_pt1 | contig 22857 bp, 16 predicted proteins | sample PeaSoiSIISIP2007_FD_187696 | JGI IMG/M metagenome (GOLD analysis project Ga0209415, IMG submission 187696) | Peat soil microbial communities from Weissenstadt, Germany - SII-SIP-2007 (SPAdes) (version 2) | ecosystem: Environmental > Terrestrial > Soil > Wetlands > Peat | place: Germany... | reverse complement strand
GACGACGGGTGCCGGAGCTTCGACATGGCCCGGGCCTCGATCTGACGGATCCGCTCCCTGGTCAGGTTGAAGTGCTCCCCCACCTCTTCGAGGGTGCGGGGTTCACCTCGGTCGAGACCGAAACGCAGTCGCAGGATCTCCCGCTCGCGTTCGTCGAGCGGTGACAGCAGCCGGTTGATCTCGTCGGGCAGCAGAGATGTGGCCGCTACCTCGAAGGGCGACTCGGCCGATCGGTCTTCGACGACATCGCCGAGCTCGGCGTCCCCGTCTTCGCGCAGGGGCTCCGACAGAGAGAGCGGCTCGGCGCGGAACCGCAGCGCTTCGATGAGCTTGTCCTCGGGCATCTCGACTTCGGCCCCGAGTTCGGCCAGGGTGGCGGGCCGGCCGTACTTGAGCTCGAGCCGGGCCTGGGCCTTCTGGACGCGGGCCAACGTGTCGCCGGCGTGCACGGGGAGCCGGATGGTCCGGCCCGTGTTGGCGATACCGCGGGTGATGGCCTGCCGGATCCACCACGTCGCATAGGTGGAGAATTTGAAGCCTTTGCGCCAGTCGAACTTCTCGACCGCGTGCATCAGGCCCAGGTTCCCCTCCTGGATCAGGTCCAACAGGGGCAGACCCGACGCCTGGTACTTCTTGGCGATGGAAACCACCAGCCGGAGGTTCGACTGGACGAAGGTCTGCTGGGCGTTCTCCCCAGTCTGGATCTTCCGCTTCAGCTCACGGCGCTTGGACGGCGTGACGTCTTTCGCTTTTCCCGCTCCGAGCTCCTGCTCAGCGTCGCGACCGGCCTCGATGGTCTGCGCCAAACGGACTTCATCATCCTTCGTGAGCAGTGGATACTGCCCGATGTCCGTGAGGTACAGCCGTACGAGGTCTTCCTCGTCGCGCTCGACGCGCTCCTTCGCCAACGTCCTTAGCCCTTCCTCGGGTCCCCTCCGGCGGGTGCCTGCCGGCAGGACATACGTATTCGCCTGCTCACACACCTGTCGGTCGCCCGCCGCCCGGATGTTCCGGACCACGGACGTAGGTCGCCTGTGGATATAGTTTACCGGCGACGTCAAGGGCCCAGTTCGTCGGCGGCCCAGGCCGGTCGAAAAAACCGGTACCGGCGATGGGCCGACCCCTCTTGCGGCGTCAGACGGCGTGTTGTCCGAGTTTGTTTCGGCTTATTTCGGCCACGGCACGAGGCCCGGTCCTATGCCGGCCAGCACCTCTTCGAGAATTTGTTGATGTGCAGTGAGGACGGCGATGTCGTGCGGCCGGTCGACCAGGGTCTGCACCAGAGTCTCGGTGGTCTGCCACGCCTCGATCTCGTCGCGCATCACTAACCGTAGTGATCTGACCACAGGCCCATCGGCCACGGGGGCGGCCCGGCGGAGGTGGAGGCCGTAGCCGGCGATCAGCCGGGGAAACACCACTCGGGCCAGGCTCACCAGCCGCAGAAGCGTCCCGCCGCCGGCGGCCGCCTGACCGGGCGCTCCGCCGGCCAGCATGCCGAGCAGCCGGTCCACCTCCGCACTGGGGGGAAGCGTCAACGTGGCCGGGTCCATGGTGTCGAGGACGGGAAGGCGTTCGGCCCAGAGCTCGGCATGCCATGCGTGCTGCCGGCTGTAGATGTCGAACACCAGCTGCGCCTCGTCGACCGGTTCCGAGATCACCCAGCCGCCGAGCACCTCGAACAGGCGCCGCTCGGTCCACTGGTACGAGCCGATCACCCGCGCCTGCGCCTCCAACGGCAGCGCCCCGGCCGCCGACGAACCGTCGGCGCGGGTGCCCCCGACGGCCAGGGTCATCGCCTCGAAGGGATCACCGGCCACCGGTGCTCCTCGGTTCGACCGAACTGTCGACAGGCTCCGGGGCGTGGTCGCGGTAGCGGTTGGTGATCGGCATCCGCCGGTCCTTGCCGAAGGCCTTGGCCGTGATCCGCACCCCGGGCGGCGACTGCCGACGTTTGTACTCCGCCCCGTCGACCAGACGGGCCACCCGCATCACGAGCGCCGGGTCGAAACCGGCGCCGGCCACCTCGGCCACGGAGCGGTCGTGCGCCACGAGCGCCTCGAGAACGGGATCGAGAACCTCGTAGGCCGGAAGGCTCTGGTCGTCGCGCTGATCGGGCCGCAGCTCGGCCGACGGCGCCTTGGTGAGCACGGCGTCGGGGATCCACGGCCTGCCGGCGGTGGCGTTGCGGTAGCGGCACAGCCGGTAGACGAGGAGCTTGGGGACGTCCTTGATCACGGCGAAACCGCCCGCCGAGTCGCCGTAGAGCGTCGAATACCCCGTGGCCAGTTCGCTCTTGTTCCCGGTGGTGAGCACGATCCACCCCCGGGCGTTGGAGACCGCCATCAAGAGCACACCGCGGATCCGCGACTGCAGGTTCTCGTCCGTGAGCCCGGTAGGAGGACCATCGGTGACGGACGCCAACAGACCCGACAGCGCCGTGTGGGCCGCCTCGATGGGAATGGTCCGCAGGTCGATGCCCATGTTCTCGGCCAGCGCGGTGGCGTCGTCGAGCGAACCTTCGCTCGAATAGCGCGACGGCATGGCCAGGGCGTGGACGTGTTCGGCGCCGAGGGCGTCGACGGCCACGGAGGTGACCAGAGCGGAGTCGACGCCCCCCGACAATCCGACGACGGCGTCGACGAACCCGTTCTTGGCCAGATAGTCGCGGGTGCCGAGCACGAGGGCCGCATAGACCTCGGCGTCGGTGTCGAGGGCGGGAGCCACCGGCGGTGCCGGCCGTGTCTCAGGGTCACGGGGCACCGTGCTCACGATCACCACCGGGAGCGCGCCGCCCGACGTCCGGTGGCCGTCACCGTCATCGGTGTCGGGGACATCGGTGTCGGGGACATCGGTGTCGGGGACATCGACATCGACGGTGAGGATCGTCTCGGAGAACTGCCCGGCGGCAGCCACCACCGCGCCATGGCGGTCCATGACAAAGGAACCGCCGTCGAAAACAAGCTCGTCCTGGCCACCGACCTGGTTCACATAGGCGATCGTGCAGTGCGCCTCGGCCACCCGTTGCCGGGCCACCTCGAGGCGCTCCTGCTCGCGGCCGATCGCATACGGCGATGCGTTCACATTCACGATCAGCCGCGCTCCACCGGCGGCCTGGGTGGCGACGGGACCGCCGGCGAACCACAGGTCCTCACACACCGACACACCCACCGGGATGCCGGCCACTTTGAAGAGTTCCAGCTCCGACGTTCCCGGGGCGAACCACCGTTCCTCGTCGAAGACGCCGTAGTTGGGAAGCCGACGCTTGTGGTACACGCCGAGCACATCGCCGCCGGCGCACACGGCCAGGGCGTTGCGCAGGCGCCGCGGTGCGCCGCGGATGGCGGCCTCCCGGGCCACCACGCCGGCACCGTCGGCCCGGGCCACGGCATCGGGAACGCTGTCGGGTCCCACGATGTCCACGAATCCCACCAGGGCCACGCAGCCCCGGGTGGCCGAGGCCACTCGTCGCAGTGCCACATAGTTGTCGGTGACGAATGCCGGTTTGAGCAGAAGGTCTTCAGGTGGGTAGCCGGTGATGGTCAGCTCGGGAAAGGCGGCCAGATCGGCGCCGTCCTCCTCGGCCCGGCCGAGCGCCGCCAGGATCTTCTCGACATTGCCCCCGATGTCACCGACGACCGTGTCGATCTGGCACAGAGCCACGCGCAGGCGAGCCACGTAGCGATCCTACCGGGGTGTCGCGAGAGCCCCGGCGGGGCATCGGGCCTGGCATGCTGCGGTCGTGCGCAGTGCGCTCCCCGAGGGTCTGGTGGCCGTGGCCGAACACTCGGCCGCGCCGGCGGCCGTGACCGTGGCGCTGCACCGTGCCGTCGAGGAGCGTCCCGGTGTGGCCGATCGCCTTCTCGACGGACGCGCACCGAGCGCTCTGGCGCACGCGTTCACCGCCGTGGTGGCGGCCAGCAACGCACTGGGCCGGCTCTGTGCGGCCGATCCCCGTGCCTTCGACGTTCTCGACGATCTCGACCACCCCGTGGCCATCGACAGCACCGACACCGGCGCCCTGGCGCGGTCCAAGCGTCTGGAGCTCCTGCGCATCGCCGGGCGCGACCTGCTCGGAATCGACACGCTCGAGGACGTGGGCCGGAGTCTGGCCGACATGGCCGACCGGGTCCTGCAGGGCGCCGCGACGATCGCCACCAACGACAGCGGTGACCGGGGACTCGCCGTCATCGGCATGGGCAAGCTCGGTGGCCGCGAGCTCAACTACGCGAGCGACGTGGACGTGATGTTCGTGACGGACGGCAGCGACAGCGAGAGCGACAAGGTCGCCCGCCAGATTCTCAGCATCGCCCGCGCATGCTTCCGCGTCGACGTCGACCTGCGCCCCGAAGGCCGGTCGGGACCACTCACCTTGTCTCTCGAACGCTACCGGTCCTACTGGGACAAGAGGGCGCTGGCCTGGGAGTTCCAGGCCCTACTGAAAGCCCGTCCTGTCGCCGGCGACGTCGATCTCGGTGCGAACTTCGCCGGCGCGGCCCACGAGGCGACCTGGAGCCGGACCTTCAGCGCCGACGAGTTGGCACAGCTGCGCATGATGAAGGCGCGCGCCGAGGCCGAAGCCCTACGGCGCGGTCTCGCCGGGCCCGAGATCAAGCGGGCACCCGGGGGGATCCGCGATGTCGAGTTCTCGGTGCAGTTGCTCCAGTTGGTCCACGGTCATCACGACCCCGACATCCGGGACCGGTCCACTCTCGGCGCGCTCACCGAACTGGCGGCGGCCGGGTACGTGAGCGCCGAGGACGGCGCCGTCCTGGCCGACTCCTATCGATTTCTCCGGACGGTGGAGCACCGGCTGCAGCTGGTCGAGGAAGAGCAGACCCACGCCCTTCCCACCGATGCCACTGCCCGCGCCCGGCTGGCGCGGGTACTCGGCTTCACCGACGGACCCACCACGACGGCGACGGCGTCGTTCGACGACAGACTGCGCCGCTGCCAGAGCGAGGTCCGCATCATCCACGAGCGCCTCTTCTTCCGGCCCCTCCTCGAGGCCTTCGCCGCGCTCGAGCCGTCGCCGGGCGTCGAAGCAACGCAGGACGCTCCGGGTCCTGTCATGTCGGCCGACGCTGCCACCCGACGACTGACGGCCTTCGGTTTCTCCGACGCCCGCCGGACGCGCGCCGCCATCGAGGAGCTCGCCGGAGGGCTCTCGCGCGCCTCGCGGCTCATGGGCCAGCTCCTGCCCCTCCTGCTCGACTGGCTTTCCGTCAGCCCCGATCCCGATCTCGGGCTTCTCGGTCTGCGCAGCCTCGTCGTCCGCAGTCATCACCGCGCCCTGGTGGTGACCACATTCCGCGAGTCCCTGGAGGCGGCCCGCCGGCTGTGCCTGATCCTCGGGTCCAGCCGCGCCATGGCCGAGGCGGTCGAGCACAATCCCGAGCTGATCGCCACCCTGGACGACGACCGGGCCCTCGCCCCGGAGTCGCGCGCCGCCCTGGTGGAGGTGGCCGTCGAACGGCTGCCGCGGCCGGGCGACGAAGGGCGACGCCGGGCCCGGCTGGTCCGGTTCACCCAGGACCACACGCTGCGCATCGCCACCCGGGACCTGCTCGATATCGACGACATCGCCAGCACGGGGGCGGCCCTGACCGTGGTGGCCGAGGCCGTGCTCGAAGCGGCCCTCGCCCATGTGGCGCCCGACGTCGCGTTCTGCGTGGTGGGAATGGGTCGCCTGGGCGGAGCCGAGATGTCCTACGCCAGTGATCTCGACGTTCTCTTCGTCTTCGACGACACCTCGCCCGGGGACCAGGATCGGGCCGAGGCGACGGCCGAGGCGTTGCTGCGTTTCCTCCACGGACCGAGCCCCGCCCAACGCGTCGCCTCCCTCGACCTCGGGCTGCGACCTGAAGGCGGCCACGGCCGCCTGGCGCGCGACCTGGCCGGCTACGAGGCCTACTTCGACCGATGGGCCCAGACCTGGGAACGCCAGGCCCTGCTGCGCGCCCGCGTGGTGGCCGGCGACGGGGCCCTGGGCGAGCGGTTCTTGGCCCTCGCCCGCCATTTCGTCTGGGGCCGTCCTCTCACCGACGCCGATATCGCCGACATCCGGCGGATGAAGGCCCGTATCGAACGCGAACGCATCCCGCCGCGTGAAGACCCCCAATTCCATCTGAAACTGGGGCGGGGGTCGCTGTCGGACATCGAATGGACGGCCCAGCTGCTGCAACTGCGTCATGGCGTCGAAGCCACGGGCACGATGACCGCCCTCGACGCCCTCGCCGGTCACGGGGCCCTGGCCCGGGCCGACGCCGAGAGACTGGGCCACGCCTACCGCTTCCTCGAGCACACGCGCAACCGTTGGCACCTCGTCGGCGCGTTGCCCGGGGGGACATCTCCCGGGGACTCCCTTCCCACCGAGGCCCATCATCAGTCGAGCCTGGCCCGGAGCCTCGGCACGTCCCCGGCGGCGCTGCGCGACGAGTACCGCCGGGTCACCCGTCGGGCCCGACGGGTGGTGGAGCGCCTCTTCTACGGGATCGACGAGGCGTGAGCCTGCATGGATCGGCGGTCCTTCGCTGATCAGTCCTCGGCCGCCAGCGGGAGCGGCTCCGGTCCCACCGCTTCGGCGTCGCGCCGGCCGATGACGTGCACGTCCACGTCGCGGTCGGACGCGAAGCGCAGCACCCGCTGCACCACCGATCCCTTGGTCAGCTCCTCCCAGCGGCTCCGCCGGCTGGAGCCGAGAACGATCTGCGTGACCTGATGCTCACCGGCGAAATCGACAAGGGCGCGGGCCGCATCGTCACTCGTGATCTCGTGCCAATGGGCGCCGAGGTCGTCGGCCAGATGGTGAAGAGCATCGAGAGCCTGGGCGTCGCGTACACGACTCTGTTCGCCCGAGATCACGTGCACCGCATGGAGGTCAACCTTCATGCGGGCCGACAGCCGTGCGGCACGGCGGATCACGCCATCGGTTCCGTGAGCACCGGTGACGGCAACCATGATCCTCTCCGCCGTATCCCACGTTTCGCCCGGGTGCCGGCCCCGGAGGTAGGCCAGCAATTCTTCTTCGGTCTCATCGGCCACGAAGCGCAGCGCCAGCTCCCGCAGCGCCACCAGATTCTCGGTCCGGAAGAAGTGGGTCAGCGCATCCTGGACCTTGGTCGGTGGGTAGATGTTGCCGTGCACCATGCGGCGCCGGAGCTGTTCGGGCGAGGAGTCGATGAGCTCGAGCTGGTCCGCCTTGCGCACCACCCAGTCGGGCACCCGCTCGCGGACGCGTGATCCCGTCATCCTTTCCACGGCGTCGGCGATGCTCTCGAGGTGTTGGACGTTCACCGTGGTGATGACGTGGATGCCGGCATTCAACAACTCGATGACGTCCTCCCACCGCTTCTCGTTGCGCCCCGAACCGGGCACATTGGTGTGCGCCAACTCGTCGACCAGTGCCACCTCGGGCCGGCGGGCGAGAACGGCGTCGAGATCCATCTCCTCGAAGTGGGACTCCCGGTAGGCGACCACCTTGCGGGCGACGACCTCCAGATCACGGATGAGCTCGGCCGTCCGGGGGCGGCCGTGGGTCTCCACGAAGCCGACGACGACGTCGGCACCCCGACGGTGCCGGCGCCACCCCTCGTCGAGCATGGCGAATGTCTTGCCCACGCCGGCCACGGCCCCCATGTAGATGCGGAACCGACCGGCCGGGCTGACGGAATCGGACTCCAGCTCGTCTGTTGCCCGCTCCATTCCTGTCATGCTCCACATTGTGCCCGAGGACCGTGGTCCCGAGGTGCTGCACGAGCCAAGGAATCGGGGTTCCGTCGACCACGTGCCTGTCGAAGCCGACCCCGGCGTGGCAATCTGGTCCGACGGCGTCGCCGCGACCGCCGGGATCGTTGGGGGGTCGAGCCATGCACGATTTGGTCATTCGAGGGGGCACCGTCATCGACGGGACCGGGACCGGCGCCCGGACGGCGGACGTCGCCGTGGACGACGGCCGCATCGTCGCCGTGGGCCACCTCGGCGCGGAACGGGGACGCGACACCGTCGACGCCGACGGCCTGCTCGTGACACCGGGCTGGGTGGACATCCACACCCACTACGACGGCCAGGCGACGTGGGACGAGGTGCTCGCCCCGAGCAGCTGGCACGGCGTGACCACTCTCGTCATGGGCAATTGCGGCGTCGGCTTCGCCCCCGCCCGACCGGACCGTCACGACTGGCTCATCGGACTGATGGAGGGGGTAGAGGACATCCCCGGCACGGCTCTGGCCGAAGGCATGACCTGGGACTGGGAGAGTTTCCCGGAATACCTCGACGCCCTCGACCGCCGGAAGTGGACCGTCGACGTCGGGACCCAGGTGGCCCACGGGGCCGTGCGCGCTTATGTCATGGGTGAACGCGGCGCACACAACGAACCGGCGTCGGCCGACGACATCGTCAAGATGAAGGCCATCGTGAAGGAGGCGGTCGCCGCCGGGGCCCTCGGCTTCTCCACGTCGCGGACCATCGCCCACCTCGCCATCGACGGCGAGCCCGTCCCGGGGACGTTCGCCGCCGAGGACGAGCTGTTCGGCATCGGTTCCGCACTCGGTGAGCTCGGCACCGGGGTCTTCGAACTGGCCCCGGCCGGCGTGGCCGGCGAGGACATCTCGATGCCGGCCAAGGAGGTCGACTGGATGCGCCGTCTGTCGGTGGCCTGCGGTCGCCCCGTCACCTTCGCCATGCTGCAGGTGGACTCGGCCCCCGACCTGTGGCGCGAGCTCCTCGCCACATCACTCGCCGCCGTGGCCGAGGGCGCCGATCTGTGGCCTCAGGTGGCGGCCCGGGCCACGGGGCTTCTCTCCGGCCACTTCGCCACTCTCTGCCTGTTCGAAGGCATCCCCGCCTACCAGGAGTTGAAGGCCAGGAAGCTGAACGACGACGGATTCCTGGCGGCGTTGCGCGACCCCCAGGTCCGCCACGCCATCGTGTCGTGGGAACCGGAGGGCGGTGCCCGGCTCCGCATGGAGGACGCGTACCGCAACACCTACGTGCTCGGATCCCCGCCCGACTACGAACCGGGTCCCGAGCGTTCGTTGGCCCACATGGCGGCGGCCGCCGGACGCCGTCCCCTCGACGTCGCCTACGACGCCATGCTGGCCGACGAGGGCCAGGCCCTGCTCTACGTCCCCATTCTCAACTACGCCTCGGGGAATCTCGACCCCGCCCGGGAGATGCTCCTGCACCCACGGGCCGCCGCCGGTTTGGGCGACGGCGGGGCGCACTGTGGCGTCATCTGCGACTCCTCCCAACCCACCTTCATGCTGACCCACTGGGCCAGGGACCGCACCCGGGGCGAGACCCTCCCCATCGAGCTCATGGTGAAGAAGCAGACCCACGACACGGCCATGCTCTACGGGCTCACCGACCGCGGCACTCTGGAAGCGGGCAAGGTGGCCGACGTCAACATCATCGACTACGAGAATCTTCAGCTCGGCACGCCGAAGATCGTGGCCGATCTCCCGGCCGGCGGCCGCCGACTGGTACAGGACGCCACCGGGTACGTGGCCACCATCAAGTCGGGTGCGACCACATTCGACGGCGGCAAGGACACCGGGGCGCGGCCCGGGGTCCTACTGCGCGGCGCCCGCTGACGCCCCGACCCAGCTTTCGTTCCCGCTACTGATCAGCGGCCCCGCCACTGCGGCGGGCGGTGCTCCAAGAAAGCCTGGCGACCCTCGCGGGCATCGTCGGACGCCATCACGGCCTCGATGGCCCGGGTGCTCAACGACCATGCCCTCTCGTCGGGAGCCGTGCACGCTTCGAGGAGCCCCAGACTCTGGCGCACGGCCACCGGTGCATTGGCGCAGATCCTCTCGGCCAGGGCCAGCGCCCCGGCGAGGGCCCCGCCCGGTTCGGTCACGGCATTGACCAAACCGTGACGCTCGGCCCGGGTGGCGTCGATGGGATCACCGGTGAGCACGATCTCCTTGGCCACGTTGAGCGGCAACGCCCGAGCGGACCGGAACACCCCCCCGTACAGAGCCAGTAGTCCCCGCCGCACCTCGGGCAGGCCGAAGGTGGCCGCGCTCGAGGCCACCACCAGGTCGCAGGCCAGCACGATCTCCATACCCCCGCCGACGGCGGGACCTTCGACGGCGGCGATCAGCGGCTTGGACCTCCGGCGCCGGATGATCCCGTAGGGTCCACCCCTCTCGGTACCGGGCCCAGACCCGACGCGCAGATCGGTGCCGGCGGAGAAGACCTGCGTCCCACCCGTGATCACCCCGACCCACAGGTCGTCGTCGTCCTCCAGCTCGTTCAGGCCTCCGTCGATACCGAGGGCGGTCTCCTCGTCGATGGCATTGCGCTTCGCCTCGCGTCGCAGGGTGATGACAAGGACACGACCATGGCGCGTCCGCTCAACGGGCACGGGAACCTTCGTTCATAGACCGTCGAGCATACGGCGGTTGCCTCAACGCCTCGCTCGCTCTTGCGGGGCGTATCCCGTGATCTCCTCCTCGACCGCATGGGGGCCGAGCCCGCTATTCCCCGGGTGATAGCGGGTCCCCGGGGATAGCGGGCTCGGGCCGGCGCTGGGAACCGGCGTGCCCCATGCAGGCGTCAGGGAGCGGGAGTGAGATAGGTAAAGAGGTCGGCCGAGCTGGTCGCGCTCGTTCCGTTGGCATTGGTCACGGTGACATCGACGATCCCCGTGCCGGGGGGCGAGGTCGCCGTGATGGCGTGTCCGGAGTTGATGGTGAACACCGCCGGCGTGGAACCGAAGTCGACGCCCGTGACCTTCGAGAAGCCCGAGCCACCGATGGTGACGGTCGTCCCGCCGTCAGTCGAACCGTGATTCGGAACCACCAGGGTCACCTTCGGCACGTTGAGCACGTAGGTGAAGAGGTCGGACGGGTCGGTGGGGCTCGTCCCGTTGCTGTCGGTCACGGTGACGTCCACCGTCCCGGTCCCCGCCGGAGAGGTGACCACCATCGAGTTGTTGGAGTCAATCGAATCGATGGTGCCGGCGGTGGCGCCGAAGTGCACGGCCGTGACCCCCGACAGGTCGGTCCCGAAGATCGTCACCTTCGTCCCGCCGTTCACCGAGCCCCGCTTGGGGGCGAGCATCTGCACGGTGGGAACCCGCAGGACGTAGGTGAATTGGTCCGCAGGGCTGGTGCTACTCGTCCCGTTCGGAGAGGTGACGGTGATGTCGACCGTCCCCGTCCCCGCCGGCGACGTGGCCACGATGGCGTGGTCCGAATTCACCGTGAACGATTCGGCCTCGTTGGGGCCGAATTGCACCGACGTGGCGCCGCTGAAGTTCTTTCCCACGATGGCCACCGTGGTGTCACCGGTGGTAGGTCCGTGAGCGGGAAGCACCTTCGTGACCGCCGGCACGTGGGCGTCGTAGTGGTAGAGGTCGGCACCGGCCGACGCCGGGACGCTCGTCCCGTCCGGCGTGACCACGGTGACGTCGACGGTGCCAATACCGGGGGGAGACACAGCCGTGATCACCTTTGATGAATTGACGGCAAAGACCGATGGCGTGGAACCGAAGTCCACGGCCGTCGCTCCGCTGAAGTCGGTCCCGATGACCGTAACCTTCTTGCCGCCGGCTGTCGGGCCGTGATTGGGGACGACGGCGATGACTGTGGGCGTCGATGTCGCCGACGCGATACCCGGCACGGCGGCGATGAGGCCGATCGGGAGCGCGGCCGCGCAAAGCAAGAGCGAGAGCCTCTTCATGGGTGATCCTCCGGTCTTCATGGACCGCATACCGCGGCCCACGCACTTCTGCGAACATCGCCTTCTTGCGGCGCATTCGTGCTGCTTCAACGACAAAGCGGCAGCGGGCGTTACGACGTCTTCAGAAAAGGCACGGAACGCACTGAGCCCGACCCGGCTCTCGAAAAGCCCTCTGTTACTCTCGGAAAGTGCGCCGGTGCCTTCCGATCCTCCTCGCTATGGTTGCCATCGCCGCCACCGCGTGCGGGTCGTCGGCCCCCTCGGCCCCGACCCGGGCGCCGCTACCGGCCGGGACGTTTCCGTCGAAAATCTCGAAGATGGTCTGTGCGGTGGAGGCCCAGAATGAGCTCACCCAAGTGCTCGGTGTGCGCGCCGTGGTGCAGACGCCCACATGGGTCGATCACCTCTACTTGTGCCACTACCAGTACCCGAACGGGGTCTTGACCCTCTCGGTCAAGGAGCTCTCGAGTTGGCCCCAGACCTACGCCTGGTACGACATGCTCGGACGCCAGTTGGGTGACGTCGGCCATTTGGGAAACCTCGGACAAGGGGCCTTCACCACCAGCAACGGATCGGTCGTCGTCCGCAAGGACTGGAAGATCCTCACCGTCCAGATCTCCGGCCTCCCCCCCCAATTCGGGGTCCCCGCCACCAGTCGGGCCGATATCGCCGACACCGTGTCGGACGTGATCCTGGGCTGCTGGGCCGGGGACTGAAGCGCCCACCGGACACCGGGGCTCGCGACAGAGCCCCCCTCGAGAGGGGGGCTCGTCATGACGAGGACAGGCGACTGCTCCGCCGGGATGGTGTCAGGCCGTCGACTGCAGAAGGGCGAGGCACATCTCGTCGGATGACCCGTCGCCCCAGGTGACGAAACGGGGCGGGAGCTTCCGCAGCTGGGGGAGCTTCTGACGCAGCGTCGGGTCGTACGTGCAGGTGACCTGCACGACGTCGCCGGGGTGGGTGGCCACCGGCGTGGCCAGATCGTACGAACGCTGGTAGTCGAAGTTGTAGTTGGTCACGTTCAGCAGCACCTGCTGGTCCGGCTTCCCGGGATTGAGCACGATCTTCATGCCCCGCCCGAGGAGGTGCATGTGGGCCGTCACCCGAACGATGTGCCCCGTTCCAATGGGCCAGTCGCAGCTCGTCGTGTCACCGGCGGGAGGATTGTCGGGATTACGGCCACAGACCCGCTCGATGGTGTTCACGAAGCCGACCTGCTCCGGCCCGAAGCGGTGGGCCAGGTCCGCCAGTGATGCCGTCCGATTGCACAGCGGGCCGGTCACGCCGGCCGGGCACGGGATGTCGGGCGGGGCGGGCAGGAGATCGAGCTTGAGGGGCTGCAGCGGCGTCGAGGAGGGCACGGTGTTGAGAACCAGCTTGACCCTCACCGGTGCGTCGCCGCGCAGCAGGTTGTAGTGGACCTGCATCACCACCATGCTGCCCTTGGGGAAGTACACGCCCGTCCCCTTGGGCAGCACGTCGCGCCCGTGGCCCGGCGCCCAGGCTGACAGCCACGGGGTGTTCGAAATCTGGGCCAGGCCCGTCCCCGGAAGCGCCGACTCCCCGAAACACGTCCATCCCTTCCCGTTCTGGTCGGCCGCCTTGGCCGCCGTGGCGAGCGCCGGTGGCACCTCGAACAGGATGGCGTGGTGGACATCGACCCCCTCGGGGAAGAACTGGCTGGCCACGATGAAGGAGTTGGCCTTTACATGCGGGTTGACCAGCGTGCAGTGATAGTCGTCGGTGGCCCCCGGGGGCGCCTTCGGCTTGTAGGGGTGGGCCGCCTGCAGCGTGATCGTCGTCACCTTGGGCGACACGGCGGTGGCCGATGTGGTGATGGCCACCGATCCCCCGGCGACGATGGCGGTTGCGGCGATGACAAAGGCGACGCCGCGGCGCGCTGAACCCATTTTCCCCATGCCGAAACGCTAGCCTTTTTGCGATCAGCGCGCAGGGCGGCAACAGGCTGCGGCCCTGGTCACGACGTCCGACGAGGAGGTGAGGGCCTCGTGTTCGGGGGCCCGAGTCCCTCCCCGGGCGCGCCATGTCGCCCGCCCCGCGCCGCCGGTAGTCTGAATCACCAGCGTGTGAGGCATCGTCCGCTCGGGAGGTGCATTCCGGCCGGGGTGAGGCATGGCGACGAGCATTCAGACGATGGGGGCCATCGGCGTGACCGGGGGACGCCGCAGCGCCCTGGTGGCGGACTGGCAGGTCCCCGACCGCCGTCGCATCCTCCAGCTGGCCCTGGCCACGACCTGGTTGCTCGACTCCGTCCTGCAATTCCAGCCCTTCATGTTCACCCGGGCCTTCGGCACTCAGATGATCGCCAGCATGGCCCGCGGCAACCCGGCCGGGCTGGCCCACCAGATCAGCTGGGCCGGACAGGCCATCGGCCGCCACCCCGAGGCCAGCAATACCGTCTTCGCCCTCGTCCAACTCTTCATCGCCCTCGGCATCGCCTGGCGCCCCACGGTGAAACTCGCTCTGGCCGGATCGGTGGTCTGGGCCCTGGCCGTCTGGTGGATCGGCGAAGGTCTCGGGCGCGTCCTCACGTCGCAGGCGAGCACGATCACCGGTGCTCCGGGCGCCGTCATCCTGTACGCCGTCTTGGCTGTCTTACTTTGGCCGCGCGACCGTGACCCGTCGCCGGCGCCGTTCGTCGCCGCCCGCTCGCTCGGAGCGCCGACAGCCCGGGTCGTCTGGTTCGCCTTGTGGGCCGGCCTCGCCTACTGGACGCTCCAGGGAGTGGACCGCTCCTCGCAGGGCCTGCACAACGCCATCGGGGCGATGGCCGCCGGACAGCCGCACTGGCTGGCCTCTCTCGACACCTCGGCCGCCCGCCTGGTGGCCCACCGAGGTCTCGAATTCTCGATCGTCCTCGCCGTTGTCTTCCTCATCGTCGCCGTGGGCACCTTCCTCCCGACACCGGCGGCGCGCGCCACCATCGTGGCGGCCATCGCCCTGTCGACCATCATCTGGGTCGTCGGTCAGGATTTCGGTGGCGTGTTCTCGGGCTCCGGCACCGATCCCAACTCCGGCCCTCTTCTCATCCTGCTGGCTGCCGCCTTCTGGCCGTCGCCGGAGCGGACCGGAGTGCCGGCCGCACCGGCCTCCGTGCAGGTCGGGGGGTAACCGGTGCAACCCACCTGGCTCGTCGACATCCTGGCCGGCGTCATGCTCGCCACCTCGACCTACTGCGTGGCCCGACTGGTGGTCGCGAGATCGTGGGGACGGGCGCTTCATCAGGATGTGAACCTGGCCCACATGGCCGACGGCGTGGCCATGGCGGGGATGCTCGACGCGACCTTCAGGACCCTTCCGAACGGGGTCTGGGAGATCGTGTTCGGGACCATGACCGTCTGGTTCGCGTCACGTGGCGCACGCTTCGTCGTCCGTCGCGGGGTCGGAGGAGTCGACGACGATCATGTCCACCATGTGACGCACTATCTGTCGCATCTGGTCATGTCGGGCGGCATGCTCTACATGTTCGTCGAGACCTCGGCGCCGGCCGCCGGCTCCGCTGCGAGGTCTGGAGCCATGTCTGTCATGGGCAGCGCCGGGGCAGGCGCGTCAAGCCTGGCGCTCCTTGCCCTCCTCTTCGTGCTCGTCCTCTTTGCATCCGCCGTCTGGCACGCCGATAGCTTGACCAGATTCACGACCACCCGGACCGCGCCCGTCGGCGCGCTCCTCCCCGTGACGGCCGGGACGGCCATGCCCGCCCCCGCCGCCATCGAGCTCGAACGGCTCGACGCCGAGGTATGGCCAGACCAGGTCCCGACGACCGAGGACACAGATGCCGACCAGGCCCGCTGGCTTGCGCCCCGCCTCGAGATGGCCTGCCACATCGCCGTCTGCATCACCATGGGCTACACGCTCGTGCTGACGCTCTAAGCGACCGGCACTACCTGATCTGGCGGGTGACGCTGAACGGCACCCGACGGCCGTCGATCGTCGCCACCACCGAGAAGACCCACCGCCCGGCGGTCAGCGTCGGGTACGCCACGAAGTGCCCGGCACTCAGCCGCAGCTGCCGCAACGGCCGGGGCGGCGCTCCGTCCACCGACGACGTCACCGTCATCGAACTCGATGCGTCGCGGGCCGGGCTGAGCCCGTCGAAGATCACGTGGAACTGGCTCACCCCCGGCTGCTCCGGGGTCAGGTAGACCTCTGCGCTCGCTCCGCCGGCCAGCGTCACCTGGGAGATGTCGGGGATGTCGGGCAGCAGCGACTGGCCCCGGGCGGGCGAGATGATCTGGCCGATCACGGTGATCCCGGCGAACAGCACGACGGGAAGCGCCACCCATGCCACGAAGCCCCGGGCGCCGCGCATCACCCGCGGCGGTTGCACCTGATCGAGGCCGGTGCGTCCCAGGCGCATCAGACGAAGGCTGTTCAGCACCACGATCACGCTGGAGAGCCCCATGGCGATGGCGGCGATCAGCGGATCGAGCAGACCGAACGCGGCCAGCGGCAGCGCCGACAGGTTGTACCCCATGGCCCAGCCGAAGTTCTGCGTGATCACGGCCAGGGTCGACCGGGCCACACCGATGGCGGCCGGCACCCCGTGCAGGTTGTCGCCCAAGAGGGCGACGTCGCTGTTGGCCAGAGCCGCTTCGGTGCCGCTGCCGATGGCGCAGCCGACATCGGCGGTGGCCAGAGCGGGGGCGTCGTTGATCCCGTCGCCCACCATCAGGACGCGCGCCCGGCCCGCCTGCAGCGCCCGCAGTTCGTCGACCTTGCCCGAGGGGCTCAACGAGCTCCACTGGCTGTCGGCCCCCACCAGGGCGGACACCGTCTGCACCGCCGGCTCGCTGTCGCCACTCAGGATCGTCGTCCGCAGACCCAGGGACCGGAGATGGGCGATGGCGGCGCGCGCCTCGGGCCGCACCGGTGTCGTCACGGCTATGGCGCCCACCACGATCCCGTCACGCTCCACGACCACCACCGTCTCGCCCCGGCCCTCGCATGCCGCCACCGCCGCGACCAGCTCGGACGGCAGCTCCGCCTGCTCGCGGGCCACCACCCGGACCCGGTGTCCTCCCACCGTTCCGGCCACCCCGACACCGGGGAGGATCATGGCGTCCTCGACGCGACCTCTAGGTTCGCTCGCGGCGCGCACGGCCGAGGCGATGGGATGGTCGCTCTCCGCCTCCACGGCGGCCGCCAGTGCTATCACCTCGTCGGTCGGACACCCGGCGGCACCCATCACCTCGGTCACCCGGGCGAACCGCTCGGTCAGCGTCCCCGTCTTGTCGAAGGCCACCGTGTCCACCTTGGCCAGCCGCTCGAGACCCTCACCGCTCCTGATCAGGATGCCGAGGGCCGACGCCCGGCCGCAGCCGACCATCATGGCCACCGGGGTGGCCAGCCCCATGGCGCACGGACAGGCCACCAACAGAAGAGCCACCGCGCTCAGCACGGCCTTGCCCAGGTCCCCGACGGCCAGCCACCAGGCGAAGAAGGTCACCACCGACGCCACCAGGACCACGGGCACGAAGACCCCGCTCACCCGGTCGGCGATCCGCTGCAAGGGCGCCTTGTCGCGCTGAGCCTCGTCCACCAACCTCTGCAGCCGCGTCAGCACGGACTCGGCCGCCACCGTTGTCACCCGCACCACGAGCACACCGCCGCCGTTCAGCGTCCCGCCCGTCACCTCGCTGCCGGGACCGTGCTCCACCGGCATCGGCTCCCCGGTGAGCATGGACTCGTCCACCGCCGACCATCCGCTCTCGACCACCCCGTCCAGAGGAACCGTCTCGCCCGACCGCACCCGGATCAGCGCGCCGACCGGGATGCTCTCGGGGGGAACGAGCTCCCCCTGGTCGTCATCGACACCGGTCACCACCCGCGCCGTCGGCGGCCGCAGTCCCAGCAGAGAGTGCATGGCCCGCGCGGCGCGTTGCCGGGCCCGGGCCTCGACGGCCCGACCGGTCACCAAGATGGCCACGATCAACGGCGCCATCACCCCGTGCAACCGGGCGGCAAAGGCGCCGTTGCCACCCAGGTGCAGGTGCCGGCCTCCGAGGGCAATGGCCTCCACCGCGCTCACGGCCAGGGCGGCCAACGTCCCCAAGGCGATCAGCGTGTCCATGTTGGTGGCCCACCGGCGCAACAGCCGGACCGTGTTCCGCAGGAACGGCCACCCCCCGGCGATCTCCACGGCCACCGCCAGGATCAGCACCGTCCACCCGTCGACCTCGTCGGCCGGGCCCACCAGGGCGATCACGAACGCCGCCAGCGCCAGCGGCCACGAGATCACGGCCCGGAGCCCCCAGTGGTCGGAGTGCTCCTTCACCGCACCGCCATCGTCGTCGTCCACCGGGGCGGCGCTGTACCCGGCTCCGTCGACGGCTCCCACCAATTCGTCCACACCCGTCGCCGTCGGGTCGTAGGCGACGAAGGCCCGGGTCGTGGCCAGGTTCACCGACGCGCTCACCACACCGGCGTGGTGCGCCAGCGTGCCCTCGATCCGCGAGGCGCAGGCACTGCAGTGCATCCCGCCGAGCGAGAGCTCGGCCGTGGCCAGCCGGCGTTCCTGGCGGTCCGCCTCGGGCCATGGACTCGTCGGGGCGGTCAGCATGGCCTTCTTATCGTAGTGGGACCCGATTCCCCCCTGACCAGCCACTCGGTCGCGGCCGCAGCGGGAGGTGGCGTCGGTATGCTGCCGGGGCCCGGACGGACGTCCGTGGCCGACGCCGGGGCCCGCTCACGCCCATCAGGAGCCAGATGACACTCGACAAGCGCGTCGTGGCAGCGCCGTTCTCCCCGGCCTCGGCGGGCTGGGCCCTGCTGCCCCTGCGCGCCTTCCTCGGCTTCACCTTCACCTTTGCCGGTCTCCAGAAGCTCGCCAATCCCGGCTTCTTCGATGCCAACAATCCGACCTCGATCCAGCAGCAACTGAAGGAGTCCGCCCACAGCAGCCCCGTCCACGCGCTCATCAGCCCCCTCGTCTCCCACGCCGTCGCCCTCGGCGTCGTCATGGCCCTGGGAGAGCTCGCCGTCGGCCTCGGTACTCTGCTCGGCCTCCGGACCCGCATCGCCGCGGTGGGCGGCATGATCCTGTCGCTCTGCCTGTTCCTCACCGTCAGCTTCCACTCGAGTCCCTATTACACGGGCTCCGACATCGTCTTCTTCTTCGCCTGGCTGCCGCTGCTGGTGTCGGGATCGGGCGATGTCCTCTCGGTCGATGCGCTGCTGGCATCGCGCACCGGCACGGGGGCCGGCGCCGGCCCGGCGCAGGCGCCGTCGTCCCCCACGGCAGGCGCCGAGATCGACCGCCGTACCTTCGCCTTGAAGGCGACGGCCGTCGGCGCCGTCGGTGCTGTCGGCGTCCTCCTGGCGGGAGCGGCCGCTGGTCTGGGCCGCCTCGTCGGTCACTACGCCACCTTCCCGGCCGCCGCCAATCCGAACGCCCTGTCCGGCACCGCCACGTCCTCCGGTACCCCGACCTCGACGGCGCCGGCGGCGGGATCGACGTCCACCACGGCGCCGGTCAAGAAGCCACCGGTCAAGAAGCCACCGGGCAAGGCCGTGGGTCCGGCCAGCGCCGTCACCATCGGAGGCGCGGCCACCTTCAACGATCCGAAGACGGGTGACCCGGCCGTCGTCCTCCAGCCCACGGCGGGCACCTTCGTGGCCTTCGACGCCATCTGCCCCCACGAAGGCTGCACCGTCGCCTTCAACACCGATGCCAAGCTCTTCATCTGTCCCTGCCACGGATCGAGGTTCAACGGCGAGACCGGTGACCGGATCAGTGGCCCGGCCCCCCACGGCCTGACCAGGATCACCATCGCCGAGGGCCCCGACGGCGACCTCTACGCCGTCTGAGTACGCCGTCCGAGCGGTCCGCCCGCCCTCTTACCCGGGTCCCGAGGCTCCCGGGAACCCGGCGGCCACGGCCCACCTTGTAGCCTGTGACGAACCTCCAGGGAGGACGAATGCCTCATCTCAGGGACGAGACGGTGCCACCACTCAAGGACGAGACCGACAACGACGGCGGTCCGTCGTGCTAGTCCTCGGCCGCCGCGTCGGTGAAGGCGTCATGATCGGCCATAACATCAAGGTCACCGTGCTCGTCGTGGCCGGCGACAAGGTCCGCATCGGTATCGACGCTCCACCGGAGGTCGAAGTCCACCGCGAAGAGGTCTACCTCGAGATCCAGCAGGCCAATCTCCAGGCCGCCTCGACATCTACCGAAGCGGTGGCCGACCTGAGTGCGGCTCTGCGCGACCTGGAGCCCGAGACGTCGGCGACGACCGACCCGGCCGCCGCCCCCGGCGAACCGCCCGCCGCCACCGCCGCCGGCGCCGATCCGCCGAAGGTGCTCAGGTCGAAGGGGGCGTGAGCGGCTCGGCCGCCCGGTGAGTCATCTGGTACTGCACCACCTGGGCGGCGGCCAGCGTGTGGCGATTCACCACCAGCGGTCCGAGCAGGTTGGCCGTCGGCTGCTCTCCCAGTGTGACGATGGCCAGCACCAGCGCGTCGTCGGCTGACTCGAGACCCAGACTGGCCACGTGCTGCTCGTCGATCTCGATCTTGTAGTCGGGGAACACCGCACCGGGGGACAGCAGCGTGAAGCAGATCCCGCTCTCGTCCACCGACCGCATCAGACAGAACGGTTGCAGCTCGGGGCCGAGGACCTCCAGCCGGAACTGCCGTAGGGCGGGGAATCCGGGCAGTCCTCCGGCGAAGTCGAGAACGGCGCCGTCGAAGGCGCCGTCGCCGCCGTCGGCCGCCGCTTCGTCGTCGGTCGACGTCTCGCTCCCCATCTCCTGCTCCTCGTCCCGGTTCCGCGTTGTCAGCATCCGCTTCGATCTCCCATCGTCCCAGTTGTCCCCGTCATCCTAAGAACTGCACGAGCGATTCTTGTGACAGCTGCGACGTGGCCCACAGAGCCGACTGATACGACTGCTGGGCCTCGCTCAGCTGGGTACTCACCTGACCGACGTTCGTGCTGTCGAGTCCGTTCATCTGTGCCTGCAACGTCTGTTGCGTATTGGTCGCCTGCTGGGCGAAGGTCTGCATCCTCTGATAATTGGCCCCCATGACGGCCGCCTGTGACGTCACCACCGTGGTGGCGGTGTCGAGAGCCTGCAGATCGGTCGTCGCCGCGTTGTTGAGCGAAGCCGGCGTGGCTGTCTGCAGATCCTGCACGATCTGAGCCAGCACCCCGGTCGAGCCCAGAAGCCCCGTCGTCCCCGTCCCGAAGACCTGGTCACCGGTCACCCCCACCGCCACCTGCACGCCGGGGGCGACCGTCCGCGTCGGCGCCGAACCGCCGCCCACGTAGTTGCCGTTCTGGTCGTAGGCGGTGGTCACGTTGCCGGTACCCGAGAAGATCGCCTGGCCGCCGTAGCTGGTGTTGGACAGATTGATCAGTTCCTGCCGCACCGACGACACCTGTTGGGCCAGTCCCTGAATTGCTCCGGGCTGATTCGACAGGTTGGCGCCGGTGACCGACAGCACGGCCTGCCGGGCCTGTTGCAGAGCGGAGAGGATCTGGTTCATCGTCGAGTTCCCGAGCGACAGCCAGCCCGACCCGTCGGTGGCGTTGGCGGCGTACTGCTGGCTCCGCAGCATGCTGCCGTTCAGCTGCATCAAGTCGGCAGCCCCAGCCGGGTTGTCCGACGGCTGGTTGATCATGTCCCCCGTCGACAGTTCCTGCTCGAGCGTGGCCTGGGCCGCCTGGTCGCTGTTCAGCCCGGTGATCAGCTGCTGGGCGATGATCTGCGGCGTGTAGGAAATCGCCGTCCCCATGACGTCACTCACGACGTCCTCCTCACTGCGATCATCGTCACCGCTGTCATCGTTGCTTCTGTCATCGTTGCTTCTGTCATCGTCGCTGCTGACGTTGGCGCCATCGTCGTCATGACGCCTGGATCAACGCCTGCATCATGGTATCGACGGTGCTGATCAACTTGGCTGACGCCTGAAAGGCCTGCTGGAACGTCAGCATCTGCACCATCTGATCGTTGGTGTTGACCCCGACGATTGACTGGAGGTTCTGCTGAGCGGCGTTGGCCACCGAGGTCTGGGCCTGCACCTGGTTGTTCACGGCCTGCACCTGTGACCCGAGACCCTGGATCAGCGACTGGTACTGGAGGTCCGGTCCGGAGGCGGCATTGAAGAGCTCGGCCATCGCCTGGGCGTTGCCGCCGTCGTTGGTGGCGTCGGGGAGCGTCGCCGTGCTCGACGCGGCGATCAACTGCGGATTGCTCACGATCGCCGCGTTCACCGTCAGGCCGGAGGCGCCGGACCCCTGGAACAGCGGGAAGCCCGACCCCGAGGCGCCCGTCGCCGTGTAGCCGGCGGCCAGTTGGGTGTTCACCGTCGTCGCCAGCTTGTTGGCGGTGGCGTCGAGTTCCGATTGGTAGGCGGGCAGGTACTGGTTGATCGCCGCCAACTGCCCGGCCACCTCGCCCGACGTGCTCGAGAGGGTGACACCGCTGGCATGGGCCACCAGGCTCATGTCCCCCGCGCCCCCCGCCGTCGTGATCGTGTCGCTCCACGACCCCTGGACGAGGGTCACGCCGTTCACGCCGACGTTGATCGATCCGTCCGCCTGGGGGATCGCGACCGCTCCGATGCTCGAGGCCAGCTGGCCCATCAAGGCATTGCGCTGGTCGATCAAGGCGTTGGCGGGCGAGCCCGAGCCGGCCACGGCCGTGATCTGCTTGTTCAGCGCCGCCACCTGCTGGAGCATGGTGTTGGCCGAGGCCACTGACGAGGTCACCTGGGCCTGGGCGTTGCCCTGCAGGTTGGCCAATTGCTGCGCCGCCTGCTGGAAGTCCGAGCTGAGGTTCTGGGCCATGTCGACCACCTGCGTCCGCGGCGCCGGGTTGGACGGATCCTGGCTGATGCCGTCCCACGCCTGCCAGAAATTGGCCAGGTCAGCCGAGATGCCCGACGATCCGGGTTCGGCGAAGACCGCCTGGGCGCCCTGCAGGACCTGCTGCAGCGAAGTGCTCTGCGACAGCACCCCCTGGGTCTGCTGGGCGTTGGTCATGAGCAGCGCGTCGCTGTTCTGGGCCACGCCGACGACGCGGACGCCGTCGCCCACTCCGAGCAGATCGCCTCCCGGATTGGTGGTCAGTTGGGCCGACTCGGAGATGTACCCGGGCGTGTTGGCGTTCGTCAGGTTCTCGGAGATGGTGTCCATCGCCGTCT
>Ga0209415_10005450_pt1 | contig 22865 bp, 21 predicted proteins | sample PeaSoiSIISIP2007_FD_187696 | JGI IMG/M metagenome (GOLD analysis project Ga0209415, IMG submission 187696) | Peat soil microbial communities from Weissenstadt, Germany - SII-SIP-2007 (SPAdes) (version 2) | ecosystem: Environmental > Terrestrial > Soil > Wetlands > Peat | place: Germany... | reverse complement strand
TGGGCGGCACCGACTTTGGCGTCAACGATCCCGGCTCATGGGACGATGGCGGCGGCGACATGGGCGGCGGCGGCGGGGACTGGAGCTGAAGGTCTGCGGCGGGGTTAGCTCGCGCGGCGCACGGCGGCCGTAACGGCCTGGTTCAAGCCCTCCATGCCGAAGGAGATATCCTGCACTACCCCGTCGACAAAAAACGTCGGCGTCGCGCGAATGTGGCTGCGGCGCCCTCCCGCCGCCTGCTCGCGCACTTTTTGCAGGTAAATGTGATCGTCCATCTCCGCCGTGTAGCGCGCCAGATCGAGCCCGAGTTCGCCGGCATAGCGATATAGATCCCGATCTTTGACATGCGCTTGATTCTGAAAAAGCGCATCGTGCATCGGCCAGAATAGCCCCTGGCCACCGGCGGCCTCGGACGCCTCCGCTGCCATGAGCGCGTGAGGATGCGCTTCCTCCAAGGGAAAATGCCGAAAAATGAAACGGATCTTGTTGGGGAAGCGCGCGAGCAGGAGTTTCGGGGCCTGCACCGCGACTTTGCAGCTCGGGCACTCGAAATCACCGTACTCAATCAAGGTGACTGGCGCGTGCTCGGGTCCCTGGAAGTGATCGGTCGGCTCCGGTGCCACCGCCAGGGTCATCGGGTGCGGATTTGTACTCATCGAAACCTTTCTACGCACTATGCGCTGGCAATTCAATCGGCGTCAATTTCACGCGAATTATCGCAGATCTTCGCAACAGTTGAATTTCACAATCGCGTCCGATCCGACTCGAATCGAGCAGGCGCTGCAGCCCGTCGATTCCGTCGATCGGCATGCCGTCCAAGGCAATGAGCCGATCGCCGACCGCGATCCCGCCTTCGGCCGCCGGGCTGCCGGCGACGATTTCCAATACATGCACGGCGGTGGCGCTCGGCAAATTGAAATGCCGTACCACCCGCGTGGCGATGGGCACGGTCGCGCCGGACACGCCGATATAGGCGCGGCGCACCCGGCCGTGGGCAAATAATTGGCCGATGACCCACTTCGCCGTGTTGATGCCGGTGGCGAAGCAAATCGACTGAGCCTGCGGGATCATGGCGGTATTGACGCCGATCACGCGGCCCCGCGAATCGACCAGCGGACCGCCCGAGTTACCGGGATTCAGCGCCGCATCCGTTTGAATCACATCGTGCATGAGCCGGCCCGATGTCGCGCGCAATGTCCGGCCCAAAGCCGAAATCACGCCGGTGGTAACGGTCTTCGAGTACCCCAACGGGTTGCCGATGGCGATGGCCACCTGCCCCACCCGCAACTGGGCGGAGTCGCCGAATTGCGCGTAGGGAAGCGCCGTTGGAGAACCGATGCGCAGCACCGCGAGGTCAGAATCGGGATCGCTGCCGACCAAATCCGCAGGGCAGCGCGCCTCGTCGTTCAAACGCACCGTCACCCGGTCCGAACCATGCACCACGTGGCTGTTGGTCAACAGGTAGCCGTCGGGCGTGAACAGGAAACCAGAACCGCTGCCCAATCGCGCGCGCCGGCTCCGAGATCGGGCGGCATTGTGCTCGACCTCGATGAACGTCACAGCAGGCGCCGCACGCTCCAGCGCGCCGATCACGGCCCCGGAGTAGGCATCGAGCAGCGCAGAGTCCTCGCTGCGCGGGGCGTCGTCCATCGGGACATCGCTACCGCTGTCTCCCGCACTTCCGAACGACGCAAAACGCGGTGTAAGCATCCGAAGCCTCGTTAGCTCAGAATGATCTTTGGCGCGGCCGCGAGTCCTTCGACGATGAGGCGGTTGACGCGCCGAACGAAAGCCACCGGATCCTCGAGCTCGCCGCCTTCAGACAGCATGGCCTGGTCGTAGAGCAGGTGCGCGAGATCCGCAAAGGCAGCGTCATCCGCGGCGCCCTTGAGCCGCTCGACCAGCGGGTGGGTCGGGTTCAACTCGAGAATGGGCAGAGTGGCGAACGGATTGGTCTGGCCGGCCTGCTTGAGAATGCGCCCCATGCGCAAGCTCACGCCGAACTCACCGGCGACCAGCACCGCCGGCGATTCGGTGAGGCGGCCGCTCACGCGTGCGCTCGCGATCTTGCCCGCCAAGATCTTGCCGAGCCGCTCCAAGGTCTCCTTATAGGCCGACTCGGCAGCGGCCTTGTCGGGGGTCTCAATGGCCGAGGCCAGGTCGGCGCCGGCGGTCGCGACGTTGGCGAGCGATTTCCCCTCGAACTCGTGCAGGTGGGCGGCCACCCATTCGTCGATGCGGTCGGTGAGCAGCAACACTTCCATACCATGGGCCCGAAAGCCTTCCAGATGCGGGCTGTTGCGCGCGGCGGCGAGCGTATCGGCCGTCAGATAATAAATCGCCTTTTGATCGGCTTTCATGCGCGAGACGTAGTCGGCGAGCGTGACCTCGGCGGCTTCACCCGCAACGGCGGTCGAATGAAAGCGCAAAAGCCTGGCGACACGCTCCCGTTGACCCGCATCTTCGATGATCCCTTCCTTGAGCACCACCCCGAAAGTCTTCCAAAATTCGGCATACTCGGCCGGCTTCCCGGCCGCGAGCTCATCGAGTAAATCCAGCGTACGCTTCACCAGCGCGGACTTGATCTTCTCCACGGTGCGGTTGTTCTGCAGCAGCTCGCGCGACACATTGAGGGGCAGGTCGTCGGTGTCGACGAGTCCGCGCATGAAGCGCAGCCAAGGCGGCAGCAGCTCCGCAGCCTTGTCCATGATGAAGACGCGCTTGACGTACAGATGCACACCGCCGTGTTGATCGCGGTCGAATAAATCGAACGGCGCGCGTTTCGGCAAATAAAGAAGCGAGGTGTATTCGAGGTTTCCCTCCACCTTGTTGTGCAACCAGGCGCGCGCGTCCTCTGAATCGTGCGACAGATGTTTGTAGAACGCCTGGTAGTCCTCGTCCTTGAGCTCCGCCTTGGGGCGGGTCCAAAACGCCTTGGCTTGATTGATCGTCTCCTCGTTGTCGCCGCTTTTCAGAACGATCGGTATGCTCAAATGATCCGAATACTTGCGCACCAGCTGACGCAACCTCGACGCTTCGAGGAACTCCTTGTCCTCCTCGCGCAGATGCATGATCACCAGGGTTCCGCGATCCGACTGGTCGTGTTCCTGAACCTCATAGGTGCCCTCGCCGTCCGAATCCCAGCGGACCGCCGGTGAATCCGCGCGTTTGGAGATCACGGTGACGCGGTCCGCCACGATGAACGCCGAATAGAAGCCGACGCCGAATTGCCCGATCAGCTGGGCATCCTTGGCCGAGTCGCCGCTCAAACCCTCGAGAAATTTCTTCGTGCCGGAGCGCGCGATGGTGCCGAGATTCTCGATGACTTCGTCCCGGGTCATGCCGATGCCGTTGTCTTTTACGGTCAGGGTGCCCGCCGCGGCATCCGGAATCAGCGTGACCGAGAGCGTATCCGCACCCAACAAGGCCGGAGTAGCGAGAGCCTCGAAGCGCAGCTTCTCGCACGCATCGGAGGCGTTGGAGATCAACTCGCGCAGGAAAATTTCCTTGTGCGAATACAGCGAATGGATCACCAGTCGCAGCACTTGCTTGGTTTCGGATTGAAATTCTTTTATCTCTGGCTTGGTTTCGGCGATCATGACCTTACACTGACGATTGCTGGTTGATTGCTGGCGGCGATCGAGTCCCCGCCCGGTTGAATTGGGGCCGCCGCCCAATACTTCAAGCTACGGCCATCCGGCGCGCGGATCGAATTTGAGTTCGCGCTTCATGCGCTCGTAGGCTTCCCTGGCCTGACTGGTCTGCGCCGCCGGGGTCACGAGCTTGATGCTGACCAACTGGTCCCCGCTCGGGCTGCCCGGCAGGCCGCGCCCGCGGAGCCTGAGCTTCTGGCCGCTCTGAGCCCCCGCCGGAATGGTCAATTCCACCGTCCCGCCGAGCGTCGGCACGGCGACCTTCGCGCCGAGCGCGGCTTCCCAGGGCGCAAGCGGCAATTCGATTTGCACATCCTTGCCCTGCGGAACATACAGAGAATGCGGGCGCAATCGGACGCGGAAAATGAGCGAGGGGCGCTGACCGGAGCCCGCGATCCGCAACGCCTGGCCGTCGGTGATGCCCGCCGGAATTTGCACGTCGACCGGCCGTGCATGGCTACGCTCGTTGATGATCACGCGGCGCTTCGTGCCGGCATACGCCTCCTCGACGGTGACTTCGAGCACTCCGGCCTCGGCCTCCGGTTGCTCATGGTCGGCCGTGCCGCCGGAGCCGGCCGCGCCACCGAATAAACTCGAGAAGAAATCGCTAAAGCCGTTGAGGTCCGAAAAGCGCTGGCTTCCGGAATGGCCGAATCGCTGCTCCCAATCGGGCGGCGGCCGAAACTGCTGTCCCGATCGATAGTTAGGCCCTAGCTGGTCGTAGGCCGCGCGCTTCTCGGGATCCTTCAATACCTCGTACGCCTCTTGAACATCTTTGAACTTCGCCTCGGCATTCTTTTCCTTGCTCACATCGGGATGATACTTGCGCGCCAATTTGCGATAGGCACGCTTGATCTCCTCGGCTCCGGCGCTGCGCGTTACACCCAGAGTGTGGTAATAGTCCTTGAATTGCATGCCTCATCCTGCACTGTAAGGGTCTCGAAACCGCCGCTGCCGTGCCGGCGGCGTCCGCCCAGCGGTCGCGTTCAAGGCCGCGTCGGCAACGAATCCGCGGCGCGCACCTTGAAATTCGACCGAAGCGTCCCGACCATTGGCCTGCGGCGCTATCATATTGTGGTTTATTTCCCCAAAGAAAAGGTCTATGAAGCGCATTTTCCTATTCATCGTCACCAACCTCGCCGTGTTGGCGCTTTTGAGCGCCGTCATCTTCGTGATCGAGCAAGTGTTCGGTCTGCGCCTGCCGCAAGGCGGTCTAGGCGGCTTGCTGGTGTTCGCGGCGGTGTGCGGCTTTGGCGGCGCGCTCATTTCGCTGGCGCTATCGAAGTGGACCGCCAAGCATACGATGGGCGTGCGGGTGATCAACGAGCCGCAGTCGGAACCGGAAGTTTGGCTGGTGGCCACCGTTGAGCGCCTGGCCGCTCAAGCGCGCATCGGCAGGCCCGAAATCGGCATATTCGACGCCGAGGAGATGAATGCCTTTGCTACCGGCGCGCGACGCAACGCCGCGTTGGTGGCGGTGAGTACCGGCCTGCTGCGCACCATGTCGCGCCCGCAGGCGGAAGCGGTGTTGGGCCACGAAATCACCCACGTATCGAACGGCGACATGGTTACCTTGGCCTTGTTGCAGGGTGTGTTGAACACGTTCGTCATCTTCTTGGCGCGAATCATCGGCGGCTTGGTCGACCGCGCGCTGCTGAAGAACGACCGGGAGCAGTCGGGAATCGGCTTCTTTTTGACGACCATGGTGGCCCAGCTGGTACTCGGTATTTTGGCCAGCATCATCGTCAATTGGTATTCCCGTCAGCGCGAATTCCGTGCCGATCGCGGGGGCGCTGATCTCGCCGGCACCGGCAACATGATCGGCGCGCTCGAGGTCTTGAAGAGCAGCCACGGCGAACCCATGCCGCCGCAAATGCGCGCATTCGGGATCAACGGCGGGCGGTCGAATGGGTTTGCGCAGTTATTCATGAGCCATCCTCCGTTGGATGAGCGTATCGCGGCATTGCGCGCGACCAGTGGCTGAGCCGCAAGCGCTTTTGAGGCGTGATCTACTCTCGCACCGAGCGCAGGAACGCGCGCATGTGAAACCGCGCCTGATCCTGAACGTAGCGGTACGGGATGCCCACCGGGCAGCTTCGGCGGGCCCGACAACCGCGTTCGCGGCAGTCCGATCCGGCGGCGCTCAACACAAATTCGACACACGCCTCGACGTCGAATGAACCCGGGCGCAACGCCTGAACCGGGCAGGAAGACAGACACGGTTTGAGCGCACAGCTCGAGCAAGGGTGAGCCGACGGCGCCAAGGCCGGCAACTCGATTCGGTCAGGCAGGGCAAGCGCACCGCGGTAGGCGTGCCACAGCCCCCACTCGGGATGGATGAGCAAGCCGATCGGACTCTGATGCACGGGCTCGCTGCGCAATGCGAGCCGCTGGAACGGCAGCTGAGGCGGCGGGACCAGCGGTCGAGGGGATGCGGCAATCCATCGCTGGCCTCCGCGGAGCTTTGATAACGACCCCATTGCTCGCTGCCGGTGAACCCCAATAGGACCATCGTTCCGATGCGCCGCGCACGGCGAGGCCCAGCGAAGTCGCGCGCCGGCAGAGCCCATCGAAGGTCATCTTAAGCTTCCGTTACGGAGGTTTGGTCCACCAGGCATCATAGTGCCAGTCTCGAGCGGCGGAGGTACCGACAGCATGTACCAGATCTTGATCGACGGCGCCTGGGTCCACGCCCAGGGCGGCGCGACCCGCGCCGTCACGAATCCGGCAACCCTGGAGCCGATCGACACGGTGGCGGAATGCGGGCCGGTCGATGTGGCCCGAGCCGTCGTTGCTGCCCATGCCGCGCGGCCCGGATGGCAGAACGTGCCTGCGCCCGATCGGGCCGCGCTCCTGCGCGAGATCGGCGGCCGCATTCACGACCGCGGGCGCGATCTCGCACGGCTTCTGACGCGGGAAACCGGCAAGCCCTTATGCGAGTCCAGCGATTGCGTCCATGCCGTAGTGGCCATGTTCAGTACCTGCGCCGCGGGCGCGTCGGCCGGCTCGCCGCACCGGCAGCCCGGTGCTGTCGTCGCAGTGATTGCGCCGTTCAATTTTCCGATGCTGTTCATGGCGTGCGCGATCGCACCCGCGATCGCGGCGGGCGATACGCTCGTCTGCAAGCCGCCGCCCGAGAACCCGCTCTCGAGTTTGATGCTCGCCCGGGCTTGCGACGCATTGCCGCCGGGCGTTCTTAATGTGATCACCGGCGGCGCCGAGGCGGGACATGCGCTCATCGGGTACTCCGGCGTCGGGCGGGTCATGTTTACCGGCTCCGCGGCGGCCGGCCGCAAGATTGCGGCAGCGGCACAGGGCAAGCCGATCGACCTCGAACTCGGCTCCGTCGATGCCTTCATCGTCTGCAAGGACGCGGATCTCGAGGTCGCCGTGCCCGGAATCGCTTGGGCCCGCCTCCTGAATGCGGGCCAGGTCTGCACGTCGGGCAAGCACATCTATGTCGAGCGTTCGATCGCCGCCGAGTTCATGGAGCGCATACATCAGTGCGTGGGTTTTCTCGACGTCGACGACCCGATGAAGCCGGCGACGGACCTAGGGCCTCTCGTCTCGCTCGACGCCGCGCGCCGCGTCGAGGACCAGGTGGGGCGGGCGCTGCGCGAAGGCGCCAAGCTCATCCTCGGTGGCCGGCGGTTTCGGCCCTCCGGTCTGCCGGGTCATTTTTTCCAGCCGACCATCTTGTCGGACGTGCGCCCCGGAAGCGTCCCCACCCGTGAGGAGATCCTCGGCCCCGTGATCACGATCACGCCGGTAATCGATGCGGCCGAGGCGCTGCGCTTAGCAAGGGGGTCGGCGTCCGGCTGCGGCGCCGGGATCTACACGAGCGATCCCGAGGCGGCGCTGCTGGCGGTGGAATCCCTCGAGTCCGGTATGTTCAGGATCAACGACCCGGCCTCCGCCAACGCCCTGGGGCCATTCGGCGGCATGCGCCACCGCGGTCTTCTTCGAATACTCGGCGGCGCGGATGTCGAGGGCTTTGAGCGCTCCAAGTACCTTGAGGTCGCCGAGGCGATGGAGCGCAAACCATGGTGGTTTCCCTACGGGGCCCGCAACCGCCGGGCGGCCGGCGGCGCCTGATGCCCGACAGTCCCGCCGCTGGACCGGCTGTGCCTGACCGTGCAAAATCTCAGAAATCGTGAAACACCGCATCATTCCAGCCGAAGCCGCCGGTCCAGCCAGCGAACCGCTGCCGGTTCTGACCAGGCTGGCGAGGCCTTTGCTGCGTCATCAGCTGCGCAAGATCCGATACGGACGGCTGCGCCTGATCGACGGCGCGATCGATGAAACATTCGGCGCGGTGAGCGAAGCGGCGACGTGCAAATGCTATTGACCAAACCGCGCTCGCGGCGCGCCTCGATTGCAGTCGTCAATGCCGCGCCCGCCTGAGCCGGCAGCGATTGCGCAATTGAAGGCCGCCGTCGGCGACGGCGCCTGGCTCGATGCCCCGAGCGATATCGCGCCCTTCACCACCGACTTTCGCGGTCTGTATCGAGGCGCAACGCCGCTGGTGCTGATGCCCCGCGAGGTGGATCAAGTCGCCCGGATACTCGCAATTTGCAATCGCCACGAACTGGCGGTGGTGCCCCACGGCGGCAATACCAGCTATTGCGGAGGCGCAACGCCGGACGAATCCGGCTGCCAGATCGTGCTGTCGATGCGCCGTCTCAATCGCATACGACAACTCGATCCCGCCAATTACTCCATGATCGTCGAGGCCGGATGCACCCTGGCCGAGGCCCAGGCCGCCGCGGCTTCGCGGGCGCGGCTGTTCCCCTTGAGCTTGGGGTCGGAGGGTACGGCGCAAATCGGCGGCAATCTATCGACCAACGCCGGTGGCACAGCGGTTTTGCGCTACGGAATGATGCGCGACTTGGTGCTCGGCTTGGAAGTCGTCATGGCGGACGGGCGGGTGCTGTCGGCGCTCAAGAGCCTGCGCAAGGACAATACCGGCTACGACGTCAAATCGCTGTTCATCGGAGCCGAAGGAACGTTGGGCGTCATCACGGCGGCGTCCTTGAAGCTGTTTCCGCAACCCGCGGACACGGCGACCGCGCTCGCCGGGATCGACTCCCCGCAACAGGCGCTCGACCTGCTCGCGCAGTTGCGAAGCGCCACCGGCGACCAACTCACCTCATTCGAGCTTCTGCCGCGCCTCGCGGTCGAGCTCACGGTGAAGCACATCCCCGGCGTCGCCAATCCGCTCGACCAAGGCACCGCTTGGTATCTGCTCATCGAGCTGAGTTCGCCCAACCCGCGGGCCAACTTGGCCGCTTTGCTCGCCGATGAATTGCAGGAAGCGGTGGCGAGATCCACCATCAAGGATGCCGCGCTTGCCACCTCGTTGGCGCAATCCCAAGCCATGTGGAAGCTGCGCGAATCGGTGCCGGAAGCTCAGCGGCATCACGGCGCAAGCCTCAAACATGATGTCTCGGTCCCGGTCTCCTGCATCCCGAAGCTCATCGAGGAGGGCTCGGAACTGGTGCGCACGCTGGCGCCCGAAGGACAGGTCGTGAGCTATGGCCACATGGGCGATGGCAATCTGCATTTCAACGTGAGCCAAAGACAGGACGCGCAAAAGACGGCGTTTCTCGCGCGTGCCGCACAGCTCGAGTCGGCCCTGTTCGATTTGGTTGAGCGTCTCGGCGGCAGCATCAGTGCCGAACATGGCATCGGCCGACTCAAGGCCGCACAGTTTGCCGAGCGCGCCGACCCGGTCGAACTGGCAATAATGCGCGTGCTCAAGTGCGCGCTGGATCCAAAGGGAATCCTCAATCCGGGCAAGGTATTGGCATGAGGCGAACGCCTTAGTGCACACGGCGCATGCGCACGCTCAAATTACCGGTTCGCACCAGCCGCCTCACTCTGCGCGAGTTCGTCAAGGCCGATTTCGACTCGATGCGGGCTTATTCCGCCGATCCACGGGTGACCCGCCATATGTTCTTCGGACCGCGCGACGCGCAAGGCACCGCCGACTACCTCGACGGGTTGCTTGCATCGCAGCGCGAGGTGCCGCGCACTCGGTTCGAACTGGCGGTGGTGGAAATGGCCTCCGGCCGTTTGATAGGCGCCTGTGAAATATCCCTGATCGAGAGCCATGTGGTCGATTTGGGATACATGCTCGGGACGCGCGATTGGGGCAAGGGTTATGCGACCGAAATCGCGCTCGCGCTCATCGACGCGGCGTTTTTCGATCTGCGCGCCGAGCGCGTCATCTCGACGGTCGACGTCAACAACAAGGCATCGATTCACGTGCTCGAGAAGATCGGCATGCGCTGGGAAGCGGTGTACCGCAAACACCGGCGCGCCAAAAACCGCTGGTGGGACTGCCACCTGTACGTGCTGCCGCGAGCGGTCTGGGAGTCCTTGCGCACGCCCGACCCGGCGCCCTAGTCGTCCGGATCGGCCTCGGCGCGCTTGCGCTCCCGTTCCTTGGCGCGTGCCAGCACGTCGGGGCCCGGCATGCCGGCATTGCGGCTGGTGCGCAGGGTGAGCAAAAGGCCAACGAGCCCGCCGATCACCAGCACCGCGATCAGGATCGCCTTCATCGGTCGAACACCCGCAGTAAACCTTCTTGCGCGGTGCTCGCCACCAGGCGCCCATCCCGCGTGAACACGCTGCCGCGCGCGAAGCCGCGCGCGCCCGAGGCACTGGGGCTATCCGTGGCGTACAGCAGCCATTCATCGACCCGCGCAGCACGGTGAAACCACATGGCGTGATCGATGCTCGCGATCACCGTCTGCGGCGTCAGAGGCGAGACGGCGTGCGGCATCATGGTCGTGTCGAGCAGGTTGAAATCCGAGACATAGGCCAACAGGCAGCGGTGCAGCGTCTCATCCTGCGGAAGCGTATCGACGGCCCGGAACCATATGTTCTTCAGCGGCGATGACTCTTGCGGCTTGAGAAAACTCGGCGGCTGCACGGGGCGAAATTCGAACGGCCGCTTCAGTTCGAGTATCCGCCGGATGCCCGCCGGTAAGTTATCCTGCAAATCGCGGTAATACGACTCCAGGTCCGCGAGCGACTCCGGGGGCGGCACGTCGGGCATCGCAAGCTGATGATCGAGGCCGTTTTCAGGGGCTTGAAACGAGGCCGACATATTGAATATCTGCGCGCCGTGTTGAATCGCCACGACTCGGCGCGTGGAGAAATGATTGCCGTCGCGCGCTCGGTCGACCTCGTAGACGATCGGGGCATTGAAGTCGCCGCGGCGCAAAAAATACGCGTGCAGCGAGTGCACGACGCGCTCCTCGACCGTCGCGGTCGCCGCCATCAAAGCCTGCCCGAGCACCTGGCCGCCGAACACTTGCGGACTGCCGATGTCGCGGCTTTCGCCGCGAAACAAATCGAGCTCGAGTCGCTCGAGCGTCATGACCTTGATCAGATCCTCGAGCAACCGATTCATGGACGCCTCAATGCGAGCCGGCGGCCGCGGAGGAATCGCCGGCGACTCCCAAGCGCTTTTGCATGATCGGACTCGTGGTGGTGTACTGCAAGAACTGGCGCTTTTCCGGAAACAAGTGGTGTTGGATCCCGAACGCCGCGAGGGCCGCTTCGTGAAAGCCGCTCAAGATCAATTTCTTCTTGCCGGGATAGATATTGATGTCTCCGATGGCGAAGATTCCCGGCACGCTGGTTTGAAATTTCTCGGTGTCGACCTTGAGCGCCTTGCGTTCCAGTTCGAGGCCCCACTCGGCGACCGGACCGAGCTTCGGATGCAAGCCGAAGAACGCCAGAACCTGGTCCGCAGCCACCTCGAGCGTGCGCCCGTCGTTGCTCTGCACGACGGCACCGCTCAGTGCGCCGTTGTCGGTCTTGAGCGCCGTCGCGTGACCTTCCAGCAATTGCATCTTTCCGGCGGCCACCAATTCGCGCATTTGTGCAACGGTCGCCGCCGCCGCCCGAAATTCCGCACGCCGATGCACCAGCGTCAGCGACCGGGTCTTGCCGCACAGCGCGACCGTCCAGTCGAGGGCGGAGTCGCCGCCGCCGCAGATCAGAAGATCGCGGCCGTGAAAGTCGCCGGCCGACTTGACCCGATAATGCACGCTTTTGCCTTCGAAGTCCTCGATCCCGGGGAGCGCCAGGCGTCGCGGCTGAAACGAGCCCACGCCGGCCGCGATCACCACGGCCCCGGCCGTCAGACGCGTGCCTGAGGAGGTCGCCACGTGGAATTTGCCGTTTGCCAGCGGCTTAAGCTCAGTGACCTCTTGGCCGAGATGGAACGTGGCATGGAACGGTTTTACCTGTTCCAACAAGCGGTCGACCAATTCCTGAGCCCCGCAAATCGGCAGCGCCGGGATATCGTAAATCGGTTTGTCCGGATACAACTCGGTGCACTGCCCCCCGACCTGCGCCAGTGAATCGATGATGTGCGCCTTGATGCCGAGAAGACCGAGTTCGAAGATCTGAAATAGTCCGGCCGGACCGGCGCCGATGATGACCGTTTCCACCGGCACACCTGAGCCGGGCGACCCTGCAATTGATTCCGACATGATGGGGATGTTTCCTGAAGGTTCAGCTTAAATATGGGGGCGGATTGTAGCCGAACACGCCCAAGTCTGCGGTACCGGAGCCGCGCAGGGCCCTTGCGCCGCTCCCGGGGCACGAGGGCGCCGCGGCGGCGTTGCCGATTACTTGGTCAATACCTTGCTGACACCGCCCGAAATGAGCGACGTCACATCCAGCAACGCCGCTGCCATGCCAAACCCGCCCGGCGCCGCGAGGTAGCGCGGGCGCCAAACCGGCACGAATTTTTCCTTGTACTTTCGCAGGCCTTCGAAGGGATAAAACGTTTCTCCATAGCGCTGTACCATGCGCCCAAGCTTGTGCCAGGTCGGTGCGAGCGCGTGCTCCTCCAGCCCCGAAAGCGGCGCCATGCCCAAGCTGAACCATTGGTAGTGCTGCGCCTTGCCCCACAGCATGCACTCGGCAAGCAGAAAATCGATCACGCACTTCGGCGCCGCATCGTCGTAGCGCATGAGATCGACCGATATCTGGGTGTCCGCCCCGGCGCGCCAGATATTGGCGAACGCGACGATCGGACCGGCGCGGCGAACCACCGCGCAGTCGAAATGGGCGAGGTAACGTTCATCGAAATAACCCAAGGAAAAGCGCTTCTCCGCGGTGTTCTTCGCGGCCAGCCAGGCGTTCGAAACCGCGCGCAATTCCGCCATGTGACCGCCGAGGTTCTCGCGCCTCAGTACCTCGAACTCGGCGCCGTCTTTAAACGCCCGCCGATGCGAATGGCGCAGGTCCGCGCGCGCGGCGCCTTCCAGCGAGAATGTGTCCAGAGGCACTCGGGCTTCCTCGCCGAGTTTGCTCAAGGTCAGGCCGAGGTCGATGTACAACGGCAAGTTATCGGGCGTGATCTGATAGAAAACCGGCGATACGGCCATGCCGTCGCAATTTTCGATGAACGTCCACACCAACGGCTCGTGCAGCGCGGTCGGGCCGACAGGGTCTCCCATGGAAACCCAACTGCTGCCCGATGCCTGGTACATGATGAACGCCGTGCGATCGGCGTTGAACAGCAGGTTCTTGTCGCCCAGCAAGGCCAGATTCGCCACGCCGTCGTGGGCATTCTCGATCAGCTCCGCCGCGCGTTCGAGATCGGCCTGATTGGGGGCCAACATCGGCGGCTTCGACGGGCGCAGCAGGCGCCATAATGCGTAGGCGGCGGCGGTCATGGCGGCAAGCAGCAACGCGCGCAGACTCCGAGGCGCCGGCGCCTCGAAGGCGAATTCCCACCACAATTCCTTGCTGTACGGCACGTGCCGATAGGCGAACATGACCATCCAAACCGCGGCGCCGAGCACCAGCAACACCGCCACGACCCATGAGGCGGAGAAGCGCTGTTCAATGAGCGAGGCGCGGCGGCGGAAACGTTCCCGTGCGGAGACCAGCACCACCGCGACCGCACCGAGTATGGCCGCCTCCTCGTAATCGAATCCCTTGAGAAGCGACAGCAATATGCCGGCGCACAGCAGCCACATGGTCAAATACCAGGCCGCATCGAGCCGGCGGTACAGTCCGTTGGCGAGCACCAGCAGACCGACGCCCACCGCACTGCCGAGCAGATGCGACAGCTCGAGCACCGGCAACGGCACGACATGATGCAAAATCGCCAGGCGGTTGACGACGCCGGGAGTGGCGCCGGAAAAGAGCAGCACCGCTCCGGCGCCAAATACGGCTAACGCACTCGCCTGGGGCGTGAGGGCGCTCAACCAGGTGCGCCCCAGCCGTGCGGTTCGCACCAAGGGTCCCCGGTGCGCCCATAACTCATGCGCCCCGAGCAAGATCAGCGCCACGGCAAACGGGGCAAGGTAGTAAATGATGCGAAAGGCCAGCAGCGCACCCAGCAGTTGATCCGCCGGCACCGTACGGAACAAGAGCAGCAATACCGATTCGAACACGCCCACGCCGCCCGGCACGTTGCTGATGATCCCGGCCGCGATCGCAATGAGAAACAGCCCGGCGAATGCGGCGAAGCCGATCGCCGCCTGCGGCGGCAACAACACGTACAAAACTCCGGCGGCGCACAACAGATCGCCGCAGGCGACGGCGACTTGCGCGAACGCGATGCTCGGGCGCGGGACCGGAATCACGATCTTGCGCCACCGAAGCGGCTCATGCCGCTTGCACGCGAGCAGAAGATAGGCAATCACCACGGTGAGCAGCGCGCAACCGGCGAACGCGATCAGCGAGCGGTGCAAATGCAGCACCGAGCCGGCCAACCCGATCTCCCACAGCAGCGACAGCCCCAGCAGCGCCGCCGCACCCAGGGAAAAAGTCAATGTGCCGAGCGCGACGACCGTTGCGATTTGCTTGGCGCTTAAGCCCAACGCCGAATAGGCGCGGTAGCGAACGGCGCCGCCGGTCAAGGGGTTCAGGCCGACGTTGTGGCCTATCGCGTAACCCATGAAGGAAATCAAGGCGAGCCTAGGATAGGCCACTCGCGCGCCGGCGAATCGCAGACCCAATGCGTCGTACAGCGTCAAGCAGCCGTATCCCGCACAGGTCAACAGCACGGCGCCCAGCAACCGCGACGCAGGAGTCGCCCGCATGTGGGCCAGGATGTCCTGCCACCGGTATTGGCCGAGGACGTGATGCAGCCAAACGAGTGCCAGCCCGAAAAGTACGGCGCCAAGCAGCGCCGTCCACGGCGGGACCTTGCGAATTGTGTATGGAATTGTCAAGCCGCATATCGTATCAGGGCGCCCGCGATGCGGGTGCTGTGCCCTGCACGCAGGGCCCCGGGCGGGGCCCCTTGCGGCCGGTCCCCTTCGCCTGAAGAAGCTGCTAGGGTTACGCCTGGAAGCATTCCTACACGAGTATCGAGGTGCCACGCACATGAGTTCCGCCAACGATGGCCGCCAGGCAAACATGGAATCGACCGAGATCTATCGCGAGGAGACGTTCACCGATCGCAGGGTCGGCACCATCCGCCGATTGACGCCCGTCGGCGCCGACGGGTCGCCCGATGCGGCGCGGCCGGTCATTTTCGTGGGACAGGCCCAGGTCATGACGCCGATGGGCGCCTTGCCGATCAGTTTTGAGCTGGATGCGGCCACGCTGAATGGGGCGATCGCCAAATTCGGCGAAGCTGCGGAACAGGCGGTGCAACAAACCATGCGTGAACTGCAGGAGATACGGCGCGAACAGGCATCCACCCTGGTCATCCCCGATGCCGCCGGCGGCGCGTTGCCGAACCCCAGCGATTTGCTGGGCCGCGGCCGTCCGCGGCGCTAAAGCCGGTCGAAGGACTCCAGAGCATCCCAGCGGGCATAGGCGGCCTCGAGTTCCGCGTCGAGCGATTGCAGTCGCTCCAAGGCCGCACTGGCCTCGGCCGGACTTTCCTGAAAGAACTTCGGATCAGCGAGCGCCCCTTGCAGCTCTCCCTGCAGAGTCTCGAGCGCTTGAATCCTATCCGGTATCGAGCCGAGTTCGCGCTGCTCTTGGTAAGAACGTTTGCGGGGCTTGCGCCTTACCCGGTCCGAGGCTCGCGACTCGGCGCCGGGCGCCGCCGGTGCGCTCGTTCGGCACTGGCGCAGCCAGTCGCTGTAGCCGCCCACATACTCATGGACGCGGCCTTGGCCCTCGAACACAAGCGTGCTGGTCACGACATTGTCGAGAAATGCGCGGTCGTGGCTCACCAACAGCAGCGTCCCCGTGTATTCGCTCACCATTTCTTCCAAAAGCTCGAGTGTTTCCGCGTCGAGATCGTTGGTGGGCTCATCCATTACCAACAGATTGCTGGGTCGTGAAAATAATTTGGCCAACAGCAGCCGATTGCGTTCGCCTCCCGACAGCATGCTGACCGGCGCGTTCAACCGTTCCGCCGGAAACAGAAAATCTCGCAGGTAGCCGGACACGTGCCGCGCACGACCGCCAACCATTACTGTCTCGCCGCTGCCGCCGGTGACGTTGTCCATGATGGAGGCTGCGGTATCGAGCTGCTCGCGTTGCTGATCGAAGTAGGCTGGCAGAAGCGAGGTACCGCGGTAGATCGTCCCTGCAGTCGGTTGCAAATCCCCGACCAGAAGCTTGATCAGCGTGGTTTTGCCGCAGCCATTGGACCCGATGATGCCGATGCGATCGCCGCGCATGATGCGCGCGGAGAAATCGGCGACGAGCGGCGTTGCGCCGAAATTCAACCACACCTGCCGCGCTTCGAATACCAGTTTGCCGGATGGCGCCGCATCCTGAGCCTTCAGTTCGACCTGGCCGATGCGCTCCCGGCGTTCACTGCGCTGTATCCGCAGCTGCTTGAGTGCGCGGACCCGGCCCTCGTTTCGAGTGCGCCGCGCTTCCACGCCCTGACGAATCCAGGCCTCTTCTTGCGCGAGCTTCTTGTCGAACAGCGCCGCGTGCCGGGCTTCGACCTCGAGTGCCGCGCATTTTTGCAGGACATAGTCGTCATAGTTCCCGGGCCAGCCGCGCAGCTGCCCGCGATCCAATTCGACAATGCGCGTCGCCAGCCGGCGAACGAATGCGCGGTCATGGCTGATGAACAACAGGGCTCCCTCGAAGCCGATCATCATGTCCTCGAGCCAGGAAATCGCCTCGATATCCAGGTGGTTGGTGGGTTCGTCCAACAACAGCAGATCCGGCGCCGAGGCGAGCGCGCGTCCCAGCATGACGCGCCGCCGCCAGCCGCCGGACAAAGAACCGAGCGGCGCATCGCGATCGAGCTGCAATCGCGATATGAGTTGTTGTATCTGAAGTTCCGCTTGCCAATCGCCGTCCACGCCATTGCACGCGACGCCTTGCTTGAGCACGGCGAACACGGATTCGTCGCTCGCACCGGCAACCTCCTGGGCCAGGCTCGCGACTCGGGCGCCGGGACGAATCCATACTTCGCCGCTGTCGGGAACGATCTCGCGCGCGATCAGTCGCACAAGCGTGGATTTCCCCTCGCCATTACGCCCGAGCAAGCAGTGGCGTTCGCCCTTGCGGATTTGCAAAGAAACATTGTCCAGCAAGGGCTTGAGGCCGAAGCTCAATGAGATCTTGTCGAGGCGAGCCAAGGGCATGAGGCCGCGTATACTAAGCGGCTTCGCCCACGATTTCACCTTTGCTGGGGAGCGCATTGCGCGCAAAATCGTTGACCCTGTGCACGGCGAGCATCGCCGCCGCGGCCGCGGTGTTCGCGATACAGGCGCTGGACGCGAACCGCAACGCCCTGCGGCAGATCGTGCAGGATCAATGCCTCGCGCATTGGGTGCAACGACGTGAACCCGCGCCATGCGAGCGGGTGTACCTTGTAGGCTCTCCGCAAGAACGCGAAGGCTATGCCCTGCTTGCCGACCGCAAGGGAGGGGCGCACTTTCTGCTGATACCCATCCGGTCAATCGCCGGCATCGAGAGCCCGGAGCTTCTGAAGCCGGGGGCGCCGAATTACTTTGCCGCGGCCTGGCAAGCGCGTGATCGGCTGGCGACGGTGGTGGGGCACAGCGTCCCTCGAAATGCCGTTGGTCTGGCGGTAAACCCGATGCACGCACGCAGTCAGGATCAATTGCACATTCACATCGAGTGCCTGCGCCCGGATGTCATTGCGCAGTTGCAGGCCGCGGCCGGGCGCATTGCGAGCACTTGGTCGCCGGTCGAGATTGGCGGCTCGGGTTACAATGCCCTGCGGATCGAGGGTAAGGACCTGAATGGCACCAATCCGTTTGAGCTGTTGGCCAAGCGGCTGCCGCGCGCCAACCACGTCATGGGGGATTACACGCTCGTGGTCGCCGGTATGCAGTTCGAGAATGGACCGGGATTCATATTGTTGGCGGGGAGCGGTCGCGCCGGGGAGTTGTTGCTGGATTCGACCTGCGCAATTGCAGGAGCCTGAACGACCGTGCCGACGCAGAATCCACAGCCACTCGAACCTCCTTGGTTGATCATCGGTCGAGAGCTTCGCGCCATTGCCCAAATTGGCCTCGCCTTCAGCCAAGATCCATTCGACCGCCATCGGTATGAGCGCATTCGTGAATTGGCGGCGTCGCTGATCGCGCAACGGTCCGGGCTGGACGCTGGCGCCGTACTCGATTGTTTCCGGCGTGAAACCGGATATGCGACACCGAAAGTGGATGTGCGCGCGGCGGCATTCCTCGAGGACAAGGTGCTCCTGGTCAGAGAGATCAGCGATGGCGCGTGGACCCTGCCCGGAGGCTGGGCGGACGTCAATCAATCGGCAGCCGAATGCGTGGTCCGGGAAGTCGCCGAGGAATCCGGCTACCTGGTGCGGGCTGTCAAACTCGCCGCAGTCTACGATTATCGCAAGCACAACCGGCCTCAGCATCTCGATTCGATCTACAAGATGTTTTTCATCTGCGAACTGGTGGGCGGCAGCGCCAGTACCAGCATTGAAACCAGCGAAACGGGGTTCTTCCCGTTCGATGCGCTGCCGCCGCTGTCAGTCGGACGAACAACCGTGCAGCAGATTGCGCGCATGTTTGAACATGCCGAGCAGCCCGATTTGCCGGCGGATTTCGATTGAACCGTTTTGGCGGCCACCCAATCCTTCGAGGCGACGCAGTGTTAGCATCCCCTCTCGGCCAGAAACCAGGTGCGCCTTAAAGTGTCGCAGGATATCTTACTCGCGATCGATCAAGGGACGAGTTCCAGCCGCGCGATCGGCTTCTCAGCCGCGGGCGACATGCTGGCAATCGAGCAGCAGGCGTTCGATCAGATCTATCCGTCTTCCGGCTGGGTGGAGCACGATCCCGAAGCGATTTGGACCACCACGATGTCCACCACCCGCCAAGTCTTGCAGCATCTGCGTGACACGGGCGGCGCCGTGGCCGCGGTCGGCATCACCAATCAACGGGAAACGACCGTGGTGTGGGATCGGCGCAGCGGCGCACCGCTGTACAACGCGATCGTTTGGCAGGACCGGCGCACAGCGGAGCGCTGCCGCGAGCTGAACCGAGCCAATGCCGAGGCGGAACTGAACCACAAAACCGGCCTGCTGCTCGATCCGTATTTTTCAGCCACCAAGATCGCTTGGATTCTGGATCGCGTCCCCGGAGCACGCGCTGCGGCCAAGGCCGGGCACCTGGCGTTCGGCACGGTCGACAGCTTTTTGCTGTGGCGCCTGAGCGGCGGCCGGTTGCACGCGACCGACGCCACCAACGCAAGCCGTACCGCTCTGTATGACATCCGCAAAGGCCGTTGGGACGAGGCGCTGTGCGACATGTTCGACGTGCCGCGATCCTGTCTTCCGGAGGTGCGGGACAGCGCGAGCGATTTCGGGCACATCGACAAGGACCTGTTCGGTCAGGCTCTGCCGATCCGGGGCATGGCCGGCGATCAACAGGCGGCATTGGTTGGGCAGGCCTGCTTCGCGGCGGGCGACGTCAAGAGCACGTTTGGTACCGGCGCATTCCTGGTGCAGAATACCGAGCGCCGGCTGGTGTCCAGCAAAAATCGCCTGCTCGGGACGATTGCGTACCAACTCCGGGGCGAAGTGACCTATGCGCTCGAGGGCTCGATACTCTCCGCAGGCACCGCGATTCAATGGCTGCGCGACGGACTGGGCCTGATCACACGCGCATCGGAGATCGAAGCGCTGGCCGCCTCGGTGCACGACACCGGCGGGGTGTATTTGGTGCCCGCCTTTACCGGACTTGGGGCCCCGTACTGGGATCCCGACGCGCGCGGCGCCATCGTCGGACTGACGCGAGCGTCGGGGCGCGGGGAAATCGCACGTGCAGCCATCGACAGCGTCGCCTACCAAACTCTGGACCTGATCGAGGCCATGGCGGCCGATGGATTGCGGCCGCCCGTGCTCAAAGTCGACGGCGGCATGGCGCACAACGGATTGTTCCTGCAGCGGTTGGCGGATATCTTGTTGGTGCCGATTCACAAACCGCAGATCACCGAGTCGACCGCGTTCGGCGCCGCCTGTTTGGCCGGACTCGGCTGCGGCATCTTCGGCTCTTTGCGGGATATCGCCGCCCTCGCCAAGCCCGCGGCACGCTACGATCCCGAGCCGGCTGGTGATCGCGGTGCGGGGATCGCAGGCTGGCGAGAAGCGCTGCGTCGAGTCAGATCGCCCTAGATTGGTCAGGCGCAGTGTGACGGCTTTTGCAGAATCCGGCTATGCTGGCTTCGCGACCTTCCGGCGCTCATGCATTTTGTGAAAAATAGAGCGACGGCAGCGCGATCGCCGCATTCATTTGGGATCGAACATGAAATTCAGGCTCAAGGTTTTTGGACTGCATTTGCTCACCAGCACGGTCGTCCTTTCGCTCACGCTCGGCACGCTCTACCTCGGTTGGTATCACTGGCCGGGCTGGTACTTGGCCGATGCATCGCATGTGGTCGTGGTGATGGCCGGGGTGGATGTCGTCATCGGTCCCACGCTCACGCTGATCATTGCCAACGCAAACAAGCCCCGACGCGAGCTTCGTCGCGACCTATCGATGATCGTGGCCGCGCAGCTCATAGCGCTCATTTACGGCGCGACGCAACTGTGGGACGGACGGCCTTTGTACTACGCGTTCTCGGAAAACGTCCTGCAGATGATACAGGCATACGACATAGGTCCCGGTGAACTGAAGATCGCTCGCGCGCAACACGCTCCGCTGGTGCCGCACTGGTACAGCCTGCCGCGTTGGATCTGGGCACCGCTGCCGGCGGACCCGACGGAGCGCGAAAGGATCGTATCCTCCGCGGTTCACGGCGGCGACGATGTGATCTCGATGCCGCGATATTACAAGCAATGGGAACAGGGGCTGCCGGCGCTGCGCACGCAACTGAAGAAAGTCGATGAAGTCGGATATTTTACGCTCAGCCAAAAGAAGGCGCTCAAGCAACTGATGCGCGACCGCGGCCTTGCCACGGATCAGTCCGATGCGATCCCGTTGACCGGGCGAGGGCCGCCGCTCCTTGCCGTCATCGATCCGGTTAGTTTGAAGATAAAGGCGATCATCAAGTCGACGTAGGGCACGGCGCGAAATTGTCAACTCGAGGAAACAACGCGCCGCTCGGATAGAATCGCGCCTTGCGAGTTTACTTTAGCGAGGATCAAACGGATGCCGACGCACAAACGCGTGGACGGTGAGGCAAGTGCAACCGCCTCGGTGAGCCGGCGTCCCAGCATGCTGCGGCTGGCCCTCCAGCCCGGTATTGCGCGAGCTGCGCTGAAAGTGTCGCTGGTGGTCGGCACGTTGCTCAATGTCATTAACAACAGTGGACAGTTGTGGGCGGGCCACGGCGTGAACATTTGGCGCTTCGACCGAGACTCCAAGCGATAAGCTCTGACGCCCCGGTTCCACCGGCGCCGGATACCCGGCCGCCAATTACTGCGCGCTGGGTGCCGGCGTGGGCGCAATGCCCGACGGCAGAAACGGATCGGCGAAGATCTCCGAACTCCCGGCTCCCGCCAAAAAGGTCTGCATGCGCGCCGCCTCGACCATCTGCGGGTTTCCGCACAGATAGACCCGCCATCCGCTCAAGTCCGGAGTCTCGTCGAGCGCGACTTGTAGAGGCGTTCCGGCCCAATACCCGTCGGGCGATGGCTCCTCGGAAATGCACGGTCGATAGCGAAAGTTCGGGTGGAAGGCGGCGAGCCGATTCAACTCCTCGATGAGGTACAGTCCGCAGGCGTCGCGGCTGCCGTGGTACAGATGAATCCGCCCCCGGTGCGCGCGGTTCAGCGCATCGCGCACGATCCCATACAGGGGCGCCAGGCCGCACCCGGTGCCGAGCAGCAGCAGGTCCTGCTCGGGCCGTCCCGGAACGTAGAAGCAATCGCCGAATGCCTCGGAAATCGTCACGGTGTCGCCGGGCTTCACCCGATCGAAGATCCAGCCGCTCACCTGCCCGCCGGGAACGCGGCGCACGTGCATCATCAGGTCATCGTCCAGCGAGGGAACGCTGGCCAGAGAGTAGTTGCGCGAGGTCCGTGCATCCATGAATAGGCGCACGAACTGACCGGCGTGATACTCGAATGGAACCAACGGCCGGATGTGAACGGCGCGGATTTCGTCGTTCAGAGTTTCGATCGCGGCAACGTACGCCTCGATACGTTCGATCACATCGTCCGCCAACGCGACCTCGAGATCTTGCGTCGGAAAACACTGGCAGGCGAGAAACAGATTCCGCGCCACCATCGTCGGCGTCAATCCGCGCTGCGCCTGTTCGGGAACGCCGCCCCGAACAGCGCGCATGAGGCATGACTGACAGACGCCTGCGCGACAAGCGCTGGGCACCACGTGGCCCTGAGCCGTCAGGCAGTCGAGCACCGACTGTCCATCTGCCTCGTACGCCGATCCTTGAAAGCGGACGCGAGGCATTCGGGCGCGCGTTACCGATCGAGGACGTCGTTGCGGGTGGTTTCTGCGACGGCCGCCACCTTGGCGATCAGGTGATCGGGCACCTTCAGTTCTTTGAGCGTCGCCCCAAGGTCCTCGACAACGGCATCGAAATGCGAATCATCGAGGCCCTGCTTGACCAAGTGCGCGTGAGCCTTGCGCATGTCCAGGCCGGTGTAGTTATTCGGACCGCCGAAGGCCATGGTCAGAAAGGCCTTTTGCTTAGCCGCCTGCTTAGCCATGTCCACGCCGGTAAAGAACCGGCTGATGCGGTTGTCCTTGAGCACCTTGCGGTAGAAGATATCTACCGCGGCGTCGACGGCGGCTGCGCCGCCCAGATCCTCATACAGTCCCATAGTTGTCCCCTAGTAATTCGAATGGTCAA
>Ga0209415_10005449_pt1 | contig 22866 bp, 21 predicted proteins | sample PeaSoiSIISIP2007_FD_187696 | JGI IMG/M metagenome (GOLD analysis project Ga0209415, IMG submission 187696) | Peat soil microbial communities from Weissenstadt, Germany - SII-SIP-2007 (SPAdes) (version 2) | ecosystem: Environmental > Terrestrial > Soil > Wetlands > Peat | place: Germany... | reverse complement strand
GAGCCCGCTGAGCACAGAGCCCGCTGAGCACAGAGCCCGCTGAGATCGAGACCTGGCAGGCTCGGAGTTCGTTCCTCTGCCGCGTCTGAGCAGCACCCGGAATCACTGCCGTCACATTTAGTGATTGTTAACTAGCAGCGTGCTAGTTGGAAACTACCAGGAAAGCTACAAAGTCTGAGCCGGAAAACCATCACGGCGTGCCATGTCGGGACGGGCACGGTTACTGGCAGATTAGATTTGTGATCATCCCACCAACTACGGACTTGACCAGGAGGCGCCCGATGTGCCCGCACTCGCCGCCGTGCCCTAGCGCCAGCGACCCGGACCACGAGGCGGCTCGGACCATCATCAGCCACCCTGAGCAGGGCTGGAGCCTGCTCTGCAACGGCATCGTGGTATTCGAGGACACCGGCGAGCTGCTCCCTGACGGCGACACCATCGCCCCGCACCGCCCGACCGACGTGAACCTCCGGCCAGCGCCGGCCTGCTGAGCCGCCTGGCCCGGGCGGTCCGGGTGCGGGCGACCGCTACCCGCCGGCCTGGCGGAACGGAACGGCGCCGATCACGCCGCTCACGTTCCCCGGCGCCCTGAGCAGCATCTGAACTCCCCTGGTGGCAGGGTTGAACCAGAGCAGCGACTCGCTGCCCGGGCAGCCCGTCTGGGCCCGGACGAGCAGTCGGCCCTGCCGAGCCGTAAGGATCCTGTTGTTATTCCCCTCGGTTCCCGGGATGTTGACCACGTGGACGGGACCGTTCCTGTCCTGCCTCACGATGAAGAGCGCGCTGCACGCTCCCACCGCCTGCAGGTACAGCCCGCCGGGCAGCTGCCAGGCGCCGATATCGCCCTGCGGGTCAGGCCCGTGGCCGTTTCGCTGCGGCGTCAGCACGGTCGGCCTGCCACCGCCCGCCGGAACCAGCCAGAGCCGGCTGGCTGAGCTGCCCGGCACGAAGCAGCCCGCCAGGATCGTGCTGGCATCCCACCAGCGCTCCGGGTAGCAGCCGTTCGGCGCGGATATGCCGGGCACCGGCAGGCGGCGGATGACGCCGCCCGCGTTGCTCACCAGGACCAGGCCCGTGGTGCCCGACACGGCCAGCGTGGTGCCGTCCGGGGACTGGATGGCGCTGAGGTTGTCGCCGCTGGCGAGAACCACCTGCCGCTGCCCCCGCAGGTTGTACCTGGCGATCCTGGTCAGCTCGTTCGGGCCGATCGAGACGAGCACGTTCAGGCCGCTGGGCTTGGTGTATCCGAGCAGGGTCGCATACCACGGCAGGCGGAAGGTGCTTACCTTACCGGTCGCCAGGGTGATCTGCTCGACCAGCCAGGGGGCATTATCGGGACCCTGCCGCACGAGCAGCGCCCTCGTCCCGTCGCCGGACCAGTCCACCAGGCCAGGCACCTGTGACACCGCTGCGGCGGGCCACTGGTACAGCCGGTACCGGCCGCCTTCGGGGCTGATCAGGTACAGCGTGGTGGCGCCGGTTCTGCGGGGGCTGGCCATCGGCACGGTGCTGGCCGAGTACTCGGCGAGCGTCCAGCCAGGACCGACCTGCCGCCACGGCACGGCCGACCGCTGGCCGACCCGCCCGGGCCCGAGCGGAGGCACGGCAGTCCGCGAGGCCCGGGCAGGTCCGGCTGAACGGGTGGCATGCCCGGCGGCTGGCACCGTCGCGCATCCGCCGACCGCCACGACAGCGCCGGCCAGCGTGGCGGACAGGGCGGCGAGCCCGCGCCGCCGGATTCCGGTGCTCCGCAGATTCATGATGGCCTCCAGGGTCCGGCACCGTGTCAGCGACGCGGTCGTCGCACTGTTGACGCCGGGAGTCTCCGGCGGGTTGCGTGCACGGAGGCGCAATGGCGACCGGAATGGCGCGCCGGATCATGTCAGGATCGGCAGGCGCAGGCCGACCCGACGATCAGGCGCCCTGGCGGACGGCGCTCAGCACCTCGCCCAGCCAGGCCCGCACCGCGGCCGTGATGGCGTCGCGGCTCTTCGACAGGGCGTGCGTCTCGCCCTCGAGCACCACCACGCGAGCGGCATCGGCGGCCTGCGGCACGCCGAACGGATCGCGATCACCGTTCACGACGAGCACGGGCACCCCGGCGGCACGCAGTTCCCCCGCGCGGGAGTACTCCGGCAGGCCGGCCTTCCCCGGCGGGTGCAGCGGGAAAGCCAGCGCCAGCACGGCCGCCGCGCCGGCCGCCGTCGCGGTGCGGCAGGCGACCCTGGCGCCGTTGCTCCGGCCGCCCTGGACAAGCGGCACGCCCGGGTATCCCGCCCGCAGCGCCGCGATGACCTCCAGCCACGCCTCGTCCTGCCGCTGCGCCGAGCCGGGCGCCCGGGCGCCCCTGACCCGATAGGGCTGGGTGACGAGGGCCACGGCGGCGCCGAGCCCCAGTCCGGCCCGCCGGGCCGCGAGCACGTCAGCGCTGCGCACGCCGCCGCCCGCGCCGTGGGTCAGCACCAGCAGGAACGTGGCGCCCGTGACGTCGTCAATGTCGGCCAGCGCCTGGCCGGCCGCGGTACCAATCTGCACCCGGGCAGCCTAACCCGGCTGCGCTCTTCTCGCGCCTCGGCGGTCCCGCACCGTGCGGCCTCTGCTCGCGGAGAGCAGGGCGGCGATCGCCATGAAGATCATCGACGTGTAGAAGGCCGAGTGCAGCCCGCTGGTGAAGGCGGCGGCCAGGGTGCCGTGCAGGCTTGTGGTGCCGACGAAGATGGCGAACGCGAGGCTCTTCGAGATCGACCGCGAGGCGATCAGGATCGCCATCGCGAACGAGAACACCATTCCGATGTTGGCGAACGTCCGCAGCATGCCCGATGCGATGCCGAAGACAGCCGGCGGTGAGGCCTTCATCACCGCCGAGCTGTTGGCCGGGAAGAAGGCGCTGGCGCCGAGGCCGTTGATCACGCTGGCCGCGACCACCAGCCACAGGCCGGTGGTCATCGACAGATGCGCATACAGGAACAGGGCGATGACCTGGACCGCAAGCCCGGCGGTGGCCGGGATGACCGGACCGACCTTGTCGGCCAGGCGGCCGGCCAGCGGGCCGACCGCCGAGCCGCCCACATAGCCGGGCACCAGCAGCAGCGAGGCGTGGATCGGCGAGAGCCCGCGCGATCCCTGGAGGTACATGATGACCAGGAAGAGCACGGCGAAGTTGGCCAGACCCTGGAAGAAGGACGCGAGCAGGGACGGCGCGATCATCGGGATCCTGAACAGCGACAGGTCGAGCATCGGCTCGGCCTGCCGCCGCTCGATCGCGACGAAGACGCCGATCAGCACCAGCCCGCCGATCAGGTAGCCGGCGACCGCGGCGTCGAAGGCCGTGGTCGCGAGCTTCGTCATCGCCCACAGCACGCCGAACAGCCCGGCGCCGAGCGTCACCATGCCGGCGATGTCCAGATGCCGGCGCGCCGTGTCGCCGCGCTCGCGCAGCACCCTGGTCGCGAGCACCAGCGCAGCCCCGCCGATCGGCACGTTGATCCAGAAGATCCAGCGCCATGAGACATAGGTGACGATGATCCCGCCGAGCACGATGCCAAGCACGGCGCCTATGGACCAGCCGACCGAGTTGTAACCGTAGGCGCGGCCGCGGCGCTCGCGGGGGAAGAGGTCGGCGATGATCGCCCCGCTGTTCGCGGTGACGAACGCGCCGCCGATCCCCTGGAGCACCCGGAAGCCGATGATCGACGCCTCGTTCCAGGCCAGCGCGCAGGCGAACGACCCGAGTATGAAGACGGCGAAGCCCATCTCGTACATCCGGACCCGGCCGAACATGTCGCCGAGCCTGCCGACCTGGGTCGCGAGCAGCGTGATGACCAGCAGGTAGCCGATCACGATCCAGACCACAGAGGAGAGCGCGACATGCAGTCCCCGCTGAATCTCCGGCAGCGCGAGCACCACGATCGTTGTGTCGACGGCCGTGATCAGCACGCCGGTCATCACGACGGCCATGGCCAGGGTGGTGTGCGTGGCGATGCCGCTGCCCTGGGCAGCGACCGGCCCTGCGGTCTCCGACTTGCTCGTCACGCCGCGCCTCCCGCCGGGCGGCTCCCCTTCGGCACGTAGTCGAAGAACCGCTCGGTCGTCTCGCCGGAGGTCCATTCAGCCCGGAGGCGGGTGCGGCGCTCTCGCTTCCGCAGGGCCGACAGTAGCTCCCGGTTCAGGCTCCTGGCGCTCTGGCCGGCCAGCGTCCCCTCGACGTGAAAACCTGCATCGGTCTCGGTCACCACGCAGCCGCCGAGTCCGTCGAGTACCAGCCGCACGCTGCCCGGACTGTCGCTGCTCACATCAGCGATCAGGACGAAGACCTGCTCCCCGGCCATGGCGCCGCCCCTTCCGGCCCAGCGAGAATCCGCCAGGCGTCACCACGAGCAACGTACTGCCGGCGCGAGGCGTGATTCCAGCCCAGCCATGGCTGAACCTTGCCGTCACGCTGACTCTCACGCCGCCGGGGCACTCCATAAGCCGGGCATTCCATAAGCCTGTGGCTGACCGGCTACCGTGTGGCGACCGACCCTGCGCTACCCCGTTAAAGAATCTTCTTCAGGAACTGCCCGGTGTAGCTCTCCTCGACGCTGGCGACCTGCTCCGGCGTGCCGGTCGCGATCACCAGGCCGCCGCGTGACCCGCCTTCCGGACCCAGGTCGATCACCCAGTCGGCGGTCTTGATCACGTCAAGGTTGTGCTCGATCACGATCACCGTGTTGCCGCCGTCGACGAGCCGGCTGAGGACGCCCAGCAGCTTGCGGATGTCGTCGAAATGCAGGCCGGTGGTCGGCTCGTCGAGCACGTAGATGGTCCGGCCGGTCGACCGGCGCTGGAGCTCGGAGGCGAGCTTGACCCGCTGCGCCTCGCCGCCGGACAGCGTCGGCGCCGGCTGGCCGAGCCTGACGTAGCCGAGGCCCACGTCCACCAGGGTCTTCAGGTGCCGGTGGATGGCCGGAATGGCCTCGAAGAACTCGGCGCCCTCCTCGATCGGCATATTCAGCACGTCGGCGATCGTCTTGCCCTTGTAGTGCACGGCCAGCGTGTCGGTGTTGTACCGCGCGCCGTGGCAGACCTCGCAGGGCACGTAGACGTCCGGCAGGAACTGCATCTCGATCTTGATCGTGCCGTCGCCCGCGCAAGCCTCGCAGCGGCCGCCCTTGATGTTGAACGAGAACCGGCCGGGCTGGTAGCCGCGGATCTTGGCCTCGGTGGTCTGCGCGAACAGCCGGCGGACGTGGTCGAAGACGCCGGTGTAGGTCGCCGGGTTGGACCGCGGCGTCCGCCCGATCGGGCCCTGGTCCACGTGCACGACCTTGTCCAGGTGCTGCATCCCGGTCACCCGGATGTGCCGGCCGGGGACGATCCTTGTGCCGTGCAGCTCCTTGGCCAGCGCGCAGTAGAGGATGTCGTTGACCAGCGTCGACTTGCCCGAGCCGGACACCCCGGTGACCGCGATGAAGCAGCCGATCGGGAAGGTGACGTCCACGTTCCGCAGGTTGTGCTCGGTCGCGCCCTTGACCACGACCTCCTTGCCGCGGGCAGGCTTGCGCCGGGCCGACGGCAGCGGGATCGACTCCCGGCCGGTCAGGTACGCGCCGGTCAGCGATTCCCTGCTGGCCAGCAGTTCCGAGAGCGGGCCGGAGACCACGATCTGGCCGCCGTGCTCGCCGGCCCGCGGGCCGATGTCGACCACCCAGTCGGCCGCGCGGATCGTGTCCTCGTCGTGCTCGACCACGATCAGCGTGTTTCCCAGGTCGCGGAGCCGCAGCAGCGTCTCAAGCAGCCGGTGGTTGTCGCGCTGGTGCAGGCCGATCGATGGCTCGTCGAGCACGTAGAGCACGCCGACCAGGCCGGAACCGATCTGGGTGGCCAGCCTGATCCGCTGCGCCTCGCCCCCGGCCAGCGTGGCCGACGCCCGGTCCAGGCTCAGGTAGTCGAGGCCGACGTCGAGCAGGAAGCCGATCCTGGCGTTGATCTCCTTGAGCACCCGGCCGGCGATCTGCTGGTCACGGTCGGAAAGCTCCAGGGTGAGCAGCAGCTTGGCAAGCTCGCCGATCGGCAGCATGCAGTACTCGGCGATCGACCGCCCGTCCATCGTCACCGCCAGGGTCAGCGGCTTGAGCCTGGTCCCCTTGCAGGCCGGGCAGGGAACCTGCCGCATGAACCCGGCGAACCGCTCCCGGCTCGAATCGCTCTCCGCCTCGGAGTGACGGCGCTCGATGTACGGGATCGCGCCCTCGAAGTTCGTGTAGTACGAGCGCTCCCTGCCGTACCTGTTCCGGTACTTGACGTGCACCTGCTCGTCGAACCCGTACAGCAGCGCGTGCCTGGCCTTGGCCGGCAGCCTGGACCACGGGGTGTCGATGCTGAAGCCAAGCGAGCCGCCGAGCGCCTCCATCAGCCTGATGAAGTAATCGCTGATATGACCGCCGCTCCAGGCGCCGATCGCGCCGTCGGTCAGCGACTTGGCGGGATCGGAGACCACAAGCTCGGGGTCGACCTCCATCCGGGTGCCCAGACCGGTGCAGTCCGGGCAGGCGCCCCACGGCGAGTTGAACGAGAACGACCGCGGCTCAAGCTCCTCGAAGGACAGGTCGTCATAGAGGCAGGCCAGATGCTCGGAGAACATCCGCTCCCGGTTCGGGTCGCCCTCGGGCAGGTCAACGAACTCGAGCACGACAACGCCGCCCGACAGGCCGAGCGCGGTCTCCACCGAGTCGGTGAGCCGCCGCCGTGCCGACTCCTTGACGGCCAGCCGGTCGACGATGACCTCGATGGTGTGCTTCTCGTACTTCTTCAGCGCGGGCAGCTGGCTCGCCGTGGCATCGTCCAGCCGGACCGTGACGCCATCGACCCTGGCCCGGGAGTAGCCCTTGGTCTGAAGCTCGCGCAGCAGCTCGGTGTACTCGCCCTTGCGGCCCCTGATCACCGGCGCCAGCACCTGGAACCTGGCATCCTGGTCCAGCTCGAGCACCCGGTCGACGATCTGCTGCGGGGTCTGCCTGGCGATCGGGCGACCGCAGATCGGGCAGTGCGGCTTGCCAATCCTGGCGAACAGCAGCCGCAGGTAGTCATAGACCTCGGTGACGGTGCCGACCGTCGAGCGCGGGTTGCGGCTGGCCGACTTCTGGTCGATGGAGACGGCCGGGGAGAGCCCGTCGATGAAGTCCACGTCCGGCTTGTCCATCTGGCCGAGGAACTGCCTGGCGTACGCCGACAGCGACTCGACGTACCGGCGCTGCCCCTCGGCGAAGATGGTGTCAAACGCCAGGCTTGACTTGCCCGAGCCGGACAGCCCGGTGAAGACGATCATGGAGTCCCTGGGCAGATCCAGCGAGACATCCTTCAGGTTGTGCTCGCGGGCACCGCGGACGACCAGACGTTCTGCCACTGTGCGCTCGGTTTCTCCTGGTCTGGACGGGTGGTGTCGGGGGTAGTCACCGCCCGGAAAGATGCGCAGCCAATCGTATCCGGGGGGTCTGACAATTTGCACCGCGTCGGATGCACGGCCCGGTCCCGGGTGCCCGATCGGGCACCCGGCCTGCCGCGCGGACCCGGCCCATGCAGCACAACGTGCCAGCGCGGCTTTCCCTTCCCGGCGCCGGGCGGCACATCGCGATCCGCGGCGCCAGGGCCGGGCCGCGATCACGCGGAGGCCGAGGTCGAGCTCGTCGAGCCCGGGCAGGTGGAGGCCGGCCCCGCCGGCCCCGGCCGTTTCCGCGACGCCTGCCTTCCCGCCGGGCTGCCAGGTACGAGAGGATGGCGAGGGCCGCAGAGGGAGGATTCGTGAACCACAGCGACTCCGGCGATAACGCCGGCGACGGGCACCCCGCTCCCGACACCGAGCAGGCTGCCGGCCCCGCGCAAGCCGACGACAACGAGCAAGCCAACGACACCGAGCAGGCGTCCGGGCAGGCGTCCGGCACCGAGCAGGAATCCGGCACCGAGCAGGTCGGCGCGAACGCTGGGGCGGCCGGGCCGCATTCGGTGAACCTGCTGATCGAGCAGATCGGCGAGGCCACCGGCCGCCTGCTCGCGACCGTGGCCGGGCTGACCGACGAGCAGGTCCGAGCCGACTCGCTGCTGCCGGGCTGGAGCCGCGGGCACGTCCTCACGCACATCGCCAGAAACGCCGACGGGCTGCGGAACCTGCTCGTCTGGGCGGAGACCGGCGAGGAGACGCCGCAGTACCCGAGTCTGGACGCACGCAACAGCCAGATCGAGGAAGGCTCGGGCCGGTCGGCCGCCGAGCTCGCCGCCGACCTGGCGGGATCGGCCGAGGCCTTCGTGACCCGGGCGCGCGGCCTTCCCGAGGCCGCCTGGCAGGCCGTGGTCCGGGGCAGCCGCGGACCGTCGCATCCGGCCTGGTTCACGCTGCACCGCAGGCTGTTCGAGGTCGAGGTGCACCACGCCGACCTGGCTCTCGGCTACCAGCCGGCCGACTGGCCTGAGTCGTTCGTCACCGAAGAGCTCTACCGGATCACCGGCGACCTCCTCGGCAATCCAAGGACGCCCGCCGCGCTGCTCACCGACGCCAGCACGGGCCGGCAGTACTTCCTGCGCGCGATCGTAGAATCCGGTCATGACGTCGACGCCGAGCACGCCGACGAGCCAGGCCCGGCGTCATCGGAGCTGGCGATCACCGGCCCTGGCTACCTGCTGCTCGCCTGGCTGCTCGGCCGCGACACCGGCGCCGCCCTGGAGGCGGACCCGGCCGGCCCGCTGCCTGAGATCCCGTCTTATGGTTGACGGACTCCTGACGCACGCGCAAAACGAGAGGAACCCGATGACCTACACCGGCAACGTCAGTGTCGGCGGACCGGCGCAGACCAGGGAGCTTCCCGGCCTGACCATCACGAAGGTCGCCGTCGGCCCGATGGACAACAACGCCTACCTGCTGCGCTGCACGAGCACCGGCGAGCTGCTGCTGATCGACGCCGCCAACGAGGCGCCGACGCTGCTGGCGCTGATCGACGGCACACCGCTGGCCACGATCGTGACCACGCACCAGCACGGTGACCACTGGGTCGCGCTCGAGGCCGTCGCCAAGGCGACCGGCGCCGCTACGATCGCCCATCCGCAGGACGCCGGGGCGATACCGGTGCCCGCCACCAGGATGGTCGTTCACGGCGACACGATCAGCGTCGGCGACGCGAACCTCTCCGTCATCCACCTGCGCGGCCACACGCCGGGCAGCATCGCGCTGTGCTACGACGCCGACGGGGCGCTGGCGGACCAGCCGCACCTGTTCACCGGCGACTCCCTGTTCCCCGGCGGGCCGGGGAACACCCAGAACGACCCGCAGCGCTTCAGCTCGCTGATCGCCGACCTGGAGAACCGGATCTTCGCCGAGCTGCCCGACGGCACCTGGGTCTATCCAGGTCACGGCGGCGACACCACGATCGGCGCCGAGCGCCCGCACGTCGCAGAATGGCGCGCCCGCGGCTGGTAGCCGCTGCCCGGACGGCGCCGCCGCTCCGGCCAGGCAGCGGCGGCCATGGACGATCGAGCTGAGCGACGGTGATGAGCGAGCGGCGCGATGTCGTGGTCGTCGGAGGCGGCCTGCTCGGGCTGGCGGCGGCACGGTCAGTGGCCCGCCGCGGCCGGGACGTCGTCGTGCTCGAGCGGGCCGAGGTCGGCCACCCGGGCGGCGGCTCCAAGGGCAGCTGCCGGATCTTCCGGCTCGGATACGACGATGCCAGGTACGTGGCCCCGGCCCGCAGGGCCAGGGAGCTGTGGAGCGAGCTGGAGAGCTCCGCGGGTGAGCGGCTGCTGCACCCGGTCCCGCAGCTGACCTTCGGCGAGCAGATGCCCGCCGTCCGCGACGCACTGCACCAGGCTGGGGCACCCTGCGAGCTGCTCTCCGCGGAGCAGGCTGCCGAGCGGTTCCCCGGCGTCGCCGCCGATGGCCCGGTGCTGCTCGAGCCGGACTCCTGCGTGATCGCGGCCGACCGGGCGCTGGCCGCCCTGGCGGGTGCGGCCCCGGAGATCCGGGCCGGCGCCCGGGTGACCGCGCTGGCCGACGACGGCCGGCGGGTCCGGGTGAGCACCGACGCCGGTGACATCAACGCCGGTGTCGCGATCGTCTGCGCCGGGCCGTGGACGGCCGGCCTACTGGCCGCTGCCGGGATAGCGGTGCCCGCCGAGGCGACCCAGGAGCAGGTTGCCTACCTGACGCCGATCGACCCAGGATCGGCGCTCCAGATGCCGATCTTCGTTCACTACGGCGGCGAGTTCCCCTACGGCCTGCCGGTACCTGGCTCCCGGCGCTACAAGATCGGCATCCATCACGGCGGCCCCGCGGTCGACCCGGACCGCCAGGATCAGGCCGCCGACGAGGCGCTGGCCCGCAGGATCGAGATGGCGGCCAGGCAGTATCTGGTCGGCTTCGACCCGCGTCCGGCCGTCGTCGAGCGGTGCGTCTACGACAACTCACCGGACACGGACTTCATCGTCGACCGAATCGGCAACGTGGTGATCGGCAGCGGCACATCCGGCCACGGTTTCAAGTTCGGCCCGCTGCTCGGCGAGTGGCTGGCGGCGCTCGCGATCGGCCCGCCGCGCGCCGCTCGGCCGGCCGGCCAGCCGGCCGACCTCCCGCCGACCTGGCTGGCCCTCGGCCGGTTCAGCTAGCCGCGAGCCGCCCGGCCGTGGCCGGGCGGCACCGGCCGCGGATACAGTCCGGATATGACCGGTGAGGTTCGGGTGGTCTACCGAAAGTACGATGGCTCGCTGCACTGGCACATGACGATGCGGTGGCTGGCCGAGGACGAGCACGGAGTGTGGACCGGAGCATCGCCGCCGAGCACGATGCGCAAGGGAGACGGCCCCCAGGTCACGTTCCACCACGCGCAGATCATGCTCTTTCCGCGGGATGCCTGGTGGACGGCGGCATTCAACGACGCGCCCGAGCTGACCGAGATCTACTGCGACATCACGACGCCGGCCCGGTGGCCGAGCCCCGAAGAGGTCACGATGATCGATCTTGACCTCGACGTCCGCCGCACCCGCGGCGGGCCGGTCGAGCTGCTCGATGAGGACGAGTTCGCCGAGCACCAGGCCAGGTACGGCTACCCGGCCGAGGTGATCAGCGCTGCCGAGCGGTCCGCGGCGTGGCTTCAGGCCGCGCTCGCCGACCAGCGCGAGCCCTTCGCCGACGTCTACCGGTCCTACCTCGCGCTCATCGGCGGCATCGGCGCCGCCTGACCGCCGTCACCGCGCCGCGCCGGGCGGCTGGCATCGGACGCTGGATGCGATAACGGCCGGGCGGGACCTCGGCCGCGGCCTGCCAGGCAGGTCAGGGCACGACGGTGACCGGCCACTTGCCGGCCCGCACCATCCGGACCGCCAGCGAGCCGACCAGCCGGTGGCCGGCCTGCGCGGACGCCCCGAGGACGACGGCATCCGCGCGGATCTCGTCGGCGATCCTGCGGAGCTCGGAGAACGGGTCACCGCGCGTGGCCATGAACGTGATGGATATGCCCAGCTCCTGAGCGGTCTCCTCGGCCTGACGGCGCAGAACCTCAGCTGCCTCGGCGAAGGCCACGCCTTGCACGGCCGACAGGGCGGCGCCGGCGCCGGGCACGGAGGTGGACATCGAAGCGACCGGACCGACGTAGACCGTGACGAGGCGCGCACGCTGCCGGCGGGCGAGCCCGGCCGCGTAGGCGCCGGCTCGCATCGAGGTGGGGGAGCCATCGACGCCGACGAGGATCGTGGTCGGGCCGTCGGTTCCCAGCTCGAAGGAGCCCGCCTCGCCGAACGTCACACAGGAAGTATGGACCAGCGATTGGCGCGTTGCCGCCACACGGTGCCGAGCGCACGCATCCGGGGACGATACGCATCAGAGCCGTTGCTCGGCGAACCGGTCCACCCGGCGATCTCGTAGCCGCAAGCGCTCGCGTGCATTCCGCACCTGTATTCAGGGGTCACCAAGCCCGCAGCCGTCGCCATGCGCCTGGCGCTGCATGCCGGTGCGCTCACCTGAGAGTCAGCGGTCTGCCGCATCGGCGGGGACCGGCCGTGGCGGCAAGCTTGTCGTACACGGCTCGGGCGGCTCGTACCGCGTCCGCCTCCGAGGGCAGCTGCCCGGCCCGGGTCAGGGCTGCCGCGGCCAGGCGGGCAGCCAGGTCCCGGTCGTCGAGCACTCGCAGCACGGCCCCTGCCAGGGCGGCGGGATCGCCGGCCGGGACGAGCAGCGCCCCGGACGGCCCGGTCAGATCCGGCACGCCGCCGACGTCGGTGGCCACGATCGGCCGGCCGGCTCGCAGCGCCTCCTGGAGGATCAGCGGCTGCCCCTCCCACCTGCTCGGCAGCACGAATACGTCGGCCGCGGCCAGCAGCGCTGGCACGTCATGACGTACGCCGAGAAATCTGACGCCCACGGCGAGGGCCCGCGCCCGGCTGGTCAGCTCGTGTTCCAGCGGCCCTTCTCCGGCGATCACCAGCACCGGCGCGGGCCGCCGATCCCGCCAGAGCACCGCCGCCGCCAGCAGGGTGTCGAAGCCCTTCTGGCTGGTCAGCCGCCCGACCGCCAGCACGACGGGCCGCCCGGCCGCGCCCAGGTCGGCCGCGCCCCGCGGCGCCGCAGCCAGGGGCGCCGGCCCGACGGCCAGCTCGACATCTCGCGCGCCAAGCCGGCGCATCCGGGCGGACAGATCGGCCGAGACGCACAGCACCGCGTCGGCGCGCCGGGCGACCAGCCGCTCAAGCAGCCGGTAGATCGCCGCCGACCGTGCCCCCGGAGGCGGCGCGTTGTGCACGGTCACCACGAGCGCTGGCGCCCGCCTGCCCGGCCATCTTCCGGCCGCCGCCGGATAGCACGCCAGCGCGGCCAGGGCTCCCGCCCGCAAGCCGTGAGCGTGAACGACGTCGAGGTCCGCCCGCCGCATCAGCCGCCCCAGCCGCCAGACCGCCTTGGCGTCACGGACCGGCCGCGGCCGGTCGCCGATCTGCACCCGCTCGAAGGCAGCCGCACCAGGCTCGCAGGTCCCGGCCGAACCCGCACGTGCCCCGGACGGATCACCGCCGGACCCGGCAGGCTCACAGGTCCCGGCCGGACCCGCACGTGCCCCGGACGGCCTGCCGTCGGCCCCGGCCGGCTTCTGAGCCGTCCCGGCACGGTCCTCGCCCGCTCCGGCAGGCCCCTCGCCCGCCCTGGCCGGCTCCTGGGTCGCCCTGGCCGACGACCAGGCGCTAGTCGCAAGATCAGGCGCGAACAGCGACCTGCTCTGTTCCGGGCCGAAGACGACGACGCTGAGCCCGTCCCGCAAGCAGCCCGCGGCCAGCATGGCCGCATGGCGGCCGGTGCCGCCGGACGTGGTGCCGAGCACGTAGCCGACCCGCAGGCCGGTCATGACTGTGATGTCCGGCGCCGCACCCTGGCCACGACCTGCCGCAGGTCGCCGCGGTCCCCGGCGTAGGCAACCAGCCCGAAGACGACCAGCGCGCACGTGCAGGCGAGCACTCCGATCGCTGCGTTGGGCAAAAATCCCGACACCCGGAGCGAGCCGGCCAGCGCCCATCCCGTCACAGCACCGGCAGCCGCGCCGCTGAGCCCGACGAGGGCGGCCCGCAGCGCGCCGGCCAGCGCGCCGCCACCACGGGCGCCGCGCACCGCGGCGAGCAGCCCGATGCCCGCTGCCGTCAGGCCGGCGCTGTTGCCCAGGCCGAGGGCCGGCACTACCCATCCGGCCGGCACCAGCCTGACCACCACGACGTCGACTCCGATCGCCAGCAGCCAGCCGACCGACATCCAGACCCCGGCCGCCAGGTACCTGCCGTCTGCCAGCAGCACCCGGCTCAGGCTGGCGATCAGCCCGTAACCGATCAGGCCCGGCGCGAACGCGATCATGGCCCGCGCCATCTGATCCGCCTGCCCCGGGTTGTGCGTGATGAACATCGCCGCCAGCGGAACGGCGGCACCGGCCAGCAGCGCCGTGCCGAGACTGGATGCCAGCAGCACCGCACGAGTCGAGGCGGCGGCCGTGTCGTCGAACTCCCGGCCACGCCGGCTGGAGAGCTCGGGGAACGCGCTGATCGCTATGGGGATGGCGAGCACCGCGTAGGGCACGACGAAGGCCTGCCAGGCCGACCCGTAGAGGACGAGAGCGCCATGCCCGCCGAATCCGTTCGCCAGCCGGATGACCACGATCGCGGAGAGATCCTGGGTCACCAGGGCGGCTATCCCGACCGCGGCGAGGCTCCCGGCCCGCGCGGCCACCCCGGCGGGGAACCGCAGCGAGGGGCGCAGCCGCAGCCGGAGCCGCAGGACGGGCCAGGCCGCCGCGACCGCGAGCGCCGCCACGCCGGCCGTGGTGCCCACAGAAAGAGTCAGCTTGGCAGCCGTGGACAGCCTGGCCAGCTGATCGACATGCTCGTGGCCGAGCGGGACGAAGACCAGGTAGGCGGCGATCACCACCACGCTGGAGACCACCGGCGCGAGGGCCGGAGCGCCGAACCTGCGGTGCGCTTGCAGCACCCCGTACAGCACGACGGCCATTCCGTACAGCAAGATCTGCGGCGCGAAGACGACCAGCATGCCGGAGGCGACGGAGACCATGCTGGCATAGGAGCAGCCGTGCGGCGCTGACGGCACGAGCAGCCGGACCAGCGGGCCGGCCAGCAGCGCGGCGGCGATGCTGACCGGCGCGAGCACAAGCACCGTCCAGGTGAGCAGCGCCGAGGAGATCCGGTTTGTCGCGGCAGCCTCGTCAGGGTCGGCCAGCGACTTCAGCGCGGGGCCGGCCAGGACCGGGACCATGAGGCTGGTCAGCGCACCGCCGAGGACGACGTCGTAGATGATGTTGGGAACCTGGTTCGCTGTCGTGTACGCGGTACCCAGGCACGAGGCGCCGACCGTGTGCGTGAACACCAGCTGCCGCCCGAAGCCGATCAGCCTGGCCAGCACGGTCAGCGTGCCGATCAGGATCGCTGCCCGTCCGATGCCCGGCCCGAGGCCGCCGCGTTGTCCCTGGCCCGTGCGCTCGGCCGCGATGCCCGGCGGGCCGCCGCCCCCGCCATTCCGGCCGTCCGCGCCGACCGGCCCGGTCGCGTCGCCCAGGCTGTCCGGGCTGACCGGGCTGACCGGGCCGGTCACTGCGTCGGCAAGGTCTCGGCCGCCGCCGAGGGCGCCCTGCCGCCGAGGTCAAGCGGGATCGCGTCGCCTGGCTGGCCGGCGGGCGCCGCCGGCCCGCCAGCCGGGCGACGGCCGAGCATGTCCAGCCAGTTCAGCGCCGGCGTCCGCGCGATCACCTTGGTGAAGCTCACCTTCTCGCTGGCCGCCGTCAGCCCGGCCACCACGGTGAGGAGGGCGATCCGCGCTCCGCGCGGCAGGCCCGAAGCGGCGGACACCCCGAGCATCGCGCCGAGCGCGTTCGCGCCCGCGTCGCCCAGCATCGCCCGCTCGCCGAGATCCTCGGGCAGCAGCGCCAGCGCCGCGCCCGCCGGCGCCGCGGCCGCATTCCCTGCCTGCTGGCCGCAGGCGGCCAGGGCGAGGCTGCCGAGCATGATCACCTTGATCGCGCGACCCGGCCTGAGGTCGAACAGATTCACCAGGTTCGCCAGGCCGGCCACCAGCCCGGCGTTGATCGCCGTGTCTGCCAGCCGCCCGGCGGCCGATCCGGCGGTGCCCGGCCTGGCCCGCTGCCCGGTCAGCAGCAGGCTGGCCGCCAGACCCGTCGCGCCGATGCCGGCCAGCTTGACGGCGCCCGTGGTGACCTCGCCCCTGGCCAGGGCACCCAGGTGGCCGCGGAAGCCGCGGCGGTCACCGGTCGCCGCCAGGTCGTCGTAGCAGCCGACCGCTCCCGCGGCGATCCCGGCCAGCGCCAGCGCCGGGCGCACCGAGCCGTCGAGGCCCGGCGCGGCCAGCGCGGCCGCTGCCGCCGCGACGGCGACTGCCGGGCCCTCGAGCAGCGTGACCGGCTCGCCCCGGTGATTGGTCCTGGTCCAGGTCTTCTCGCCGCCCGGCGGCCGGCGGGTCAGCGCGGCATAGCCCAGCCTGGCGCCTGCCCCGGCCAGCACGAGCCGCAGGGCTCCGCGGCGGCTCACGACTTCACCAGGGACTTGCGGACCGACCGGGTGGCAGGCGAGCCGAGTGCCGGGGTCGGGGCCGTGCTCGGCGCGGGGCTTGGCACCGCGGCGGGCACGACCCCGTACGCGGCAGGCGAGGCATGGGGGTCAAGGAGCTTGCGGAGCGCCCAGACCACGATGATCTGCCCGCTCGCCGTGCTGGCGTTGTCCACGGTGGTGACCGCCACCCCGGCGGCACCGCTGGTCACCGCGTCGATGGCGCTCCCTGGCCCCGACCCGGGCAGCGATCCGGCCATCAGCGCGCCAGCGCTGGCCCGCTGAAGCTCGCGGGCAGCGGCGACCAGCGCGAGGTTGGCCGGGCTGCTGGCGTTCGCCGCCGGGCTCGCCGGGATGACGACCACGGCAAGAGTCGCCTGCCCGGCCAGGACCGTGCCGCCACCAGGGCCGCTGACCTGAAGGTATCCCTGCTGGCCGAATCCGCTGAGTATCCCCTGGCTCTGCGTCTGCGACACCGTCGCCACGCCATCGGTGTTCACGATCGCGGCCGCGATCACCTGGGCGGCCGCCTGCTGGCCGTAGATCGGGCTCGCCGCCGCCGACGCTGGCAGGCTGATCCCGGCAGGCGCCAGCGACTGCGCCAGGGCCAGCAGGCTGCTCTCCGTGGTCTTGCTGATGTCGAAGTACTGCGTGGTCAGGCTGACCTGGCCGGTGACCGTTGCCCCGGCCAGCTGGAGCGCGCTGGTGACGCCGGAGACCGTCTGGCTGTCGGCACCGGGAGCGGTGACCAGGACGACCCGCTCGCCCTCCAGCAGGTGGCTGAGCAGGTATCCCGAGGCTGTCCTGGCGAACAGGTCGTCGGCAGCAAGCTGCTTGCTCTGCACCTTGTTCTGCGCGCGCAACACCCCGTTGTTCCTCACCTCGGCCTTCGAGGCCCGGTTGAGCGCGTTGAGTACCCGTCCCTGCAGCGCGGTGGAGCCCACCACGATGCCGATGGCAAGCGCGAGGAACACCGCGACGATGGAGACGAGGTGATATCGGAAATCAATCAATGGACGAGTCCTGTCAGCCAGTACCAGAAGTGGCTTAGCTGCAATCCGGCGAATCTGAAGATAATCGGGCCGGCCGGCAGGGCCGCCAGCGCCACCACGATCGTCACCGCCGCGGCCAGCACCAGCAGGACTAGCCACGATGTCGAGATCCGGCTGTGGTACAGCCGGCTGACGCCCTTCGGCTCGACTATCTTGTCGCCGACCCGCATCCGGGTCAGGATCGCGCTCGCCATTCCCGGCCTGCCTTTGTCCAGGAACTCTACCAGCGTGAAGCGCATGCCCACCGCGACAATCAGCCGCGCGCCGAGCTCGTCGGCGAGCAACAGGGCCAGGTCCTCGCTGGTGCCCGTGGCCGGGCAGAGCACCGGCTGAAGGTCAAGCTCGGACACCCGGGCCAGGCCCGGCGCCTGGCCGTCCGGGTAGGCGTGCACGACGATCTCGGCCCCGCAGGTGAGCGCCCGGTCCGAGACCGAGTCCATGTCACCGACGATGAGGTGCGGCCGGTAGCCGGCCTCGAGGAGCGAGTCGGCGCCGCCGTCCACGGCCACGAGCACGGGCTTGAACTCCCTGATGTAGGCGCGCAGCGCCTGGAGGTCCTCGCGGTGGCGGTAGCCGCGGGCGACCACCAGAGCGTGCTTGCCGTCCAGCTTGGTCCGCAGCTCGGGCACCCGGACGCCGTCGATCAGCTCCTCGAAGTCACGTTCGATGTACTCGACCGTGTTGGCCATGAAGGCCCTGATCTGGTCGGCCAGGCCGACCCTGGCCTTGATCATCGCGACCGCGACGGACTCGGCGGTCTGCACCGTGCCTTTCGCCGCGATGACGTCACCGGCGTAGAGCGTGTCCCCTTCCAGGCGGACCAGATGCCCGTCGGAGACCTTGTCGAAGACATCGGGGCCGACGTCGTCGATCAGCGGCACGCCAGCCTCGATCAGCAGCTGCGGTCCCAGGTTCGGGTACCGCCCGGTGATGCTGGCGGCGACGTTCACCACGGCGGCCACCTGGCACCGCAGCAGCGACTCGGCGCTCACCCGGTCCAGGTCAGCGTGGTCGATGATGGCGACATCGCCGGGCAGCAGCCTGCGGGTGAGGCTCTTGGTGCGCCGGTCCAGCCGGGCCGGCGCGATCAGGCCGGGCAGCTCGGCCTGCCCGTTCCGGTGCCGGGAAGCGAGCCTGATCAGGTTAGCCTTCATCGTGGTACCAATTGTGCCAGGTCAGCTGCGTCCTGGTGCACCACGGAACCTCAGCCGCGACCGGTGCTCGCGGCCTTGCCTGCCGCGTCCGCTGCGGCTGCCGCGTCCGCTCGTTCCGCCGCGGCGGCGGCGAGCAGTTCTCCCGCGTGCGCGCGACCGAACTCGGAGTCCTCGAGCCCGGCCAGCATCCGCGACAACTCCCTGACCCGTCCGCCGTCGTCCAGCCGCGTCACCCCGCTGGACGTCACCGAGCCGTCGTCCGCCTTCTCCACCACGAGATGGGTGTCCGCGAAGGCCGCGACCTGCGGCAGGTGCGTGACGACGATCACCTGGGCCAGGCGGGCCAGGCGGGCCAGGCGGCGTCCGATCTCCACCGCGGCCTTCCCGCCCACGCCTGCGTCCACCTCGTCGAACACGAAGGTCGGCACCGGATCAGCGCCGGCGAAGACGACCTCGATCGCGAGCATCACCCTGGACAGCTCGCCACCGGACGCGCCCTTATGCAGCGGAAGGGACGGCGCGCCCGGATGCGCGGCCAGCCGGATCTCCACGTCGTCGCCGCCGTGCGGGCCGTACTCGCGCAGCGGGCTGACCAGGGCGGTCAGCCTGGCATGCGGCATGGCCAGCGCCGCGAGCTCGGCGGTGACCTCGGCCTCGAACCTGGCCGCCGCTTCCTTCCTGGCCGCCGTCAGCCGGGCGCCGAGCTCGCTGACCGTCGCCGCGAGCTCGGACTCCTGCTGCTGCAGACCTGCGATCCGGTCGTCGTCGCCGTCGAGCTCGGCGAGCCTGGCCGCCGCTCCCTTGGCCCAGGCCAGCACTGCCGCCAGCTCGCCGACGGGCGCGGCCGACGGTCCGCCAGCGCCGACGGCTCCCGGATCACCAGCACCTCCGTCGGCGGGATGCGGTACCGGCACCGATCCGTAGGCCCGGATCAGGCGGGTCAGCTCGGCCCGGCGGTCCTGCACCACGGAGAGCCTGGCCGGATCGGCCTCGACCGACTCGGCGTACGAGGCAAGCTCCGCCGCCACGTCGGAGACCAGGTAGGCGGCCTCGCCCACCCTGGCGGCGAGCGCCGCGAGCGCCGGGTCGTGCTGCGCCGCCGCCTCAAGCGCCTGCCGGGCCGTACCGAGCAGGGTGAGCGCGTCGGACGTCTCGTACGAGCCGCTCGACGGGTCGGATATCAGCGCCTCGTGCGCTGCCGTCGCCGCGGTGTGCAGCGCATCGGCGTTCGACAGGCGCTCCGCCTCGGCGTGCAGGTCGATGTCCTCGCCCTCGGCCGGCTGGAGCCGCTCCACCTCGGCGAGCCCGTGCCGCAGGTCATCGGCTTCCCGTGCGCGCTCGCGGGCCAGTGAGCTCAGCTCGTCGAGTTCCTGGCGGACCTTGACGTGCTGGCTGTAGGCACGCTGATAGCTGCCGAGCAGCGGGCTGAGCTCCGGCCCGGCGAACCGGTCCAGCGCCTCGCGCTGACGGCCCGGCTTGAGCAGCTGCTGCTGATCCGCCTGGCCGTGCACGGCGACCAGGTCGTCGGCCAGGTAGGTCAGCAGCGAGACCGGCACGGACCGGCCGCCGGCGAAGGCGCGCGAGCGTCCCTCGGCCGAGACCGAGCGGTTCACGATCAGGGCGCTGCCCTCGTCGTCGAGGTCGCCGCCGGCGTTGTTCACCTGCCGTGCTACCTCGCCGTCCGGATCGACCCGCAGCCTGCCCTCAACGCTCGCCCGCTCGGCACCAGGCCGGACCCTCGCCGGGTCGGCCCGGCCGCCGAACAGCAGTCCGAGCCCGGAGACAACCATCGTCTTGCCCGCCCCGGTCTCCCCGGTCACCACGTTGAAGCCGGGCGAGAACTCCAGCACGGCTTCATCGATCACCCCGAGGCCGCTGATCCGGACTTCCTCAAGCATCGCCCGCTGGCTCCTCGCCTTGCGTCCGCGCGGCTTCCTGTCGCGCCTGCACCCGGCCGCGCCAGCCAGATACCGGCAGCCCGAACTTGGCCACCAGCCGGTCGGTGAAGGACGCACCTACCTCAGCGCCCTCTCCGGCACCGGCCGTGCCGCCGGGCGCGGTCCGGCCGCCGCGCAGCCTGGCCAGGAGCACCGGCTGCGCGCCACGCCTGACCTCGACCCGGGAGCCGGGCGGCAGATCGACCATACGCCGGCCATCGCACCACAGAACGGCGCCGGTTGTCTCGCCTCGACCGCCCGTGGCGCCGATCACCTCCGCGGCGAGCACTGATTCCGGTGATACCACCATAGGCCCTGCGAAAAGGGCGTGGGCGCAGATCGGCACCAGCAGCAGCGCCTCGACATCGGGCCACACCACGGGTCCCCCGGCCGAGAAGGCATAGGCTGTCGAGCCGGTCGGCGTGGCGAAGACGAGGCCGTCGCAGCCCCACCGGGACAGCGGCCGGCCGTCGATCTCGGTGACCAGATCCAGCATCCGCTCCCTGGCTGCCTTCTCGACCGTCGCCTCGTTCAGTGCCCAGGTCGCCGCGAGCACATGACTGTTCTGCCGTACCGTGACGTCGATCGTCATCCTGCGCTCGACGAGATAACGGCCGGCCACGACGTGATCGACCGCGTCGGACAGCACCTCGGGCTCGGCCTCGGCGAGAAACCCCACATGGCCGAGGTTCACCCCGAGCAGCGGCGTCCCGGCCGGGCGGGCCAGTTCCGCCGCCCGCAGCAGCGTCCCGTCACCGCCGATCACCAGCACCATCTCGGCGCCATCGGCGGCCTGGGCTGAGACGGGCACCTCACGAGCTCCCGGGCACCGGAGATCATCCGACTCCGGCGCCAGCACTCGGACCGTCACGCCCGCGGCGTCGAGCCGGTCCGCGACGATCCTGGCCGCCTGCACGCCTTCCGGCCGGCCGGTGTGCACTACCAGCAGCATCGTCCGCTTGCGTGTCACTGGGGTCCTTCCGCGATCGCCCGGTGCAGGTCCGCGTCATCCAGCGGAGGCGCGCCACGCCGAAGCCACAGGAAGTACTCCACGTTGCCCGAGGGACCAGGCAGCGGGCTGGCGGTCACGCCGCGCACGCCGAGGCCGAGCGCGAGCGCGGACCCGGCCACGGCCGCGACCGCCTCGGCCCGCAACGCGGAGTCCCTGACCACGCCGCCCGCCCCGACCCGGCCCTTGCCGACCTCGAACTGCGGCTTGACGAGCAGCACGAAGTCGGCGTCGGCCGCGGCGCAGCCGGCCAGCGCGGGCAGTACCTGGGTGAGCGAGATAAAGGAGAGGTCGGCCGTCACCAGGGTCGGCGCGGGTGCCACCTGCTCCGGCCGCAGGCTCCGCACGTTCACCCGGTCCAGGACCGTCACCCGCGGGTCAGCGCGGAGCGGCCAGGCCAGCTGACCGTAGCCGACATCGGCAGCTACCAGGCTCGCGGCGCCGGATCGCAGCAGCACATCGGTGAAGCCGCCGGTGGACGCGCCGGCGTCCAGGCACCGGCGTCCCTGCACGCGGAGCCCGGTGAACGCGGCCAGGGCGCCGGCGAGCTTGCGTCCGCCGCGCGAGGCATAGGCCGGGCCGTCGGCCGGCTGCTGGACGACGATCGCCGCGTCCTGCCCCACCTGGGTGGCCGCCTTAGCCGCGGCGCGGCCGGCCACGGCTACCTGACCTGCCGCGATCAAGTCCGCCGCCTGCTCCCGCGATCGCGCCAGCCCTCGGCGGACCAGCTCCGCGTCCAGCCGTGCCTTCCTGGCCATCGCCCAGCTTCCTCGCCGGTCAATCGGCCTGGCGTCCGTGCGCGCCCGCGGCCGGGCCCGAGCGCAGCTCGCCGAGCACCTCAACAAGCTGGCCGTGGATGCGCTCGAAGACCGGCGGGTGCTCGGCCACCGGGAGGTCGGCGAGCCCGTCAAGCCCGCGCAGAGCGTGGTCCACCCGCGCGTCCCCGGTAGCCGGCCTGGCCGGATGCTCATCTGCCGCCTCGGCCGCCAGCTGCTGACCGGCCGGATCGAACTCAGATTCTGTGATATCTCGCTCCATCTGTCATCGACGCTCCTCGGGGCGTGGCCGTGCCGCGCCGGTCGTACCCGCCGCGGTTGCCCGCGGCGGTGGTTCTGACCCTGCCAGAAACGCTACCGTTCGCGTGGGCCAGCGCGGCGCATCAGGAGCCTGCGGCGAGCCCCCGGTGGCTGGCCGGCAGCGCGAGGACAGAGAATGACCTTGAAAGTGGGGTGACGATGGCGACCGTGGAAGAGTGCCGGATGGCCCTGGAGCGACTCACCGCCCGCATCTCGGAGATGGATGCGAAGGACCGGGAGCATCATCTGCTCGACCGGACGCTCAGCTGCCGCGTTCCCGATCTTGGGGTTACCTACCTGACCCGGCTCGGCCCGCACGGCGCCGATCCGGTGCAGCAGGTCAACGACGGCCGCACGGCCGCTCAGGTGCGGTTCACCGCCAGGAGCGACGTCGTGGTGTCCGTCGCCGAAGATCCAGGCAGCTTCGTGCGTGCCTGGCTCTCCGGGCGCCTGAAGATCGAGGGAAACTTCTTCGATCTGCTTCATCTCAGGCGGCTGATCTGACGGCCCGGCGCCGCGTTCCAGGCCGCGCGTCCGGTCGGATAACGCCGCTCTTCCCATGCGCAGCACTGTGCCAGC
>Ga0209415_10005448_pt1 | contig 22870 bp, 23 predicted proteins | sample PeaSoiSIISIP2007_FD_187696 | JGI IMG/M metagenome (GOLD analysis project Ga0209415, IMG submission 187696) | Peat soil microbial communities from Weissenstadt, Germany - SII-SIP-2007 (SPAdes) (version 2) | ecosystem: Environmental > Terrestrial > Soil > Wetlands > Peat | place: Germany... | reverse complement strand
TTGCAGGTGATGCCGGGTTGGATGGCGTCACCTCGAGCCGGGATCGGCCATTACGCTGGGGTCCTTGAACGCCGCCGGGGACACCTCTGCAGGGACCGACCGACGCCGGGTGGCGTGGGCCGAGCGCCGGGGGAGGAGCGCGCAGCGTCATCCCTCCGGTGGCCACCCCACGCCCGACCACCATCACCATCACCGCACCATTCAGGGGGGCAGTGCCCGGGCCGCCGTGTTCGGTGTCAGTGACGGGCTCGTGACGAACGTGTCTCTCATCCTCGGTATCGCCGGCGCCCACCCGGCCGGGGGAGTGGTGCGATTGGCGGGCGTGGCCGGCCTGGTGGCCGGTGCCTTTTCCATGTCCGCCGGCGAGTACATCTCCATGCGAGCACAGACCGAGCTCCTGGAGCGGGAGCTGGCCCTCGAGACTCACGAGCTGCGGGTCCGCCCCGAAGGTGAGCGCCGCGAGTTGGTTCGGATCTACGAGAGCCGCGGCGTCGAGCCCGACCTCGCCGGTCACCTGGCCTCCGAGATGATGCGCACGCCGGAGCTCGCCCTCGAGACGCACGCCCGCGAGGAACTCGGCATCAATCCCAACGCCCTCGGATCGCCCGTGAAGGCGGCCGCGTCGTCGTTCGCCTCGTTCGCTCTCGGGGCCGTCATTCCGTTGATCCCCTGGCTGGTGACCCGGGGAACGGTGGCCGTGGTGGCGTCGGTCGCGGCCGCCGGGTTGGCGGCCCTGGCCGTGGGCATCGCCTTGGCCGCCTTCACCCGCCGCCCCTGGTGGTGGTCGGCTCTGCGTCAGATCGGGATCTCGGCCGTGGCCGCGGCGGTCACCTTCGGGATCGGCACCGCCGTGGGGGTGTCGAGGTAGCCGGACCGATCATCACCGGCTTGTCGGTCCCTTACGGTTGGAGGACCGGTACCGGAACGGCCGAGCTGATGGTGGTGGCGTTGCCCAATTCCCCGAAGGCATTGGATCCCCAGCAGTCGACACCGCCCGCGGTGAGCACCGCGCAGTAGGCGTGTTCGGTATCTCCGGCCGCGTTCACGCCGCCGGCGACGTCCGTGGCCGTGGCGATGCCGGACACGGCGACCGGGACCGATGACGACGACGTGGTCCCGTTGCCCAACTCGCCGGCGAAGTTCGCCCCCCAGCAGTTGAGCGAACCCGAGAAGAGCAGCGCACAGAACGAGTCGGCGCCGTCACTGGAGATGCCGGCGGCGTTGGTGATGGCGTTGGCGGTCACCGGTAGGGAGGAGTTCGTGGTCGTTCCGTCGCCCAATTCCCCGAAGACATTCGAACCCCAGCAGTTGACGGAGCCCGATGCGAGGACGGCACAGTAGGACTCGGCGCCGTCGTGGGAGACCGACACGGCCGTCGTGATCCCGGCGACGGCGATCGGTACCGTCGATTTCCCCGCCGTCCCGTTACCCAGTTCGCCGGCGAAGTTCGCCCCCCAGCAATCCACCAAACCGGTGCTCAGCACGGCGCAGAAGGAATCGTCGGTGTCGCTCGTGATGCTGCTGGCCTGCGTAATTCCCTGGGCCTGCACGGGGACCGACGATCCCGCTGTCGAATTGTCGCCCAACTGCCCGAAGGTGTTCCCGCCCCAGCAATCCACGACCCCGGTGGCGAGAACCGCACAGAACGTTCCATTGCCGTCGCTCGTGAGGGCGGTGCCGTTCGTGATCCCCGTGACCGCCACCGGTACCGACGATCCCGTCGTCGAATTGTCGCCCAACTGCCCGACGTTGTTGGCACCCCAGCACTCGATCACTCCGGACTGAAGGATGGCGCAGTACGTGCCATTGCCATCGCTCGTCACGCTCGTGGCAGTGGTGATCCCGGTAACACGTACCGGTACCGTCGACCCCGTCGTCGTGCCATTCCCCAACTGACCGGATCCATTGGCACCCCAGCACTCCAACGCACCGCCGTTCAGGAGGGCGCAGAAGGAATGGTTCCCGTCACTGGCGATGGCGACGGCCGTCGTGATGCCCGTGACCGGCAGGGCGATCGACGCTGTCGTCGTCGTTGCGTTCCCCAGTTGCCCGGCACTGTTGTCGCCCCAACAACGGATTGCCCCCGTCTTGAGAACGGCGCAGAAGGATTGTTGGGCATCGGTGGCCAGTACGGAGGCGCCGCTCAGCTGAGCGGCCTGGCTGGCACCGATGGTGACGGTGCCGTTCAGCGTCAGCCTCCGGATCCCCTTACCGGTCCCGCCGGTCGCTTTCGAGTCGCAGAGAGTGGCCAGGGAAGTGGTCGTGACATTGACGAAGAACGAGGACTGGGCACCTCCGGCGAATGAACCCGTCACCGAGGCGCTGTGCGGGTTGGTGGGCGCGGTGACGAGCAGGTCGCCCCCTCCGGGCGAGGAGATGCGTTCGCTCGTCGAGGACATGACGCTGGTGGTGAGGGTGGCCTTGCCGGTGAAGGTATTGGCGCCGATGGCCCCGGTGACCCGGGCTTTCCAGTGGATGGTGAACGTGGCCGGCGTCGTCAGGCTGGCGAGAGTGGCACACGTCGGCGTATGGCTGGAGGCAAAAGAGCCGGTGAACGTGGCGCCGCTCACCTGGACCACGGAATCGGTCGTCGTGCACCCCGAGAGCTTTCCACTCGCCGTCGACGGGTTCGTGGCCCCGCCGGCGTTCGAGAGGCGGGGCGAGAATTGCACGCTGCCCGCCAGGGTGCACGTCACCGATCCCGGCGCGTCGCCGACGAAGTGTCGCTTCTTGGCGGGGTGGGCCCACACATCCGATCCCACGGCGCCCACCGACACGAGCACGAGCACGAAGGCCGTCACCAGGGTCAGGGCCAACCGTCGGCGTGTCATGAGATCAGGCGTGGCCCGTTCCGGCCACCGTGACCAGGGTGGTGCCGGAGATCTTCTTCCGCTGACCGTGCACCGTGAGTTGCACCACGTATGAAATGGTCCGGTGACCGGAGTTGGGGGGCACGGTGACGGTGGTCGACACCGTGCCCACCGAACAGGGCACGGTGACGGGTAGCCCCGTCACCGCCGGGTTTCTGGCCGAGAAGGTGCAACTGACGGCGTTGGTCACGTTGGCCGAGAGGGTGGCCGCTCCACCGCTCGACGCCACCGGTGAGGGTTTCGATGTGAAGTTCGTGAGTGACGGTGGCGTCGTGATTGCTGAGACGGTGATGACGGAAGTCGTTATCGTCTTGGCTCCCGATCCCGATGCCGTCAGCTTGACCGTGTAGGTCTTGATCTTCTTCCTGTGGTTGGCACTGACCGTGACACCCACCGACGCCGATCCCGAGGCGCACGGCAATGTGACCGGGAGGCCGGACACCACTCGTTTCGCCGCCCCGACGGCCGAGAATGTGCAGTTTGTGGCATTGGCCACCGTGGCCGACAGGGTCACCGGCCCGCCCGTCCACGACACGGGGGAGGGGCTCGTGGTGTCACTCGTGATGGTCGGAAAGGGCGCCGGCGCCAGTGTGATGAACCCCCGCACCACCTTCGACTGCGCCGCTCCGATGGCACTGAGCTCGACCGGCAATTTCGCCGTCCTGGTCGTGGCATTGGCCGTCACGGCCACTGTGGCCGCCACCGGCCCGGAACTGCATGCCACCGTTGCCGGTAGGCCCGTCACCGCCGCCGTCGGGCTCGAGAACGTGCACTTCGTGGCGCCGGTCACGGACGCCGACAGCGTGACGCCTCCCCCGGTGTAGGGAACGGGGTCGGGGGCTGTGGCGAAGTTGGAGATGGTGGGCTTCGGGGGCGGGGGTCCGACGGTGATCGTCGTCACCGCCGCCGTGTCGGCGGCAACGCCGTCGGCGGTCAGCCGTATCTTCAGGCGCTCGCTACTCCTCCCGGTGTTGTTGCCGACGACCACGATGGTGGAGGCGGTCCCCGAGTCGCACGCCACCGTCGCCGGCAGGCCCGTCACCTCAGGGCTGGTGGTCGAGAAAACGCAGGGTGAGGCGCCGGCCACCGTGGCCGACACGGTGACCGTGCCGCCGGTGTACGGCACCGCCGGCGGGCTGGCGACGTAGTGCGTGATGACCGGCTTGGGAGGCTTCGGTGACGCCGCCTGCGCCGACCCGGCCACGCCGGCCAACACCGAGCCGAGGATCACGACCGCGGTCATCAGGTGCAGACGCGTGCCGGCATGGCGCCGATCAGGGTGGCGCCCCGACCGCGTCGCTCCGCCAGAATTGCAACCAGAATTGCAATTAGGCAGGCCACTAGCTACCGGTGTACCCCTCCGCCACATCTACGCCACCCCCGAGTAAGGCAAGTCTAGGTCCCAACGTTGCCTCGAGATAGGGCGTTACTCCCCCCGGGGTGATCGTGGCTCCCCGGGATGGGAGTGGTTCGAGTGACAGGAGGTGCCGGTGATGAAGGTCCCTCAACGGGGCGGGGAGATGTCGCCCGTGTAGGCCCGGTCGACGTGGTCGACGGCGAAGCCGAGACGGCGGTAGAGGGCCACTGCCGTCTCGTTGGCGGCGTCGACGTAGAGCATGGCCACCGTCAGGCCCCGGGTCGTCAGATAGTCGAGGCCGGCCAGCACGAGGGCCCGTCCGAGCCCGAGACCCTGGAAGTCGGGGTCGACCGAGATCACGTAGATCTCCCCGATGTGGGGCACCTCGTCCCGGTGCACCTTCGTCCAGCACGAGGCGGCGAGGCGCCCGTCCCGCTCGTACAGGAGAAATCCCTGAGGATCGAACCACGGCTCGGCCTCCCGCTCGAGGAGCGTGTCCAGGTTCCAGTCGCCCTGCTCGGGATGCGAGGCGAAGGCTCGGTTGTTCACCGTCAGCCAGGCCCCTTCGTCCGCCCCCGGCTCGAACGGTCGGGTGTCCACACGGGGGCTCTCGTCCTCCACGGGAAGGGCCCGGCGCATCTGGTAGAGGTCGCGACCGCGCCGCAAACCGGACCCGTTGGCCATGGCGTCGGTCTCGGCCGTGGGCTTGGGCACCCACAGATGCACGTGGCCACCGCCCAGGCGGCGCACCTCGTCGAGGGCGGCGTCGAGCAGGTTCGTCCCCACCTCGTGACCGGGCCGGCGGTGATCGGGCCGGATCACGACCTCGACACCCCATGTGTTGTGCCCTCGGCTCAACTGGGCGTACCCGATCAGCGGGCCCTCAGAGCCGTCGCGGGCGACGAACCCGGCGAAGCCCGTCCGGCCCCCGTGCACCAGGTCGAGCCACTTGTGCTCTCCCAACGGGCGGTGTCCGTCGGCGGCGGTCACATCGTGGAGAAGTTCCGCCACCTCGGCGATGTCGGACTCGCCCATACGTCGCTTCACCTCGACGAGATGCACCAGGGGCACGCTACTGGGGCCGAGGCGACCGAACGACGACTCGATAGGCTCACCGACATGGCCGTTCCCCGTCGCCTCCGCGGCCGCGCCCGGGAGGTCTCCACCCGGTTGGCCGGCGAGTACCCGGGTTCGGCGGCAGATTTGTGTGCCCTGCGGCACGACGGACCGTTTCAGCTTCTCGTGGCCACGATCCTCTCGGCCCAGAGCACCGACCAGAGGGTCAACATGGTCACACCGGCTCTTTTCGCCGCGTATCCGACGCCCGAGGCCCTGGCCGCGGCGTCGCCGGCCGATGTCGAGGAGCTCATTCATTCGACCGGCTTCTTCCGGGCGAAGACCCGCAGTCTCCTGGGCATGGCCCAGGCCGTGGTCGAGAACTACGGGGGCGAGGTCCCGCCCGAGATGCGCGACCTCGTCACACTGCCCGGTGTCGGTCGCAAGACGGCCAACGTGGTCCGCAGTGTTGCCTTCGGACTCCCCGGGCTCCCCGTCGACACCCATGTCGGCCGGATCGTCCGCCGGTTGGGGCTCACCGAGCAGACCGATCCCGTGAAGGTCGAGACCGAAGTCGGCGCGCTGCTGCCCCCCGAAGACTGGGGAGCCTTCAGTCTGCGTCTCATCCTCCACGGCCGCAGCGTCTGCGTGGCCCGCCGGCCCAAATGTGAGGCCTGTCTCCTGGCCGACATCTGCCCGAGCGCCCTCGTGCCCGTCCTGCGGTCCCCGCGGACTCCTACCCGGGAGCGGGCGCCGGTTCCGACCGGTTCGGCCGCCTCTCCCGGGGCTGAGCGGGCCTGACAGCGAGAGTCGGGGCCTTCACGGCCGGTCCCACCTGGGGCGAAACCGACGTTGTGAGGATGTTGTGCCCCCCCGCAGGGAAGATCGCCAGGAAGCGTGCTGTTGTAGAAGTGACCGGAACCGGTTCCCGCCACCTGGTTTCGGCAGAGCGCGGTCGGGATCCGCCGCCCGACCGGCTCGCACGACGGCGCCCTCCGGGGCGCCGTCGTCGCGTGTAGTCGGGAGACCTCGGGCCCGGACGGGGCCGACCTTCCCCCGGAAGCGGCAGGAGCGGACCGAGAACCTCCCGGTCCAAATAGGGCACGTGGTGAAACGAACCGACCCCGGCGACGTTGAAGGAGGGACGGTACCTTGCCGTCAAACTTGACAATTGACAGCACGGAGGCGATCAGCGAGGCTGTAACTCGTCCCTGACGGCCGTGTCAGGGAGGAGGGCGCTGCCCTTCGTTTGTCTGGGGGAGAATAAATGAGCCGCACACGCTTGTACCGCTTCTCGGCTGCCGTAGGGGCCGTCCTCATGGTCGGAGTCATGGTGGCGACGGCGCCGGCCGGAGCCTCCGGCCCGAAGTTGAAGGCCACCCCGAAGTCGAACCTGACCAACGGATCGGTGGTCGCAGTGTCGGGGAAGGGCTTCACCCCCGGCGACAACATCTACGTCGTCCAGTGCGTCACCGCCGACCAGAGCCTCACGGGAGGCGGATGCAACGTCGCCGGCGCCGTGGGACCGGAAACGGTCAGCCCCAAGGGCACGTTCGGCCCCGTTAATCTCACGATGAAGACGGGCCAGATCGGCAAGGACCCGGGAACGTGCGGCACGTCGAAGACGGACTTCGCCGCCTGCTCGGTGAGCGCCGGTAACGCCACCGGTGGCGACTCGAAGCAATTAACGGTGAAGTTCAAGAAGTAACGTCCAGGGTCGACAGGCGCCGAACGTGCTTCGCATTTGGTCCGACGATTTGAACGCTCGCGCAGGATGCAACGGGGGGATGCTGTGAGACGTTCGAGGATCGTCGCCCGAAGGCTGGGCACGTTCGGCGCCGTCGCTCTGGTGGTGGGCGCGGTCCTGGTGGGCACGGGTGTCGCCGTGTCGGCCCGGACGACGCCCCAGGCGGCGTCGCTCGTACCGAGCAAGAAGACCACGACGACGACGTCGACATCGACGACGACAACCACCACGACCCCGCCGCCGAGCACCACCACGCAGCCCTGTTCGGCCGCACCGGTCACGGCGACGGGGGTCAACACCACGGTTCACCCCAATACAACGGCGACCATGACGGGCACGCCGGGCACGTGCATCGTCGACGGCACGGTCGTCACCCTCACCGGTTCAGGGTTCCAGGCCAGCCTCGGCACGTTCCTCGAGTGCAACAGCGACGCCAATCAGCCCGTCGTCACGTCCAACATGATTCCCGTCAGCTGCACCAACATCTCAGCGCCGGAAGGCCCGGGGATCCAGAAGGTGGGCTCCACCGGGATCCTCGGCCCCTGCGTGGTGAACAATGTTTCGGGGCCCTGCACATTCAAGGTGATAGAAGGCACCGTCGGCCCGCCGTGTGCTCCCAGCTCGTGCAACGGTGGCAATTACCCCACGGGCGGGACGACCGACAGTACGGGGGGCAGTCCCTTCGTCGACGCCGCCAAGTACCCCTGCCCGCCGACGCAGGCCCAGCAAGCCATCGGCGATACCTGCGGCATCCTCTTCGGCACCGCTGCCGGTGATGCCGTCACCGTGCCCCTGTCGTTCAACACCGCCGTCGCCCCCCCGCCGGCCACGGTCGGAACGGCGGGACCGACCACGGCCACCACGGCGGCCGCATCCGCGGCGAAGACGGCAGCGGCCAGCAGCACCAAGACCTCGCCCGGAGCCCTGGCCTTCACCGGGACCGGTCCCGGTCTGTGGTGGCTGGCCCTCGTCGGTATGGTCCTCATGGCCCTCGGTCTGTTCGCCCTGGCCGTCGTCGACCAACCCCGCCGGCTCGTCCGCCTGGTGATCAGACGGGTGGGCCGGTCGGAGCCCCGCTCCCCGTAGTCGGATCCCGCCCCGCGCCCTCGTGGCCAGGGCGGTAGGTCGGAGGCGACGTCAGCGTCGACGTCCCCGGGGAGTGGTCAGCCGGTGAAGCCGCCGCAACGCGCCCCGCAGGGCCCGCTCCACGGCGAAGAGCTCCGACGCCATCTCGTCGTCATGGTTCGAGGCCGCCTGATCGGCGATGGCGACGAGCCGACGGTTCAGCTCGTCGAGCGCGGTGGCGACGGACGACAACTCGGCGAGCGGGGCGGACATGGCACGATGATGACCTATCGCGGTCCCCGCTAGCGACACCGGCCTTCGGGCGCCGACGTCGGCCCTGGTCCCGGGCCGGGACGCCCTAACACCGCTGTACGATGGCGTCCCCGTGCTCCTCACCCCACTCGACCTGCGAGGCGTCCCGGCCGACGATCTGGCCGCGGCGATCCCGCGTCCGCCGGCCGAGGAGAGCTTTCCGTCGGACGAGGTCGGTGCCATCCTCGACCTCGTGCGCGCCGGGGGCGACCGGGCCGTCCGAGAGCTCACGCAACGCTTCGACGACGTCGAGCTCGACACCCTCCGGGTGGGGGAGAAGGAGATCGCCTCCGCTCCGGACATGATCTCCGGTGAGCTGCGCCAGGCCCTGGAGCTGGCCTACCACCGCATCGTGGCCTACCACCGCCACGAGCCGGCGCCGCCGTCCGATTTCCTGCTCGACGGTGTCACGGTCCGGCACCTCGTCCGGGCCGTCCGCCGCGCCGGTCTCTACGCTCCCGGAGGCCGGGCCCGCTATCCCTCGACCGTCCTCATGTGCGCCGCCCCGGCCCAGGTGGCCGGGGTGGACGAGCTCGTCCTGTGCGTCCCCCCGGGCCGTGACGGCCACATCGCCCCCGAGACCCTGGCGGCGGCGGCCATCGCCGGCATCGACGAGGTCTACCGGATCGGCGGCGCCCAGGCGGTGGCGGCGATGGCCTTCGGCACCGAGAGCATCCGACCCGTCGACCTGATCGTGGGCCCGGGCAACCGTTACGTGGCCGAGGCCAAGCGGCAGGTGGCCGGCATCGTCGGAGTCCCCTCGGCCTTCGCCGGCCCGTCGGAGGTCGTCGTCGTGGCGGACGAGACCACCCCGGCCGACTGGGCCGCCATCGACATCGTCGTCCAGGCCGAACACGGCCCCGACGGTCTGGCCTGGCTGGTCACCTGGTCGGCACCTCTGGCCGATGCGGTGACGAGAGCCGTGGAGGAATTGGTGGCCCGCTCGCCCCGGCGGTCCGACCTCGAGGCCACCCTGGGCACGGGAGGCTATGCGGTGCTGGTGGACGGTCCCACCGAGGCACTGGCCGTCGCCAACGCGGTCGCACCCGAACACCTCGAGCTGCTGATGACGGGGGCCGAGGACCTGCTGCCCCTCGTCCGCAGCGCCGGCGCCGTCTTCCTCGGCCCCTATGCCCCGGCCAGTGTGGGCGACTACCTGGCCGGCCCCAACCACGTCCTGCCCACGGCCCGGACGGCCCGGTTCGCCTCGGCCCTGCGCGTGGACGACTTCCGCACCCACATCCACGCCGTCTCCCTCGACGGCGCCGCCCTCGCCGCTCTCGCTCCCCACGTGATCGCCATCGCCGACGCCGAAGGACTCCCGGCCCACGCCGAATCGGTCCGCCTCCGCGGTGACGGCGCGCCCGTCGACCTGCAGCGCGATCGGCCCGTGGGGCAACACACCGAGGGAGGTGCGTGATGGAGCAACAGGCCTCGACCCACGGCGTGCCCATGCGCGCCGATCTGGTCGAGCTCACCGGCTACCACTCGCCCCAGGTCGACGTGGAGATCCGGCTCAACACCAATGAGTCGCCGTTGCCGCCGCCCGACGAATGGTTGACCGAGCTGCGCGAGGAGATGGGCCACATCGCCTTCAATCGGTACCCCGACCGCGCCGCCACGGCGCTGCGCGCCGCGCTGGCCGAGTTCCACGACGTCGATGCGGCCAACCTGTTCTGCGCCAACGGGTCGAACGAAGTGCTCCAGTGCCTCCTCCTCGCCTACGGCGGCGCCGGTCGGACCGCCGCGTTGTTCGAACCGACCTACGCCCTGCACCGCCACATCGCCCGGGTCACGGCCACGGAGGTGGCGACCGGATGGCGCGGCGCCGACCTCCGCCTCGACCTCGATGTCGTCGATCACGTCCTCGAGACGGCGCGCCCCACGATCACCTTCCTCTGTTCCCCCAACAATCCGACGGGGCGCGCCGAGACACCCGACGTCGTCGAGCACGTTCTCGCCCGGGCCCCCGGCCTCGTTGTGGTGGACGAGGCCTACGGTCAGTTCGCCCCGTCCAGCGCCCTCGACCTCCTGCGCGGCGGCGTGCCGGGTTCGGACCGGTTGGTGGTCGTCCGGACGTTTTCCAAGACCTGGTCGATGGCGGCCTGCCGCCTCGGCTATCTCGTGGCGAACGCCGAGGTCGTCCGGGCCTGCGAGGCCGTCGCCCTGCCCTACCACCTCGACGCCCTCACCCAGGCGGCCGGTCGTCTGGCCCTGCGCCACGCCGAGGCCATGCAGGCGCGGGTGGCACTTCTGAACGAAGAGCGCGGTCGCCTGGCCGCCGCCCTGGCCGACCTGCCCGTCGAGACGTGGCCGTCGGACGCCAACTTCATCCTCTTCCGGCCGCTCGAGCGGCCGGCCCGGGCCGTCTGGGACGATCTGCTGCGGTCGTCGGTGCTCGTGCGAGACTGCTCCACGTGGCCCGGACTCGACCAGTGCCTGCGCGTCACGGTCGGGACGCCGGCGGAGAACAACCGGTTTCTCTCGTCACTGCGGTCGGCCCTCGAGAAGAAGGCGACATGACACCCACCACCGACGGACGTGCCATCCGCCACGCGCAGCGCCAACGCGGCACCAAGGAGACCTCTATCACCATCGACCTCCTTCTCGACGGGGCCGGTGTCTCCACGGTGGAGACGGGTCTGCCGTTCTTCGACCACATGCTCTCGCAGCTCGGCCGCCACGGCGGCTTCGACCTCACCGTCGCCGCCCGGGGCGACCTCGACGTCGACGCCCATCACACGGTGGAGGACGTGGGCATCGTCCTGGGCGAGGCCATCGCCCTGGCCCTCGGTAACAAAGGCGGTGTCCGTCGTTTCGCCTCCATCGCCCTGCCCCTGGACGAGGCGTTGGTCGAGGTGGCCCTCGACCTCTCCGGTCGCCCCTATCTGGCCTACGACGTCTCTTTGGCGGCCGAGACACCGCCTCTCGGCTCACCGCCCTTCGACCCCCAGTTGGCCGAGGAGTTCTGGCGCGCCTTCGTCACCGCCGCCGGCATCACCCTGCACGTGCGCACCGTCACCGGCAAGAACACCCACCACATCCTGGAAGCGTCGTTCAAGGCGGTGGCCCGCTGTCTGCGCGACGCCGTCCGGGTGGAGGGCGGCGGTGTCCCCTCCACCAAGGGAACGCTCTGAGCGCGTCGTCCCGGTGAGAAGAACCCGATGATCGCCGTCCTCGACTACGGCATCGGCAACCTCCGATCGGCCGAGAAGGCGCTTGTGCACCTGGGCGCCGAGGCGCGCCTCGTCACCGATCCCGACGAGGCCGTCGACGCCGACGGGGTGGTCCTGCCCGGGGTCGGCGCCTTCGGTGCCTGTGCCACCGCCTTGAAGCGGAGCGGCCTCGAGGACGTGGCCCGCCGTGCCCTCGAGCGCGGCACCCCCTTCCTCGGCATCTGCGTCGGCTTCCAACTTCTCTACGAGGGATCGGTCGAGGATCGGGGCACCCCCGGCCTCGGCTTCCTGCCCGGCCTCGTGCAAGAGCTCCCCGCCGGCGTGAAGCACCCCCAGATCCAGTGGAACATCCTGCGCCGCCACCGCCCCGACGCGCGACTGCTGGCGGGACTCGACGCCGAGCCCTGGGTCTATTTCGTCCACTCCTACGCCCCGCCCGGCGGTGACGACGTGGTCGCCACCTGCGACTACGGGGGCGAGGTCACCGCCGCCATCGAGCGCGGCCCCGTCTGGGGCACCCAGTTCCACCCCGAGAAGTCGGGCACCGTGGGCTTGGCCATCCTGGCCAATTTCATCGACGCCTGCGCGGCTCGCCGTCCGGCGGCCTGACCGTGGACCTCTTCCCCGCCATCGATCTGCGTGACGGCGCCGCCGTCCGCCTCGTCCAGGGCGACTTCGCCCGCCAGCGCGCCTACGGCGATCCGGTCGACCTGGCCCGGCGCTACGCGGCGGGAGGGGCACGCTTCATCCACGTCGTCGACCTCGACGCGGCCCGCACGGGCGAGCCCGTCAACCGCGCCTCGGTCCTGGCCATCGCCGCCGCCGTCGACGTCTCTGTCCAGGCCGGTGGCGGCATCCGCAGCGCCGACGCCGCCGCTGCGCTCCTGGACGGGGGCGTCACCCGGGTCATCCTCGGCACGGCGGCCGTCCGCGACCCCGGTCTCGTCGACACCCTGGCCGCGCGCTATCCGGGCCGGGTCGCCGTCGGTTTCGACCACCGCGGGGCGGGGGCCGAGCTGTCCGTGGCCGGCTGGGACGCCGGCACCGACATCTCTCTGGCCGATGCCCTCGCCCGCGTCTCGTCGGTCCCGCTGGCGGCGATCATCATCACGGCCATCGAACGTGACGGCACCATGACCGGACCCGACGTCGACGGGCTCCGCCAGGCCCTCGCCTGGAGCACCCACGACGTCATCGCCTCGGCCGGTGTCCGGGGGGTGGATGATCTGGCCGTCCTGGCCCGGTTGGAGTCGGCCGGCCGGCGCCTGGCCGGTGCCATCGTCGGCACCGCCCTCGTCGAGGGGAACGTCAGCGTCGAGGAGGCGATCGCGGCGTGCGCAGCGTCCGTGTAGTTCCCTGCCTCGACGTCGACGCGGGCCGGGTGGTGAAGGGTGTCCGCTTCGTCGATCTCGTCGATGCCGGCGATCCGGTCGAGCTGGCCGGTCGCTACGACGCCGAGGGCGCCGACGAGCTCGTCTTCTTGGACATCACCGCCTCGGCCCACGGACGCGACACCATGACCGAGGTCGTCGCCCGCACGGCCGAACGCGTCTTCATCCCCTTCACCGTGGGCGGCGGCGTCCGGCGCGCCGAGGACGCCCGTCGCCTCCTGCGGGCCGGGGCCGACAAGGTCGCCCTCAACACCGCCGCGCTCCTCGAGCCCGAGCTGATCCGCGTCCTGGCCGGTGAGTTCGGACGCCAGTGCGTGGTGGTGGCCATCGACGCCCGGCACCGTCACGGCGGCGACGGGTGGGAGGTCTACACCCACGGGGGCCGCGAGAACACCGGTCAGGACGCGCTGGCCTGGGCCGAGCACTGCGCGGCGCTCGGTGCCGGGGAGATCCTCCTCACCTCGATGGACCGCGACGGCACCCGCCTCGGTTTCGACCTGGATCTCACCCGGGCCGTCGTCGAAGCCGTCGGCGTCCCCGTGGTGGCGTCGGGGGGTGTCGGCACTTTGGACCATCTGGTCGACGGCGCGCTGGTCGGGGGCGCCGACGCCGTGTTGGCGGCGTCTATCTTCCATCGCCGCGAGCACACCATCGCCGAGGCGAAGGCCTTCATGGCGTCCCACGGCGTCTGTGTCCGGCCGCCTACTGCCGCCTGACTCGGCGTCACCGCGCCTCCGGCAGGTGCGCGCCGTTGAACCGGCGGACGCAGGCCATGGGGTACTTTGTTCGGGGTGGACTCCGACTCGACGGCGCCTTCCAAGCAGCCCATCACCATGCTGGCCGACCGGGTGCTCGCCCATCAGCCGGTGGCCGAAGGGGAACGCCGCTCGCGCGCCGGCATCCTGATCCCTGCCACCGCCCAGGTCTCACGCCGGTTGGCCTGGGCCGAGGTCTCGGCCGTGGGACCCCACGTCCGCACCATCAAGCCGGGGGACAAGGTCCTGTTCAATCCCGAAGACCACTTCGAGGTCGAGGTCCGGGGCGAGGAGTACGTCATCCTGCGCGAGCGCGACATCCATGCCGTGGCGTCCGAGCGCATCGACAGCGGAACGGGGCTCTACCTGTGACCTCGCCGCCCCTTCCCTCGAGCCGCACGGCCACACCCATCGACTTCACCGAGGCCGAGCTCGATGTCGTCTCCTTCAACGCCGACGGCCTCGTCCCCGCCATCGTCCAGGACGCGGCCGACGGCACCGTACTCATGCTCGGTTATATGGACGCCACGGCGCTCCGCCGCACGCTGTCGAGCGGCCGCACCTGGTTCTGGAGCCGCAGCCGCGGCGAGTACTGGTGCAAGGGTGAGACGTCGGGCGACCGCCAGTGGGTCCGTGCCGTCCACTACGACTGCGACGGCGACACCCTCCTCGTGACCGTGGACCAGGACGGCGCCGGCGCCTGCCACACCGGTGCCCGCTCCTGTTTCTACCGCGCCTTCGGCCAAACAGCTGCACCCGGGTGACGACGTCGACGACGGCCGATGGGTGCCGGCCCGGTCGCGACCTCTTTCGCACCCTGGCTCGGCGTCACCGGATCGTGCCCGTCTGGCGCGACCTGGTGGCCGACACCGTCACCCCCGTCGGCGCCTTTCTCCAAGTGGTGGGGGAGGACCCGGGCTTTCTCCTCGAGTCCGTGGAGGGCGGGGAACGCTGGGGCCGTTACTCCTTCGTAGGCCGCCGGCCCCTGGCCACGTTGGTGGCCCACGGCCTGACGGTGTCGAGTACAGGCCCGCTCGTCCTCACCCCCGAGGTGCAGGCCCGCACCCGGGACGGGGTCCTCGCCACCCTGGAGGCGCTCCTCGACGCCTACCGGTCACCGGAGCTGGCCGAGCTGCCGCCGCTGCACGGCGGGCTCGTCGGCTACCTCGGATACGACGTCGTGCGCGAGGTCGAGCACCTCCCCGACGTCCCTCCCGACGATCTCGGCTTCCCCGACGCCTTCCTCGTCGTCATCGGCCAGCTCTGCGCCTTCGACCATTGGCGCCAGCGCGTCGTCCTCGTCGACAACGTCGTCACCGACGGGCTGCAGTCGGACGCCGAGATCGACCGCGCCTACGACCTCGCCGTCGACCGCCTCGACGAATTGGCGGCCGACCTGTACGGGCCCCTCCATGTGCCGCCCCTGGCGCCGCCCGAGGCGGGCGAGGGCACCCCGACCGTGGCCCGGACCATGGCCCCGTCGATGTACATGGACGCCGTGGCCGTGGCCAAGGAGCACATCACGGCGGGGGACATCTTCCAGGTCGTCCTCTCCCAACGTTTCGACCTCGACCTCGACGCTGATCCCTTCGACCTCTACCGGGTTCTGCGGCTCGTGAACCCGAGCCCGTACCTCTACTTCCTGCGCGCCGAACAGGGCACCGTGGTGGGGTCGTCGCCCGAGCCGATGGTCCGACTGCGCGACGGCATCGTCACCTCGCGCCCGATCGCCGGTACCCGCCGGCGGGGTGCCACCGTGGCCGAGGACGACCACCTGGCGGCCGAACTGTCCGAGCATCCGAAGGAGCTGGCCGAACACGTCATGCTGGTGGACCTCGCCCGCAACGACGTGGGTCGCGTCGTCCGCTTCGGCACCGAGCACATCGACGAGTTCAAGACGGTCGAGAAGTACAGCCACGTCATGCACCTCACCTCGCAGGTGTCGGGCAGCCTGGCGCCGGGCAAGGGCCCCATCGACGTCCTGCGGGCCACGCTCCCGGCGGGCACCTTGTCGGGCGCCCCCAAGGTCCGGGCCATGCAGATCATCGACGACCTCGAGCCCACCAAACGCGGTGTCTACGGGGGGGTGGTCGGGTACATCGACTTCTCCGGCAACCTCGACACCGCCATCGCCATCCGGACCATGGTGGTCTCGCCCCACGGCCGGGCCTCGGTGCAGGCCGGCGCCGGCATCGTGGCCGACAGCGACCCGGCGGCCGAAGAGAGGGAGTGTGTCGACAAGGCGGCCGCCCTCTTGGCCGCCGTCCCCGCGGCGCGACGGGCGAGCGCGGCGCGCTGGGTGGCGCGCGCCGGGGCCGGTGACAGATGAGCGCCGGGGTCAGATGAGCGCCGAGGTCACCCTCGACTACGAGGCGCTGCGCCACGGGGTGGGGGCCGTTGTCCTCGGCCGCGACGTGATCTCGGTGGAGGGCCCCGACGCCCTCGAGTACCTCCAGGGTCAGTGCAGCCAGGACCTGGCGGCGCTGGCCGTCGGATCATCGGCCGACGCCCTCGTCCTCACGCCCCAGGGCAAGCTCGACGCTCTGATCAGGGTGACCCGTACCCGTGACGACCGGTTTCTCGTCGACGTCGATGACGGCTACGGCCCCGCCGTCGTCACCCGGCTGACCCGGTTCAAGCTGCGGGTGAAGGTGGACATCACCCCGCTCGATTGGACGGCCGTCGCCCTGCGGGGACCCGAGGCCAGGTCCGTCGTCGATGCCGGGGCAGATGCGCAAGGGAGTACCGGGGTGGCCGACGGTGCCCCGCCGCCTATCGCTTTCGAATGGAACGGCGTGGTCGGCGTCGATCTGCTCGGCCCCGGCGTCGCCGTCCCCGCCGGCGTCCGGCGCTGCGGCGCCGAAGCCTGGCAATCGGTCCGGGTGGAAGCCGGCATCCCCGTCATGGGAGCCGAGCTCGACGAGCGGACCATCGCCGCCGAGGCGGATCTTCTCGAACGCTGCGTCAGCTTCACCAAAGGTTGTTACACCGGCCAGGAATTGGTGGCCCGGCTCGATGCCCGGGGGAACAAGGTGGCGCGCCGTTTGCGGGGCGTGGTGATGGACGCCTTGCCCGACGGGGCGCCGCATCCCGGACCGGGAGCCGAGGTGACTTCGGGCGCCAAGTCGGTGGGCCGTCTCACCTCGGTGGCGTGGTCACCGTCGCTCGGCACCACGGTGGCGCTCGCCTATATCCACCGCGACGTCGAGCCCCCGAGTCCCGTCGAGGTGGCGACGGCGGATGCGCAGGACGGGGCCGGTGCGGGGGGCGCCACCGTCGGCGCCACCGTCCGGGTCCTCCCGCTTCTTCTCTGAGGCTTCGCGGTCGGGCGGGGTCAGCCGGCGGCGGCGCGGGAGTCGGCCCGGGGATCCGACCTCGGGTCGGCGCCATTGGCGATGGCCACGGCCGCCAGCTGTGAGTTGACGTTCAGCTTGCGCAGGATCGACCGGATGTGCGAGCGCACGGTGGTGAGCGACACCACGAGGACCGCCGCGATGTCTCCGGCCGCCCGTCCCTCCATCATGTGGAACAGGACCTTGCGCTCGGTGGAGGTCAGGTGGATCAGGGCGTCGAAGGGAGGCGGCAGCTGGCGTCGTCCGCGCTGGTTCCCGTTGGTTCCGTTGCCGTTGGCGCGGGGGGCGCCGTTGGACCGGGGCCCGGTGGCCTTGGCCACGGTGACGAGCTCGTCGGACAGGGCGTCGATCTGCAGGACGCCGGTGGCGCCCTGCTCCACGCAGGCGGCCACGGCCGCGGCACTGGCCCCGACGCTCAGGGCGATGACGGAGGCGCCGGCGTCGACGAGAGCGCGCGCCAGACGCGCCGGGTGTTCCCACGGCGTGCCGGCGTCGATGGACGGACTGGCCGTGTCGGGGTGCAGGATCAGCACCACGGCGTCGGCTTCGCTGACCGAAAAATCGTCCACCACCGTGTCGGGCCGGTCGGACTGCGACAGGATCGGGCAGACCCCGAGGCGCCGGGCCACGGCGGCCACTCCCTGGACAGCCGACCGGGGCATGTCCGAGGTGGACACGGCGGGGTCGACCACCAAGATGGTGAGACCGGCGATGCGCGAATAGGTCATGGGCCGGTAGGTCTCGGCGCCCGCCGTCCGCGTCGCTCTCGTCTGGCCGCCGGGGTGATCGAGTGCCGCCGGGGGAGGGAAGAAGGTCCGGCGCAGCAGCCGGTGGGTCGTGGCCGCCGGCGTCTTTCCGGTCGCCCTCGTGGCCGACGCCCGGAGGACAGCGGCATGGTGACCGGGCTCCGACACGCTCAAGAGCTCGTGCGGGTCGGGGACATGGGTCACGGCGACGACCGAGGAGCCGACCGGGTCGCGCCCGTGACGTTGACCCGGCGTGCGCGACGGCGAGCGGGTCGACGCGATGGCGGCGCCGGTCAGATGGCGGGCTTCCACCGCCACTGTCCCGGCCCCGACACCGACCTTTACGCGCCAGTCCAATGCGGCTGTACCGATGGAGAGGTGGCTGCCCATGGCACGCGCCAGACGCGAGCCGAGCTCGTTCGGGGCCACCCGGTGGGCGCCGTTGCCGAAACAGACGGCGAAGCGTGAGCCGCCGAGCATGCAGACCCGGTCGGCGGGGCGGATGCAGCGTTCCATACGCCGGACGGCGAGTCCCCACAGGACGTCGGGTGCGAGATCCGTCCCCGCCGTCGTCGTGCTCGACTGCACGTCCACGCAAGCGATGACGTGATGGCTCGGGTCGACCGACCATGTACGACGATCGTGACTTTCGACCGTCGGGTCGACACCGTCGGAGGCAGTCGTCTCCGTGTCTACGGACGTGGAGACGCTGCGCAGAACGAGAGTGGAAGGTTGCGACCGCCACCCCACCCGCGTCGCGCTGTCACGCGCCTTGTCGTCGCTTTCGCCAACGAAGGTCAACCTGCCCCCCGACCCTGTCCCATCCCCCAAGTCGCCAGCCTGCCCTCCGCCGGGCAATGACTTCGACAAGTTGCAACTCTATACCTCACTGTGAGCGCGTGCCCAGGGGTCTCTTCCCACGCTCTGTGGATAAGCGGGGGCGCCACGCCGCTCTGGGCTGCTCTCGGGCCCGTTTCGTGCCTGAGGAGGCCGACCGGGACCCTGACGAGCCGTCAGAAACTGGCCGGAAGAAGGGCGCTCAGATGGCCGTAGAAGACGAATAAACCGACCACGAGGACCGGCGCACCCACCAATCCGGTCACCCAGCGGGGCAGAGGCCGCTTCGGCCGCCGCCAGGCCAACGCCCCCAGAACGGCCACGGCGGCCGTGAGCAGTCCCCACAGCACCGCGCTGCCGACGTCGCCACCGTTGCCGTCCGAACCGCCTAGATCGGAGGTGGCCGTGGTGACCGGCGCCGCCGCATGATGGGCCGGCGACGAATGGGCCGGCGAAGCACCGACGTCGTGGATGGCACCGCTGGCATGCGTCTGTTCGAGAAGCGCCACCACCACCAGACGCTGCGAGGCGCTGTAGCGCGGGTTGCAAGTGGTGAGGGTCAACTCCGAGGCGGTGCTGTCATCGAGGACAGAGGAGTCGGTGGGCGCCACGATTTCCGTCTGCGACACGGCGTAGTCGAAGGTGCCCTGCACGGTCGTGACGACGATCGGATCGCCCACCTGAAGTTCATTCAAGTTGTAAAAGGGTGCCGCATAGGTGGTGCGGTGCCCGGCGATGGCGGCATTGCCCGCCTGTCCGGGCAGCGGCGTGCCGGGATAGTGCCCCGGCCCTTGCCGCAGATCGGTGTCACCCACGCCCTCGACGATGACGTCGTCGTTCAGTCCGATCTGGGGGATGGAGAGGAAACCGACCGGCTGTCCCTCGGCTGGCTCGGCCACCGACGCGGCGCCAGCGGGGGCGCCGAGGGTGTCGGCCCCCGCGGTGGTCGTCGTGCCGGGCGAGGACTTGGTCGTTCGCGGCGGCCGGTGCTGCAACTGGCTCTCGAGTTCGGTCCGCAGGCGGCCCTGGGCGGCGTGCTCCGACAACGAGGTGCCCCACAGCTGGTAGGCGACGAACGTGAGCAGTAGCACACCGACTACGCACAGAGTGATTCCGGTGGTCCGGAGTCGTTGTCGCACCCTAGAAGTGTACGGGCGGCCGGTCATGAGGTGACTGTCGGGACCGCGTGGCGAGGGCCGGTGACCAGCGAAATCGTCAATAGTGATGGTGCCTGGACGAACAGGCATCAGTCACGATGGCCGCACGGGTATCCCGGAGGGTACTGTCCACTTTCTCGTAGGCGGTACCTGAGTAGGTCACCGGGGGGCGGGAAGGATCCTGCCGGAGGAGCAGGAAGGGGGGCACCAACGTAACTGTCCAATGGGCGGCGTGGTGCTCTTCCGTGGACCACGACCCGTTCCCGTGTGGCGACATCGCGGGTCCTTTGCCGACAACGTCGGATGAGGCCCTCGGCGTCCGCTGCGCAGCTCATATCCGATGTCGTGGACGCCGCCAGGGCGAACGACGTTCAAGGGGTGCGTCACCCGACGCATCCCAACCCTCTAGGGAGGAAATTGTGAAGTTCAATCGGAAGGTTCTCTTGGCCGGGGCCGGTCTGGCCCTCATGGCCGGGTCGGTCACCCTCGTCGGTACGAGCATCGCCTCGGCCGCGTCGGCGCCTTCGCCGGGCAGCGTCAAGTGCACGTCGGTGTCGGGCAAGTTGACGTTCAACCCGCCGTTGGCCACCAACGGGACGACGACGGGTACTGAGACCACGACGTTCAAGGGCAAGCTCGGCTCCTGCACCGCCACCGGTACGGGCGCCAAGACGCCTTCGAAGGGCACGGTTAGCGAGAGCTCGACCACCAACAACGGCAACTCCTGCTCCGGCTTCGCGGCAGGAACCGTGAAGACGGGGACGACGTTCGCCATCAAGTGGGCACCGGGGACGATTGCGTCGTCCAGCATCACCTTCCCCGCCGGTGACATCTCGGTGACGGGTGGCGGTACCGGGTTCACTCTGGCCGGCAGCCCGTCGAAGCCGGTGACAGGATCGGGGTCGTACCCGGGGACCGACAACTTCGCCGGCTCCTCGGCCGCGGCTACGACGACGACCAACCTGGAGACCGGCCTGTGCGCCAAGGGCAAGCCCCAGAAGACGATTGTGATCACGGGCGGCACCGACATCGTCGGCTAGCCGATTCCAGATCGGTTCCGGCCACGGCCGGAACCAGATCGTTTGTGTATTGACGATGGAGGGTAGGGGAGACCCTGCCCTCCATCGTCGCGTCGGGGGTGACACCGATGTCAGAAATGACGCCATGTCATGTCCAGAGTCGCTGTAACGCGGTCGTAGGGGGCGACGTTCAAGAGACGCGTCGCTCGACGCATCCCAACCCTCAGGGAGGAAAATAGTGAAGCTGAATCGGAAGGTTCTGTTGGCGGGTGCCGGTCTCGCTCTCATGGCCGGCTCGGTCACCCTCGTCGGCACCGGGATCGCCTCTGCCGCCAAGGCGCCGTCACCGGGCTCCGTCACATGCGGCACGGTGTCCGGCAGCTTGAAGTTCAACCCGCCGTTGGCCACCAATGGCGGGACGACCGGGTCGGAAACCACGTCGTTCAAGGGCAAGCTGAGCGGCTGTACGGCCTCCGGTACCGGCGCCAAGACGCCGTCGTCCGGCAAGGTCAGCGAATCCATCACCACCAACGACGGCAACTCCTGCAGCGGCTTCGCCTCGGCGACCGTGAAAAACGCCACGACGTTCGTCATCAAATGGGCGCCGGGGACGATCTCGTCGACCACCATCACCTTCCCCGCCGGTGACGTCACGGTGACGAATGGTGGGAGCGGGTTCAAACTGGCAGGATCGCCCTCGAAGCCGGTGACGGGATCGGGGTCGTACCCGGGTACCGACAACTTCGCCGGGTCGAGCGCCACGGCGAACACGAACGTCAACCTGGAGACCGGCCTGTGCGCCGGAGGCAAGCCCCAGAAGACGATCAAGATCACGGGCGGCTCCGACACCGTCGGCTAGCCGGTTCGGTTCCGACCCAGGGTCGGGGCCGACAGTCGTCTGTTTCATGGACGATGGAGGGTGGGGGAGACCCTGCCCTCCATCGTCGTGTTCGAGGTGACGCCTATGTCATGTTGGACGTTCCTGTAACGCCTCACTGCGGGCGACGTTGAACAAGAGGGCGTCATCCGACGCATCCCAACCCCTCAGGGAGGAAATTGTGAAATTGAACCGCAAGGTTCTGTTGGCGGGCGCCGGTCTGGCCCTCATGGCAGGATCGGTCACGCTTGTCGGCACCGGGATCGCCTCGGCCGCCAAGGCGCCCTCACCGGGCAGCGTCAAGTGCACATCGATCACCGGCTCCTTGAAGTTCACCCCGCCGCTGGCCACCAACGGGACGACGACGGGGTCCGAGACCACGGCCTTCAAGGGCAAGTTGGGCTCCTGCACCGTGACCGGTACGGGCGCCAAGACGCCTTCCAAGGGCACGGTCAGCTCGAGCACGACCTCGAACAACGGGAACTCCTGCAGCGGTTTCGCCGCCGGAGCGGTGAAGACGGGCACGACCTTTGCCATCAAGTGGGCGCCGGGAACGATCTCCCCGACCACCATCACCTTCCCCGCCGGTGACATCTCGGTGACGGGTGGAGGGAGTGGTTTCACGCTGCAAGGATCGCCCTCCAAGCCGGTGACCGGATCGGGTTCGTACCCGGGTACCGACAACTTCGCCGGATCGGTCGCCACCGCCGACACGAGCGTCAACCTGGAGACCGGCCTGTGCGCCGGGGGCAAGCCCCAGAAGACGATCAAGATCACAGGCGGCTCCGACCTCGTCGGCTAGCCGGTGCGGTTCCGACCCCAGGGTCGGGACCCAAGCAGCTCGTTTAGTTATTGACGATGGAGGGTGGGGGAAGACCCTGCCCTCCATCGTCGCGCCCGGCCCGGTCCCTGGTCTCACGGCTCGGGACCATGACGCCACTTGACATGGTGAATGCCCATGACGGACACTGAGCCTGACCGGCGGACCAGGGGAGATGCGACTTCCGACGCATCGCGGGTGTCCGTCGCGCAAAGCGCCCGCGCTGCGCGGGTGCTCCAGGGAGATGGGGGATGTGACGTGCGACCTGTACGAATGACGGCCAAGCGGCTGGGGATGGTCGGAGCGGCTGTGTTGATGGCAGGAGGCGCCTA
>Ga0209415_10005447_pt1 | contig 22872 bp, 18 predicted proteins | sample PeaSoiSIISIP2007_FD_187696 | JGI IMG/M metagenome (GOLD analysis project Ga0209415, IMG submission 187696) | Peat soil microbial communities from Weissenstadt, Germany - SII-SIP-2007 (SPAdes) (version 2) | ecosystem: Environmental > Terrestrial > Soil > Wetlands > Peat | place: Germany... | reverse complement strand
CTGGTCATTCGTTCCGAAGTTGTGGCCCAGCTCGAGGTCGTTCAAAACGCTGAAATCGGGCTGGCCGGTCATGCCGGGGAAGTTGTAGTGCCGCCGGGCATATTGCACGAGCACGGTGTTGACCAAATTAGGTTTGACTACCGTATCCAGTGTGCCCACCAGCGATTGATCCCGGATGAAAAGATCGCGCCCCCCGCTCGGCGTGCCGATGCCGCCGCCATCGAGCGTCTGGCCGACCAGCTCACCGGAGTTCCGCGAATCCTCCACGTTGTAGCGGAGCGCCAGGCGATTGTTGGCGTTGAATTGATGATCGAGCCTTGCAAAGCCAGTGTCATTATTTGACGTCTTCAGGAAAGACTTGAGGAAACCAAGCCCCTGGGCTTGGGTGATGTTGTTCACATTGCCCGCGAAATTCGGAAGGCAGGTAGCGAGGCCCGCGTTGCAGCCCTCCGGCGCGAGTCCCATCAGCGCTTTCGCCTGGTCGATGACCTGTATGTTGTTGACGAGGTCGGGAGGAAAGAGGGGAGACTCCGCACGCCGCTTGCCCTCGTAGTTGACGAAGAAGAAGGTCTTGTCCTTGACGATGGGGCCGCCCAGCGCCCCGCCGAATTGATTTTGCCGGAATTGATCCGGCAGCAACACCGATTGCAGCCCCGGCTCCGGCTTTTGGAGAAGGTTGCGCGAATTCAAGGCGTTGTTCTGGAAGAACTCGTAAACCGAACCGTGCAGGTCATTCGTGCCGCCCTTGGTCACGATGTTGACGATGCCGCCCAGCGCCCGGCCTGACTCTGCGCCAAAGCTATTGTTGACGACGCGGAATTCCTGAACCGATTCCTGAGGCGGAGTCGAGCGCTGCACGCCGCTGGCTGCGTTGACAAAGTCCGCGCCGTCCACCGTTACCTCATTGCTGAACGAGCGCATGCCGCCGAACGAGATCTGCGTTGCCTCGTACTCCGTGAAAGTAGTTCCCAGGCTGGTGCGGCTCGTGGCCACGCCGGGGGTCAGAAGCGCGAAGTCCGTGAAGAGGCGGCCGCTGATGGGCAGGGACGCAATCTGCTGCGTGTTGACGACCTGACTGATTTCCGTCTTGGTCGGCTCAATCGTCTGCACCTCGGTGGTCACCACGACTTTCTCGCCTTGCGACGCGATCTGCAGGCCGATGTTGATCGTCGCCACCTGGCCGACCGTCAGCACGATTCCGGTCTGTGTGTAGTTCGCGAACCCGGTGAAGGACGCCTTTAGCTCGTAGTTGCCCGGCGGCAAATTGGCGACGGTGTAGAAGCCTCTCTCATTGGAGGTCGCCGTGTACGTATTGTTGGTGCCCGTATTGCGCACGCTGATCGCAGCGCCGGCAACCGAGCCGCCGCTCGCGTCCGTAATCGTGCCGTTAAGCTGCGCAGACGACGAACCGCCTTGCGCCAGCATCGAATTGGCGCACCCGAAGAAAACCGCGATCGCTACAAGGAAAACCAGCAGACCTGAACGTGCCTTCATCATCCACCCCCCTCACAAATTTTACTCGCTTGAACCACCCACGCAGATTCCTTCCCACCCCGCGTTCGGAACCCTTGGTTTGTGACCTATGCAGAGGCCGTATTCTGCACTTGCATATGCCGGATTACAAGAAAATGCCTAGAAATTATGGCTGCATAGTACATAAGACCAGCGGGGCCTGTCTAGCAATTTAAGTGCGATTGTCGGCACTAGGTGCTTAGCCGAGTCCTAGAACCAAAAACGGCCCCGTGGAGCCGCGAAGCCGGCCGTCTCATTCCATCTCGGAGGCAGAAACTCTGCGCGATCTCGGGGGATTTGGTGAAACGACGAAGAAGGATGCCCGCTAGCGGCTATTTCTGATTGGCTTCGATCTTGACGATTTCGGATTTTGAATCGTGCATGATGCCATGCCGCATCTCGGTCTTTGGCGCGGCGGGCCGCGAAGGCGAGTCTGGATGCATGTCGCGCTTCAGAAAGTAGTTGATCCACGAACTCGTGTTCTTCAGCGACCGGTTCGGCGGCGGAATGTAAGTCTTCAAATCGTCCACGCGCGACGCCGACTTCGCGCGATCGTAGACCGCGATCCAGATGCATGGCTTGTCCACCACTTCGCATCTGCCGTTCAGCGTCAGAGTGCCGCCGCACGGGCCGTTGCGCATTCCCTTCGGACACGTTTGCGGGCAGACGTATTCCATCATCCCCAGCACGCAGTTCCCGCACGCCTGGCACCCGAACATGGGCGACTTCATCGCGAATTCCACCTTTTCCAGGCCGCGCGCCGCTGCCGGACTCTTGGCGATCGCCCGGAGAACTGCGGTGAGCGCGCTGCGGAGCGCTCCCTCTTTGTAAACCGGAAATACTCGCGCCATGATGTCCAGAAAACGCGGAATGAAACCGCGCTTCTTCGGCGGCCGCACCGGACTTTCGTAAAGGTAGAATCCGCCCCTCGGAGCGTAGGTCATCTCCTCGGCGCACTCTTCCCATTTCGGCGAGAGTGCCTCGGACCTTCGAATAATCCAGCGGACGCGATCCGCACGATGATCTCCGCCAAGGTAGGCCCCTGCGTATCCGAGGCCGCGGAGGATCGCCACGATTCGCGCCGTCCGTTCGAGCCGCGCGGCCAGGCTTTTATCCTGAACTTGGGCTTCTTCCTTGATTTTCGCGAGCAGCTCGGATGAAACCCAGCAACCGGGAGGCTCGCCCTTCGACATTCTCTCGGCGGGTTTTGCAGCCAGCACGTACGCGCTGCCCAAAACGGGGATGCGAAGGTTGTGTTCGTCGAGATAGCGCTTCAATTCACGGAATTTGCGCGCGTCAAATCCAAGTTGCGTGATCGCGTAGTCGGCCCCCGCGGCGATCTTTTTCTCGAGCTTCAGGTATTGGTACGCGCAATCGGCTTCGGTGTATTTGAACGGGGAAATCGCCACCGCGATCCAGAATGGCATTCCGGCCTGCCGCATTTCGTTGATCAGCGTAACGAGCTGGACCGAGTCCAAATCGAACGTTGGTTCCGGCCCGCCGGCAGCGGCGGATTTCGGATAGTCGCCGGAAAGCGCGAAGACGTTTTCGATGCCGAGGGCATGCAGGTCCTCAAGAGCGCTCCGCGCATTTGAGCGATCTCGATTGACGCATGTGAGGTGAATGTTGGGAACGAGACCGCGGGCGCGAACGGCGGTCCCCACGCGAATCGGATCGCGTCCCAATGCGCCGCCGGCGTAACTCGTGATGCTGCCCGCGACCACGCCCGGCACCCGCGCGAGCTGCGAAGCGGCTTCGAGGACCCGCGCCTCCCGCGTCATGGCGCTCGCCACGAGCTCCACCACGTAGCAGAATCGTCCGCTGGTCAGCGCTTCCCGCAGCGGATTCGACGCGGCCATTTCACTTTCCCAATTCTTTGCGGATGATCTTCGTTCCTTCCACCATCGCGCGGAGCTTGGCAAAGGCGATGTCGCGCGCGAGATGAAAGAGTCCGCAATCCGGCATGATGAAGAGCTTCTCGGCCGGCACCACTTTCATCGTCTTCCGAATCCGCTCCGCGACGATGTCCGGAGTCTCAATGGCGTTGTCCTTCACGTCGATGACTCCAACGCCGAGCTCGAAGGCAGGTTTGAACTCCCGGAAGAGCTCCAAGTCCTCGCCGCCGCGTCGCGCGAATTCGAGGCTCAGTTGATGCACCTTCGCGTCCAGTATTCTCGGAAACAGGTAACGGTAGCTTCCTTCCCATGATGGCTTGCCGTACCGGTTTCCGTAGCAGATGTGCACGGCGATCCTTGCGTTCACGCCTTCCACGAGCGTGTTCAGCACTCCGACGCCCCACGAAATGTCCTCGGGAAACCCGGAATAGTAAGGTTCGTCGATCTGGATGAACTTCGCGCCCGCTTTTACCAGTTCCTTCAATTCCATATTCATCACGCGCGCCATGTCCATGGCCAGCGCTTCCTCGGTCGGATAGTGCTTGTTGCGCACGCGCTTGCACAGCGAATGGGGGCCGGTGATGCAGATCTTCGCCTCCCGCTCCGTGTTCGCGAGCAGGAAGCGGAAATCCTCCGCCAGCCCAAGCGCGGCCATCGGAATCTTCCCGAGCACTTCACTGTCGTAGAAATCGTAGTAGAACTTCTTCGACGAGCGGTCGATCTGAACGCCGGGAAGCCGTTCGATGAAATAGTCGATCATGTTGTCCCGGCGAAGCTCGCCATCCGTAACGATATCGAGGCCCGCCATTTCCTGATCCTTGATCGCGGATCGGACTGCGGCATCGTGGATCTCGTCCAGGTCGTGCCGGCTGATCCGCCGGGCGAAGTAATCAGTCTTCAGCCGCTCCAGCCAGCCCGGCATCGAATAGCTGCCAACCATCGTGGTGGGAAGAATGGGAAGCGTCATTGTCTTACTCCCGTCGTGTCGTGTACAGGACCGAGGTCTTCGAACCCTGCCGGTAGTGGAACGGCGCGAAATGCAGATCGTATCCGGCCCGCTCCGCGACCTCGCGCAAAAGGGCGCCGTTGACCCAGTTCACAATGGAGCCGTCCAGTTTCCCCGGGCCGTGGAAACCCATGCAGTATTCGTTCAGATCCGTCACAAAGATGTCCTGCACCTGAAGATAGCCCCGCGGATGGAGCAGGGGCAAGGTGTTGCGAAAGCTTTCGAGAGCTCCCGAGCTCAGATGAAACCGCAAGTCGCCCGGCGCATTTCGAAGGATGTCCTCCATGTGTGCCGAGCTCAAACCGGCGGGGAAGGAAGCATCGGGCATGTCCACCGAGTCAACCAGTCGCTCCTCCGTGCGCAGGGCATGCCACACCTCCATCCAGAAGGTCATGCCCTTGGCGCGGTCGGGAAGGGCTTCTGCTCCGACTTCGAGCAGGCGGTTTATGGTCTTCGGTATGTCCGCGACCGGCACTTCGCACGCCTTGCTGATCCGCGCTGCGTCCGCTGGAGGCAGGTAAGCGCGCACCTGGATCCAATAGATGCGGTTGTCGCGCCACACGACCTCTTCGTCCGGCAGGTTGTCGTACATGTTGGTCGAATGAACGTGGAGAATCTTGTGGCGCAAGAAGGAGAGAGTCTTGATCGGATCGAGGGCGTCGAGCGCGATAAAGCTACAGATGTCGAGGTGATTCTTGACCGCGGGTCTCGAGTATTCAAGGGTAGCCAGTGAATAATCGCCGAGCAGAAACCGCACGCGGGGATAGTATTTCGTCCCGCGCTCCTGATCGAGCGCGCAAAAACGGTCCAGCCACAACCCGGCTCGCGCGCCCATTCCCACGCCGATTTCCAGAACGAAGACTTCCTGCGGCAGCTGATTCTGGCTCTCCAAGTCTTTTAACAGAGTCCAGAAATCACACACGGAATCCGAGATGGCTTCCAACTGGCGGCCGTCGGACTTGCCCCCCGGCAATGCCTGTTCGTAGCTTTTGCCGGTTTCCCGCTCCCAGTCTCTCAATCGTTGCCAGTACAGCCGGTTGAACTCCCAGGCGATGCTCGTGCGAAACGACCGGGAATCCTCCAAATAGATCCGCCCTGCGGCTTCGGACTCCGAGCCGGCGGGGCTCATTGCTGTTTGCAGGAGACCGCGGAGCGCGCCGGGAGCTACTTGCCGGGAGTCGACGCGGATCTCCATGGGAGAATTGCCGCCGTCCTGCTCTCTGTCACGGCGCATCACCATTACCGCTTCCCGGAAATTTTGCTTGTACTGAAGCCAGTCCAGATGAATCTGCAGCCGCGCGAACTGCGCCGGCTCGAGATGTCCCTCTTCGAGAAGCGCAAGCACCGTGGCGACCACCTCGCTCGTACCCGCGGCTGCGGAGTCTTTTCGAGTGTGATTGAGATGAAGGTTCATCGTTTGAGCCGGGAGATCCCCCCGTTCGGGTCGGCCCCGCCTATTGGCCGGTCCGCGCCGCTTTCATCCCTGGCATGATTTAGTTTGCGACCGCACCTTCGAGCGGATCAGCCCCAAACCTTCCGCGCCGTTTCCACCACGAGTCTCATCTTCGCCCACTGCTCGTCTTCGGTCAGCAAATTACCCTCCGCCGTCGAAGCAAATCCGCACTGAGGGCTCAGGGTCAGATTCTCGAGAGGGAGATATTTCGCCGCCTCATGGATGCGCCGCACGATGTCGTCGGACTTTTCCAGCTGCGGCTTCTTCGTGGTGATGAGTCCGAGCACGACGATCTTGTCCTTCGGAACCAGACGCAGCGGCTCGAATGTCCCCGCTCGCTCGTCGTCGTATTCCAGGAGGAAGCGGTCCACCTTCAGCGTCCCGAAGAGTTTTTCTGCAATCGCGTCATAGCCTCCCGCGGCGTACCAATGGCTGCGATTGTTTCCGCGGCACAGATGAATGGCGAGAATCACGCCGGGCTTTCGCGCTGCCTCGAAGCAGGCGTTATCCGCGCGGATGGCTTCGTCGAGCGCCGCCTCCGGCTCCTGTCCCATCTCCTTCTTGATCCATTCGCGCCACTTGGGGTCCATGTAGTAGCTATAGCGCGGCGCGTCGATCTGGATATACTTCACGCCCTTCGACGCGAGCGTGGCGATATCCTTCTTCATGATCTCAACGATGTCCCAGAGCAGGGCGGAATGGTCCTTGTAGACCATGTCCGTGACGCCCCTTTTGAACGAGATCGCGGGAAACTGCGTCGCGCTCGGCAGCAGCACTTTGATATCGCCCGGGCTGTGTTTTTTCAGAAACGGGAGCTCATTCGCCGTGAGCGGCCGCACCTCGCGAAGTTTTGCGCTGACAATCCCAGTGACGTGGCTGACGTGTGCCTGTTGCGCTTGTCCCTTGGCGCCCCAGTCGCGCGCGATTTCGGCGTCGAGGTCGAAGCCCTCGACGGAGTCGGTGAAATTGCTCATGAAATTCCGCCGCCGCAGCTCACCGTCGGTGAAGATCTCGAAACCGAGTTCCTTCTGCTTCGCAAGCACACTGAGGATGTGCTTGTCCTCGATGGCCTTCAAAGTCGCCCCATCGGATCTCTCTCTCGCTCCGAGCAATTCCGCGGGCCGCAGGAAACTCCCCACATGATCGGCTCTGTATGACACTGGCATGGGGTCGGTTCTCCTTGAAATTCAGATTGCGCTGCGTCGAATCAAAAGCCGCTCGCCGCGTTGCCATCGCCGAGGCTTGCGGAAATCCTTGCCGCGATTTCTTTCGTCAGCGCAATCTTCTGCGCAAGTTCCTTGCCGCGGAATCGCGGAGTCGGGCCCGCCATCCCCACGGCCGCAATCACGCGGCCCTCGCGCGACCGCACCGGCGCCGCCACGCCGCTCAGCCCGCGCTCGAACTCCTGGCTGTCGAGTGCGTAGCCGCGCGCGGCAACCTGGCGCAGGTCCTTTTTTATCTCAGAAAGGCTCGTCAGGGTAAATGACGTATACGGTTTGAGCCCCGCGATGGAGAGAATTGCGTCCAGCTCGTCTTCCGGGAGATAGGCGAGGGCCGCCTTGGCGACCGCTGCGCAGTGGGCTGGGAACCTCGCGCCGATCGGAGTGCGCACAGTAGCGATGCTGTCGCGGGAGTCCACCCGATCGAGGCAGAGCACACCTCCCGGCCCGGGCACGGCAAGGCTCACCGTCTCGTGCGATGCACGTGAGAGTTCCAGGAGGAACCGGTGCGCTTCCGACCGCAGCGTCCTTGATTCTACCGCCCGCGTTCCGAGTTCGTGGAGTTTCAGCCCCAGCCGGTACCGATCGCCTTCCGGATTCTTCTCGATCAGGTCGAACTTCTTCATGGCGTTGAGCAGTCTATGGACGGTCGTCTTGTTCAGGCTCAATCCCGAGGCGAGCTGCGTTACGCCCAGCTCCGGTCCGTTTTCTCCCAGATAAAGAAGAATGCGAAGGGCTTTCTGAAGGGACTTGCTCGAACCGGCTGCCGCTCTCTCCGGTTGGCCCGGCCCGATCTTCGAAATCAGAGCGCTCGTCACCGCTTGACCTCGTGTTTGCTTACGCACAGCGTGGGATTATTATCGCGCCCCGCTACGCTTTCGAAGGACCCGAAAACGGTTCGCTTGACGCATCGGGCATTGTAGATTGAATCATTTTGTTGTCAATATGAAAAGGCATTTCACATTGTAAAACAGGTGCTGACATGCAGCGGAACGTTGCAGGCTGTGGCTAGGAGCCCCTTGGGGTGCGTGCAGCGGACGATCGGTGAAAACTCGAATCGTGAAGCCGGGACGGGCCGTCTCGACGACCCGCCCCAATTTCGTAGCCTTGTTACTTTTGAGCGGTGCGCCAACCCGCCGCGTACGACGTGCGTGCAGCCACCGAGTACGGGACAGGGCTGACAATCGCCCGGATTTCGATCTGCTTGTGGCGTTCGACCGTCGGTTTCTTCGTACCGCCATTTTCTTCGCCCCAGAGAAGCTTGACCTCGTTGCCGATCTCGACGTCCGGATCCACGGTGGCCAGCGATAGCATCGACCGCTCGTTGTAGCTGTAGCCGCTGAACATGGACACGCCGACCATTCTCCCGCCCACCAGCACCTTGTCATACGATGCGGACGTGTAGTTCGAGAGCGGCAGGTCGATGTATTTGTAGTTTTCCCCGCCCGGCACGAACATGGACGCGAAGACCTTGATGACATCTTCCGCGTTCCACGCCAGCGTCACTTTCTTCCGGTGCGGCTTGTCGGCGATTTTCTCCAGCGCTTCTCGTCCGATGAAGTCGTGGTCGAACTTGACGAATGGCCCGTAGCCCAGCGCGTAGGGCGTCATGTAGTAGTCTTCGACGTTATTGGAAACGTAGCTGCCGCCCAGAGAGCCGGAAGCCTCGTAGCTCGTCGCCGGCAGCCACTGCCGGTAGGCCTTCATCTTGTCCCCGGTATAAACCGCCGGAAGCGGCGACGGAATCCAGCCCGACTCCAGCGTGTTCGTCGCGTAGGCCCTCGCTCCGACTTCCTTAAGCCCAAATTCTTTGCCGGTATTCACGATCGCGGCCCGGATTTCCTCGCGCTCTTCGTACGGCCCGAAAACTTCCAATCCGGGCGCGCCGGCCATGCCGTGGCGCAACGCGCGGACTTTTCGTCCCGCGATTGTGATCTCGTCCATGGCGAAAAACTTGATCTCGGGAATCGGACCGCCGTTCATCTTTTCGATCACCTTCATGGCGTTGGGCCCTTGAATCTGGAAGCGGTAAGAAATTCGATTGACGGCCTTGCCGCGCGCGTTCCCGGGCGACCGGTCGTCCTTCTTCGTCTTGACGTTGTAGCCGCCGGTCTGCGCGTGGAATTCAATCCAACTGGCCGACGGCGCGCGGCCGACGTACACCAGGCTGTTCTGTTCCATGTGAAACAGAATGCCGTCGCCGATCACGAAGCCGTCGTAGCTGCACGGAACGAACTGCTTGGCTCGGTTGACCGGAAACTTCGCGAAGCTGTTGATCGCCAGGTTGGAGAGCAGCTTCAGCGAATCGGGTCCCTCAATATACAGGTCCACCATGTGGTGGGACTGGTCGAAAAGCACCGCGGTCTCGCGCCACGCGCGCTGTTCGTCGCGCCAGTTTGAAAATTCGGCGGGGACCGTCGGATAAACGTAGGCACCTATCTGCGAATTGCGCAGCATTGTCACCGGATTCCCGGCGGCCTTTAACAAATCCTCCAAACTTTGATGACTCATAGCTACTGGTAACCTCCTCCTAGTGAGAATAATCTTTGGTCCTGCCCCATCACTGGCACAGGTCGCGCCTCGGCCCCTGCGGCAAGTCAATTAGTGCGGACGCTCGGCTACGAACGCGGCAGACAGGCAATCGGAGATTCTGCCTAAACGAAGGGCGCGGAGCAAGTGAAAACTGAGAGCGAATCGCGGGGTGCTTAGACCGAATGTTGCGCGCGACGGCGCGCTCAACGGCCCTTAGTGCACGGCGCGGTCTGCCCCGGCCCAGTACGGTGCGCGGAGAAGTTTTCTGTCGGTTTTTCCGGCCGCTGTCTTGGGAATCTCGGCGCGGAACTCCACGGACTTCGGTGCTTTCATGCTTCCCAGTTTCGCCTTGCAGTGGGCGATCACGTCTTGCTCGCCCAACGACGCGCCCTTCCGCAACACAACGATGGCCTTGACGGCCTCACCCCACTTGTCGTCGGGCACTCCGATCACCGCGCAGTCAGCCACATCCGGGAGCGCCATGATGCCCGCCTCAACCTCGGCCGAAAATACGTTGAAGCCGCCAGTGATGATCATGTCCTTCTTGCGATCGACGATATAGAAGTAGCCGTCCTCGTCGCAGTAGCCGACGTCTCCCGTGTGGTGCCAGCCGTGGCGATGAATTTCCTCGGTGGCATCGGGCAGATTGTAGTAGCCGGGAGTCACGAGCGAGCCCCGCGCGACGATTTCGCCCGTTTCGCCGGGTGGCAACAATCGTCCGTCGCCGTTCATTACCGCGAGGCGAACCGCCGACGTCGCCTTGCCGCAGCTGCGCAGTCGCTCCGGATGAATCCCGGCGGCCGCCGCAGCCACCGCCTTGGGTTCGAGCCACGTCAGCAGCATCGGCGCTTCCGTCTGCCCGTAGCACTGGCACAAACATGGGCCGAAAACCTTCACACCTTTCTTGAATTGATCGGGCGAGACTGGCGATCCCGCGAGAAGGAGAATGCGCAAGCTCGAGTAGTCGAATTGGCCCACTTCCGGCAGCGCCAGCAGCTTGTAGAGCGCCGTCGGAGGCAGATAGAGATGCGTCACCTTGTGGCGTTCGATGGCGCGCAGCACCTCCAGCGGTTCGAAATTCGGGCTAGGCATCACGATGTTTGTCGCGCCGAATCCCAACGTAGCGATGGCAACCACGCCGGCAGCATGCGATAGCGGCGCCGCGCTCAGGCAGACTGCCTCGCTTTCGTCCGACTGCCAGTAGTGCGAGGCCATGTCCAGCATCGTGCCCCATGCCAGATTTGTGACGCGCACACCCTTCGCGGGACCGGTCGTCCCGCCGGTGGGCACCAGCCCCACGAGACCGTCGAGATTGCCGAACGGATCGCCCGAATCGGTCGCCGGTTTGTCGCCGCCCTGCTCCATGAATGCGTCGAGCGACGGGAATCCGCGGTCTTCGGCATCGATGCAAACGAGATGGTGCAAACTGGGAACGCGCGATTTCAATTCGTCCGCCTGACCGGAAAAGCTGCTGTGGTAGAAGAGCCAGCGCGCCTCGACGTAATTCATATATTCCGCACTGGCATCCACGGCGTTGCGGTAGTTGAGGGGAACCCATGCCGCCCCGGCGCGCATCATTCCGAGCATGCACAGCAAAACGCGACCGTCGTTGAAAGAGAGGATGGCGGCGCGATCTTCCGGGCGCAGGCCGGCGCCCTGCATCGCCCGGGCAATCTTTTCTGTCGAACGGCGAAGTTCCCGATACGAATAGCGGGTGCCGCGATCGAAGATCGCGATCCGGTGTGGGTAGGTGTCCGCTGCTTTGTCGAAGTAATCGATGGACCGCATTGCGCGTGAATCTATCCCGGAATCCTGGGTACCCTGAAAGAAATCGTCACTTCGCTATGTGCGCTAAGCATAGCGGTGGACGACTTGGCTCCCTGTGCTCGCATGGCTGATTACGCGGCGCTCCCGGCCCGCTGCCCTCACGTATAAGTCTTCACCTTCGAAAGGCCGTGGCTTTCGAGAACCTTCAAAATCTCGCGGTGCCCGAAGGCCGCGGCGGGCGACGCATAACCCACTTGGCGCGGGGCGCTGTGAGTGAGGTAGTGAGCCGCATACGCTTGCATCAGGCCCGTCTGTTTGTAACAGCACGTCCCAAAAAGCACCACCTGCGTGGATTCCAGCGTGCCGCGCCCCACCACAACGTCAATCGTACGCTGTTCCCGGGAATTCTCCCGCGGCGGAGTGCCGGCCTGCACCGAGTTGGCCATCTCGGCCAGCTTCTTTTCTTGTTCGGCCTTTGGCAGCGGGCGAATCGTCGCCTCGAAGTGCTTTTCGGTCGCCAGCACGTTTTCCATGATCTGGCGATTCAGAAGCCCCCCGAACGACTTGACGTTGGCGGCTTGCGGATGATCCTTGTACCAGACCGGATGGGGGAATCCGCCCCAGCTCAGCGCGAGTTGCGTCCGGATGTAGCCTGGCACGACGGCCTCGTATCCCACGGCGCGTTGCCACGGCTTGTACTTGTTCTGATCGAGGTAGTACCCGTCCGTCTGAATCACCGCGAAGATGGTCTGCGTGGAACCGAAGGTCGGCATGCCGTCGAACATCGTGAGAATCTCCAGGCTGTCGATTCCTCCGGACTCCAGGCACAGCCGCGCCGCGGCGTCGCTGGGCGCGGACATGAATGCCATGCCCGCCGCGATCAGCAGCCCTTTCGCGGCGAACTTGCCGCTCCACTGCTCGGCGAGGGTCCGGTGCCACGCCTGCTCGCCCGAGATATCCAAGTAATGACATCCTGCTTGCAGGCACGCTTCGACGACCGTCGGACCGTAATAGATAAAAGGACCAACGGCGTTGCAAACGACTTTGGCGCCGGCGAAGAGCTTCGCGAGCGCGTCAACCGTGTGCGCGACCTCGACCACTTCGAAATCGGCCGTCTCGATTCCCGGGACGTGGTTCATCACCTCCTGGATCCTGGCCTTGTTGCGTCCCGCGGCGATGAAAGGCACGTTGTACTCACGCAAGTACTCCGCAGCGAGGCGGCCCGAGAATCCGCTCGCACCATATAGAATGACCGGTCTTTTGCTGGACATCATTCCTCCTATTAGATGGAACGCGGCCGTCGAAATCAGCTACTGCCGCTTTGGTTCGATTGTGATCCCGGGCGTGGATCCCCGACCGTCGTCCCCGTTTCGATATGTTGTGGCCAAGGTGCCAATTTTAAGCTACAGTCTCCCGCTGCCCAGTAGGCACCTTTGGGACACTTAGTACCTTCGGAGGATTCCTTGGTCGAACCCGAATGCCCCGTTAGGCTCACCGCTGAAACCATCGGCGGAAAGTGGAAGCCGCTCATCCTCTACTACCTCGAAGGCGGAACTCGTCGATTCAGCGAATTGCAAAGGTTGATTCCCGGCACAAACAAGAAAATGCTCACCAAGCATCTCCGCGAACTTGAGAGAGACGAACTCGTTCACCGGAATGTGTTCGCACAGGTGCCCCCCCGCGTCGAATATTCTCTCACAAGACACGGACAGAGTCTTAGGCCCATCCTTGTTCAGATGTCGGCTTGGGGCAAGAAGCACCGCTCTCGATACGGCGCGAAGAAGAAATAGAGCCGCTGCCCACAGCGCCCCTCGTGGCCGCCCGCAGAAAAAGTTCCTGGTCAGGCTCCTCGAACTGTGGTGTAAACTCTCGCCGTTCTGGGGAGGGGATTCTGAGCCAGGCCGGACCGGCCGGCTTTTCAGGAATCACACGTGGCAGGTGAACGCTCGATCCCTCGCGGTAGCGAATCGCCCTTGAAATTTCTCAATCGTACGGGAGGCCTTTATGGAAGCTGTCGCAATTCGTGACGAAAAGCAGTTTATCAACGGCGAATGGACCGGTGCGCTCGACGGCAAGACGTATCAGAAGAAGAATCCATTCACGGGCCAGGTTGCCTCTCAGATCGCTGCCGGCAAGCGCGAGGACGCGCGCCGCGCGATCGAGGCCGCCGCCGCTGCCTTTCCGGCGTGGAGTTCCACGGCTCCCGGCGTGCGGCGTGGCCTGTTCCTGAAGGCCGCCGATGTTCTGGAACGCCGCATGCCCGAGATCGCGAAGATCACCGCCCTTGAAACCGGCCAGACCTTCGGCTGGGGCATGTTCAATTGCATCTACACGGTCGGAATCTTGCGGGAAGCCGCCGCGCAAACTTATGGCTTGATCGGCGAAGTAATCCCCACGGACCTGCCGGATACGACTGCCATGGCCATCCGCCAGCCCGTCGGCGTGGTCGTTGGCATCGCGCCGTGGAACGCGCCTATGATTCTCGGCATGCGCGCGGTGGCCGCCCCGGTTGCCTACGGAAACACGGTCGTTCTCAAGGCCTCCGAGGAATCCCCCGGCACGCACCTGGCCATCGGATCCATCTTCGAAGAAGCGGGCTTCCCCAAGGGCGTGGTCAACGTGATCACCAACGCTCCTCCGGATGCCGCGGAAGTTGTGGATGAATTGATCTCCCATGCGAAGACCCGCCGCATCAGCTTCACCGGCTCCACGAAAATCGGCCGGCTCATCGCGGAAAGCGCCGGTCGGCATCTCAAGCGCGTCGTGTTGGAGCTCGGAGGCAAGGCGCCGCTCATCGTCTTGGGTGACGCGGACATGGACGCGGCCGTATCGGCGGCGAACTTCGGTGCGTTCATGAATCAGGGGCAAATCTGCATGTCCACCGAGCGCATCGTCGTCGAAAAGTCGATCGCAGAGGAATTTGCCAGGAAGCTTGCCGCCAAGGGCCAAGCGTTGAAAATGGGCGACCCTCTCGATCCCCAATCGCAAATCGGCTGCATGATCAACCCGGGCGCTATAGCGCGCGTCCAGGCGCTGGTCGACGACGCCGTCGCGAAGGGCGCGAAGGTTCTTTGCGGCGGGAAGGCGCAGGGGCCGTGCTATCCCCCGACCGTGGTTTACGGCGTCACGCCCGCGATGCGCATCTATCACGAAGAATCGTTCGGCCCGGCAAAGCCTGTGATCATCGCCAACGATGCTGAGGATGCCCTCCGCATCGCCAACGACACGCCCTACGGTCTCTCCAGCGCCGTCTTCACCCGCGATGTGAACAATGCGCTCCGGATCGCCGAAAAGCTGCACTTCGGTATCTGCCACATCAACGGCGCCACGGTACACGACGAGCCGCAGATGCCTTTCGGCGGCCAAAAGGATAGCGGCTACGGCAAATTCGGAGGCAGGGCGGGACTCGAGGAGTTCACGGAGCTGCGCTGGATCACGATCCGGCGCTCGCCCACGCCCTATCCCATCTGATATTGAGTGCGGCGGGCGCGCCTTTCCCTGCACGCCCGCAGAGGCACAATCGAACTAAGTCGCATTGACATAACGATATCAATCGTATTAGAAAGGGGAGCCGGTTCCTTCGTGCTCCCCGCAGATGGCCTGCTGGCTCTCGCCGAACCGGCGTTCGCGGTTCGCGCCCGGAGAAACGGCCTTGACCCTCTGTGAGTATCAGTTCGAGTCGTTCGACGCGCTCGGCAGCGATGAATACTTGGACGAGTTCGCGGCCCGCCTGGACGATTTTTTCAACGCGGGCTGGAAACTTTCTGGCGCCGCCCGGGATCCGGCTTTACGGGGCATGTGGCGGGTTTCCCTTTCCAGGGACGCGGATCCTCAGGGAGGAGAAATCTCCCGCAGCGTCGCTCCTTGAGCATGCTTGTGATCGACCGCGAATGCGCTGCGGAATCGCTGGAGCGCAATGAAACGAATCTGAGGTCCGGCCCGTCCGACTATCGTAAGTAGTCCCGGTCAATGCCGCCGGTCCGATAGTGGCTCATTGGAAGTGCTTTCAAAGCGAGAGAGTCGTTTGGGGGGAATAGAATGAAGCGTTTTCACAAGGGTTTGGCAATTGTTTTCTGTTTGGCACTGGCAATCTTTGTTGTATCCCGCAGCGAATTCGCAGGCAATCACTCCGCGGCTGGCGCGCAAGGCTTCACACCACCACCGAGCCATGCTGTCGACCCAAACGCTAAGCCCGGCACCCCGGGCGTGTTTACGGATTTCAAGGGCGAAGCGCCGGGCAACGTGCATCACATTACGGCGAACGATCTGCCGGACCCCTACGCGACGAAATCCTCCGCCGTCTTTTCGCGGCCTGTGCCAAGGCCTGCGGATGTCTGGCCGCAGGCGCCAGCTGGTTTCAAGGTCGCGCTCTACGCTGAGAAGCTGCAAGACGCGGACCAGAAACCTCTGGCTCCCCGAACGATTATCACCGCGCCGAATGGCGACTTCTTCGTGGCCGCGACGAGCCAGGGCAAGATTCTCGTTTTCCGCGGCATTACGGCCGACGGGAAACCCCAGCAGATGGAAGAATTCGCAACGGGCCTCAAGCTCCCCTTCGGCATTGCGTTCTATCCGCCAGGACCGAATCCCACGAGCGTCTATATCGGCGATACCGATGCGGTCTTGCGCTTCCCGTATCATAACGGCGATCTAAAGGCTACCGGTCCTTCTGAAGTAATTGTCCCCAATCTCCCTGCCGGGCCGAATCACTTCGCGCGTGGCGTTGTCTTCTCGCTCGATGGCAAGCGAATGTTTGTCTCCGTCGGCTCGCACAACAACGTGACGGATATCGACACGGACACGAGCGAATTCCACCGCGCCGATATTCTCGTGGCGAATCCGGATGGCTCGAACCTCACCGTCTTTGCCTCGGGAATTCGCAACGGCTCCGGCGTCGCCGTCAATCCTCAGACGGGCGAGCTATGGACATCAGTGAACGAGCGCGACGAGCTCGGCGACAATCTCCCGCCCGATTACATCACGCACGTCCAGGAGGGCGGCTTCTACGGCTGGCCCTGGTATTACACCGGCGGCAACCCCGATCCGCGCTTCCCGGGGAAACATCCCGAGTTGAAGGACAAGGCGATCGTGCCCGACGTGCTGCTCGAACCGCACAACGCTTCGTTGAACATGACCTTCTACGAAGGGAAGCAGTTCCCGAAGCAATTCAAGGGGCAGATGTTCGCGGCGGAGCACGGGTCGTGGAATCGCTCGGTCCGCACGGGTTACGAAGTGATTCTCGTCCCGATGAAAAATGGCCACGCCACCGGCGAGTATCAGGATTTTCTAACCGGGTTCGTCCTTCCCGACGGCAATGTGTGGGGCCGTCCGGTTGGAGTCGCGGTGGCGCCGGATGGTTCTCTGCTCGTGACCGACGATGGCTCGAACTCGATCTGGCGAGTCACGTACGCGAAGAAGTGAGCCGGCAGCCAGGAGACAATTGATGCGTCTTCCCATCGTGCGGCCATTCGGAACTCTCGTGCTGATGCTAGCTGCCGGTGTCGCGTCCGCGGCCGCGCAGCAAGCAACTGCGCCCCCGCCGCAGCGTCCGAATGTTGGGCCGCCGCTAACCATTACGATTCCCGCGTTCAGCGATGGCGGCACGATTCCGGTGAAGCATAGTTGCGCGGCCACCACGCCGCCTCCCGGAGGACGCCTCAACGTATCGCTCGGCGTATCGCCCTTGGTGCAGTGGTCCAATGTGCCCAAAGGCACCGCCAGTTTCGTTCTGATCTTGCACGATGAGGATGCGCACATCGCGAAAGCGTTTGAAGACATCCCGCATTGGGTCGTTTTCAATATTCCAGGAGATGCTACGTCCTTGCCCGAAGGCGTGCCGCCGGACGTTGCGTCGCCGAACGGCACGATGCAGGGAAACAACATGATGGGCAGAGCCGCTTACCAGGGGTCCTGTGCGCTTCCGGGTCCCGCTCATCACTACACGTTTGAGCTCTACGCGCTGGATATCAAGCTGGACCTGCCGCAGGGCGCCGGCCGCAGCGACATTCAAAAGGCGATGGATGGGCACGTTCTCAGCGGCGCCGTCTACATCGGGCTTTTTCACAGGTAGACTCGCGGCTGCCGCGGAGTATTGTCAAATCACCGAGCGTGGCCTATGATACGCCCCGCTCAACCGCGTCAGATCGGCGCGGCCGGCCAGAGCTGAGAAGGCGGCTCTGCCGGTTAACCAGACTCCGCAGAAACGCATCTCACGATGTGCGGTTCAACCCGAGTGACGATTGCTGTGAACCTTGAAGCGACATCCCCGCCCGCACAGTCTCGAACCAAACGAAATCTGAACGCTTGAATCGAAGGAGAAAAGAGATGGCCACTGCTACGCAAGCTGTACGGCTTGAAGAGAACGTAACTCGCTACGTTTCGAAGACGCGCCAAATGCTGATCAACGGGAAATGGGTGAACGCCGCTTCCGGAAAGACGTTCCCCACCTACAATCCCGCCACCGGCGAGGTGCTCGCCCAGGTTGCCGAAGGAGACCGCGAGGACGTCAACCGCGCGGTCGCCGCCGCCCGCGCCGCGTTCGACAGCGGCCCGTGGTCGAAAATCACTCCGTCCGAGCGCGGACGTCTCATCTGGAAGCTTGCGGATCTCATCGAAAAGCACGCCGAGGAATTCGCGCAACTCGAATCTCTCGATAACGGCAAGCCGCTCACGATCGCGCGCATCGCGGACATTCCCGGCACCATCGACATGTTCCGCTACATGGCCGGCTGGGCCACGAAAATCGAAGGCAACACGATCCCGATCTCCGCTTACGGCGCGAAGTTCCTCGCGTACACGCTGCGCGAGCCCGTCGGCGTGGTCGGCCAGATCATCCCGTGGAATTTCCCCCTGATGATGGCTTCCTGGAAACTCGGCCCGGCCCTCGCAACCGGTTGCTGCGTCGTCCTTAAGCCGGCCGAGCAGACTCCTCTCAGCGCCCTTCGTCTCGGTGAGCTGATTCAGGAGGCCGGCTTCCCGGACGGCGTTGTAAACATCGTTCCCGGCTACGGCGAAACGGCCGGTGCGGCGCTCGCCGCGCATCCGAATGTGGACAAGGTCGCGTTCACCGGCTCCACCGAAGTCGGCAAACTGATCTTGCAGGCCGCCGCGGGCAATCTGAAAAAGGTGTCGCTCGAACTTGGCGGCAAGTCTCCCAACGTCGTTTTCCAGGATGCGGATATCGAAGCCAGCATTCCCGGAGCGGCAATGGCCATCTTCTTCAATCACGGCCAGTGCTGCTGCGCGGGTTCGCGGCTCTACGTCGAAGATAAGCAATTCGACAGGGTGGTCGACGGCGTCTCGCAGATCGCATCGAAAATGCGCGTCGGCCCGGGCCTCGAGCCCACCACGGACATGGGCCCGCTCGTTTCGCAGGAGCAGCTCAATCGCGTCTGCGGCTACCTCGAGTCCGGGTATTCCGAAGGCGCCAAGGCCACCGTCGGCGGCAAGCGCCACGGAGACCGCGGCTATTTCGTCGAGCCGACGGTGCTCGTCAACACCAGCGATAAGATGAAGGTGGTGAAGGAGGAGATTTTCGGACCCGTCGTCACCGCCATCCCGTTCAAGGATGTGGACGACCTCGTCGCAAAGGCCAACAACACCGAGTACGGCCTCGCGGCCGGCATCTGGACCAACGACATCCGGAAGGCGCACCGCGTCGCTTCGCAAATCCACGCCGGCACCGTCTGGATCAATTGCTACAACGTCTTCGACCCGGCGCTGCCCTTCGGAGGCTACAAGCAGTCCGGTTGGGGCCGCGAGATGGGCCACGAAGTCCTCGAGCTGTACACCGAGGTCAAGTCGGTCTGCACCCCGATCTCGTAGGAAGCTATTGTTGTCATCCCGACAGAGGCCGTCTTTTGGCCGACGAGGGATCTGCTTTTGATTTTCAGCAGGGCCTTCCGCCCTTCCCGCTCCCGAGGCTTCGGGACCGGGGAGGGCGGGGCTTGCCTGTAATCCGTCACGCTTTCCGGGAGCAATCATGGCTTCGCAAGTCGTACGAAATTTCATGAAGCAGCAGGGCTTCGCCGAGGAGTCGCCCGACGCTTGCGACATGCACTTCGGCGGCCTCTATTTTCAGCCCCGAATCATAGGCTCGCTCGTCGTGGTCGCGATCATCCTTCATGTAGCTGGGCTTATCTCCTATTCGTCGAGCCTGTTTTTCGTGCTCTCCGCGCTTCTCTGGTGGAACGTCCTCGTGCCGGCGCTGAATCCCTTCGAGCAGTTTTACAACCGCGCGATCGCTGCGCCGCGCGGGAAGACGACGCTCGCACCCGCGCCGGGGCCGCGCCGTTTTGCGCAAGGGATGGCCGCGGCTTTCATGATCGTCGCCGGGGTCGCCGTCATGCAGGGCTGGACGGTTACGGCGTGGATTTTCGAGGCGTTTCTCGTTGCTGCGTTTTCAACGCTGCTATTCGGAAAGTTCTGCCTCGGGGCTTACATCTATCATCTGTTGCGCGGCGAATTCTCCTTCGCCAACGCCACGCTGCCCTGGGCTCGTCCATAAGCGGCAGGCCCGCGCCCGCCGCGGCTACTCCCAACCTGTCAACGATCCGTACGGCAGTATGAAGCCCATCGCTTCAATCTCGTGAATCTTGCCGTCGCGAATCTTGAAGATTTCTCCCGCTTCCAGGTCGCTCGGACGCGTGTTCATCGGCATCTCGTCCAATCCGGGAACTCCCAAGATCTTGATTGACCTCACGTTCCCCCGGTGATTGAACATCGGAAAGCCGAAGACCAGTCCTTTCTCCTCGTCGATGATGATCAGCCGCCGCGGCCGGATCTTCGTGATGTAGCTCAGGGTGCGCGTGTTGATGTTGTCCCGGCAGCCCTTCATGCGGATTTGTGCGTGCAAAGAATTGATCGGCGCATCCGGGGCATCGGACGGATCGTGCGTGGGCACCGTGTTGCTCGTCGTCTGCATGCCGTTCTCGCGGCGCACGCAATCGTCGGCAAACGGCGCGAGGTTTCCGTCGCTGTGCTCGATGGCCTCGAAGTAAGAGTTGGCGATCCGAAACATCTCATCGCGGGAGACGCGTTCGGCTGGCGGCACCGTCTCGAGCAGACCGGCCCTCGGCGTCGTCAGATTGGGAAGCGAGGAATCCCTCACGTTGCGCGCGACCACGTGCTCGATCTCGGCAATCCTTCCATCTTCGATTTTCAATCGCAGCGCCAGGATCACGGGCTTGTCGAACTCTTTCATCACCGCGAATAATCCGGCCTGATGCGAAGTCGGGTCGAGCGCGTAAATCTTGAACGTCGTGGGAGCCTCGGACGCGCCCACCCAAAGCCCGTCGCCCAGCGCCATCGTCGCGGTGTTCTCGGTGTACTTGTAGTCGGAGGCCAGGGGCAGTCCCGAGGGATCGTGCTTCACCATGGCCGCGACGTACCGATCGACCATGTTTTGCAGGCACGCCCGGTCACATGGAGCCTGCGGCGCCGGTATCCCTTCGGCCCCATTCGCAGCCTTCGCTTGAACAGCCGACCCCATGCTCAGCAGAACACTCACGGCCGCAATCGCGAGAAGTCGTGTACGCATTTGGTCCCCCCGAGGAAAAGCGCGCCGATGATACCACGCCGCCGATTGTGCGATATCCGCTTCCGTGCCGCCCGAAATCGCAGTGGCCCGGCTGTTCCTTTTTTTGCGTGACGGGGCTAAAATCGCGCCAATCCATGTACAACCAGACCACCTACGGAGATCGCTCTGAGCAAAGACTCGCAGGCATGGCCGTGGCCGGATTCGCTCGATGCCGTGATCGCGGCGCCGAAGCATCACAAATTGCTGTTTGAAAACGAACGCGTCCGCGTTCTCGAAGTCCGTATCGCGCCAGGCGAACTGGTTCCGGTGCACACGCACCGCTGGCCCGCTTCGATCTACGTCGCCCGGCAGAGCGATTTTCTTCGCCGCGACGGCGAAGGCAATCTGCTCTTCGACAGCCGCACCGTTGGCCCGCCGCCGCGCGAGCCTGTCGCACAATGGACACCGCCGTTGCCGCCCCACACCGTCGAGAACATCGGCACAACCGAAATCCTGCTCATCTCCACCGAGTTGAAGCAGCCCGCTTGACGTTCGCCGCGAGGAATTTGAAACAGGAGCAGCAAAATGCCCAGAAAATCCTTCCCCTTATCTGAAGTCTATCGGTTGCTCGAGCCAGGACCGGTCGTCTTGCTCACGACCGCTCGCGGCGGCCGCGCCAACGTCATGACCATGTCGTGGCACACGATGATCGATTTCGAGCCGCCGATCGTCGGCTGCGTCGTCAGCAATCGCGGCTATTCATTCAACACCTTGAAATCGACGCGCGAATGCGTCATCAACATCCCTACCGTGGAACTTGCCCGCAAGGTCGTGGGCTGCGGCAATACTTCGGGGCGATCGATCGACAAGTTCAAGAAGTTTCATCTCACTTCGGCGGCCGCATCCTGCGTTCGCGCCCCGCTGATCGCGGAGTGCTACGCCAATCTCGAATGCAAGGTCATCGACGCAAGCATGTCCGCCCGTTACAATCTCTTCATCTTGGAAGTTCTTAAGGCGTGGATCGACCCTTCGCGCAAGCATCCCCGTACAATCCATCACCTGGGGCGCGGCTACTTCATGGTTGCCGGCAAAATCATCAAACTGCCGTCCAAGATGAAATAGGCGCCGGTCCATCGGCTCGCTTTGTATCTCGTCGATTACCCCTGTCCGTTCGCAACTCAATGTAAACGGGACGCTTACACTGCGGGTTTCCGGCCGTGAGTCCGTGCTGGCCGCGTTCAACGGTCGCCTTTTGGGCCTTCACCCACCCTTCGCCGCCACCCGGCCGCGCATTGTCAATTGCGAAGCAGCAGCGCCCCTGCGCGTTTGCCGGGGGAAGGGCCTGTGCTATAAGTAATAGGCTTCCCGATTTCGAGGAAATCGTGCCATTTATTAACTTTCCCGCTCGCGAGATTAACTGCAAGCTTGTGTACTACGGACCCGGCTTGGGCGGGAAGACCGCCAATTTGCAGTGGATCTACGACCATACGGGCACGACCCAGAAGGGCAAAATGGTTTCGCTTGCCACCGAGACCGACCGCACGCTTTTCTTCGACTTTCTTCCGCTCGATCTCGGCACCGTCCGCGGATTCAAGACGCGCTTCCACCTCTACACGGTTCCCGGACAGGTGTTTTATGAAGCGAGCCGACGCTTGATTCTGAAGGGCGCCGACGGCGTCGTGTTCGTCGCCGATTCGCAGGAGGAGCGGCTCGACGCCAATCTCGAAACGCTCGATAACCTGCGCGAACATCTCAAGGATCACAATCTCGATTTCGAGACGATTCCCTACGTCTTGCAGCTCAATAAGCGCGACCTGCCCAACATCCTCCCGGTCGACGAGCTGCGGAAGCAGCTCTCCGTGAAAGGTGAGCCTTCGGTCGAAGCCGTCGCCGTCACGGGCCAGGGCGTCTTCGACACGCTCAAGGAAGTCGCCAAGCTCGTCCTCGCCGAACTCAAGAAAAACGCCTGA
>Ga0209415_10005446_pt1 | contig 22875 bp, 17 predicted proteins | sample PeaSoiSIISIP2007_FD_187696 | JGI IMG/M metagenome (GOLD analysis project Ga0209415, IMG submission 187696) | Peat soil microbial communities from Weissenstadt, Germany - SII-SIP-2007 (SPAdes) (version 2) | ecosystem: Environmental > Terrestrial > Soil > Wetlands > Peat | place: Germany... | reverse complement strand
GCCCAGTCGTGCCAGCACCGCGTCGCCTTCATCGCGGGTCCAGTCCCGCGCCGATTCGGATTCGTTGAAGCCGGCCATCACGACGCGGACCTTGGAAGGATCGAACGAGGCGGCGGCCAGGAGGTCCCGCCGCGTGAAGTCCGAAATGCAGTGCAGTTCCGTCCCGCAGGAGCGCATCTGGTCGAGCCTTGCCAGGTAGCCCGGCCAGTTCGCGATCCGGCCTTCGTACATGCGCAAAGGAATGATGTCGTAGAAGGTGGCCGTCGAACGCGTCGAACCGAACCTGTGGAAGGGCGAGGCGAATTCCGGATGGACATGCATCGGATCGGAGGCGTGGAAGACGTCGAAGTCCCCGGCGGTCCGGGTGGACCAGGGCGCGAACTTCGCTCCCGCCGCCTGGAGTCTCGACCGGATCGGCTCCGGGAAAGGCTTTTGGTCGTCGGTCAGGACGGTCAGGTCGCACCCCGGGCGTTCCCCGAGGATCGCGAGGAGATGGTGCAACGCGTAGTTTCCGATTCCGCGTACGACGGAATCCGGCACCGAGAAGGTCCTCCCGTCGAAACCGACCCGGATGGGACGGAGCGAGCGGAGTTCTCCGAGAAGCTCCGCGTCCCCGATCGCCCGCGCCACCTCGACGGCGAGTTCGGGAGGGTAGCCCGAGACGGGCAGGTTCGCATGCGCAAGTCGCAGGGCGGCCCTTGCCTGATCCTTGTCGCCCGTCCGCCAGGCCTGGGCCGCGCGCCCGACCACGGCCTTGAGATCGAGCGCTTCCCGGCCCCACTGGACGTGGCGCGGATCGCGGTGGGTGACCGTGGCCTCCGGCGCGCATCCGATGCGGAGCCCCGCCCTTTTCAGGCGGGTGGAAAAGTCGATGTCCTCCTCCTGGTAGAATCCCCGGCCCTCGTCCCATTTCACGGCCTCGAACACGCCTCTTCTGGCCACGCAAAGGCCTCCGGTCACGTAGACGTCCGGGCTTTCCTCGCCGTAGGGGATCAGGTGGTGGTTTTCCTCTCCGTGTCCGCGGAAGACGGCCCAGTCCCAGTAGCGCGATCCGTTCGGGTTCAGCAGCCGCGGGCAGAGGATGTCGAAGTCCGGACCCTCCGAGACGATCCCGTCGCGGAAGTCGGAATGGAACAGCATGTCGTCGTCGGCGACCACGACGATATCGGAATCCGTCCTCTCCACAAGCCGGTTCCGCATCTCCCCCAGGCGGCCGTTGCGCGCGGCATCCACCGCCGCGACGATCTCGACCTCGGGATCGGAGAAATCCTCGGGCGGTTCCCCGCCCACCAGTATGCGGACGCCGGCGATCCCGAGTTCGCGGATGCTCCGGATCTCGTCGCGGAGCTTTTCCGGACGCTTTCCGTTGGTGATGATGCAGAACGAGAAGGAGGGGTTCCAGGTCGCTCGGTCCTCTTCGGAAGGGGTTTGGGATTCCCTGGCCGCCGGGTGTCCGGGGTGGTGCCGCCCGAGTTCCGAGAGCAAGGCGGCGGCCTCGTTTTCCTCGCCCCTTTGGCGATGGATCCTGGAAAGAGCCAGCAGGGCGTCGGCATCGTGGGGTTGCAGCCGCAGGACCTTCCGCAGCTCGGGTTCGGCGCGTTCCTCGAGGCCCATCTGGATGCGCAACCCCGCGAGGTTCGCATGCGTTCCCGGATCGTCCGGCCACAGCTGGCTGGCCTTGATGTACTGTGCGTGGGCCGATTGCAGGTCGCCCTTCTGCACGAACACCCAGGCGAGGGCGTCGACGATCCTGCGCGGGTCGGGGGCCAGTTCCTCGGCCTGGCGCAGGGAGAGGATGCAGGGGTCGAAATCCTTCGCGGCCAAGTGGCGGTCGGCCTCCGCCAGCAGTTCCTGGACCCTGGGTGGTGATCCGATCTTTCGCTGGATCGCCTCCCGGAGGCCGGTTTCGGCACGCCGGATTCCTTGGTTGTCCGGTGCCAGTCGGGCGCCCTCGGACACCAAGGCGAGAGCCATCTCCAACTCGCCTTTCGCGATGTGCTCCATGGAGTCGCGCAGGAGGCGCTCGGCCCGGTCGTCGGCGCCCTCTTCGGGAGAGGCCGTCCCCCTGCCGGTGTCCGCCAGCGCGGAGCGGAAGAACCGCCTGTGGTCGTGGAGCTTGAGTTTCCAATCGAACGATCCCACGGCCCGCGAGGCTTCGGAACCCAGGCGCGCGACCAGGGCGGGATCCTCCAGCAGACGGAGGACGGCGGTTCGGAACGACTCGGGAGTCCGGTCGACGATCAGGGCGGAAACCCCGTCTTCCAGGTATTCGGGGACCGTGCCCACGTCGGTGGTGACGATCGCGCAGCCCATCGCCGCGGCCTCCAGGAGGGAATTGTTGCTGCCCTCGGTGGAAGAACTGCAGACGTAGACGTCGATGCCCCCGTAGAAGGCGCGCATCTCCCCGAAATCCAGCATCCGGTCGCTGTAGCCGCAGAACTCGAGCTCGACGCCGGGGATCTTCCCGAGGGGTTCGATGAACTGCTCGAACCCCTTGGCGGGCGACTTGCGGTTGCCCGCCCAACCGATCCGCAGGCAGCCGGCCTTGCCTGGATTTCTCGGCGATCCGCGGAAATGCTCGAGGTCGATGCCATGGGTCAGGAGTCCCAAACGGGGATGGTAGCCGGACAGAAGCGTCTCCAGGCGCCGGGAGACGACATGGATCCGGGAGAAGCGGCCCAGTGCCTGCTTGAAGACCTCTCGGGGGAGATCCTGCCAGGTGATGTGGGATCGGATTCCGGCGATCCATTTGGAACGCGTCCGGATCCTGTCCGGAGGAACCAGGTTCCATTCCAGGGCGTAGACCAGGTCGTAGCGGCTTTCATCCAGTTCCTGTCCCTGGTAGGCGATGTCGATCTCGAACTCGTCGGCGAGCTCGGTCTGGAGCTTGTGCGCGTGCCGGTCGAAGATCCATCCCGGCACATCCGCGACGACGAGGATGCGGGGACGGGACGTGGTGGGAGCGTGCACCGGGGTCGGGTCGGTTTCCGCATCCGTCTCCGACGGAGGCGTCGACGGACCGAGCAGGGAGTTCAGTCCGTCGCGGTAGCGCGAGTGGCGCGTGCGCTTCCTCCCGGCGAGCAGGTATTCCCAGAGTTCGAGGTGCTTGGCCGCATAGTCGCTCCATGTCCAGGTCGCCACGGATTGGGTCAGGATGCGACGGTCGTCCGAAATGCGCCGGAAGACCTCCTCCAGCTCCCCGAAGGTGGTGAACGGGTGGACCAATCCGCCGGGAGCGTCGAGATGGTACCCCTGCGGGGTGGCGATTGTGGGGACTCCGGCCGCCAAGGCGTCGACGAACCCCATCGCCCCTTCGTCGAGCCCGAGGTAGAGGTAGTGGTCGAACTCGGGGACCAGTCGCTTGTTCAGCTCGTAGTCGAAGGCATCGTGGTACTCGACGGAAAAGCCCAGTGTCCGGAGGGCGTCCACGGTCGATTCCCAACCGGCTCCCATGATGGTGAACCGGAAGTCTTCGTTGGAGATCCGCCGGGCGAGCCGGGGGAGGAGGTGCTCCCGCTTGCGGCCGTCGCCGTGGATCTTGCTGGTGAGTCCGATGTTGATCCGTCGCGGGTGCATCACGCCGTCGTGCGCCGGCAGCACATGGCAGAGCCGCTCTCCGGGGATGCCCTTGGCCTCCAGCATGCGAGCCGTCTCCGAGGACATGCAGATCCCCAGCTCCGCGCTCCTCAGCTGGGCCCGGACCTTCTCCACCTTCCATTCCGAGTCCAGATGGGTGATCATCACCGTGTCGGTGGAGTTCTTCCGACCATCGTAGTCGAAATAGATGATGTGGTGGTTGATGTCGGCGTCGGGATCGGGGACCTTTGCGATGTCGGCCGCGACGCCGTTCGCCCGCAGGTTCTCGCGCAGTTTCAGCGCGAACTTGCCGAGGATCCAGAGTTCGACGTCCTCGTAGCAGACGATTCTCACCTTCATTGGATGGTCTCCGGATTCCCGTCGTCGCACCTGGCGACGACGGTGATGTGCCAGTCCGAGGTCCCGATTTCCCCGCCCGGATTCCAGGAGGGGTGGGCTTCGACGAAGAGGAGTCCCGATTGCGACAGGAATCGTTGCAATTCGGTCAGGAAGAAGTACCGCATCCGGTGGGACTCGCGGATCTCCCGGAGGGGGGCGTCGTCCCCCCGCGAGGAGAGGATGGTGTAGTCGACATCGACCAGGTTGGAGGCGGGATGCAGTCTGGGCTGGGCGATCCGCCAAACCTTGAGGTCCCCTCTCCTTCGTTCCAGGACGCGGACCGACGGCGGGTCGGATAGCACCCCCGGGCCGTGCCAGCAGTCGAAGACGAAGATGCCGCCAGGCGAAAGATGCCTGCGGACCGCGTCGAAGGCGCTGGCGACGTCGTCGTCCTCGGAGAGGTACGAGACGACGTGGAACAGCGCCTGGACGACGTCGAACCGCCCGCCCAGGTCCATGCTCCGCATGTCGCCGCGCAGGAACCGGACACCCTTCCTCGCCGACTCCGAACGCCGGGCGGATTCGAGCATCCCCTCCGACATGTCCATTCCCGTCACGCTGTAGCCGAGGTCGGCGAAATGCTCCTCGTAGCGCCCCGTCCCGCAACCGAGGTCCAGCAAGGTGCGCGCTCCGCCTCGATGCCGTTGGATCAGGGAGTGGAAGGCCAACGCTTCGGCGGCGTAGTCCTTTTGTTCGTACAGGAGGTCGTACAATTCCGCGTATTCCTCGAAAACGCTCACCGCAGGCACTCCTTGACGGAGGAGGCGACGGTCTCGATCTGGTCGCGGGTGATTCCCAGACCGCTCGGGATGTAGAGGCCGCGTCGAGCGAGACTCTCGGCCACAGGATAGCGTTCTCCGCGGAAAAGGCCCATTTCCTGGAACACGGGCTGTTCGTGCATTCCCAGGAAAAACGGTCGGGTCTCCACTCCCCTGGCGCGCAGCCGGTCAGCGAAGGCGACCGCGTCCAGGCCCGTGGAGGGGTCGAGCAGGAGGCCGTACACCCAGTACACGTTCCGGGCCCAACCACGTTCGACGGGGAGCGAGATGCCCGGGATTCCGCCGAGCAGGGTGTCGTAGGAACGGGCGATTTCCCTCTTGCGGGCCACGATCGCTTCCAGGCGCGCGATCTGTCCGATGGCCATGGCGGCCTGCAGGTTGGTTAGCCGGAAATTGTTCCCGAGTTCGGCGTGCAGGAACCTTCGCTGCGGTTGGAAACAGAGGTTGCGCTGTCCGCGGGCGCGCGCGGCGAGTTCGGCCGTCCGCACGAGCACCATCCCGCCCTCTCCCGTCGTGACCAGCTTGTTCGCGTAGAAGCTGAAGGTGCTGATGTCCCCGATCCCGCCGCACGGGCGTCCCTTGTAGAGGGCCCCGTGGACCTCCGCCGCGTCCTCCACGACGACCAGGCGGTGCTTCGCGGCGACTTCGAGCACCGGGTCCATGTCCGCGGGATGCCCGTAGATGTGGACGACCAGGATCGCCCGCGTCCGGTCGGTGATCCTCTCCTCCAGGCGGGTCGCGTCCATCTGCCAGTCGACCGGATCCGAGTCGACCAGCACCGGCACGCCTCCGGCCCGGACGATGGACTGCACCGGGGAGATGATGGTGAAGGAAGGGACGATCACCTCGTCGCCGGGTTCCAGGCGGAGCAGGGAGATCGCGACGTCCAGGGCCACCGATCCATTGCTCACGGCGATGCCGTGGGGCATGGAGCACGCCCGTGCCCAATCCTCCTCGAAGCGTTCCAGGAACTCTCCCGAGGAGGAGATCCATCCTCCCTCCAGCGCATCCCGGACCCGGGCGCGATCCTCTTCCAGGAGCAGCGGTTCGGCGACCGGGATCATCAGAAGATCTCCTTCTCCTTCAGTCCGGTGTAGGGCCCCTGCTTGATCTCGAAGAACACGGTGTCCTCCTTGCAGGTCAGCCGATGTCCGCCGCCGACCAGAAGGATGATGTCCCCTTCGGAAAGAAGCCACGTTCCCAGAAAGCTCTTGTCGATCGCGTAGAGCTCCACTTCCGCGGACCCCCTTCGGATGAACAGGGTTTCAGGCGTGCCGACCAGATGCCGCTGCAATGGCAGGTGGACGTGGCGGGCAACCACGCCGTCCTTGGGGTAGACGACGAATCCGGCCTGCTGGTAGTAGGAATCCGGCGAGAGGAAGGTGGTTTGTTCCGGTACGAACTCTCGTCGGATGATGGTCGCGATCCGCTGGTCGTTCCATGTGACGTGCTCTACCGGTTTGTCGGGATGGTTCATTGCTGGATCCGCTTTCTGTTCATGCCGCAAGTCGCGACTTCGCGAGGGCGTGCGCGCCGATCGTGGACAGGATCCGTCTCCACCACGCCGCCTCGGTGTAGTCCCTCGAGGCCCGTTCCCAGCCCCTGGCGGCGATGCTCCGCCGCTCGAAGTCGTGGTCCAGGTAGTACCGGGTCTTTTCCACGCATTCCTCCACCGTGTCGAATCCCACGATTTCCACGTCGGGTTCGAACAGCCGACCGAGTCGCTGCTTGTTGTCGCAGATCTGCATGACGCCCAAGGCGGGGAGCATGGTGGTCCTCGTGTTGGTGGGTCCGATGGAATTGTGCAGGTTCCATCCGATCTTCGCCCCCAGGCAGGCCTTGGTCATGTCGGCGTCGGGAAGGAACCCACCGGGCCACCCCTTGCCCCGCACGAAGGCCTGGGGAAAGACCGAAGTCAGCCTTTCCACCCGGCGGGCGCGGTCGGAAAGGTCCAGCACGCGTTCGCAGAAGAGGACGATGTCGAGGTCCCGCTTTCCTTCCAGGATGGAGTCCGCGGTGAGCCAGGGGGCCGCCAGCCGGGGGTTCACGGGATGGAAGATCCAGTCCACGCGTCGGCATCCCCAGCCTGCGTATTCCTCCAGACAGGCGATGTTCGTCGGCATGGCGTGGTCGAAGGCCGCCGCGACAGGACGCGAGAGCTGTTCCGAACTTTCCGGGTCGTCCGCGCAGAGGAAGACGGTGTAGGCCCTGAGCTTGGACACGAAGTCCGGATGCAGCATGGACCCGCCCTGGGCGATCAGGACGCCGTTGTCCCCCAACTTCGATTCCAATGCCTCGTAGGCCAGCTTCAGATGGCCGTCTCCATCCTTCCAGGCGCGATCCAGCCTGGGGAAGGGCCACCAGCCACCGGGACACGGGATGGGAAACGCTTCCACATCGTAACCCAAACCCCGCAGCCTGGCCGCCAGGGACTCCTCCTCCTCGATGCGGCTTTTCCCGTAGGCCGGATAGGCCAGCACGTAGCGGAGCAGGCGCATCCTCGGCGATGGTGCCGGCGACGGAACCCCTTCCGCGAGGGCTTCGGGGCGGATCTTCGTCCCGACGGAACCGAGCGGAGAGACCGGGTGCGCCGGATTCGCGTCGGCCGCATCGGGCTTGCGCAGGAGCGCAACCCAGGAATGCCTCAGGTGCAGGATCTCCGCGTCCGGGAAAGTTTCAGACAGGAATTGTTCAACTCCGCGCATGGATGCGTCGATCCAGTCGTACCGGTGGCGCAGTCCGGGGTTGAAGTCGTGCCAGAGCACCCATCCGCCCGGACGGACCCTGGGCCAGACCAGTCTCGAGTCGTTCAGGACCATCGCGGCGTCGTGCGCGGAATCCACGAAGACCATGGAGAGCCCCGAGATCTCCCCGGGGACGTCCCAACGCGCGGTGTTGGCGTAGTGCTGGTGGATGCCTTCGATCCCCTTGGAGCGGTAGAAGGCGCCGATGCCCTCCTTCTCCAGGAGATGGGTGACCAGGATTCCCGCCGAGGAATCGAACTGCTCGGGGAGGATGTTGACCGTGTGCACGATGCCGCGCGAACCCAGGTTGGTCGCGAGCTTGTAGGCACCGTGCCCGTGGGACGTGCCCAATTCCAGGCAGGGACCGTCGACGTTGGCGGCCACCGTGGTCAGGACTTCCGCGTCCCGTCGCTTTCGGGAGTTCAGGTCGCAGTCGGTCTCGACCACGTCGATGTCCTCTTCCAGGATCACGCCCTTCGCGCGGAATCCCGCGTGGCGCATCAGATCCTCGATGGTTTCGAAGGTCGAGATCCTCATCACAGCCTCCACATCCTGAATCCGGCCTTCGCCAGCGAATCCGCATCCAGGACGGACTTCACGTCCAGGATCGGCGCTCCCGGTTCGAGCATCCTGCCGTAGTCGCCCGCCTGGAGGGCGGCGAACGGCCGGTGCGCCACCGCGACCACGCACGCGTCGCAGCGGGGGGCCCTCTCCAGCCCCGCGAGCTCGATCCCGTACTCGCGCCTGGCTTCGCCGGGCGAGGCGAGTGGATCGACCACCACGCAGCGGATCCCGAACCTCTCGAGTTCGCGCACGATGTCGATCACCTTGGTGTTGCGTATGTCGGGGACGTTCTCCTTGAAGGCGAGTCCCAGGACCAGGACCCGGGCTCCCTTCAAGGGGCGACCGGCGTCGATGAGAAGCCGGATGCATTCCTGGGCGATCCAGGTCCCCATGCCGTCGTTGATCTTCCTGCCCGCCAGGATCACCTCCGGATGGTATCCGGTTTCCAGGGCCTTGTGCGTCAGGTAGTACGGGTCCACGCCGATGCAATGCCCTCCGACCAGCCCGGGTCGGAAGGGGAGGAAGTTCCATTTCGTGCCCGCCGCCTCCAGGACGTCGCCCACATCCAGGTCCAGGCGGTGGAAGATCAGCGCGAGCTCGTTCACGAAGGCGATGTTCAGGTCGCGTTGGGAGTTTTCGATGACCTTGGCCGCCTCGGCGACGCGGATGGAGGGCGCCCGGTGGGTGCCGGCATCGACCACGCTGGAATACACCGCGTCCACCGCGTCGAGGGCTTCCGGCGAGGAACCGCTGACCACCTTGCGGATCTTCCGGAAGGTGTGTTCCTTGTCGCCCGGATTGATGCGCTCCGGACTGTATCCGAGCCAGAAATCGTGGTTGGCCCGCAGCCCGCTCTCGCGTTCCAGCAGGGGAGCGCAATCCTCCTCCGTGCAGCCGGGATAGACCGTGGACTCGTAGACGACGACGCTCCCAGCGGTCAGGAACCGTCCGATGCAGGAGGTGGCCGCCAACAGCGGGGCCAGGTCCGGACGCTTGTGGCGGTCCACGGGTGTCGGAACGCAGACGATGAAGAAATTGCAACCTGCCAGGGTCGCGGGGTCGCTGGAGAATTCCAGGTACGGGATTCCCTGGAGGTCGGCCTGGTCCAACTCCCCCGTTTTGTCGTCGCCCCGCCGCAGGGCGTCGATGCGCTCCCGCTGCACATCGAATCCCAGGGTGGGGAAGCGGCTCCCGAACGCGGCGGCCAGCGGAAGCCCCACGTATCCGAGACCGACCACTCCGATCCGGACGGACTCGAGCCGAGGGGGCCGGATCACGCGATCCCCACCGGATTGGATCGATACCAGGCCACGGTGCGCTCCAGGCCCTCGTCGAGCCCGACGAACGGATCGTATCCGAGCACCTTCCGGGCTTCGGAGATGTCGGCGATGGAGTCCCGGATGTCTCCGGCGCGGTCCGGGCCGTGGATCGCTTCCGTGGAACTGCCGCAGGCGATCCGGATTCGTTCGAAGAGCTGGTTCACGCTGGTCGATTTGCCGCAGGCGACGTTCAGGATCCGGCATCCCTCGGGCAATTCGCTCGACAACGCCTTCCGGTTGGCCTGGACGACGTTCTCCACGTGGGTGAAGTCCCGCGCCTGGAGTCCGTCGCCGTGGATGCCCGGCCTTCGACCGTCCAGCAGGGCGCGGATGAAAAGGGGGATGACGGCGGCGTAGGGTCCATCCGGATTCTGGCGAGGTCCGAAGACGTTGAAGTAACGCAGGCAGAAGATGGACATCCCCATTCCCGTCGCGAAGGCCTGGGCGAAGAGTTCGCAGGCGCGCTTGGAGGCCGCGTAGGGAGAAAGGGGTCGGCCGACGCGATCCTCGCGCTTGGGAAGGCCCGTGTCGTCTCCGTACACCGAGGACGACGAAGCCAGCACGACCCGTCGGATTCCGGCGCGGCGGGCTTCCTGCAGCAGGGTCACCGTCCCGTGGACGTTGTTCGCGGAATAGAGTTCGGGATGCTCCAAGGAGCGAGGTACGGAACCGAATGCGGCCTGGTGCGAGATCGCCTGGACACCGTCCATCGCGGTTCGGCAGTCGGATTCGGACCGGATGCTTCCTTCCACCACGCGCAGGTCGCCGGAAAGTTGGGCCAGGTTCGACCGGAATCCGGAGGAGAAGTCGTCGAGCACCGTCACGGCCCGACCGCTCGCCAGGAGGGATTCGACGAGGTGGCTGCCGATGAAGCCCGCTCCCCCCGTGACCAGGATTCTGGATTGGTTCAAGCCTTCCCTCCAAGGGGATCCGGCGATCCCTTCATCCTCGCCCCGCAGCCTGAAGTGACTGCAGGCCTCGAGTTCTCCACAACCCAAGGCAACCTCCATGCCAGGAGCCCTGCGGATTCGGGGGTGGCTTGTCCGGCCCGGAAAACGCGCCTCGGAATGGATTTTTTCCCCGTGAGGTAGGCGAATCCTTCCCTGTCAATGCTCAAACCCGTTCCCATCGCATTTCCCCTCCGGTTCCTCGTGTCGCGGTATGCGACCCCCATCGGAGGTCGAACGACTTCGGACCCATGCTACTACGCCAGGAAATGTCAGGTCAAGGGGAACTTGCGCGCATTCGGGAAGATTTTGTCCCCGTCATCGTGGCGGTCGGAAGATCGGTGGAGCGATGTGACGTCCGAGGGAGCGCCGACCGGAATCTCGCGCGGCCCTTCGGCCTTTCGCGCCTTCCCCTACTTCGTTCCGGCCTTCATCCCCGCGATCTTGGCCGCGATCTCCGCCTTTCGGGCCTCCAGCTTGGCCTTGAGGTCGGCGCGGACGGCTTCCAGGACGCCGACGCGCGTCCGGACCTGGTCGCGGGCGGTCGCGTCCTTGATCAGGACCAGGAGCGAGTCCCGCTTCCGGGTGAAGATCGTCTGCAGGGAATCGACCGTCTTGATGCGCTGGCTGTCGTCTTGGTCGGTGTCGGCCAGGGCGACCACCTTCCAGGCCTGGGTGGCGGCGGCGATCATGGGCCTGATGGAATCCGGCAATGCGGCGAACAGCTGCGCGTCCTGGGCTTCGTGGACGGCTACGACGGAGTCCACGTAACGCGCGTGGGCCATCTGGAAGCTGTCCGAAGGAGAGGGCCCCGGACCTGCTCCGGGGCCGTCCGCGAAGGCGATGGCCGAAAGCGAGACGATGGCGACGAAAAGGCTTTTCATGATCGTTGCTCCTGAAAATGATAGAACGAATTCCTGAATTGTGGTAAGCGAATACCGCGCCAATTGATTGAACATGGTGTGGAGCAGGAAATCAGCCTCTGCACAGTGTCGATCCGCCCCAGGTGCCGGAGGAAGCCTGGGGCGGTCCACCTCGAAAAAGCCTTCAAGCCATGGAGCGCGCTCCGCTTCCTACAGGCGGGTTTCTCCGGCGGGATTCGCCGGAACGGCCACCACGGCGGTTCCGTAGCAGATGACCTCGGTCAGCCCGGCCATCAGCTCGGTCGCGTCGTAGCGCACACCGATGACCGCGTTGGCCCCCAGGGAACTCGCATGGCTCCACATCAGCCGGTAGGTCTCCGAACGGGCCTTTTCGCAAAGCTCCGTGTAGATGGTGATGTTTCCGCCAAGGATCGATTGGAGACCCCCGAAGAAGTTCCCCACGATGGACCTGGACCGGACGGTGATCCCGCGCACCAGCCCCAGATTCTTGGTGACGACATAACCCGGCAGTTCGAACGCCGTGGTGACCATCGATTCGCCCATGCTCGACTTCCTTTCGCAGGAGGAAAAGCGCCCAGGCCAGGACGGACGAGGCCGCTGGATCCCAAGGTAGAAGACGCGCAGGTCGGGAGGCGTCGCCGATCGGAAGAAATGGATATGGGGATGCGTCTATCCATCGTGCGACCGGGCACTGTCACAATTCCGTGGCACCGCGGGAGTTTGTGGAATTCCCGGCCCCGGTACCGGTACATTCTACGTGGAACGAAAGGAATCACATGCACGAGAGGGTCCGCGGAGACAACGCGGCGCAGTTGGGGTCCATCCCGCGTCACCTCAACGGGGAATACGACGTGGACGTGGCGATGGTCCTCGCCAACGTGGTGCCCACGCCGGTTTCCAAGGAGCCGCGCATGGACCCCGAGACCGCCAAGCTGGAGATCGCCCGCCGGCATCGCGAGATCATGGAGATCCTGGGGCTGGATCTGGGCGACGACAGCCTGGCCGAGACGCCCGAACGCGTGGCCGAGATGTACGTGGACGAGATCTTCGGGGGACTGAGGGACGAGACGTTCCCCAAGATCACGGTGGTCGAGAACAAGATGAACTACGACCAGATGCTGGCGGAGATCAACATCACCTTCAACAGCACCTGCGAACACCATTTCCTGCCCATCCTGGGCAAGGCCCACGTGGCCTACCTCTGCAAGGGCTGGGTGCTGGGCCTGTCCAAGTTCAACCGCGTGGTGGACTTCTTCGCGCGCCGCCCGCAGGTGCAGGAGCGCGCCACCCTGCAGATCCAGCAGGCGCTTTCGCAGATCCTGCGCACCGACGACGTGGCCGTCGTGGTGGACGCCATGCACTGCTGCGTCAAGACGCGCGGGATCGGGGACGACGGGACCATCACGCGCACCAGCAAGCTTTCCGGGGCGTTCCAATCGAACCCCTCCTTGCGCGCCGAGTTCTACGCGAGCATCCCGGCCCCGGATCGGCTCAAGATCGCCTAGCTCCGCCGCCGGAACAGGTCCGCGGGCCGGGTGGCTTGTAGATTTCCGCGTTCCAATGTCCAACCAAAGCGATCTGCCCGACGTCCAGTCCGAGGTTTCCCACCCCGCCAGGCCGGAGATCCTGGCCGGCATCGATCGGGTCCGGGTCCGATTGGATCTCGGCGGCGGCCGCACCGCCACCGCGGTCCTGTCCGTGGTCGCCCGCGTCCCGCGGGGCCACCGCGGAGTGCACATGAGCAGGCTGTACAGGATGCTGGTCCCGGAGGGCGCCACGCTGCCCCTTGCGGACTTCGGCTCCCGACTGGAATCCGCGGCGAGGGCGCAGGAAACCGTGCAGCTCCTGGCCACCCTCGCCTGGGAAGACCTGGTGGAACGCGCCGCACCCGTTTCCGGATCCGTGGGATTCCATCCGTACCGGCTGGAACTGCGCGCGGAGTGGACGCCGGGCTCCGGCGTTCGCTTCAGGACGCGGGTGGAGAGCGCCGCGATGCTGGCCTGCCCCTGTTCCAAGGCGCTTTCCGGGGACCTGGGCTTCCACAACCAGCGCGGCATCCTCCAGGCCGAGGTGGACGGAAACTGGTCCGACGGCGGACCGGAGCTGCTCGACGCCCTGGACCGGGCGGCGTCCAACCGGGTCCATCCCGTGCTGCGCCGGGAGGACGAGAAGGAAGTCATCGACGCCTTGTCGCGCGAGGGCACCTTCCGGTTCGTGGAGGACGCCGCCAGCCTCCTGCTGGACGGCCTGGACGCCCTGGGCCACGTGGGCATCTCCGTCCACGTCCGTTCCATGGAGAGCATCCACGCCCACGACGCCGTGGCCTGGGCGGGGGATCGTGGACAGGAATTGGCAGAGGGGATCCTCTTGCGATGACCGACCTGCCCCGCGGTCCGGCGCTGCTCGCCCTCTTCCTGGCCGGCTGCGCCTCCGACGCCACCCGTTCGGGGTGGCGGGAGTCCAGCTTCAAGGTCGACTCGCTGGGGCGCTACATGCGCGTCCCGAGGCGTTCGGCCCAGAAGGTCGACACGCTGGTGGTCTCCAGCCCCTGCCCGCCTCCGCCGCGCTGCCCGGCGCCTCCCGATCCCCGTTGGCGGGACGTTCCCTCCGGTGCCGACACTTCGCTTTGGACCTCGCTCGATTCCCTTGCCCGTGCCGACTACCTCTCGCAAGGCGGCCTGCTTGGCGCGTTCGTCGTGCGCCTGGGAGACAGCGTGCCCCTCTGGCGCCACGACCCGGACGCGAGGCTCCTCCCGGCGTCCACGGAAAAGCTCTTCACCGCCGCGGTCGCGCTCTCCGAACTGGGTCCCGACTTCCGGTGGCGCACCGTGCTCTGGGCGACGGGTCCGGTGCAGGATTCGGTGCTGCACGGCGACCTGATCCTGGAGGGAGGGGGCGATCCCACGCTGGGCATGCCGGAGGGCACCAACCTTTCCGATCTGGCGTCGGCGGCCCAGCGCGCGGGCATCCGGCGCGTCCACGGCAATCTGGAGGCGCTCGACACGATCGTCGGTCGCGGGCAGGACGCCTGGCCGCAGGGATGGACCATCAACAGCTCCCGGGACGGGTACGGTGCACCGGTCCTCGGTCTGAACTGGGACCAGAACAGGTATGGCGAGCATGCGTTGCCGGAACCGCGCCCGAGGGCACTCAAGGCCATGCGGGCGGCGCTTCTCGCCCGCGGCATCCGTGTCCTGGGGTCCGACACCGCCGTCCGGGCGCGGGGCGATTCCATCGGCAGGCGCAGGAACTGGACGCGCCTGGGGACGGTGTACAGCCCCGAACTCGAGCCCGTGCTTCGCTCCTGCCTGCGCGAATCCGTGAACCCCTTCGCCGAGGCGATGCTCCTGGCCCTGGGGATGGGACGTCGCGGACCCGCCCGCGAATCCGGACGCAAGCGGATCCAGGAGTGGCTCGCCGCCCGGGGAGTGGACCAGACGCGCATGCTGGTGGACGACGGGTGCGGACTTTCCCGCTACGACTTGACCTCCGCGCGCCAGATGGCGAAGCTTCTCGCCATGGACGCCAGGAGCGGCGGGACCAGGCTCGTCGCCGTGCTTCCGACCGGAGGGGAGGGCACCCTCCGCAAACGTTTCCGGAATCTGCCCGATCCGACTCTCGTGGTGGCCAAGACCGGAACCCTGGACGGAGTGTCCAACCTGGCCGGATACCTGGTTCGGCCGGGGCGCGACACCCTGGCCTTCGCCTTCCTCTGCAACGGGTTCACCGGGAGCCCCCGTCCCGTGCGCCTCCTCCAGGACAAGATGATCGCCCTGCTGGCCGGCGTGCCGCTGGTCCCGACCGCCATCGACACCACCGATACCCTCGAGTCCAGGCCGGAGATGTCGGATTCGACCTTGCTGGGCAAGCGTTCCCTTCCGCTCGTGCCCTTCCATGTTCGCGACTCCGCCACCGTGAGGAGTCCGACTCCGGGTACCGTGGCGCGCCCCGGCGCCCAGAGCCCCGATTCCGCGAAGCCCCGTCCCGATACCGTCCAGGCGCCGAAGCCTGCGGTTCCCGGACCGGAGCCCCTGGACTCGTTCCCGTCCGGACTGGATCGGGAGCTTCCCGGTCTTCCCTGAAGAGGTTGGGGACTTCGGGAACGAGTATCTTCCGCAGACCCACCCATCGTTGCAGAGGACAAGCATGCAGGAAGCCATCCAAACACCGATCTCCGAGGGCGGCTTCGTCGTCATCTTCGGGGGATCGGGCGATCTCGCCCACCGCAAACTCCTCCCTGCGCTCGCGCGGCTGAGGGCGCAGAACCTGCTTCCGGAAAAGTTCGCTGTGGTGGGTGTCGGCCGCTCCGACCTGAACGACCAGTCGTTCCGGGAGCGGGCAGGGGCCTCCGAGATCCACGACAGCCTCTACTACTGCCGCTCCGGCTACGACGAGGAGGGCGTGAAGGTCCTGGACAAGCGGCTGGCGGAGCTTTCCGCCCAGTTGGGGATCCCGCACAACGTCCTCTACTACCTGTCGGTGCCGCCCGACACCTTCCCCGTGATCGTCGCTTCCCTTTCCCACACGGGCCTCACGCGGCAGAACCAGGACGGCAGGGGCTGGTCCAGGGTCATCATCGAAAAGCCCTTCGGGCGCGACCTGAAGTCGGCCCAGGAACTGAACCGCGCGATCCTGGAACACCTCGCCGAGCACCAGATCTACCGCATCGACCACTACCTGGGGAAGGAGGGCGTGCAGAACCTCCTGGTGTTCCGGTTCGCCAACCCCATCTTCGAACCCATCTGGTCCGCGCGGAACATCGACAACATCCAGATCACCGCGTCGGAGACCCTTGGTGTCGAAGGCCGCGGCGGCTACTACGAATCCGCGGGACTCCTGCGCGACATGATCCAGAACCACCTGATGCAGGTGCTCTGCCTGACCTGCATGGAGCCGCCCGCGAGCCTTTCGCCGGACGACGTGCGCAACGAGAAGGTCAAGGTCCTGAAGGCCCTGCGTCCGCTGAGCCTCTCCGGGGAGGACCTGGACGTGGTCCGCGGCCAGTATTCGGGGGGCAAGATCGACGGCAAGGCCGTACCGGGCTACCGGGAGGAACCCGACGTCCCCGAGACCTCGAACACCGAGACCTTCGTCGCGCTGCGCCTGTTCATCGACAATTTCCGGTGGGCGGGGGTGCCCATCTACCTGCGGTCCGGCAAGAGGATGAGCGGTCGCGGCACCCAGATCGCGGTCACCTTCAAGGAGGGGCCGCACATCCTGTTCAACGCGCTCCCCGGAGTGGAGCCGCCCCGGAACCGTCTCATCTTCCAGATCCAGCCCGAGGAGGGAATCCTCCTGGAACTCGGGACCAAGATGCCGGGACAGGCGCTGCGCATCCAGCGGACCACCATGAACTTCGCCTGGCACGAAGCCTTCCAGGAAAGCCCCGAAGCCTACGAACGCCTGCTCCTGGACGCCTGGCGCGGCGACGCCACGCTGTTCGTCCGGTCGGACGAATGCGAACTCTCGTGGAGCTTCCTGCAGCCGGTGATCGACAAGTGGTCCACCACCACGGGCAAGTCCAAGATCGCCCTCTACCCGGCGGGATCCGACGGCCCCGACGCGGCCCAGGGGCTGATCGCCCGCGACAACCACGCCTGGGTCCCGCACGCTTGAACCCCGAGATCCGCGTCCTCCCCGACCTCCCCGCCCTGGGTGCGGCCACCAGGGAAAGGCTGGCCGGCCCCGTGGTCGCGATCTCGGGAGGGTCCACCTTCGAAGCGCTGTTGCCGCATTGGGCAGCTGGGCGGATGCGGGATCAGGGCATCGAGTTCATCCCCGTGGACGAGCGCCGGGTGGGCCTCTCCGAACCCGGGTCGAACTGGGCCGTGTCCATCCGGCTGCTTCTGGATCCCGCGGGTCTTTCCGCCCAGGCCTTGCACTGGACGCCCACCGCGATCCATCTGGAGCGGCTGGTCCGCGGGCTCCTGCCCGCTTCCGACGGACGGATCCCGTCCATCCCGCAGGTGTGGTTGGGAATGGGAGACGACGGCCACACGGCGAGCCTCTTCCCGGAAGGTCCGGAGCTCGACGACCTCTCCTCCCTGGCGCTGGAAACCACCGCTCCCAAGGCGCCGCATCCGCGCGTGACACTGGGGCTCGGCACCCTTCGCGGCGCTCGGGACCTCTTCGTGGTGGTGACGGGTTCCGCCAAGGCCCCCGTCCTGCGCAGGGTCCTGGACAACGATCGCTCGCTGCCCCTGGCGCGGGCGCTGGAAGGGCGCCAATCCACGATCTTCGTCGACGCCCCATGCGCCAAAGCGGCCGGTCTGTAGGAATCCAGAACGGCCCAGGGATCCCATTTCGCCGGTCAAGCGAAATGGGAGGGTTCAGGGATCCCGTTTCGCCCGCTCGAGCGAAATGGGAGGGCTCAGAGTCCTCCCAGGAGGGTGAACAGGCTCATCTCGCAGTCCCGCGCTCCATCGGCCAAGGCCATTTCCGCACCGGGAGCGCCCGGGGTCAGGTCGACGTCCGCAGGGTCCAGGACGAACCGCACGACGGCGTGGCCCAGGTCCAGTTCCACGCAGGGTCGGCACAGGAGGGCGCTGTCCTGGTCCACCGCGATCGCTCCGTATCCGTGGCCGGATTCCAGCTTGTGGCTGGGGGTGACGCAGGGCACCTCGGTGGTCAGGAGCTTCCCGGAGCGGGCGCCCGCGCCCAGGATCTTCTGGACAGCCTTGAAGGAGAGCGCTCGGGGAGGGGACGGCCAATGCGGTCCCTTGCGCGGATCCAGGACCTCGTTCGCGTAGACGGCGTCGCCCGAGGCCAAGTCCCGGATCGAGGCTCCGCAGGCCCCGCAGACGAGGACCTCCCTCGGTGGGCGATCCTCCTGCAGGAACAGGCGCAGCTGCGATTCGGATTCGACTCCCGCGTCCACCCACAGGATGTCCCAGGCCGACATTCCCCGGTCCACGCGCTGGTTGGGGGACATCCACACCGACCCGTCCGGACGGGCGATGGAGGTGTGTGTCCCCACCCTGCCGCGTCGGCTTTGCGGCCTCGGACCAGAGCAGACGCAGAGTCGCATGACCACCAATAGTAGCGCCCGACCGGCGCATCCTTCTGGTCTATCTTGCATCCAATGGAAACCACGGCGGACACTCCGGAGCCTGCGATCCCGAAGCCGATGGGCCCGTGGATCCTGCAGGCGGCCAGCTTGTCGAATTGCCCCCTGCACCGCACCGGAGACCGTCTGCTGGTACGCCCCCCCGCGTTGCACCACGCCGGATCCGGCTGCTGCCTGGTCCCCTTCCTCAAGCTCCGCACGCATCTGCGCGACGGAAAGGACGGGGACGTCCACTGCTCCTGGGTGGACTGCAACGGAACCTGGAGCGCCCGTCGCGAGGATTCCGACGAAGATCCGGGTTGGGATCCCGCCTCGTTGGAAGTCGACCTGGAAAATCGGCCCTTCCTGCTGCAACTGCCCCAGGCCGTGGCACTGTCCCTGCTCAACGCGGGCACCCGGTGCGACTACCCTGCGGGCGAGGTGATCCTGGACAGCGGACAGGTCAACAACGAGCTCTATCTGGTCGTGCTGGGCGCGTTGGAGGTCCTGGAAGGCGATCTCCGCGTGGCCACCATCCTTCGCGGGGAATGCTTCGGCGAGCTCTCCATCCTGACCAGACAGCCGACCTCCAATACGGTCCGAACGGCAACACCTTGCACCCTGGTCCTGGTCCCGCGCGACCGCTTCCACGAGTTGCTCGCTCGCTACGGGTCCCTGGGCACCCTGCTCAACCGCCTGTTGGCGCGGCGGCTGCGGGCCTCCAACCAGCAGTTGGAGAACATCCTGCGGCCCGGGATCTGGGGCAACCTGGAAGTCTTTCCCTTCCTCTCCGTGGTGCAGAGCATCCAGGCCAGTTCCATGACCGGCCTGCTCACGATCACCAGGTCCAGGGGCCGGGCGGTGTTCGGATTCGACAAGGGCCGCATGCGCCACGGACAGACGGGGGAGAAATCGGGCGAGGACGCGCTGCTGGAGATCCTCCGTTGGACCACCGGGATCTTCCGTTTCCAGGACGAGCCGATGCTCCTGGAACCCAACATCTTCGGCGAGACCATGGCGGTCCTCCTGGACGCGCTGCGGAAGTTCGACGAGATCCAGCTCCAGGAAAGCACCGCCACCGCATCCACCAGGCTGGAGATCGGCGACGCCTCCCTCACCGACACCCGCTGGGACCCCCAGACGACCAAAGCCGACGAGACGGAGGACGCCCTGAGCACCCAGGCCGACGTCGACGCGGACGGCACCAGCGAATTCGATATCGGAGAATTGGGATTGGACCTGCCGAAGGGGGCTTGACGGAGCCCGCCGGGAGTCGGCGGCATGTGAACCGATGCGCCGCGTTCGGCGACACAACCGCCGCGGATCCGTGCGATCCAAGGAGATATCCATGAGACTCATCCCAACCTTCGGGGCCATCCTCCTGGCAGGAGTGGTCGCTTCCCATGCCGCATCCATCGTCGCCCGGCACGGCGCCCTCCAGGTGGTGGGGAAGCAGGTGGTCGACAAGGCGGGGACCCCCCTGCAATTGACCGGAGTGAGCATGGGGGAAACCCAATGGTGGGGCGACTTCTTCAACAAGAGCGTGGTGGACTGGCTGGTGTCCGACTGGCAGATCGACATCCTCCGACTGCCCGCCACGGCGAGCACCGGGACCGTTTCGACGGGATCGCTCCGCGACATCGAGATCGGCGTGGACGCCGCCGTCAGCGACGGGATCTACGTCATCATCGACTGGCACGAGAACAACGCGGCGCTCCACACCCCCCAGGCCACGGCGTTCTTCTCCATGATGGCGAAGAAATACGGCGATCTCCCCAACGTGATCTTCGAGATCTGGAACGAACCGCACAACGACACCGCCGACTACATCTGGTCCGATATCGCGACCTATGCCCAAGCCGTGATCCCCGCGATCCGCCAATACTCCAACAACCTCGTGGTGGTGGGAACACCCGCTTGGTCGTCCAACATCGCAGCCGCCGCGGCCAAACCGCTCGATCCCAGCGTCTACGGGAGCGTCGCCTACACCTTCCACTTCTACACCTGCAGCAACAAGCTGTCGGGCCAGACCAGCACATCGAAGCTGATCCCCGTCTTCGTCACCGAGTGGGGTACCTCCCAATCCAATGGGGGAACCGTGGGAAATACAGGGAACGGACCGAACGACAACACGACCTGCCTTACGACCGCGCCTTCGTTGGGGACACCCGCCCAGACCTACTTCACCAGTTGGCTGGATCCCCAGAAGATCTCCAGTTGCAACTGGTCCATCACCAACAAGGCGGAATCCTCCGCCGCCTTGGACACCAACGCCTCGGACACCGGCAACTGGCCCGCCTCCGTCCTCTCTCCCAGCGGCACCTGGGTCCGGAACAACATCCGAGCCCATTGCGCCGCGGATCCTTCCACCTGTCCCTACGAAGGGACGTACGTTCCCCCGCCCGTCCTGGCCATCCCCGGCACCATCCCCGCGACCTCCTTCTCCGTGACGGAGGGAATCGCGACCGAGCCCACCCAGGAGGCCTCCGGAGGACAGGATCTCGTTTCCATCGACAGCGGCGACTTCGTCTCCTACTCGGTGAACCTCGCGACCGCGGACACCCTCTGGTTCCAGGCCCGGGTGGCCGACACCGCCGGAGGACTGGTCCTGGCGCAGATCGATGGGCTGACCGCCGACACCATCCGCGTCTATCCGACCGGCGGCGTCCAGAACTGGAGCTGGGCCGACGGTACGCGGCTGATTTCCGTCCCGGCGGGTGCCCACACGCTGACCCTGCGGTTCTACGGCAATGGACGCGACCTCATGCGCCTGCAAAGGCTGGAAGTCGTTTCCAAGCGCATGGTCCCCACCGCCGTGCCGTCCCAGATCTCCCTGGACGATTTCAACTTCACCCTGACCGGCCTTGGGCTCGGCAACGTCTTCGAGAACGGCGGACCTTCGCTTCGGCACGCCACCACCCGCAGCAGCGCATACTACGAGGTGTCCGCCGCGGTCGCCGATTCCCTGCCGCTGTCGATCGTCGCCGCCAACGGCAGCCCGGATCCGGCATCCGTCGTGGTCTGGAAGAAGGGCGTCCTGAGGTACGCGGCGGTGGACACCTTGGTCGTGGCCCCCTCGGGATGGACCGCTTGGCAGACGCTGACGACATCCCGGTCCCTCTCGATGGACACCGGAGCGAACTACCTCGAGTTCACCTTCCTGGGCGACACCGGCACCGCCCTGGTGGACCTGGGTGCGCTCTCCATCGGGACCGTGGTCACGGCGGTCCGGCCCAAGGTGGTGTCCAGCAACGCGATCACCCTCCGTCGCGAGGGGCAGAGCCTGAAGGTGGGACTGCCGGATGGCGGGACCGCTTCGGTGGAGCTCCTGTCCGCGGATGGAAGGATCTGGGAGCAAAGGACGCTGGCGGGCTCCGGTTCCATCCCGGTGCCGCGCACCCGCCAATCCCTTTGGCTGCGCGTGCGCGGACAGTCGTCGGCAGTTCTGGCGGTGCCGCCCGGATTCTGACGGTCCAAGCCCCGGGACGCGTTCCCGGGGCGGTTCGCGCCTTGCTTCCGGTTATCTTTGGACCAAATGCTCTGTCCCTACTGCGGATTTCCCGAAGACAAGGTGGTCGATTCCCGCTCGGCCAAGGACGGGCGCGCCATCCGGAGGCGGCGGGAATGCCTCTCCTGCTCCAAGCGCTTCACCACCTACGAGTACATCGAGAGCATGGAACTCCAGGTGGTCAAGCGCGACAGCCGCCGCGAACCGTTCGACCGCGAGAAGATCATCAAGGGCTTGAACCTCGCCTGCAAGAAGAGGCCCATTTCGGTCAAGCAGATCGAGGCCATCGCCGACAAGGTGGAGTCGTTGCTCCAGCAATTGGGGTCCCACGAGGTGCAGTCCAGCTTGATCGGGGAGCTGGTCATCAAGGAGCTGCAGCCGGTGGACGACGTCGCCTACGTGCGCTTCGCCAGCGTCTACCGCCAGTTCCAGGACAGCATGGAGTTCCTCACCGAGATCCGCAACTCCACCATCCCCCCGCCCTGAGCGTCTCGTCGGGGCGCGCGGATCCCCCTACGACTCGTTCCCCATGTTGAGGACCGCCAGGAACGCCTCCTGCGGCACGTCCACCGACCCGATGGACTTCATCCGCTTCTTGCCTTCCTTCTGCTTCTCCAGGAGCTTCCGCTTGCGGGAGATGTCGCCGCCGTAGCATTTTGCGGTGACGTCCTTGCGCAGCGCCTTCACGGTGCTTCGGGCGATGATCTTGTTGGCGAGCGCGGCCTGGATGGCGATGTCGAACTGCTGGCGCGGGATCAGCTCCTTCAGCTTCTCGCACAGGGAGTTCCCGTAGAAGAAGGCCTTCTCGCGGTGGATGATCACGGAGAAGGCGTCGACCGGGTCGCCGTTCAGCAGGATGTCCAGGCGGTTCAGGTCGCCTTCGCGGTAGCCCATGGTCTCGTAGTCCAGCGATGCGTAGCCCTTGGTCGCGCTCTTCAGGCGGTCGAAGAAGTCGAACATGACTTCGCCCATGGGCAGCTCGAAGTCCAGCGTCACCTGCTCCTCGGAGACGTAGGTCGTGTTCATGTACACGCCGCGCTTCTCCTGGCAGAGCTTGTGGATGTTCCCGATGTATTCGCTGGGCGTGAAGATCTGCGCCTTGATCCAGGG
>Ga0209415_10005445_pt1 | contig 22880 bp, 23 predicted proteins | sample PeaSoiSIISIP2007_FD_187696 | JGI IMG/M metagenome (GOLD analysis project Ga0209415, IMG submission 187696) | Peat soil microbial communities from Weissenstadt, Germany - SII-SIP-2007 (SPAdes) (version 2) | ecosystem: Environmental > Terrestrial > Soil > Wetlands > Peat | place: Germany... | reverse complement strand
GCAAAAGCTGAACGACACCCTGAGCGGCCTGACGCCCCGCAACCGGGAAACCCCGCGTTCGGTGCTGCTGACCCCCGGCCCCTATAACGAAACCTATTTCGAGCACGCCTATCTGGCCCGCCAAATGGGCTACACCCTGGTGGAAAGCGAGGATCTGACCGTCCGCGACGGCCGGGTGTTCCTGAAGACCCTGGATGGTTTGCAGCCGGTGGACATCATCCTGCGCCGCACCGACGGCGCGTTCTGCGACCCGGTGGAACTGCGCGGCGATTCGGCCTTAGGCATTGCCGGGCTGGTCCAGTCGGTACGGGCCGGAAATGTGGTGGTGGCCAATTCCTTGGGCTCGGGCGTGCTGGAAAGCGGAGCTTTGGCGCCGTTCCTGCCCGGCCTTTGCCGCCGCCTGCTTGGCGAAGACCTGGCGATGCCCTGCGTCCCCACCTGGTGGTGCGGCGGCGATATGGAACGGGAACATGTCCTCGCCCATCTGGATAAGTTGGTGGTCAAGCCTGCTTTGCCCGGCGGCCTGCGCATGACCGCCCAGTTCGGCGACCGCATGACCCAGGACAAGAAAGCCAGCCTGATCGAAGCGATCCACCGCCGGCCCATGGATTATATCGGCCAGGCGCGCCCCAAGCTGTCGTCGGCTCCGGTCTGGAGCCAGGGCGAGATGGACCCCCGCCCCATGATGCTGCGGGTTTTCCTGGCGGCCCATGACGGCGGCTATGTGGTCATGCCCGGCGGCCTGACCCGGGTTGCCGCAGAGCGCGGCGGCGACATGGTTTCCATGCAGCAAGGCGGCGGCAGCAAAGACACCTGGGTTCTGGCCGAACGCCACGACCGCCCGACCATTTCCCAAAAGCCCTTGCCGGTGCGGGTCAAGCTGGTGCGCGGCTCCCTCGACCTGCCCAGCCGGGTGGCCGACAATCTGTTCTGGTTCGGCCGCTATGTGGAGCGCAGCGAGGACACCACCCGCCTGCTGCGCGCTGCCCTGTCGCGGGCCGGCAGTTCGGCGGGCTTCGGCGCGGCGGAGGAGCTTCCCGTTGCCCTGGAACTGCTGCGCCGCGTTTTCAAGCCGCCGCAGGAACAGGCCAACGAAGTCGCCACCATCGCCCGCATGGCCTTCGACCCCGAACATGGCGTGGGGCTGCACGCCACCGTCGAGCGGGTGGGCCGCATGGCCTCGCTGGTCCGCGACCGCCTGTCGGCCGACACCTGGCGCGCCGTCAATCGCCTGTCGGAAGCCGTCAAGGCGGTGGATGGCGGCAAAGGCCACCCCAGCATTCAAGACAAGCTGGCGGCCCTGAACGACGTCATCCTGGCCGGTGAAGCCTTAAGCGGACTGGCCATGGAAAACATGACCCGCGGCCTGTCCTGGCGCTTTGTCGATATCGGACGGCGCTTGGAACGAGCGGTGCATGTGGTGGATCTGCTGTCAGGCATCCTGGCCCACGAGGACGGCGTCAACGGCCCCGAATTGGATGTGCTGCTGGAGATTTCCGACAGCTCCATCACCTATCGGTCGCGTTATCTGTCGTCACCGCAATTCGCTCCGGTCATCGACCTTCTGCTGGCCGATGAAAGCAATCCCCGCTCCCTGGCCTTCCAGCTGGCCGCTTTGTCGGCCCATATGGACCATCTGGCAGCCAATCGCCGCTCGACCTTCTATGGCCCATTGCAACGCCAGACCATCTGGCTGACCGGGGCCGTGCGCACCGCCGATATCGAGGCTCTGGGCCGCGCCGATGAAGACGGCGGACGGCGCAATCTGGATGGCTTTCTGGAAGTTCTCAGCTCGAAGCTGTGGGAATTGTCCGAGACCCTGACCCGGGAATATTTCACCCACGCGGTCAGCCGCAGCTCGGCTCCCGCCACCATGCCGATGCCGATGCCGATGTCGATGTCGGAGACCCGGCCATGATCTTCCGCGTCCGCCACGTCACCACATACACCTATGTCGAGCCGGTGCTGGTGGCCCATCATCAGGCCCACCTCGCCCCTCGCACCTTCCAGTATCAAAGCTGCCGCCGCACCTTGCTGCGGGTAACGCCCGAACCGGCGACACTGGCCATGGACGGCGTTGATTATTTCGGCAACCATCTGGCTTTCTTCACCTTGCAAGATCCTCACAAGACCTTGACAGTCGAGGCCATCAGCCGGGTCGAAGTGCGCCCCCGCGACCTGCCCGCCCCCGGCGAAACGCCGGACTGGGAAACCGTGGTCGAGATGCTGCGCCGGGGTGCCGGCCCCATTGTGCTGGAAGCCGCCGAATATACCTTCGAGAGCCCGTTCGTGCCCTGCGGCGACCCGGATGTGACGGCCTATGCCCGCCAAAGCTTCCCTCCAGAACAGCCGATTCTAGCCGGGCTGCTGGACCTTTTGCACCGCATTTACAAGGACTTCACCTACGATCCGGCAGCCACCACCCTGGCCACGCCCATCGCCCGCGTGCTGGCCGAACGGCGCGGCGTTTGCCAGGACTTCGCCCATCTGGGCATCGCCTGCCTGCGTTCTCTGGGCCTGCCGGCCCGATATGTCTCGGGTTATCTGCTGACCAAGCCGGCGCCGGGCAAGGAAAAGCTCAAGGGAAGCGACGCCTCCCACGCATGGCTGTCGGCCTGGGTGCCGGGGGCCGGGTGGATCGACCTGGACCCCACCAACGGCTGCATTCCCGGCGTCGAGCATGTCACCACCGCCTGGGGCCGAGACTACGGCGATGTCAGCCCCCTGCGCGGCGTCGTGCTGGGCGGCGGCGAGCACTCGCTGAAGGTCGCCGTGGATGTGGAACCCCTAACTCCCTGATTCCGTCTGCTCCGGCAAGGCTTCGGCCTTGTCGGCATGGGGCAGGCAGCGGGCGATTTCCTGGGCGGTCTGCAAGCAAGCCTCGCTCAAATCGTCAAGAAGCTTGCCCTTGGCCTTCGCCCCGGCATTGCTGACCAACTTGGCGGCGCTCAGCATCAATTCAGACGCCTTCACCACCCGGTTATCATGCCAGTTGGCGGTTCTGATCTTCAGATCGTCCGCGATATCGGCCATGCGCAGGCTATGCAGGCTGATCAGATGTTCGTCGGGATCAGGCTTGGCGAACATATCGCGCAGGGTCTTCTCCAACCAGCGGATCTGCACCCCATAGCGTTCCACCTTCAGGCTGTTCAGCCGCAGCACCACCGAATCGACGTCGCGCTGAAAAACCAGCGGATCAACCTTCTCCAGCTTAGCCGCCACCGGATTGGGCACATTGACCATCGGCACCACTTCCTTGCCCAGTCCGGGGCGCTGGCTTTTGCGGCGGTCGGGACCGACATAGTCGTGAGTGACGACGAAAGGCTTGCGGTTGCGGGCCAGATTGATGAAACGGTTCAACATCTGATCGGGCGACACCGGCACCAGCAAAATATCATCGGGACCGCTATCGACGATGCGTCGCACATAGTCGAACTCGGCGGTCATGGACAGCACCACCACCAGCGGAAAAGGATGGCTGCCGAAACGGGCGTGCCGGATGTCCTTGACCATCGCCCCCAGAAACACCCCCTCGATCTCGCTGGACACCACCAGCAGGTCGGGGTTCTGCTCTTTGATGGCCTTATGGGCCTGAACGATGGAAGAAACTTCGATGATCGTACCGACGCCGCACCGCTTCAAAGCCTCGCGCAGGCCTTGCCGGACACCGGGATTATCGATGGCCAGCATGGCCTCTACTTTTGAATAATCGTGTGCTTTCGGCACCTGGGCACCCTCAAGATTCTGGCTCTGAACGGGTTCGCCCGCTTCGTATGTTATGATTTTTACAAGGGCTATCCCATCGGGCAACTTATTGCGCCGCACCTAGCCATAAGACCTGGGGAACTGTCCAAAAGTTGCAAACGCAGACGATTACCGAAAAACGCCTGCTGCAACCACAAATCCTCCAACCCGCTTGATATAGCTGGTTTTCAATTGGATTTGACCGTTTCGGGGATTTTTCCACTTGTAGTCGATCCAGCCGTCTCCTGCACTTTTGGCGAGATCGACCATGTCTTGGATGAAGTATTTGCCATCCACGTCCTGCAACAGCAACAGCCCGATACCGGCAGCCTCGGGCTTAGGCGGGTAGCAGCGCCAAGTGCCTTCGAAATCCATCACGAACACGTAAAGATCGCCGACCCAATAAGAGCCGGTCTTTTGCAGGAATTCGCCGCAAGCGGTGTCGAAGCCGACCTTGGACAGTTCGTCGGCAGCCCGCAACACCAAGGCCTTGGCGTCATCGACAGTGGCGGGAGACCCGGCCAGATGATCCGGCGCGGCCTGGGCGGGCAAGGCCGTCCATAGGGTCAGCAAACAGAAAAACAGCGCAGCCAGAAGGCGTCGCAACATGTTCGGCACTCCCTTTGGCACCCCTTTCCGGCACGCCGGAAAAAACCCACCGGAAGAGTGCAGGAAGTCGCGCCCCTGTGCAATGGCTGGAACGTTAACCGGTAATCCGGCGGCAAGGAGGAGAGAGGTCCGAAAGAGGACTTAGGGCTGAATGGCAAACAGCTGATCGAAGTGGAACAGCTCGAAAGTCTTTTTCACCTGGCCTTGAAGCTTGCGAATGCTCATGGGCAGACCGCGGTCGCTGACAGCGTCGCGGGCCAGAACCAAAAGACCAAGGGCGGCTGAATCGACAAACAGCAAATCAGCCAGATCGAACACCACGTCGGATTTGCCATCCAGCGGCAGGTCTTCGATGACGCGACGGAAGGCCGGCGTGTCAACGGCCGTGAAGCGCCCGGACAGGGAAACCACCAGACGGGTATCTTCGCTCGACAGCTCGCAATTCATGATCGCGCCCCTTGTTTATCACAACGCCCACCCGCATCCACTGGCGGGGGCCAAGCCTATTTGGGCTTTTAATGATTAAAAAATACCCCCAATCGCCATCTCTGGACAAGCGTCCATGTCAAACGACCAGGGGTATTCTCAAGCAATATACGGCAATTAGTACAGGAACCGCGCCTTGATGGTGCCTTCCAGAGCCGTCAGCTCCGCCATCAACGAGGCTTCGTCCACATTGCCGTCCACATCCACCACCACATAGCCCATATCAGCGTCGGTCTGCAGATACTGTGCAGAGATGTTGAGATCCTTGGCCGAGAAAATCTCGTTCAAGCGACGCATCATGCCAGGCACGTTCTTGTGAATATGCAGGAAACGGGTGCCGCCGGCCTTCACCGGCAACGACACTTCAACAAAGTTCACGGCGCCGACGGTCGAACCGTTGTCCGAGTACTTGATGAGCTTTTCAGCCACTTCCAGACCGATATTGGCCTGAGCCTCCAGGGTCGATCCACCAATATGCGGGGTCAGGATGACGTTGGGCAGATTGCGCAAGGGGCTAAGGAATTCCTCGCCATTGGCCGCCGGCTCAGACGGGAAGACGTCGACGGCAGCCCCCAGCAGATGCTGATCCTTCAGCGCCTGGGCCAAAGGCTCGATCACCACCACATTGCCGCGCGAAGCGTTGATGAGGTAGCTGCCCTTCTGCATGGCGCGGATTTCCGCCTCGCCGATCATGTTCTTGGTCTGAGCCGTGGCCGGAACATGCAGGCTGACCACGTCAGAGGTCGCCAGAAGTTCGGTCAACGACGACACCGGACGGGCATTGCCGATGGCCAGCTTCTTCTCGACGTCGAAGTAGCGGACCTGCATCCCCATGGCCTCGGCCAGCACCGACAGCTGCGAGCCGATATGGCCATAGCCGATGATGCCCAGGGTCTTGCCGCGCAGCTCGAACGAGTTGTTGGCCGACTTGTCCCACTTGCCCAGATGGCAGCCCGCCGACTTCTCGGGGATGCGCCGAAGCAGCATGACAATTTCGCCCAGCACCAGCTCGGCCACCGAACGGGTGTTGGAGTAAGGGGCGTTGAAGACGGGAATACCCGCCTTGTGCGCCGCTTCCAGGGCCACCTGATTGGTGCCGATGCAGAAGCAGCCGATGCACATCAGCCGGTTCGCCGCCGCCAGCACCTTTTCGGTGACGCGGGTGCGTGAGCGGATGCCCAGGATATGAACGCCCTTGATTTTTTCGATCAGCTGGTCTTCGTCCAGACCGACCTTCAGGGCTTCGATGTTGGTATAGCCAAGATCCTTGAACTCCTGAATGGCGTTGCTGTGAACGCCCTCCAGCAGCAGAATCTTGATCTTGTCCTTCGAGAGAGAATGCTTGACCACGGGGAAATCGCCTTGTCCCGACAATGGAGCCGGGGACTATACGAAAATTACCCACCCTCTGTACAGAACCTGTTGCAGGGGGCAAGAAGAGTTCCGCCAAAGATTATCGCGTATTTTTTAAGCAGACTTGACAGCCGCACAACAAATGCCCATTATCAAGTCATAAGCAGAGAGCAAGCATAAACGCCAAAGGAATGGGCATAATTTTAGAAAAATGCCTAATTTATTCCCATAAGTTATTTATGGTTATTTTCAGAAACCCCATAGAGCATTGATCTTTCAAGATTCCTTTCTGCACATGCTGATTGGCACGCCTTTTGATAGGGGGCGGCGCCACTATCGGCATGTCTGTTTATTGATCAAGGGGGCTTGATGGAAACCTCGGGTACGGCGATGGACGTTCTGTTCATCCTGCTGGGCGCAGTCATGGTTCTGGCCATGCACGCCGGCTTCGCCTTTCTGGAAGTGGGCACGGTGCGCCGCAAAAATCAGGTGAACGCCCTGGTGAAGATCCTGACCGACTTCGCAGTCTCCACCTGCGCCTACTTCTTTATCGGCTATGCCGTGGCCTATGGAGTGAACTTCTTCTCGTCCGCCAAGACCATCGCCGGCGTCGCCGACGCCGCCGCCTTTGCCCCCAAGGGTTATGATCTAGTGAAGTTTTTCTTCCTGGCCACCTTTGCCGCCGCCATTCCCGCCATCATCTCGGGCGGCATCGCCGAGCGCGCCAAGTTCTGGCCGCAGATCTGCGCCACCACCTTGCTGGTGTCGTTCTGCTATCCCGGCTTTGAAGGCATGGTCTGGGGTACCCGCTTCGGCTTCCAAGACACCCTGCAAGGCCTGTTCGGCCAGCCCTTCCACGATTTCGCCGGTTCGGTGGTGGTTCACGCCTTTGGCGGCTGGACCGCTTTGGGCGCCGTCGTCTTGCTGGGCGCCCGCCAGGGCCGCTATCGCAAGAACGGCAACGTGGTCGGCATTCCGCCGTCCAACATTCCCTTCCTGGCCCTGGGCGCTTGGATTTTATCGGTGGGCTGGTTCGGCTTCAACGTCATGAGCGCCCAAAAAATGGACGGCATCTCGGGCCTGGTCGCCATCAACTCCCTGATGGCCATGGTCGGCGGCATCCTGAGCGCCCTGGTGATCAGCCGCAACGACCCCGGCTTCATCCATAACGGCGCCCTCGCCGGTCTGGTGGCTGTCTGCGCCGGGTCCGACCTGATGCACCCCATCGGCGCACTGGCCACCGGCGGCATTGCCGGCGCTCTGTTCGTCTGGGCTTTCAACAAGTGTCAGAACGACTGGCGCATCGACGATGTTCTGGGCGTCTGGCCGCTGCACGGCTTCTGCGGCGCCTTTGGCGGCATTGCCGCCGGCATCTTCGGCCAGGAAGCTCTGGGCGGCATGGGCGGCGTTTCGCTGGCCTCGCAGGCTGTCGGCACCGCTCTGGGCGTGGCCCTGGCCTCGGCTTCAGGCTTTGCCGTCTACGGCCTGCTGAAGATCACCATGGGCCTGCGCCTGGAGCCGGAACAGGAATTCCGCGGTGCCGATCTCTCCATCCACCATATCGGCGCCTATCCTGAAGACGAAGTTCACGCCTTCGACGACTCGCCCGGTTTCTCCGGCATGGCTGCCGAGTAACAGAAGACAAAAACCAACGCGCTGGACCGATGAAGGGTTTGGGGGTACAAGCCCATCCAAATCCATCATCGGTCCTTATTTTTTCAGGAGCCATCATGTCCCAATGCCCCTGCGGCAGCGGTAAGTCGCTGGAAGATTGCTGCGGTCCCATCATCGCCGGCGGCCCCGCCCCCACGGCGGAAGCCCTGATGCGTTCGCGCTATTCCGCTTATGTGGTGTGCAATGTCGACCATCTGGAGCGCACCATCGCCCAGGAATCCCGCTCGGACCATGACCGGGATGCGGCCGAGCAGTGGGCCAAGTCGGTGGAATGGCATGGCCTGACCATCCTCTCCACCCAGGGCGGCGTCCCCGGACAGGATACCGGCAGCGTCGAGTTCCAGGCCAAGTTCAGCCAGGGCGGTATGGAACAGACCCACCACGAAACCGGCAATTTCCGCCGCGACGGCGACAGCTGGGTTTATGTGGACGGCAAGGTGCATAACAAGCCGCTGGTGCGCAGCCAGCCCAAGGTCGGCCGCAACGAGCCCTGCCCCTGCGGCAGCGGCAAAAAATACAAGCAGTGCTGCGGGCGCTGACGCTTTGATCCTTTGGGGATGGACGCCGCCGCCCAGCGGCCCCATCTTCAAGGAAAAGCAGTCCTTTTGAAAAAGGCCCCGCCATGACGCCCAAGACCGACGGCCCCTTTCCTTCCGCCCGCGACGACGCCGAACTGGCCCGTCGTGTGGACGAACTTCCCCTGCCTCATCATTCTGCCTATCGGCTGGCCTTCAAGGACGAAGATTTCCTGCTGCGCGACGATCTGCGGGCGGTGCGCCTGCAGCTGGAGCAGATGAAGCCCGAACTTTTGCTGAAGGAACAGGGCATCCGGTCGACAGTGGCGGTGTTCGGTTCGGCCCGCATCCCCGAGCGCGAGGAAGCCGAGGCCCGGCTGAGCGAGGCGGAAACCGCCGCCCGCACCCACCCCGAAGACCCGGCCCTGGCCCGCAAGGTGGGCATCGCCCGCCGGATGCTGGCCAATGCCCGCTATTACGACGAAGCCCGGCGTCTGGCTCAGATCGTGTCCAGCAGTTGCTCCCATCCTCATGAATGCGATTTCGTGATTCTGACCGGCGGCGGGCCGGGCATCATGGAGGCGGCCAACCGGGGAGCCGACGAAAGCGGAGCCAAATCCATCGGCCTGAACATTGTTCTGCCCATGGAGCAGGCGCCTAATCCTTACGTGACGCCCGAGCTGTCGTTCCGCTTCCACTATTTCGCCATGCGCAAGATGCATTTCCTGCACCGGGCCAAGGCTTTGGTGGTGTTTCCCGGCGGCTACGGCACCCTGGACGAGATGTTCGAGGCAGCCACCCTGGTGCAGACCGGCAAGATCGAACGCATCCCCTTCCTGCTGTTCGGCAAGGAATATTGGGAACGCGTCATCAATTTCGAAACCATGGTCAGCGAGGGTATGATCGCCCCCGAAGACAAAGACATCTTCCAGTTCGTCGAAACCGCCGAGGAAGCCTGGCACCATATCGCCGATTTCTGGAAGCTGGCCGTCGACAAAACATCCTCAAATCCGGGAGACACCCCTTGAGCTTCATGGCAAAGCCCTCCGCCACCCTGGCGGCTCTGGCCTTCGGCATTCTGGTGTTCGGAGCCGGCCTGACATCGCCGATCTGGCTGATCGTCATCGGCGACAACCCCATTCAGGCCATTCAGAACGGCACGCCGGTGGTGGTCGGCTCAATCCTGGGCATGATCGTCACCGTGATCCTGGGGCTGATCGCCACCCGCCTGCAAAAGCCGTCCGAAATGGTGGCCCTGGCCCCCGCCCAGGCTCCCCAGCGCAATCAAAAGCTGGTGCATATAGTGGTCATGCTGATGTTCGTCATCCCCTTCCTGACCATCCTGCTGGGCTTCCTCTTGAAGAATCAGATCACCCTGGACGCCGGTTAAGCTGTTACCGTCTGAAACACAGACCTACATCTTGTTGAAACATCCGCCCTCCAGCCTGTCGGAGTTGACAGCTCTTCGGCTCGCTGGAGGAGGATCGAGTGGCGGACGGTGCATCCGGGGACGATCTCCCCATTGTTTTTCTGCATTCCAGTTTCCGCACCTCCAGCACCTGGCTGTGGGGTAAGTTTCGCGCCGATTCCAGACGGCTCTGCTTTTACGAGCCCTTCCAGGAACGCCTTGCCGATTGCACGTTGCATGGATGCCTGACGGTCGGTCCCGACAGCTGGCAGTCGGGGCATCCGCCGGGGCCGGCCTATCTTTTGGAATTCATTCCCCTGCTGCGCCGTCAAGGCGGCATCGAAGGGTTTGACGCTTCCATGTCCTTCGAGAGCTTCACCCCCGAAGGCGGTATGGATGGTGCGCTTTCGCCGCAAGAAGCCCACTATCTGTCCCGGCTGATCGAACTGGCCCGCAGTCAAGGCAAGCAGCCGGTGCTGAGCTGCACCCGAAGCCTGGGACGGGCCGGCGCCATGAAGCGAGGCTTCGGCGGTCTTCACATTTTGTTATGGCGCAATCTGCACCATCAATGGCTGTCCTATGCCCACCAGCAAGAGATCGGCAACCCTTACTTCATGCACAGCCTCTGCTGGACTCTGACCAACCCGAGGGTGGTGGAAAATCAGGGCTGCGATCCCATTTTACGGCTGCTGTTTCTCTATATGGTCAGCCACTGTGGAAACCGCACCAGCGACTGGGTGCGCCCCGATGACTGCGACCATGCCTATATCGCTTTCATGGTGCTGCATCTGCATTTGACCATGGCGGGGCGGCAAACCGCCGATCTGGTGATGGAAATTGACCGGCTGAACCGGGGCGATGAAGACTATCGCCAGGGTTTGGAATACCGCATCGCGGAAATGGGCGGTCTTCCCCTGGATCTGAACGGCGCCAGACAGACCGTTCAAGCCCCCGGCATCCGGCTGCAAAATCCCGATTATGTCTGGGAACAGATCGAACTTCTGTACAGCGCCATCATCGCCGCCGCCCAGCCCGATCCAGACACCCAACGCTTTGGGCGGGGAATGCTGGAACAGGCCCGAAAATCCTGCGAAGGATCAGATACCGCTGCCGCTTTCGATCTCGCCGGTCAGCCGCTCGACGGTGCGCAATAGCTCGCGCAGCGCAGGATCGCCGAAGCCGTATTGCTCCAACTCGCGCACCGTATTGATCAGGTAATCGCGGTTCAAACCAGCCTTGCCCTGGGCATCCATGATGATCTCGGCGGCTTCGGGGGTCGGCAGCTCTCCGGCATAGTGGCGGTGATCGCGGTCGGCAATGAAGCAATAGGCCTCGACCACCCGGCCTCCTTCCAGCAGCACCGGCAAATAGTGGGCCAGATAGGCATAGCCGCCCAGCTCACGCTCGTTCAGATATTCCACCACCTCTTCCCGGTCGGCGGCAGCGACGCGGAACGCCGTGCCCCGGCAATCGCCGCCGGGGGTCAGACCCAGAACCAGACCGGGCTTTTCCGGGGTGCCGCGCCAATAGCGGGAATAGACGCAGAAGCTGCGATGAAACCCCTCCAGCAGGGCCGGCAGCATCTCCATGTAACGGAACCCCGGCCGCCACATCAGCGAGCCGTACCCATAGACCCACAAATCGCTCATCAACAGCCCCGCCAAACCGGGGTCCGTTTATCGATGAAGGCCTGAATACCCTCGGCGGCGTCTTGAGCCAGCATGTTCTTCACCATCACCGCCGAGGCATAGGCATAAGCCTCCTCCGTCTCCATTTCGGCCTGACGGTAAAAAGCTTCCTTGCCCACCGCCAGGGTATAAGACGACTTGGCGGCGATGGTGGAAGCCAGTTCCTCTACGGCCTTGTCCAGCTGCCCCGGATTGACCACCCGGTTGACCAGACCGATGCGCTCGGCCTCGACCGCGTGGATGGGCAGGCCGGTCAGCAGCATTTCCATAGCCGCCTTGCGCCCGACGGCACGGCTCAAGGCCACCATGGGTGTCGAGCAGAACAGACCGATATTCACCCCCGGCGTGGCGAATTTGGCGCAATCGGCGGCGATGGCCAGATCGCAGGAGGCGACCAGCTGGCAACCGGCTGCGGTGGCCATGGCGTGCACCTTGGCGATCACCGGCTTGGGCAGCTTGATAATCGTCATCATCAACTGCGAGCAACGCTGGAACACTGCCTCATAGGCTTCCGCCGTCGGGTTCGACCGCAGTTCCCGCAAATCATGTCCGGCGCAAAAGGCGGAGCCGTTAGCGGCCAGCACCACCACCTTGACCGAGGGGTCGCGGCCCAGCTCGGTCAATTCACTGATCAGCGCGGCCATCAGGCCCATGGACAAGGCATTGCGCGCCTCGACCCGGTTGAGGGTCAAGGTCGCCACGCCATGTTCATCACTACGCAACAACATGTCAGCGGCAGTCTCGGACATCGTCACACCTCTTGGACTGTTCTTTGCTCTATCAGGGCACTGCCGGCGTCAGGCGTCAACCCAGCTTGAAAGTTATGTTAATATATCCGAAACGATCAGGAGTTTCTGCCATGAGCGGATGGGGCTGCCCCCACGAGGACAAGGGAATCTGCACGCGCCTGGGCGGGCGCCAATGTGATCCCGGAATGCGCGGCTGCATCCTGCATGGACGCTTCCGCTTCGCCAATGAAGAGAAGAACCGGCCGCCGCGGCCCCGTGCCCCCGATGAAAAGCCTCATGACCCCGATGAAACGAAAGAGCCGGCATAAAGCCGGCTCTTTGTTGAGTCTTATCGACGAAGCATTGATTGAGCTGTTTGCCGATACCAGCAGCCGCCATTAAGGCGACCACCCGGCGAGGAACCCTAGATTATCTACAGCCGCGCTTCACGCGGCGGCGGCCAAGCGGGCGGATGCACCCGCCCGGCGAGGGACAAAGATACAACAGCCTCGCCCCGCGAGGCGGCGGCCAAGGGCGCGGATGCGCCCGCCCGGCGAGGGACAATGAGGTGCATGCACCGGCATTATACCGCCACCAAAGACGGCTTCTTGAGGGACGCGCCCGGCCATAATTTCGGCCCGGCCCGCAGATATTGCGGCGGAATGGGAGCCTCGACTCCCAGCGCCTCGGCGGCACGCCAGCACCAGCGGGGATCGTCCAGAAAAGCCCGCCCCAGGGCCACCATGTCGGCTTGCCCCTTGGCCAAAATCTCTTCGGCCTGATGGGGCTCGGCAATCATGCCGACGGCGCGGGTGATCAGGCCGGTTTCCGCCTTGATCTTGGCGGCCAGCTCCACCTGATATCCCGGCCCCAGCGGAATCTTGGCGTCGGGAACCAACCCGCCGGACGAGACGCAGACATAATCCACTCCCTCGGCCCGGCAGGCCTGGAGATAGACCACCGCCTCGTCGGGAGTGAAGCCGCCCTCGACCCAGTCGGTGGCGGAAACCCGGATGCCCAAAGGCTTTCCGGTCGGCCAGGCCCGGCGCACCGCCCGCACCACCTCCATGGGGAAGCGCATCCGGCCATCCAGCTTGCCGCCATAGGCGTCCTTGCGCTGGTTGGACAAAGGCGACAGAAACTGATGCAGCAAATAGCCATGAGCCGAGTGGATTTCCACCACGTCCACTCCGGCGCGGTCGGCCCGCTCGGCGGCTTCGCCAAAGGCGTGACGCAAGCGGTCGAAATCATAGGCACCGATCTCGGACGGCATCGACCAGCCGGGACCGAACGGCACGGCAGACGGCGCAATCACTGGCCAGCCACCCTCTTCCGGCGGCAGAGAATCCCGACCGGCCCAGGGCAGCCGCGATGACGCCTTGCGTCCGGCATGGCCCAACTGCACGCCGATCTTCGACGGCCCAAAGGACTTCACCGCCGACACCAGCCGGGTGAAACCGGCTTCGCAATCGTCGGAATAAAGGCCCAGGCAGTTGGGGGAAATCCGGCCATCGGCGGCGACGCCGGTGGCTTCGATCACCACCAGCCCCGGCCCCGAGGCCACCAGACTGCCGTAATGCTGCAAATGCCAATCCTGCGCCACGCCGTCTTTGGCGGAATATTGGCACATAGGCGCCACCACCACACGATTGGCAAACGTCAGGTCACGAATGGTCAAAGGCTGAAATAACCGCACTTGGTTGCTCATCACCAGCTCCCTCATGGAAGGACAAGGATAAGGACGAAACCCCGCGGCCCGCAGTCTAGAACCTGTTTGGCCTCCGCGTCACCCCTGCCCTATGGTCATTTCATATCGAACAGCAAAAACTCGCTGTTCTGCACCGCGCGCAAGGTGATGGTGGGTTCGCCTTCCACCGCCACGGCATCGCCCGCCTTCAAGACATGGCCGAGAACATCCAGCTCGCCGGCAACCATCTGAATCCACACGCCCCGCCCTTCGGCCGGAACATGATCCAGCGCCGCCCCGGCATCCAGGCACGAGGCATAGACCGTCACATCCTGGCGAATGGTCAAAGCGCCACCTTGGCCGGACGGAGTGGCGATGGGGCAAAGCCGGTTGTGCTTGGCGGCCTCGTCGAACAGGGTCTGCTCGTAGCCCGGCGTGATGCCGTCTTCTTCCGGCAACAGCCAAATCTGCAACAGCTTCACCGCCACGTCGGCCGACGGGTTCATCTCGCTGTGACGAATGCCGGTGCCGGCGCTCATGCGCTGAACCTCACCCCGACGGATGATGGAATGGCCGCCGCTGCTGTCTTTGTGCTCCAACTGGCCTTCGATGATGTAGGTGATAATCTCCATGTCCTGATGGCCATGGGTGGGGAAGCCGGTTTTCGGCGCCACCACATCCTCGTTGATCACCCGCAACGAGCGATAGCCCATGAAGCGGGGATCATAATAGTTGGCAAAGGAAAAACTGTGCCAGGTATCCAGCCAGCCATGATTGGCGTGGCCTCGGGCGGCTGCGGGACGGATATAAAGGGGCATGGCGGGCCTCGAACCTAAGGGTCATGTTGATGATGAGAAAATGGCTTGCGACGCCCCAAGAAACAATCCAGCATCCCAACACAACACTGTTGCAACGGGAGCAACGTAAATGGATCGCCTGGACAGCATGGAAGCCTTTGTCCGCGTAGCCGAAAGCAAGAGTTTTTCCGAGGCGGCCCGCCGCCTGAATCTGTCGAAGTCGGTCATCAGCCGTCAGGTTTCCGGGCTGGAAGCCGATTTGGGCGCCCGATTATTCCACCGCACCACCCGCAGCCTGACCCTGACCGAGGTGGGAACCGCTTATCTGGAACGCTGCCAGCGCATCCTGGCCGATATCGAGGAAGCGAATCTGTCGGTCAGCAATCTGCAGGCGGCGCCGCGCGGCAAACTGAAGGTCAATGCTCCCGTCACCTTCGCCATCCAGCATCTGGCCCCGGCCCTGCCCGATTTCCTGTCCCGCTACCCGGAAATGGAAATTGATCTGGCCCTGAACGATCGCTTTGTCAATTTGGTGGAGGAAGGCTTCGATCTGGCCATCCGCATCGGCAAGCTTGACGACTCCAGCCTGATCGCCCGCTTCCTGGCTCCGGCCCGCCGGGTGGTGGTGGGCAGCCCCGATTATCTGGCCCGACGCGGCACGCCGCAGACCCCCGACGATCTGACCCAGCATTGCTGCCTGAGCTATTCCAACCTGTCGGTAGCCGACGAATGGTCGTTCAACAGCCCCGACGGCAAGCGTTGGCCGGTCGAAGTCAAGGGACGGCTCAGGGTCAATAACGGCGACGTCCTGCGTCAGGCCACCCTGTCGGGCCTGGGCCTGACCATGGCTCCCACCTTCATTGTCGGCGCCGATCTTCAGGCCGGAACCCTGGTCCAGGTGCTGGAACAATATGTGCCGCAAAATATCGGCATCCACGCCGTCTATCCCCATGCCCGCCATCTGTCGCCGAAAGTCCGCGCCTTCGTCGACTTCCTGGCGGAACGGTTCGGCCCCCGTCCCTATTGGGATCTGGTCATGTAGAACGAGAAAAACCCTACTTTCCACAGGAACGCCGGTTGCCGGAACCGCTGTCATAGAGTAGGTTTCATTTAGTCAAATCTCCTGGGGCAGGCAATTGATTTCGTTGCAAATTCGTGACCGTTGCAACAGGCCCGCAGGGTACGGAGGATCATTCTGAACATGACGATCTCTTCCAAGCTGCTTGAGGACATGCAGGCCCGCCGCGACAAAGTTTTCGCCGGCGGCGGCGAGGCGAAACAGCAGGCCCGCCGCGACAAGGGGCTTCTGACCGCCCGCGAACGTCTGGCCGCTTTGTTCCAGGAAGGCACCTTCCAGGAGATTGGCACCCATATCCGCCATTCGGCCCGCCATTTCGGCATGGACGGCAAGGATCTGCCCGGCGACGGCGTGGTGGTCGGCACCGGCTATGTGGACGGCCGCCCCGTGGCCGCCATCAGCCAGGATTTCACCGTGGCCGCCGGTTCGCTCGGCAAGATGCACGCGCAAAAGATCGTCAATGCCATGCAGACCGCCGGGCGCATGGGCATTCCGGTGGTGGCCTTCAAGGATTCGGGCGGCGCCCGCATTCAGGAAGGCGTCGATGCCCTGTCGGGTTACGGCCATGTGTTCTATCAGAACGTCCTGCTGTCGGGCGTGGTGCCTCAGATCGCCGTGGTCTGCGGGCCTTGCGCCGGCGGGGCCGCCTATTCCCCGGCGCTGATGGACTTCATCATCATGACCAAGTCCAACGCCCATATGTTCATCACCGGCCCCGAGGTCATCAAGGCGGTGACCGGCAAAGCCGTGACCATGGACGAAGTCGGCAGCGCCGCCATGCACTCCTCGGTCAGCGGCAATGTGCATTTCCTGGCCGAGAATGACGAACATGCCGCCCTGCTGGTGCGCCAGATTCTCAGCTATCTGCCCCAGAACAATTCCATCGACCCGCCCCATCGTCCGTCCCCCGACATCGCTTTGTCGGAAGACGACCTGATCAACGACCTGATTCCCGACGATTCCTCGAAGCCCATGGATGTGCGGGCCATCATCGCCCGTCTGGTGGACAACGAGGAATTCCTGGAGGTTCACGCCAATTTCGCCGGCAACATCATCGTCGGCTTCGCCCGCATCGAGGGCATGGTGGTCGGTCTGGTGGCCAACCAGCCCATGGTGAAGGCCGGGGCTTTGGACATGGACGCCGCCGACAAGGCCGCCCGCTTCATCCGCTTCTGCAACGCCTTCAACGTGCCGTTGGTGACGCTGGTGGATGTGCCCGGCTTCCTGCCCGGTGTCGAGCAGGAACGGGGCGGCATCATCCGCCACGGGGCCAAGATGCTGTTCGCCTATGCCTCCTGCACCGTGCCGAAGATCACCATCATCCTGCGCAAGGCCTATGGCGGTTCCTATCTGGCCATGTGCAGCCAGGAGATGGGGGCCGACTTCGTCTATGCCTGGCCCACCGCCGAAATCGCCGTGATGGGCGCCGAAGGGGCCATCAACATCCTCTACAGCAAAGAGCTGAAAGAGGCCGACGATCGCCGCGCCCGCGCTTCCGAACTGGCAGCCGCCTATCGGGCCGAGTTCGCCTCGCCCTATCTGTCGGCGGCCCAGGGCTATATCACCGACGTCATCGCGCCCTCGACCACCCGCTCGACCATCGCCCTGTCGCTGATGAAATCCCTGAGCAAGCGCGAACTGCGGCCGCCGAAGAAGCATGGCAATATTCCGCTGTAATCATTCATCCGACGCCCGGCGAGGGACTTACGGCAGGCTGAAAGGCCTGCCGTCATCAAGAGGACTACCATGGATCAAGAAAGCCTGATCAACGGACTAGCCGCCATCGGCGCCCTTTCGGTGGTCTATGTGGCCTTCCGCATCCTGGCCGCTGTGGCCGGATGGGTGCAGCGCGACGCCATCGAGGGCGAGCGGGCCGCCATGGCGGCTCCCAAGCCCAAGCCGGCGAAAACCGTCCTGACCGCCGCCCCGCCCGCCGCTGAAGACCATGAAGATGTGGCCGAGCATGACATCGCCGTCATCGCCGCCGCCGTGCAGGCCATGATGGGTCCCAACCATATGGTGCATATCAGCGATCCCCTGAGCGGCATGTCCTGGTCCGCCGAGGGCCGCTGGATGCACCAGACCTCTCATCACCCCCATTAAGCGCCGCCCGCACCCACCCTGGGCCGCATTTCATTCCGAGGATTTGAGACCATGCACAAGAAGTTCAAGATCACGGTCGATGGCCGCATCTACAACGTGGAAGTGGAAGAGATCATCGGCGACGTCACCCATCCCCATGCCCCCAACGGCAATGCTCCCGATGCGCCCCTGAGCGCCCCGCAGCTTAGCCCCCAGCTGACCCCCGTGGCTGCTCCGGCAGCGCCCGTTGCCGCCGCTCCGGCCGTGGCTCCCGCCGGAGCCGGCGACGAAGTGGCCCCCCTGGCCGGCGTGGTGGACAGCATCGAAGTCAAGCTGGGCCAAGCGGTCGCCGTCGGCGACAAGATCGCCACCATCGAAGCCATGAAGATGAAGACCGAAGTGTTCGCCAAGAATGCCGGCACCGTCGCTTCCATCGCCGTCAAGGCGGGCCAAAGCGTCGATGGCGGCCAGGTTCTGCTCAGCCTGAGCTAAGGAGTTCCCCAGATGATCATTCCCGACAGCCTGAACGGCGCGCTGGCGCTGAGTTTCATCGATTTCTTCCTCAGCATCGTGATGATTTCGGGGATTGGCTTCATTCTGGCCTTGTTCCCGCTGCTCAATAAGCTGGGCAAGATCGACGAGGACAAGCTTCGTCAGGGTCAACACTAAACGCCGTCCGACGGACGAATAGATAACGCCGCCCAAACGGGAGCCTGCTGATCGTGCTCGAACAATTCATCTCCTTCCTCGGAGCCCTTGAGGAACAAACCGGCCTGTCGCATTTCTGGTGGGGCAATCTGGTGATGATCGCCATCGGCGCCACCATGATTTATCTGGCGGTGTCCAAGCGATACGAGCCCCTGTTGCTGGTGGGCATCGGCTTTTCCTGCATCATCTCCAACGTGCCGGGGTCCGATCTGATCTTGCCGGGCGGGCTGTTCAACTATGCCTATCAGGGCGTCGCCCTGCTGATCATTCCGCCGCTGATCTTCTTCGGCGTCGGCGCCATGACCGATTTCGGCCCGATGATCGCCAATCCTAAATTGGTGGTGCTGGGCGCCGCCGCCCATCTGGGCATCTTTGTCGCCCTGATCGGGGCCAAGGCCTTGGGCTTCACCATCAACGAAGCGGGCGCCATCGGCATCATCGGCGGGGCCGACGGTCCCATGGCCATCTTCGTCACCATGAAACTGGCGCCCCACCTGTTGCCGCAGGTTTCGGTGGCCGCCTATTCCTATATGGCCCTGATGCCCCTGATCCAGCCGCCGGTGATGAAGCTGCTGACCAGCCGTGAAGAACGGCTGATCGTCATGAAGCAGAACCGTCAGGTCAGCCGCCTGGAACGCATCGCCTTCCCCATCCTGATCGGCGTACTGGTCAATCTGTTCTTCCCGCCGGTGGCGCCGCTGATCACCATGCTGATGCTGGGCAACCTGTTCAAGGAAGTGCTGGTGGTGGACCGTCTGGCCAAGACCGCCGCCAACGGCTTGATGAACGTCATCATCATCATTCTGACCATCGCCATCGGCTCGACCATGGCTGCCGACAAGTTCCTGACCTTCAAGACCGTCGAAATCGTCGTTCTGGGGCTGATCGCCTTCCTGTTCGGCACAGGCTCCGGCGTGATCGGAGCCAAGATCATGAACCTGTTCCTGAAGGACAAGATCAACCCGCTGCTGGGTTCGGCGGGTATTGCTTCCGTCCCTATCGCCGCTCGGGTAGCCCATTTGGTAGCCTTGCGCGAGAACAAAGAAAACTACCTGATCTACCATGCCATGGGTCCGAACCTGGCCGGTGTCTTCGGCACCGCCATTTCGGGCGGCATCATGTTGGCGCTTCTGGGGGTTAAATAGGGCAGCCTTCATGTCCCGTTCAGATTGACTTCGCTACACTGCGAGGCTTGTTACAATTGGAGTTCGAGATGTCTCTGAAAAGCGACAGCGTCACTTATGGTCTGGGCGCCCGCGCCCTGCACTGGGCGATCGCCCTGTTTATTCTGTGCCTGATCGCCAGCGGCTATCTGGCCGACGACCTCAAGGGGATCATCCCCACCCACAAGGCCGTGGGCATTCTGGTTCTGGTACTGGCGTCTTTGCGCCTGCTGTGGTGGCTTTTGGACGCCAAGCGTCCCGGCGACGACGAAATGGGGCCTGAGAAATATCTGGCCCGTCTGGTCAAATGGGCCTTGGCCGCCGTCGGTCTGGTCATGCCTCTGTCGGGTTGGCTGATGAGCTCGGCTGCCGACAAGCCCATCATGTTCTTCGGCCTGTTCCAGGTGCCGCCGCTGCTGGCTCCCGACAAGGAACTGGCCCATCTGTTCAAGGAAAGCCACGAAACCATCGCCTCGGTCCTGGTGATCCTGCTGGCCCTGCATGTGGCGGGCGCGCTGCGTCATCATTTCCTGGTGAAAGACAATGTGCTGACCCGCATGTTGCCCTGCGCCAGCAAGTGCAGCTTCGGCCGCAAAGAGGCTTAAAACACCTATCCCATAGCTTGCGGGGCAACCGCTCCGCAAGCTATGCCACGGGCTCCCTAAGCCCGTTTCGCCCTCACCACCAGGGCAATCCCGCCGAGCACGGCCAGGGACGCCAAAGTCAGGCGCAGAGACACTGTTTCGCTCAGAATCAAGGCTCCCCCCAAAGCGGTAATCACCGGAACGCTCAGCTGAACCGACGCCGCGGTGGCCGCCTGCAATGACGGCAGCACCCCATACCACAGGGCATAGCCCAACCCCGAAGCCAGCGCCCCCGATGCCGCCGCATAAGCGAAACCGGCCACATCCATGCCGCCGCGCCCCATCAGCAAGACCACCGCCAACGGCAGCAAAGCCATGGGCGAAGCCCGCAGAAAGTTGCCCGCCGTCGCCGCCAAAGGCGGCTCCATGCTGCTGCGGCCCAACAGGGAATAAGCCCCCCAGGCCACCCCCGCCGCCAACATCAGAACGGCCCCCAAGGGATCAGGCGCAGACACCCCCGGCGCCACCAGCACCGTCAACCCGGCCAGCGCCAGGACCAGCCCCAGCCACTGCACAATCCGCAGCCGTTCCCCATTCAGCAAGCCGCGCAAAATCATGGTGGCCTGCACCGCGCCGAACAGCAGCAGCGCCCCACTGCCCGCGGCCAACGAGACATAGGCGAAGGAAAAACAGACCACATAGAGCAACAGAGCCAAGGCCGCAGGCCAGCGCCCGGCCCCCAGGGCTGATGAGCCATTCCGGGCCCAAGCCAGACCGCCCAGCATCAGCGCCCCAGAGGCAATGCGGATCAGCGAGAAACTGGCCGGGTCGATGGCCGTCAAGGTCAGGGCCTTGCGGCACAGCACCGAATTTGCGGCAAAGGCCAGCAAGACCAGCAGAACCAGTCCAACCAGCCGCAGCGGCGGCAGCCTTCCATGGGACACGCACCCCTCCCGTCCTCTTTATCCATTCCACAGATAGATGGTGACGGGCGGAATTACACCCCCGGCAAATGGATGGAGAAATTGCTTCCCTGCCCCGGTGTCGAGGTTAGGCTGATGCGCCCGCCCAGACGCAACACCATCTTGTGGGCGATGGCCAATCCCATGCCGGTTCCCGGATGCTCCAGGCGGCCATGCAGGCGCTGGAACACCTCGAAGATGCGCTTGTGGTATTCAGGTGGAATGCCGATGCCGTTATCGGCCACGGTAATCACCTCCAAGCCGCCTTCACGGCGGGAACTGATGCGCACCACGGGCGGCCGATCGGGACTGCGATATTCGATGGCATTAGCCAGCACCACCACCATGATCTCAATCATGCGGCGTCGATCCGCCATCACTTCGGGCAAAGGCCCGGCTTCGATAACGGCCCCCGACGACTTGATGATCGTCCCCAGCTTCCCTTTCGCCTCATCAAGGGCGGTAGACACCGGATAGGGCGCAGTGGGCAAAGGCAGGGTCGCCTCGGCCAGATAGAGCTGAATGTCGCGCAGCAACAGGCGCATCCGCTGTCCCCCGGTGATCACCTGGGTCAACCAGCCCTGCCCTTCCTCGTCCAAGGTTTCCAGATAAGTGCGCTGAAGCAACTGGCTGAAGCTGGTAATGCTGCGCAACGGTTCTTGCAGATCGTGGGCGGCCACATAGGCGAAACGTTCCAACTCCTCATGGGCCTGGCTCAGTTCGCGGCTGTGACGCTCAAGGGTCTTTTGGGTTTCCCACAGATCGGCGGTGCGGGCTTTGACCTCGTCGCGCAGGCGCTGGCGGTTTGATGTCTGGTTCATCACCAACAGCAGCACCAGAATGCCCAAGGTCACCATCGAGGCCTGCAGCAGCTGATATTCAAAGCTGTCTTGGACGGAAGCATTCCAGCTGACGTCCGGGGCCACGCCCAGTTCCCAATAGCCGTCGGGCAGACTGATGCGGGTCATCACCGGGTTGTCGGCGAACACCAAAGCATTGCCCGCCACCGTGGTCCCCGCAGCGGTTCGAACCCCCCAGCTCAGCTTCTGCCCCATACGGGGCAATCCGGCCTGCTTGATCAGCGGCTCCACCAGAAAGACCATGGCGACGGCGCCCCAGGGGCGGTCTTCGCGATAGATAGCTTCGCGCGCGATCAGCCCCAACCCGCCCTGGATCAGTTCGACCGGCTCATGCACGGAAATGCTATGGCTGTCGATAGCCCGGCGGACGGCCGCAGCAAAGCCGGGACGTTTATCTTCAAGAACGTTATTGCCGAGGACCTTACGGTTGCCCGGTTCGTCCGGAAAAACCCAGCGCACCACGAAGTCAGGAGCGACAGAGATGTTTCGCACCCCCTCGCTGGAGCGGAACATGGCGGCGGCGAATTGGGGAAACTCATCCCGCATATCCGCGCTGAAGCGGTCGGATGGCTCGCGGGCCTTGACGGTGACAAAGGCGGCCAGTCCTTCCACCAAGGCCAGACGCTGATTGACCGCGCTGCCAAGGGCGCTGCCATAGGACGCGCCGATCGAGGCGACCTCGGCGCGCAAGGCCATCACTCGGGTGCTGGCAAAAGCGCTCAGCATCCAAAGATAGGCAATGACCCACAGCACG
>Ga0209415_10005444_pt1 | contig 22882 bp, 17 predicted proteins | sample PeaSoiSIISIP2007_FD_187696 | JGI IMG/M metagenome (GOLD analysis project Ga0209415, IMG submission 187696) | Peat soil microbial communities from Weissenstadt, Germany - SII-SIP-2007 (SPAdes) (version 2) | ecosystem: Environmental > Terrestrial > Soil > Wetlands > Peat | place: Germany... | reverse complement strand
ATTTTTGTTGAAAAAAGGCGCCTTTCGGAGTAAAATCAATGCCTTGCTGGTTTGAGTAATGGGAAGTTCAGTTTAGATCGAATCGCCAAGAGCGCTTCGATTCAAAAGCTGAATCCGCCTCTATTCAATAAGTTAGAGCGCGATGCGGGAAAAGTCGCTTCCTGGTTCGTCATTCCCGCGAAAGCGGGAATCCATGTCAAAGCCGCATCAATATCTGGTAGTCAAGCAATGTTCGCGCCACCATATGGATCCCCGCTTTCGCGGGGATGACGAATAAAATTCGACTCGACCGACTTTTTCCGCACCCTGCCAGTGACACATCTCCAACGCCCATCAATCCTCGCTCATCAGCTTTCGCAACCGGGCGATGGTCAGGGGGGCTTCCCACTGGTAGGTCCCCTGCACCTTGAGGACCACGCGATTTTGGCGGTCGAGGATGATGGAGGAGGGCAAATCGACAACCCCCAAAGTCTGAGCCATCGACGACAGAGGATCGGCGAAGGCCCTGAGATAAGAATATTTCTGTCGGTTCAGAAAAGACTTCACCGCGGGAATGCCGCTTTGGTCTTCCGAAATGGCGAGCACCGCCAGCGGCTGCCCGCGAAAATTTCCCTGGAGCCGGTCCAATAACAGCAATTCCTGCAGGCAGGGACCGCAGGCGGACGCCCAGAAATTGATCACCACCACCTGCCCGACGAATTGCCGCAGGTGCGTTGGCATGCCGCTCCCGTCGGCGAAGACCATGTCGGGCATCGTCGGGCGCGGCGAGGACCCATCATCGCTTCCCGCCGCAGCGGGAACGATGTAGGTTATGGCCCGTTCGCCGCCAAAAGCGGTCGAAACAAGAATCGCACAGGTTGTTGCCAGAGCGACGGCGGCGGTAACCAATAAACGAGCCATTTCCTACACCAGCAAGAGTCAAGGATGACATCAGCACCAGACAAATCCGGCGCCAGCACCATATGGGGCGGACGCTTCGCCGACGGCCCCTCCGCCGTCATGCAACGGATCAACGCCTCCATCGACTTCGATAAAAGGCTTTACGCCCAGGATATCCGCGGGTCGAAAGCCCATTGCGCGATGCTGGTCAAGGTTGGCGTTCTGTCGGACGCCGACGGGAAGGCCATCTTGCAGGGGCTCGACCAAATCCGTCAGGAAATCGACAGCGGGGCATTTGTTTTTAGCACCTCGCTGGAAGATATCCACATGAATGTGGAATCGCGCTTGGCCGAGTTGATCGGCGAAGCCGCAGGCCGATTGCATACGGCGCGCTCGCGAAACGACCAAGTGGCGACCGACTTTCGGCTGTGGGTCAGGGATACCATCGATGGCATGGAAGGCGCCCTGCGCCACCTGCAAGCCGCCCTGATCGACAAGGCCGAACGGCACGCGGGAACGGTCATGCCGGGCTTTACCCATCTGCAGGCGGCGCAGCCGGTAACCTTCGGCCATCATCTGCTGGCCTATGTGGAAATGTTTGGACGGGACCGGACCCGGCTCAAGGATGGCCGTGCGCGGCTCAATGAATGTCCTCTGGGCGCCGCTGCGCTGGCCGGCACGTCCTTCCCGATCGACCGCCATATGACGGCCGCCGAATTGGGATTCGACCGGCCTTGCGCCAATTCGCTGGACGCCGTCTCGGATCGAGATTTCGCCCTGGAGTTTCTCTCGAATGCGGCGATTTGTTCGATCCATCTGTCGCGTCTGGCCGAAGAATTGGTGTTGTGGACCACGGCGCAGTTTCGTTTCGTGACATTGTCGGATGGCTACACCACCGGCTCGTCGATCATGCCCCAGAAGCGCAACCCCGATGCCGCGGAATTGGTTCGCGCCAAGGCCGGCCGGGTGATCGGCGATCTGAATGCCCTGCTGATCGTCATGAAAGGCTTGCCGCTCACCTACAGCAAGGACATGCAAGACGACAAGGAGCCGGTGTTCGAAGCCGCCGACACTCTGGAATTGTCGATCGCCGCGATGACGGGGATGATCAGCGATCTTACGGTCAACGCACCGCGCATGAAGGAATCGGCCGGCGCCGGCTTTACCACGGCGACCGATATCGCCGATTGGCTGGTCCGCGCCGCCAATGTGCCATTTCGGCAGGCTCATCACATCACCGGCCAGATCGTCCGCTTGGCGGAAACGCAAGGAGTCGGTCTCGAAGAACTGGCTCTCACCGATCTTCAAGCCATCGATCCTCAAATCACGGCCGATGTCTTTTCGGTTCTTGGCGTTGATGCCTCGGCGGCCAGCCGCACCAGTTTCGGAGGCACAGCGCCCTCCAATGTCGCCGCCGCCGTTCAGGCCGCGCGCCAGCGCTTTTTGTAGGCGAGGAGGGAAAACCCATGCGCCATTCACTCGCCTTGGTCCTGGCGACATCCCTATTGCTGTCCTTGGCCGGATGCGGCAAAGCCGGGCGGCCGGTGGCGCCGCCCGATTCGGTTTATCCACGGATTTACCCGAATAAGGACTTGCGTCCGTCGTCCATCGAGCAGAAGGACGGCCGCGCCTTGCCACCCGAATGGGATCAGCAGGATTTAAAAGACCGCTTCACCAAAAATGGCAGCTATATCGATCCGTCGGCGAATGTCGACCCCTCAACGGCGCGGTCGCCGACATCGGCCACCGGCTCGCAAATTCAGGGGACGGACCCTTTCAGCAAGGGCTTGGGATCAACGTCTCAATCTCAGTTGCAACAGCAACAGTTGCCGCAGCCGGTTCAACAGCCGGAGCAACCCTCCGCGCCGTCCGAATCGGAGGACCAGCCGTGAACCACTTCCACTATCGCGACGGCCTGCTCCATGCCGAGGATGTTCCGCTTGATCGCCTGGCGGCGACAGTCGGCACGCCATTCTATTGCTATTCCACGGCGACACTGGAGCGCCATTTTCGGGTTCTCCGGGACGCCGTGGCGGATCTTGACGCAACCATCTGCTTCGCTGTCAAAGCCAATTCGAACCTCGCGGTCATCCGCACTTTGGCCGCACTCGGCGCGGGAGCCGATGTGGTTTCGGAAGGGGAACTGCGCCGCGCCCTTGCCGCCGGAATCGCCCCCGAGAAGATCGTCTTTTCCGGTGTTGGAAAAACACGCCGGGAACTGGAACTGGCCATCGACACCGGCATTCTGCAGATCAATGTGGAATCCGAACCCGAACTCGAAGAGCTCAATCGCGCAGCCCTCGCGCGGGGACGACGCGCCGTCATCGGTCTTCGCGTCAATCCCGATGTCGACGCCAACACCCATGCGAAGATCACCACCGGCCGCAAGGAAAACAAGTTCGGCATCGAATGGACCCGCATCCATCAGGTTTTAGCGCATGCGCGCGGCCTGCCAGGAATCGACGTCGCCTCGATCGCCGTCCATATCGGTTCGCAACTGACCGATCTGCAGCCCTTCCGCGACGCTTTCGGCCGCTTGCGTGACCTGGTTCTCTCGCTGAAAGCCAGCGGTGTCGTCCTGCCCCGCCTCGATCTCGGCGGCGGCTTGGGGATACCCTACGATGAACAACCGTCACCATCTCCCGCCGATTATGCGGCGGTCATTCGCGACCATTTGGGTGATTTGGGATGCCGGTTGATCCTGGAGCCGGGCCGCATGTTGGTTGGCAACGCCGGTATTCTGGTCAGTCGCGTCATCTATGTCAAAGAAGGGACGACGCGCAACTTCGTCATCTGCGACGCCGCGATGAACGATCTGGTCCGCCCGGCGATGTATGACGCCTATCATGCCATCTTGCCGGTCGTCCAGGCCGCATCCGACGACGCGTCTTGCTCCGTCGAGAACGTCTCCCTTCATCCCGTCGACGTGGTTGGGCCAATCTGCGAGAGTGGCGACACCTTCGCCAAGCAGCGGATGCTGCCGCCGATCGCCAAGGACGATCTGATCGTCTTCGCCACCGCGGGCGCCTACGGGTCCGCCATGTCGTCGACGTACAATTCGCGCCCTTTGATTCCCGAAGTGTTGGTCAAAGACGACCACTTTGCGGTGGTCCGCGCCCGCCCCACATATGAGGAGATGCTCGCTTTGGAGTCCCTGCCACCGTGGTTATGAGTCCGGTGCAGGGGCCAAAGCGGCGATGGAGGCTTGGTGGCCGATCGGCGGACGGACGATAAAACGAAAGGGCAACAGGCAGACGAGAGGCAACTCCCACCCCGTCTGCGCCGGCGGCTCTACGCCGCCCATCTGACCCTATGGTGGGAACACGCATGGCGGCGGGCTTGGCCTCTGCCCAGCCTGCTCGCCACCTTTTTCGCCTTGGCCTTGTTCGACGTGCTCCCTTTGGCGCCAGGCTGGCTCCACGCCGGACTTCTGCTCGCCTTCGGTCTCGCCGTCCTGATTGTCTGCTGGCGTGTTTTCCGCTTGCCGTGGCCGAGCGTCTCCGAAGCCGGACGGCGCTTGGAACAAGACAGCGGCCTCGCTCATCGGCCGCTGCAAACCTTGACCGACCGACTGAGCGCCGGTGCCGGCGATCCCGTGGCGCAGACCCTGTGGCAAGCCGAACAGCGACGGCTGCAAGCCGTTCTCCAACAGCTCTCGCTGAAACGCCCCGCTCCCGATCTCGCGCGCCATGACCCCTGGGGGCTTCGTTTCGCGCCGCTCTTGCTGCTGGCCATCGCGCTCAGCGGAGGAACCCACGATGTGACGGAGCGGCTGCTCCGCGCCGTTCGGCCTAATCTGGCCCATCTGGGTGGTCCAGGCCCCATGCTTCAGGTTTGGCTCACGCCACCGGACTACACCGGAAAAGCGCCAATCCTTCTGGACGACCGTTCGACCAACCAACCGCTCGTCCTGCCTGCCGACACGAAATTGCTTGCCGTGCTGCAAGGTGGACATGGCAAGGCGCAATTGTTTTTCGCAGGCAAAAGCCATCCTTTTCAGACATTGGATGGGGGCAGCCAACGTCTCGAAAGCACGATCGACAGCCAAGGCCGTCTTCAGATTCGTCAAGGGCGACGGCAAATAGGAACCTGGCGGATCACACTTCAGGACATATCGCCCCCCTCGATCGGCTTCGCCTCTCCTCCCGAAAGTGATCCGGAGGGTCGTCTGCGGCTGGATATCGAAGGCCGGGACACCTACGGCATCGCCAAGGCCTGGGCCAATATACGCCGCGTCGATCGTCCCGACGCAACGCCCATGTCGATCACGCTCCCCCTCGGGGGCGGTCATCCGGCCACAGTGCGTCAAGCGGCATGGCACGATCTGACCAACCACCCTTGGGCCGGTCTGCCGGTCACGATCGAACCGGAAGCGGAAAATGTCGCCGGCCAGCGGGCGACGGGTGAGCCGGCAAACGTCAGTCTTCCCGAACGGACGTTCACCAACCCCGTGGCGCGCGCCATCGTCGCGCAACGGGGACATCTTGCCGTGACGCCCGATCAACGTCTTGACGTCGCCGACGCTCTCGCCGGCATCGCAGCGCAACCGGAGAGCTTCGGACAAGATGTCACGGTCTTTTTGGCGTTGTCGACCGCCTCGTCCCGATTGCGCCACGACCAGTCTCCGGACGCGATTCCGTCTGTCATCGACCTCTTGTGGCAAACAGCACTTCGCATTGAGGAAGGCGATAGACCCGAGGCGCAACGCGCCCTCGACGAGACGGCGCGCGCTCTCGAACAGGCCCTGGCCGACGGGGCCTCGCAAGCCGAAATCGAACGCTTGATGACCGAGTTGCAGACCGCCATGGCCCGTTACCTCGATGCCCTTGCCGAACAGGCGGAACGCCAAGGCGAACCGCTTCTGCCCGCCGACCCCGATCAACCGACGGTCTCGCCCGAGGAACTGGAGGGAATGCTGGAGCATATGCGCGCCTTGTCGCGAACCGGCTCATCTGAGGCCGCCAGGCAAATGTTGAGCGAACTTCGCCAGATGCTGGATGGACTGGGAAGCGCGCCCTCAGGCGAAATGAGCGGACAGGCCTCCAAGATGCGGCAAGGCTTGCGCGACTTGCAGACGATCACGGAACAGCAACGACAGCTTTTGGACGATGTGTTCAAGCGCGCGCAGAAGACACCGGATCCCACAGGCTCCGAACAGAAGCGCCGCCAGGATGGCCGAAATCATCGGAGCGACGCCGGAAAGATGGACGTGGAACGCCAAGAAGGGTTGCGCGAGCGCTTGCGACAAACGCTCCAGCGCATGGACGACATGGGCGCGGATGTTCCCGATGCTTTGGGACAGGCCGAACAGGCGATGCAGGATTCGACCCAGGCCCTCAAGCAAGACGCCTTGCAAGATGCCATCGACGCCCAGACGGAAGCCGTGGCCCGCCTTCAGGACGGTAGCCGCGCGGCGGCGCAATCCTGGGCCAAACAGAGCGGCGGCGGAACAGTTCGGCCGGGATCCGGACGCGATCCTTTGGGGCGTTCCTTGCGAAACGGTCGGGATGAAAACGACCACACGGTAAAGATTCCCGATCAGGCGGAGGTCAAGAAGGCCCGGGAAGTCCTCGACGAATTACGACGACGCGCCGGACAGGCGGAGCGGCCATCCGCCGAACGAGATTATCTACAGCGCCTTCTGAAGCATTTCTTCTGATTCATTGAATCCATCCGCAGTAATCAAGCGATTACTCAATGACATGCACAACAACATTTCGAAACATTTAACATATATACGAAAATAATACGTTCGTAGTATATTCCGCATAACGAGCGCCATAACAAATGGTTGTACCAAGAAACAAGATACAACCGAACTCTCTCGGGAAAATGATGATTACGAAGATGAAAATCACCGCCAAACTCATGTTTGCGTTCGGCACGCTTGTCTTAATGATCGCATGCTTAAGTGCGTTGTCGATCTATTCCGGCCGCTCGACGGCTTCCTCCTTTTCGCTTGTCAAACGCGTCACCGAAAATGAGGTCATCGTCGAAACCATCGAAAAGAAGCTGTTTCAGAGCCGCATGGAAGTTTGGACAGCGATGGCGACCGGTGAAGAAGAGCATTGGCAGCGAAGCACCGCCGCGCTTGCCGAAGCCAAGAAGCGGCAAGTCACTCTGCTTGCGCAGACGACCGCTCCGGAACGGCGCGCCATGATCGAAGATCTGGGCCGGCGCCTCGTCGAATATGAGCGTCAAGCGGAGCAACTGAGAGCGATCAAAGGGAAGAACAGCGAGCTTGATCGGCCGGAAGCGCAGGCTATCGTTGCCCTGGCAAAAGCCGATGCACAAAAAATCGAGGTTCTTGCCGGCAATTTGACGGAAAACTTCGCGCGGGTTTCCGCCGACGTGACCACACAAACCGATGTTACGATCGCCGAAGCGATGAACATTTCCCTGGCGGTGGGCGGCGCCAGCATCCTGCTCAGCCTTCTGCTGTCGACCATCGCGTCACGCCGCATATCGAGACCGATTGCGGCAATGACCGAAGCGATGGCCGCGTTGGCGGAGGGCAATCTGACCGTCGCCATTCCGGCGACGGCAAATCGCGATGAAATCGGCGACATGGCCAAGGCCGTTCAGGTTTTCAAAGACAATGCCATCCAGATGGATAAGCTTCGCCGCGAACAGAAAGACGCCACCGAACGCGCGGCGAAAGAACGACAGCTGGCGATGAGAGCGATGGCCGATCAATTCGAAGCCAGCGTCATGGGTGTCGTCAAAGTGGTCTCCGAATCGGCCAGCGAGTTGCAAGCAACCGCACAATCCATGTCGGCCGCGGCACAGCAGGCAAATTGCCAAGCGACGACGGTCGCCAGCATTTCCGTACAATCGTCCGGCAATGTCGAAAGCATCGCCACGGCAACCCGGCAATTGGCGACATCGATCGACCAAATCGGCCATCAAGTCACGGAAGCCGCCGACATTTCCCAGGTCGCCTCGGAAAAGACATTTCAAACCAACGAGATGGTCCAAAATCTGGCGGCGACGGCGGATCGGATCGGCAAAGTGGTGCAATTGATCAGCGACATCGCCAGCCAGACAAACCTTCTGGCGCTGAACGCCACCATCGAAGCCGCCAGAGCGGGAGACGCCGGCAAGGGATTTGCCGTGGTTGCCGGCGAGGTCAAGAATTTGGCCAACCAGACCGCGCGCGCCACCGAGGAAATCAGCATTCAGATTTCGGCGATCCAGGAAGAAACGCGGCAAGCCGTCGATGCCATCAAGGAGATCGGCGGCGTCATCGACCATGTGCAGGGAATTTCCTCCGGAATTGCTTCGGCCATTGAGCAGCAAGGCGCCGCTACGCAAGAAATCGCCAGGAATGTCCAGGAGGCGGCGCAAGGAACCGCCGAAGTCACGCAGACCATCGATGGCGTCAGCCGCGCGGCAGCCACCACCGGAGCCGCTGCCGAGCAAGTTTTGTCGTCATCCACCGCACTGGCCCGCAACTCCGAACAACTCCGCAACGAAGTCATCGGCTTTCTGTCCGACGTCCGGGTCGGATAATTCGGCTCCGAAAGCGCTGATGAGATCTCATCAGCGCACGGAGGCATTTCCGTCTATGCAGGGTTTGGCCAGGCAATCCTCAGAGTCCCCGGGCCAAGCCCGGAGATGACGAAAACGCTTCTTGATCCCCCCGTTCGCAAACCGCTCCAGCGGGGAGCCCAAAGGATCATCAGTTGAGGGGATTGTCGTCGACATAGGGCCCCGTATCGGTGGCGCTATGCGGAGACGCATTGGTGAACTTCAGCGTTGCCGCCAGTTGCTGCTCGGCGGCGGGGTGTGTCGGGGCGGAGGCAAGGACCGTCTGGTCGGCCGCAATGGCGCCCTCATTGGCATAAACGCTCGCAATATCCTGTGCGAAAGCAGGCACCGCTACGAACATGGCCACGGTGAACGCGGTAATGAGCTTCATCATCATTCTCCAAGAAACGCGGAACACTCTCCGCAAGAGAAGACATAGGACGGGCCGTTCATTCTTGAAATGCATTCTCTTCACATGCATATTCACGCCATGAATTTAGCCTCTTTCGATCTCAATCTCCTGACCGTCTTCGACGCCGTGATGCAGGAGCGCAGCGTGACCCGCGCGGGAAAGCGTATCGGATTAAGCCAACCGGCCATGAGTCATGCCCTCAACCGACTGCGGCACATGCTCAAGGATGACCTGTTTATCCGCACGCCGGACGGCATGGTTCCGACACCGCAGGCCGAAATGCTCGCCCTGCCGGTGCGCAACGCGCTGGCGGAAATGATGCTCGTCCTTGAACCCGCCGTGTTCGATCCGGCCTCGTCCGACAAACGCTTTGTACTCGGCGTCAACAATTACGCCGCGGTTGTGCTCGCACCGCCCCTGGTCGCCATGGTATCGGCCGCGGCTCCAAACGTGTTTCTCGATCTACGCCCAAGCGGAACCCTGAATATTGCCGACCGTCTCGACCACAGCGAGCTTGACCTGACGCTCGGCGGTTCAAACAATCTGGGCGAACGGTTCGTCACAGCCCCCCTGCTTGATGAACCTTTCGTCATGGTGATGCGGGAGAACCACCCGGCCGGCCAGGATATGCTCTCGGTGGACTCCGTTGCCGCCTTCCCGCATCTTGAGATTTCGTCGAGCGGCGATGACATCAGCTTCATCGACCAATGGTTCGGCGAGCACGGACTGACGCGTCACCTTGCCTTGCGAACCCCCTATCTCTCGGCGGCGCGCATACTGCTCCAATCGGATCTGGTAGCGACGTTAAGCCGCCGGATCGCCCAGGAATTCGTGCGCAATCATGCGCTGCGGATCTGCGCACTTCCCTGCGATTCGCCGCGCGTCAGAACGGTGATGCAGTGGCACAAGAGACTTGACCGTCACCCTGCCCATCGCTGGCTTCGCGCCCTGGTTGTTTCAGTGGCCAAGGCCCTGTAGAGACGCCTTCACTTGGCCGGCGCTGGCTCCTTGGCGGCAGGAGGCTTGGCGGCGGTAAAGGTCACCTCGAAACGACTCGCATTGGCGTCCGGCTGATCAAGGGTAATCCGGAATCCAATGGTCCCATGGGCTTCGAGCGCTGCCTGCGGCGGACTGATGATCTTTTCCTGAAGCAGGGTCTGATTGTTGTAAAGGGCCAAACGCAGCAACGGAACCTCATGCGACTGTTCCGTGGTATTGGCGATAACCCCTCGGACGATCAGCACCTCGTTGGCGTCTTGCACCAGCCGCTCTGAATTGTAGTTACGAAACGTCAATCCCGCGCCGACCACTTCATTACGCAAGCCGAACTCGTCGTAATAACGCGCTGCCTCCGGCCAATGGTCGATCACTTTGTCCTGCAGGAAATAGAGCCCCGCTCCGGCGCTGCCGGTCAGCAAGGCCAGCAAGAGCAACCATAGCCCGGCGGCCCCTTTGCGACGAGGTGCCGGTTTGGGCGGAATCGAGGCAAAAACGTCGGGGATCGGCTCCGGCACCGAAGACATCATCAGTTCGGAGATTTTGGCGAAAGGGTCTTCGTCCTCCGCAGGCTTGACGTCGCCCTCGGCCGGGCTTTCCGCCGGCATCGAGCCGAAATCGGCAGCCTTGCTCGCATGGGGACGATCCTCGGCGCCCGGGTCGACCCCGGCGAACATGTGTTCCGCCAAGGTTTCTCGCGGTCGCGCGGCGCGTGGAGACGACACCACCGGCGGCATCTCCAGCGGGATTTCATCGTCGACGTCGTCGACCCGAGGGACCTGATGCCATTTGTGGGAACAGCGCGCACAACGAACGGTGCGCCCCTTCGTGCCAAGGGCCGCTTCCGAAACGGCAAAATGGGTCTCGCACTGTGGGCAGGTGATGATCATCGGCCGAGCGAACCGTTGTTAGTCTGACTGTGACAATTTAACACCTGACGCAATATCAGAATCAGAGTGCAATTCCTTCAATTGCGGGAGCGATCCCTCTGACGCTTAGCAATCAAGCGCTGAGGACCGAACCCGTTAGAATATTATTCTTTATAGGCGGCCACCTGTTACAACACAAGCGCGCGCTGGACGAAGCGACGCCGCCATGTAATCTTTCAGACGTCCGAGAAGGGAAAAAGCGTGCGACATCCTACGGCAGACAGGGCCAATGTGGTTCAGTTCGACAATGTCGCCGTGCGCTATGGGCGTGGCCCGGAAATTCTTCAAGACATCAGTTTCACCTTGCCGGCGGGCTCGTTCCACTTCCTGACGGGATCGTCGGGAGCTGGCAAATCCACTCTATTGCGCTTGATGTACCTCGCTCAACGGCCATCGCGCGGCCGTATCGTCTTGTTCGGCCGCGACGTCGCCGTCGCCAAACGCTACGAATTGCCGGCGCTGCGCCGCCGCGTCGGCGTGGTGTTCCAGGACTTTCGCTTGCTCGACCATCTCTCGGCTTTGGACAATGTGGCGCTGCCGTTGCGTGTCGCCGGCGCCAACGAGAACGATGTCCGGAAATTCGTCCCCGACCTCTTGACCTGGGTCGGACTGGCCGACCATCTGGACGCCAAGCCACCGACATTGTCGGGTGGGCAAAAACAGCGTGTCGCGATCGCCCGCGCCGTCATCGGTCGCCCTGACCTCTTGCTTGCCGACGAGCCAACCGGCAATGTGGATGACAATATCGCCATGCGGCTGATGTATCTGTTCGAGGAATTGAATAAGCTGGGCACCACGGTGGTGGTCGCCACCCATAATGAGAATTTGGTCTCCCGGCTGCCATATCCGCAATTGCGTCTGGAAAATGGCCAGATGCGGAGAGGATGAGAAAGAGAGCCTTGTTTTTCCGACGGTCCGATCTTCCGCTCGATCAAGATGCCACCAGCCGCTTTTTGCCCTGGCTGGTCGCCCCCATGGTCTTTTTGTGCGCCGTCGCTCTGACCAGTGTCTTTATCTTGAACGGACTGATCGGCCGTTGGGACCGCGACGTTTCGGGAACGTTAACCGTGGAAATCGCCGCGGCGCCGGGCGACGCCAGCGAATCGGCCGAACGCACACGCGAAAAGGTGGAGCGCACGCTGGCGCTTCTCAAGGACTTTCCCGGCGTCGCAAGAGCCCGGGCGCTCAGTCAGGATCAACTGGTCGCCCTGTTGGCCCCCTGGCTCGGCAATAGCGATCTGCTCAAGGAACTCCCACTTCCGGCCCTGATCGACGTGACCACTTTGCCCGACACGCCGCCGGATCTGACCGCCTTGACCTCAAAACTGTCCCAATCGGTCAGTGGCGCATCTTTGGACGATCACCGCGTCTGGCTCTCCCGGCTGATCGGTCTCAGTCGCAGCATCGAATGGCTGGCGATCGCCATCGCCGTCCTGATCGGCGGCGTCACCTCGGCCACGGTGTTTTACGCGACGAGAACCGGCATGGCCGTCCACCAGGAGGTCATCGAGGTTCTGCATCTGATCGGCGCGCCGGACGACTATATCGCCCGTCAATTCGCCGATCGCGCCTTCGTGCTGGGACTGAAAGGCGGCGTCATCGGATTAATCCTGACCTTACCGATCCTGGCCGCCATCGGCGTGACCGCCAAACGGTTGGAAGGCGGGTTTCTCGCTGAACTGTCCTTGCCAATCATCGGCTGGGCATCCGTTCTGGCCTTGCCGGCCGTCGCGGCGTTGCTGGCCATGGTGACGGCTCGTGTTACTGTTCATCGAACCCTGGCACATTTGCTCTGACGCTCCGGTACCATTGCCACAGCATATCGATTCGCCCTGAGATGCGCCTATTGATCCGCCCGCCACTCCACTGGATAGCCCTGGCCGCCGCCGCCGCTTGGTTGGCCGGGTTCATTTGGTACGCCGCCGACGTCCCCGATCAATTGAACGATATATCGACCCCGACAGACGCCATCGTGGTCCTGACCGGCGGCTCCGAACGCCTCGATGCCGGGCTGTTCCTGTTGCGAAGAAAGATGGCCCGCAAGCTGTTCGTCTCCGGCGTTTATCACAGCGTCGACGTCACCGAACTTCTGCGACTGTCCCGCCAAAAGCCCGAAGAACTGGAATGTTGTGTCGTCCTTGGCCACACGGCCGACAACACCGCCGGCAACGCTGTCGAAACCGCAGCCTGGATGCGCGCCGAAGGCTATCACTCGCTACGCCTTGTCACCGCCAACTATCATATGCGCCGAAGCTTGGCGGAATTTCGTCACGCCATGCCCGACGCCGTGATCGTTCCGCATCCGGTCTTTCCCGACAAAGTGAAGCATGAACAATGGTGGCTGTGGCCTGGGACAGCCCATCTCATCGCATCGGAATATACCAAATATCTGGCCGCTCAGTTGCGCCACTGGGCTGAGTTGCAGGAGGACGCCCCGTGACCGTGATCAGATCTCTGACCTATCACTTGCTCTTCCTGCCCTGGACCATCCTGCTCTCGGCCCTCTATCTGCCCTTTCTGGCCTTTGCCTCGCGGCGCTTCATGCAACGTTGCGCGACGTTCTGGCTGGAAAGCGGTTTTTTTCTCCAGCGCCACATCCTTGGATTGTCTTTCCTAATAAAGGGCGCCGAGAATTTGCCGCCAGGACCGGTCATCATTGCCGCCAAACATCAGTCGGCCTGGGACACGATGATTTTCCATCACCTGCTGGCTGACCCGGCCTACATTCTCAAAAAAGAATTGTTGTTCCTGCCTTTCATCGGTTGGTATTTGCGAAAGACGGGACAGGTGCCGATCGATCGTCAGGCGGGGGTGAAAGCCCTCAAGCTGATGATCGAAGCGTCCCGTCGGGCCATCAAGGATCAACGCCAGATCGTCATTTTTCCGGAAGGCCACCGGCAAGCTCCAGGCGCCAGCGGAACCTATCATTCGGGGGTGGCGATGCTCTATGCCGCGCTGGACGCACCGCTGGTTCCGGTCGCCCTGAACTCCGGTCTGTTTTGGAGCCGCAACGCCTTTCTCCGCCACTCGGGCGTTATCACTTTGGAAATTCTGCCGGCCCTTCCCCGCAACCTCGATCGCAAGAGTGTTATGACCGCACTGCAACAACAGATCGAGACCGCCACACAAGCGTTAGAACAGGGTGCCTTACGGCGGTTTCCTCACCTCACGTCTTTGCGATCAAGCGAACCGAGCCGGGCGTGTCCTGTGGATAAATCTGTGGAGTGAGCCAGCCGACACGGAAAGGCCACCTCGTTAATCAGGGGGATAACTCCATCGCGGCAAACGATTTCAACGCCTTCGACCGACGCCACATGTGGAAACAAAATGAGAACGGAAAGGCTTGACGGAAAACGGAGCGGCTCCTAGAGTTACCGGTCCCGGCATTAAAATGCCCCGGTTTTCAGAAATATCTTCGTTGAATTGCAGGCCGTGTCGTTCGCGGCGGAGAACAGTCATGACGCAGATGGCGTCCATCTCACAGCAGATCTGGGACATGAAATATCGGCTCAAAGGGCCGACCGGCGACGCTGTGGACAAAACCATCGAGGATAGCTGGCACCGGGTTGCCGGAGCCTTGGCCAGCGCCGAACCACGGGATCGGATCGATTGGGAATCCCGCTTCTTCGAAGCGATGAACGATTTCCGCTTTCTGCCGGCCGGCCGCATCCTGTCCGGCGCCGGGACCGGCCGCAAGGTGACCATGTTCAACTGCTTCGTCATGGGCGACATCCCGGACGACATGGCCGGCATCTTCGAACATCTGAAGCAGGCGGCCGTCACCATGCAGTTGGGCGGCGGCATCGGCTACGACTTCTCGACCTTGCGCCCGAAGGGAGCGCCGGTCAAAGGCGTCGGCGCCGATGCGTCTGGCCCGTTATCCTTCATGGATGTCTGGGACGCCATGTGCCGGACCATCATGAGCGCCGGATCGCGACGCGGCGCCATGATGGCGACGATGGCTTGCGACCATCCGGACATCGAAGCCTTCATCGAAGCCAAGCGCGACGCCGGCCGTCTGCGCATGTTCAATCTTTCGGTCCTGATCTCCGACGCTTTCATGGCGGCGGTGAAAAGCGGCGATTCTTGGGAATTGAAATTCGAGGGTGTGGTTTACAAAAGCCTACCCGCCCGGGATTTGTGGAACGCCATCATGCGCGCCACCTACAGCTTCGCCGAACCGGGGGTGATCTTCATCGATCGCATCAATCGGCTGAACAATCTGCATTATTGCGAGACCATCCACGCGACCAACCCCTGTGGTGAGCAGCCCCTTCCGCCTTACGGCGTTTGCCTGCTCGGCTCGATCAATCTGGCCCGCCTGGTCGAACACCCGTTCGAAGAGGCGGCCAAGCTCGACGAAGAGCAACTGGCCCGCTTGGTGCGCGTGGCGGTTCGGATGATGGACAATGTCATCGACGTCTCCAACTACCCCCTGCCCGAGCACCAACAGGAAGCCGTCTCGAAGCGGCGGTTGGGTTTGGGCGTCACCGGCCTGGCCGATGCCCTGATTATGTGTCGCGCCCGTTATGGCGGGCGGGAAGCGGCAAAGCTGACCGAGCAATGGCTCTCGCTGTTGCGCCGCGAGGCTTATCTGGCATCCAGTGAGTTGGCGGCGGAAAAAGGCGCCTTCCCGCTATACGAAGCCGAATCCTATCTGGCCGGAGAATCGATCCGGAGTCTGGATGCCGACGTGCGTCAAGCCATCCGCACCCACGGCATCCGCAACGCTTTGCTGACGTCGATCGCGCCGACGGGCACTATTTCGCTGTTCGCCGACAATGTGTCCTCGGGTCTCGAACCGGTCTTCAGCTACGCCTATACCCGCACGGTGCTGATGCCCGACGGCAGCCGGCGCGACGAGGAGGTCAGCGATTACGCGGTACGCCTGTTCCGCCGCCTGTACGGCGAAGCCGCGCCGCTGCCCGACTATTTTGTCGACGCGCAAAATCTGGCCCCCTCCGACCATGTGGTCATGCAGGCGGTTGCCCAGAAATTCATCGACAGTTCCATTTCCAAAACCATCAATGTGCCGGAAAGCATCGACTTCGAGGAATTCAAGGGCGTCTATCTGCAAGCTTACGAGCTCGGCTGCAAAGGATGCACGACCTACCGGCCGAACGACATCACCGGCGCGGTCTTGACCGCCAAAAAAGCCGACGCCCCGCAATCCGAATTGCCATTGGAAACGCCGCGCGCCCGGCCGGAAGACCCCTTTGAGGCCGGCGCCATCGCCCATCTGACGCAACCGCTCAACCGGCCAGAGGAATTGCCCGGCGCCACTTATAAAGTCAAATGGCCCGACAGCGACCACGCCATGTACATCACCTTGAACGACATCGTTCAAGATGGCCGGCGGCGCCCGTTCGAAGTCTTCATTAATTCGAAAAATATGGACCATTTCGCCTGGACGGTCGCCCTGACTCGGATGATTTCCGCGGTCTTCCGCCGCGGCGGGGATGTCTCTTTCGTGGTCGAGGAACTCAAAGCGGTCTTCGACCCGCGCGGCGGACAATGGATGGGCGGCCGTTACGTTCCCTCGCTGCTGGCCGCCATCGGCGAGGTCATCGAACGGCATATGATCAGCATCGGCTTTTTGCCCGACCCGGCCTTCGAGCGTGACCTCGCCTCGGGGAAAAAGGCGATCGGCGGAAGATCCGCGGCGCTCCGCCAATGCCCGAAATGCGGTCAGCCCACGCTTCTGCGCCAAGAAGGCTGCGATACCTGCACCAACTGCGGACATTCGAAATGTTCGTGAAGAGAAAGGCAGCGACGACGGTGTATTTTGGATTGCTCCGCTGATCGCTGAGAAGAAAACACCGTCATGTGCTGGGAGCGGAGCGACGCGGCAATCCAGAGTACCAGGCTGCCCTGGACTTCGCTGTCGCTCGCATGTGACGGCATTTTCATCCCGGATGCGTCGGACACATCCGCCAACGACACGCTTTTCCGTCGTCGTGGGAACTCGGGCTACAGACGAGCGAGCAGCGCACTTGCCTCCGCGAGATCGGCCGTGCCGAAACCCTCGGTGAACCAGCTGCAGATCGGCTCGAGCAAGCCGCGGGCTTCCCTGTCGCGCCCCTGCTCGCCATAAAGCCGTGCCAGACTCATGACAGCGCGCAATTCCCAGAGCTTGGCCCCCTGTTCCTCGGCGATGCGCAGGGCTTTGCGGTACAGCTCCTCGGCCGCGGCAATATGGCCTTGCCGCAGCATCAGCCCGCCTTTGTGCCGACAGAGTTCCGCGAAAAACCAGCGCTCGCCCGTCCTTTCGACGATCTGCAAGGCCTCGTCCAACAAGATCACAGCCTCTTCGACTTGCCCCGCGACCCCATATGCCGAGGCCAGGAGGGCGAGATGATGGGGCATCCATACCTGCGCCCCGGTCGCGCGGTAAGCGCTCGACCCGTCGCAGAGCAGAGTCACGGCCTCAGTCACATCACCATTTTTGACTTTTACCCAGCCCTGGTAGATCGTTCCGATCGCACGCCAGAAGGGTAGACCTTGCTCGAAGGTTACGACGTTCACTTCGTCCGCCTGCTCTTCCAAGGCGGTGTCGTCTCCGAGGAGAGAAAGCAGCCTGCAGCCAAACGTCAAGCTTGTAACCAATGACGGCGGATGAGGCAGCCGCCGAGCCTCGGCGATTGCGGCGCCGCTACATTTCAATGCCTGGTCTGGAAAGCCCAGACAGAAAAGAACGATCGCCAAATACGCCCGCAAGACCACCTGGAGGTGAAATCCGGCTTGCGCAACGAGCGAATGGTGGGCAACTGGATCATAAAGCGCAAGCGCCTGCTCGAGATGCGATCGCGATGATGCAAACCTGCCGACGAACATCTGGTCTCGGCCGGAGGACCAATGGGCCATAACAAGGCCAGCCGCGTCATTGCGTTCGCGGCTCAGCCGCAGCAAATCCTTGTCCAGGCGTTGCGCCAGATCGAGCTCGCCGCGGACTGCGTGATAGAGGGATTGCCCATAGGGGACCTGAAGGAACTCCGATGGAGACCCCAGATGCTCCCACAGTTGTCGTGCGCGGGCATAGGCGTCGCCCGTTTCCACGGCACCAAAGCCTTTGACCGCGATCAGCACCGCACCCAAGGCACTGCGAAATTCGAGCTGCTGGCGCAAGCGTTCGGGGTTGTCCGGTAGCAGCGCCAGCTGGTCCAAGCCTTTTTGAAATTGTGCCGCCGCTTCCGCCAACGCCGAGCGCGCGGCGGACCGTCGTCCAGCCTTGGCCCAGAAGCCGACCGATTTTTCCACGAGGCCAGCCTCGGCGTAATGCCACGCGAACAGTTCGGGCTGGGTTTCCATCAACTCTTCGGACTGTTCTTGCAACGCCTGGGCGATCAACGCGTGCAATTCCCGCCGAGAACCGCGCAGCAGGCTGCCGTAAGCCGCGTCCCGCACCAACGCGTGCTTAAAGTTGTAAACCGAGTCGGGCGGCATGCCACGCTGGTACACCAACTCGGACGCGACCAGTCGAGCGAGAGCGGTTTGCAGCTCATCCTCGGAAAGCGCCCATACAGCTCGCAGCAACCCGTAGGCAAACTCACGTCCGATCACTGCGCCGATCTGCGCCGCCAACTGCGCCGACTTCTGGCGGTCGAGGCGCGCCTGCAGCGAGGCGTACAGGCTTGTCGGGATCGCGAGCGGCGGCAACGCGCCATCAATGACATAGCGATCCGCCTCCGCCCGCAGCAACCCGCTCTCCAACACACTTTTTGTCAGTTCCTCGACGAACAACGGCACGCCGTCGGTGCGGTCGGCGATCTGGTCGACGACGGCATCCGGGAGCGCCTTATCGGCGACCTGCGCGACCAGCGATATCCGGTCGCGCCTATCCAGGCGGTTCAGTGCGAGCATCGTCACCCGCGGCTGGCCGACCCAGGGCGGTTGAAACTCGGGTCGAAACGTCACGATCAGAAGCACCTTCAGGTCGTGGGCGCGCGCGATAATAATGTCGAGCAACTCACGCGATGTTGCGTCAATCCAGTGCGCGTCTTCAAAAATCACCACCACCGGCCGTTGGCGCGCGAGACTCTCGATGTGCCGGCTCAGCACCTCCAGGATCCGCTGTTTCTTCTTTGCCGGGTTCAGGTTTGGCAACGACTGGCCCTCCGGCATCGGCAACGCCAGCAGATCGAGGAGAAAGGCCACGTCCTCATCCGGCAGGTCGGCGCAGGCCGCCAGGGCCTGGAGCTTCTCGATCTTCGACGCGGGCGTATCGTCGCGCCCGAACCCCGCTGCCTGTCCGAGTTGGTCGACGAACGGAAATAGTGTGCTGTCTTGATGATGGGGCGAGCAGAAATAGCGCAACCGGAAATATGACTCGATGGCGAGGCGCTCCTCCAGCGCCACGGTGAGGCGTGACTTGCCGAGGCCGGCTTCGCCCGACAGCAGCACGATCTGCCCCTCGCCGGCCATGGCACGTGTCCAGAGGCGCAGCAGCAGGCTCGTCTCCTCCTCGCGACCGACCAGCCGCATCAACTCCGGCCCGCGCAACGCCTCGAAGCGGCTCACCGTGATGGTTTCGCCCAGTACCTTCCAGGCACGCACGGGCTCGGCAGCGCCGGCGGAGTTGATCATGCCGAGATCGCGACAGTCGAATAGACCGCCGATCAGGCGTCGTGTGGCCGGCTCAATCGCCACAATGCCCGATTGCGCCGATAACCGAAGCCGCATTGCCAGGTTCGGGGCGTCGCCGACAATCTCCCGAGTCTCGCTCGCGGCGCCTGGGTTGAACGCACCGATGATCGCCATGCCCGTCGCGATGCCCACCCGGCATTGCAACGGCGCGTCGACACCATGTCTCCCGATGCCGACCGCCGCGCACAGTGCAAGGCCCGAGCGGACAGCTCGCTCGGCGGCGTGTTCGTGCGCCACGGGAAAGCCAAACAGGACAAGCGCTGCATTCCCGAGATGGTCGACCACGAACCCACCGTGGCGATTGACCGTGTCCGCGACGGAACGCCGAAAAGCGGCGATTGTGTCACGCAAGTCCTCAAGACCGCCGCCGTCGGCTCGGTCCGGCGTTCCGGTCAACTCGCAGGACATCGCGGTGATCTGCCAACGTTCGGCGTCAGCATGCAGGCCTCGCACGGGATCCCGTGTGGCGTCGATCGGCGGTGGCGCAATGCAGTTCGCGTCCTCCGCGACTGCCGGGGCAATAAAGCGATAGCCGCGGCGGGGCATGGTCTCGATCCAGCGCTCGCCGCCGGGAACCTCACCCAGGACCTTGCGCAATGCCGCGATCTGAACCGTGAGGTTGCTCTCCTCCACCGCCTGGCCGGGCCACGCGGCTTCAATCAGCGCATCTTTCGAAATCAGCGCCCCGGGCCGTTCCACCAATGCGCACAACAACGCAACCGCCCGCCGGCCGAGCGCCAGGGGCTCGCTTCCGCGGAACAGAAGGTTCTCCTGGGTGTCCAGGCGGAACGGTCCCACAGCATAAATCATCACATCGTCGCCCTTAACCACTTCGGAAGGATTTCGGAAATTCTTCCGATCCGCTTCAGGACTCCCGGCCGGGAGTGGAGCACTCTGCAAATGCACATTAAACTCATGCCTGACCGCCTGCTACCGGCGGGACCAAGGCAGACGCGACAATCGAGGAGAACCCGTCACATGTCTCTGCGAATCAACGCCGAAGCCCCAAACTTCACCGCCAACACCACCCAGGGCGCGATCGACTTCCACAGCTGGATTGGCGATAGCTGGGCCATTCTGTTCTCGCATCCCAAGGACTTCACGCCAGTTTGCACCACCGAACTCGGTTATATGGCCTCGTTGAAGCCGGAATTCGACAAGCGCGACACCAAAATCATCGGCCTCAGCGTTGATCCGGTGGAGAATCATTCGAAGTGGGCCCAGGACATCGAGGAAACCCAGGGGCACGCCGTCAACTACCCGATGATCGGCGATACCGAACTCAAGGTAGCGATGGCCTATGACATGCTGCCCGAGGGCGCTGGCACCACCTCCGAAGGTCGTACCGCTGCGGACAACGCGACGGTGCGATCGGTCTTCGTCATCGGCCCGGATAAGAAAATCAAGGCCATGCTGACCTATCCGATGAGCACCGGCCGCAACTTCGACGAGGTGCTGCGGTTGCTCGATTCATGCCAACTGACGGCGAAACACGTGGTGGCGACGCCTGTGAACTGGCGGCCCGGCGAGGATGTCATCATCCCGCCGGCAGTTTCCAACGAGGCAGCCACGGCGAAGTACCCGAACGGCTGGAAGACGATAAAGCCTTATCTCCGCGTGATCGCCCAGCCAGGCAACTGATCCTGCGGTCAAAGCATCCGTCTGGTTGACCGGTTCATCCCACGGTCGGCCAGACCGGCAATCACGGTCGGCGTCAACGGAGGCAAGCGATGATTTTCCGCCAGCTCTTTGAACCGGTGTCCTGCACCTATTCCTATCTGCTCGCCAGCCGGCGCGGCGGCGAGGCGCTGATCATCGATCCGGTTCTGGAGAAGGTGGATCGCTACTTGAAACTGATGGAGGACCTCGACCTGCGGCTGGTTAAGGCGGTGGACACCCATTTGCACGCGGACCACATCACTGGCCTTGGCGCGCTGCGCGACCGCACGCACTGCATCACGGCGATGGGCGAGCAAAGCAAGGTCGATGTCGTGTCCATACGCTTCGGTGACGGCGATCGACTGGGGATCGAAGGGCTGTCGCTCGACATACTCTACACGCCCGGCCATACCGACGATTCCTATTCGTTCGCAATGGACGATCGAGTCTTCACCGGCGACACGCTGTTGATCCGGGGCACAGGTCGCACCGATTTCCAGAATGGCGACGCCCGCATGCAATACGAAAGTCTGCAACGTCTCCTGCGCCTGCCGGACGAAATGCTCGTGTTCCCCGCGCACGACTACAAGGGAGACATGGTGAGCACCATTGCCGAAGAACGTCGCTGCAACCCACGCTTGCAGGTCAAGGGCGCGGACGATTATGTGGCGCTGATGGACAACCTCAATCTTCCGAACCCGAAGATGATGGACGTGGCGGTGCCCACCAACATACGCCAAGGCTTGCTGCAAGCCGAAATCGCGCGGCGCGGCTGGGCCGTGACGGCGGACGAGGCAACGAAGCTCATCGGCACACGCGACGTCGTACTGATCGACCTGCGCGAACGCGGCGAGCGTGACAAGCGCGGCCAAATCGCGGGCTCGCTGCATGTCCCTTACCCGGAATTACAGGAAAGCATCGGCGCGGGCGGCGTGTTGCACGAACTGGCAACCACGACCGGCAAGCGACTGCTGTTCTATTGTGCATTCGGCGAGCGCAGCGCCATGGCGGTACAGGCCGCACAGGATGCCGGCCTCCTGACCGCGTGTCATATCGAGGGCGGTATGGGGGCCTGGATCGAGGCATTCGGGCACGAAGCCGATGACGGCATTGTGCGCAATTCGGCCGATTTTTCCTTGGTCGCCAGCAGATCGACTCCAGCAGCGTGCCAGTGACCCATCAAAGTTCGACACTGTTCCCTTGCACCGTCGACAGGGGTCGTCGAAATACAGATTAAGCCTTGCGGATGCGGGCAATGAACTGATCGACCTCGCGGCCCAATGTGTCCGCTTGTTTCGACAATTCTCCAGACGCATCAAGCACGTGACCGGCCCCTGCCCCGGTCTCGCTCGCCGCTTCCGTCACGCCGGCGATGTTGCGGGACACTTCCTGAGTTCCGGCCGCCGCCTGTTCGACATTGCGGGCGATTTCCTGGGTTGCCGCCCCCTGTTCCTCGACCGCCGAGGCGATCGCCGAGGAAATCTGACTGATTTCGCCGATCGTCGCGCTGATCGCTTGGATTGCCGCCACCGCTTCAGCTGTCGCCGACTGCACGCCGGCGATATGCTGCGAAATGTCCTCGGTCGCCTTGGCCGTTTGATTGGCCAACGATTTGACCTCATTGGCCACCACGGCGAAGCCTTTGCCGGCTTCACCGGCCCGCGCCGCCTCGATGGTGGCGTTCAAGGCCAACAGATTGGTCTGGCTGGCGATGTCATGGATCAATTGGACCACGCTGCCGATCAGATCGGCCGAACTGGCCAAGCCGTTGACGATCTCGTTGGTCTTCGCCGCCTGCGCCACCGCATTGCTGGAAATCCCCGCCGCCGCATTG
>Ga0209415_10005442_pt1 | contig 22884 bp, 21 predicted proteins | sample PeaSoiSIISIP2007_FD_187696 | JGI IMG/M metagenome (GOLD analysis project Ga0209415, IMG submission 187696) | Peat soil microbial communities from Weissenstadt, Germany - SII-SIP-2007 (SPAdes) (version 2) | ecosystem: Environmental > Terrestrial > Soil > Wetlands > Peat | place: Germany... | reverse complement strand
CTAAGGCAGGACCCTCCGTATGACCGCCCGACGACGACGGGCGCATCGATGACTGGGTGCCCTCAGCCATTCGTCCGACGTCGGATGGAGGGATCCCGTTACGGACCGACATTTCGGGGCCTTCGGGTCCGCCCAATAGGCTTCGGCCGGGACTGCAGATGCAGAGGTCGCCCAGAAGTGGATTCGTTCGGTGGCAGAAGTCGCGTCGCGGCCAAGGTGACCCGATCGATTCGCTCCGAGACAGGGGAACTCGAGCGAGCAGGTCGGAGGTTCAGGTGGTCGTGATGCCGGCCGATCTGGGCACCCTGGAACCCAAGAGAAATCCACTTCAAGCCGTCGGTAACGGGCACCAAGCCAGGACAGTGCCAGCTAGGGTTCGGCTGCCCCTGGACAGAGGAGGGCATCGCATGCGGTTCGGCCTCGACGTGGCGCAGCAACGGATGGAGTTCGACGAGCTCGTCGAGCGCGTGCGGTTGGCGGAGGATCTCGGCTACGACGGCGCCTGGGGGTTCGACCATTTCGAGCCCATGTACGGCGAGGGCCCGGGCAACTGCTTCGAGGGGATGACCACCCTCGCCGCCCTGGCCACCGCCACCAGCCGGATCCGGCTGGGGCTGCTCGTCACCGGGATCACGTACCGCCACCCCTCGGTGCTCGCCGCCCAGGCGCTCACCGTGGACCACGCCAGCCACGGCCGCCTCGAGCTGGCGCTGGGCGCGGCCTGGCACGAAGCCGAGCACCGGCAGCTCGGCATCGAGTTCCCGCCCACCGGCGCCCGCTTCGACCGCCTGGCGGACGCCCTCGAGATGGTCACGTTGCTGTTCAGCGGCGAGGTGGTGTCCTTCGAGGGGCGCCACTACCGCCTGGACGGCGCGCAGTTGCGCCCCACACCGCTCCAGCGCCCGCACCCGCCCATCTGGATCGGGGGGTCGGGGCGCACGCGCACGCTGCCGCTCGCCGCCCGGTGGGCCGACGTGTGGCACACCTACGCAAGCCCCGAGCAGCTGGCCACGTTGTCGGCGGAGCTCGACCGCCTGGCCGAGGCCCACGGGCGCGACCCGTCGTCCATCGTGCGGGCGTCGTCGCTGTCGTTGTCAGAGCCCTGGGACGACGTGCGCCGCCAGCTCGACTCGATGGTGGGGGTGGGCATCGGGTACCTGGTGTGCGGCTGGCCCGGCGAGGGCCGCCGACGGGTGGAGGAGTTCGCCACCGGGCTCATGGCCGAGTACGGCTCCGCCTAGGACCGCCCCCGGGTGCCAGGACCGGGAGGACCGTCCGCATGTCGCAGGTTGCGCTTCGTCCGGTCGAAGTCGCGGATCTCGACGCGATCTTCGAGCAGATGCGCGACCCGGAGTCGGTGCGCATGGCGGCATTCACACCTGAAGACCCGAGCGATCGAAGCGCCTTCGACGCCCACATGGCCAGGGTCATGTCCTGCTCCGAGGTCAGGCTTCGGGCGATCATCCGCGATGCTCGGCTCGTCGGCACCGTCGCGAGCTACGTCTCGGAGGCGACGACGGAAGTCACCTACTGGATAGATCGCACGTGCTGGGGGCAGGGGACTGCCACGCGGGCGCTCGGCCTGCTCCTCGAGGAGATCTCGGTTCGACCGATCCGAGCCCGTGCTGCGAGCGACAACGCCGGGTCGCTACGGGTCCTTCAGAAGGCGGGCTTCCGCCCGATCGGTACGGAGGTGTCCTTTGCTCCGGGACGGGCCACCGAGATCGAGGAGACCATTCTCGAGCTGCCCTGAACATCGAGAGCGCACGTCTCTGAAAGAGGCGCGCCGTTGCCGCCGGGCGCCCTGCCGCCGAGTCCTCGCTGACGACCTCCACCCGACACGCGCCCGCACTCCACCACATCAACTCCGCGACGCACCACCGGGACGTCGCGCCCCCGCCGCCGCTTCGACCCCCCGAGCACCGGGCCACGAGGACCCCTCGACACGACCGACGGCCGCCTCCACCGCCAGGCGCGGGCTGCTCAGGACCGGCACCGCCGTCCGGCATCGCGGCGCGGCGTCCGCCATCGACGCCTGCGCCAGCACGACCACGTCCACGGACCGGTCGACGGCGTCGACGGCGCGGGCGATCAGCTCGAGGTACCCGTCGACGTCGCCCCCTTCGAACCTGGCCCACGCGCCCGGGCACCGGACCTCGGTGATGTCCGGCGTCACGCCGTGCCTGGATCCCACGTCCCCCAGGAGCTCCGCGGTCGGTCCGATCGTGCTCTCGAGTGCGGCCACCACGGCGATCCGCGCGCCGATGGCCACGGCGTGTTCGGCCATCGGTCGGTCGACCCGGACCACGGGGACCCCGACGGCGTGGGTGAGCGCCTCGGCCGCACCGGCGATCGTCGAGCACGTGCACACGACGGCGCCCGCGTCCACGGAGGCCTCCACCAGACGCGCCGTGAGCCGTCGCCGGAGGTCGTCGTCGACACCGCCGCGTGCGCGGGCGTCGGTCAGGAGGGCGCCGTCGACGACGTGGTTGGCGGTCGTCTGGGGCGCCACCGCCCCCAGGACGTCGCCGAACGTCGTCCGGTTGGCCTCGGCGGTGTGGAGGAATCCGATGCGCACGGGTCGTCCCATCGAGCGGAGGTCCGGGCCATGGTAGCGAGCGTTCCCGTGCCCCTCTGCGGGAGGCCGCCTGATCTCCCGGCTCCGGCCGCCGCACCCGGCGCCCGGGGGTGGCGTCGGGGTCAGGTCGGTCCGTCGTCGGGGCCGGGGCTCACTGCGTCGGAGCCAGGGCCGCCAGGGCGAACGCCTTCGCCCACCGGTAGTCGGCCTTGCCCGTCGGCGAGCGCACGATGGCGTCGGCCACCACGACGTGGCGGGGGACCTTGTACCCCGCCACCTGGCCCCGGCACTGGTGGCGCAGGGCCTCGCCGTCGACGCTGCCCCCCGCACGCGCCTGCACCACGGCCACCACCCGCTCGCCGAAGCGCTCGTCGGGCACGCCGACCACGATGGCGTCCTCGACGCCGGCGCAGCCCTTCAGGGCGGCCTCCACCTCGTCGGGGAAGACCTTCTCGCCTCCGCTGTTGATGCACAGCGACCCACGGCCGAGGATGGTGATGGTCCCGTCGGCGTCCACCGTGGCCATGTCGCCGGGCAGCGCCCAGCGCCGCCCGGCGCGCTCGACGAACGTGGCCGCCGTCTTGTCGGGATCGCCGATGTACCCGAGGGGGGTGTGGCCGCTGCGCGCCAGATGGCCCACGGCGCCCGATCCGGGGACCACGGGGCGCAGCTCGTCGTCGAGGACGTCGGTGCGCTCGTCGACGTGCAGGTGGGGCGCGCCGTAGGGGTCGTCGGTGCGGGGGCTCCCGCCGAGCTGCCCGGTCTCCGAGGACCCGAAGGCGTCGGCGAGGATCCGGCCGGGGAGCATCGCCGCCAGGCGCCGCTTGGTGGGCGCCGACAGCACGGCACCGCCCGATCCCACGGCCATGAGCGACGAGACGTCGTAGCGCGGCCCGTGGGCCTCGAGCTCGTCGAGGAGGGGGCGGGCCATGGCGTCGCCCACCACGACGACGATGTTCACCGCCTCGGCGCCCACCAGCCGCCACGCCTCGGCCGGGTCGAAGCGGCCCCCCGGCAGCGTCACCACCGTGCCCCCGCCGAACAGCATGGTGAAGGCCAGCCAGTGGGCGCTGGCGTGCATGAAGGGTGGGCAGGGCAGCGCCGTCATCCCCGGGCGCAGCACCCGCGTGGCGAGCTGCGCCGGTGCGGCGATGACGTCGCCCAGGGCCAGCGGGTCGCCGCCGCCCATGGCGGCGAAGAAGATGTCCTCGTGGCGCCACAGCACGCCCTTGGGCATGCCCGTGGTCCCCCCGGTGTAGACGCAGTAGAGGTCGTCGCCGGCACGCCACGAGAAGTCGCGGTCGTCTGCGGCGCCCGCCAGGGCGTGTTCGTAGTCGTCGCCGAGGCCCGACGATCGGTGGCCGTCGGGCACCTCGAGCAGCGCCCGGCGCTCGGGCATGGCCGCCATGGCGTCACCCACGGCGGGGGCGAAACGGCTGTGGAAGACGAGGCCCACCAGCCCGGCGTCGTGGTACAGATAGCGCAGCTCGGAGGCGACGTAGCGGTAGTTGACGTTGACCGGGACGGCGCGGATCTTGAAGCAGGCCAGCATGGCCTCGAGGTACTCGCTGCCGTTGGCCAGCTGGAGGCCGACGCGGTCGCCGTGCCCGACGCCGGCGCCCGCCAGATGGTGCGCCAGGCGGTTGGCCCGGGCGTCGAGCGCCGCGTAGGTGAGGCGGCGCCCGTCGGCCACGACGGCCGGTTGCCCGGGCACGGCGTCGGCCACGCTCTCGAAGAGGTCGGCCAGATTGAACTCCATGACGGCGTCCTCTCGGCTCGGGCACCCGCCTCGACGTAGTATGGCGGCGCAGGGCGTGGTCCGCCGGGCGGCTGGGATGGCGCGACGGCGCTGGAGGGGCACATGGGGCACGCCGAGCACGCGGTGGACGAGGCACCGACCCCCGGCGCGCCCGACGGCGGGTCGGCGTCGGCCCCCGGGTCCGGATCCCCCTCACTGGTCGAGCGCGTGGTGGGGCCGTATCGCAGCGTGATGAAGTTCCTGGGGCGACGGGCGCTCGCCCGGGCCACGCTGGCCGTGCCGCGCACGCTGCGCTTCCTGGGCGCCGCCGCGCTGAGCGGCGAGGTGTCCGCCGGCTTGCCCAGGCCGACGTTGTCGTTGGCGCTGGCGGGCGGGGTGGCCATGGACGAGGCGCTGCTGGCCATGGCCATGACGCCCAACCGCTTTCCCCGACGGGCCGACTTCGCCCGGGTGAGCGCCGAGCTGGCCGACGCCCGGCGGATGTTCTCGCGGCGCGGGTGGATCGCACACCCCGCCACCTATCACCGCACCCCGCCGCCGCTCGGCGCCGGCGACCTCGAGACGACGCGGGGGTGGGCGCTCGGCCTGGGCTACGAGCGCATCACCTACGACAGCGGGTTCTCCCCGCGCCCCGCCGAGCCCGGCGGCGAGCGGTGGATGGCCTATGAGCCCAACCGCCGGGCGACGGCCGCCGTCGTCCGCCACGGTGGCGCCGCGCGCCCGTGGATGGTGTGCGTCCACGGGTTCTGCATGGGCTATCCCTTCATGGACTTCACGGGCCTGCACGCCGCCAAGCTGCATCGTGAACTCGGGCTGAACGTGGCCATGCCGGTCCTGCCGTTGCACGGGCAGCGCAAGGTCACCCCGGTGAGCGGCGAGCCGTTCCTGTCGTTCGACATGATGAACACCGTCCACGGGTTGACGCAGGCGGTGTGGGACATCAGGCGGCTCCTGTCGTGGATCAGGGACCAGGGGGCCACGTCCATCGGCCTGTACGGGGTATCGCTCGGGGCGTACGTGGTCTCGCTGCTCTCGGGCATCGAGGACGGGTTCGACGCCGTGGTGGCCGGCATCCCGGTGGTGGACCTCCCGTCCCTCTTCCACGCCCACAGCCCGGTGCACATCCGCGCCCGGTCGATCGAGCACCACATCCTGGGCGGCGTGGCCGAAGACGTCTTCCGCGTGGTGTCCCCGCTGAGCTTCGAGTCCACGGTGCCGCGCCATCGGCGCTACGTGTTCGCCGGCTACGGCGACCGCCTGGCCACCGCGGCGCAGGCCCGCATGCTGTGGGAGCACTGGGACAGGCCGAGCATCAGCTGGTTCGCCGGGAACCACGTGGGCTATCTGTGGTCGCGCCAGGTGGGGGAGTTCCTGGGCCAGTCGCTGGCGGCGTCCGGGTTCCGCGGCACGGCTGTGGCCGACGGGGGCTGAGCGGTGCAGCCCATGGTGGGGCTCGACGCCAAGTTCTTGTACTCCGAGACGAGCACCACGCACATGCACACCCTGAAGGTGGCGGTGTTCGACATGTCGGGGCTCCCCGGCGGCTACTCCTACGACGAGATCACCACGCTGTTCGGGCACCGGCTGCACCGGCTCCCGCCGTTTCGGCGGCGGGCCGTTCCCGTCCCCCTGGGGCTCGGGCACCCGGTGTGGGTCGAGGACCCCGACTTCGACGTGCGGCGCCACATCACCCGCCGCCGGGCCGCCGCCCCGGGAGGCGACCGTGAGCTCGCCGCCGTGGTGGCCGAGGTGGCGGGACGGGCCCTGCCCCGGGACCGTCCGCTGTGGCAGATCGTGGTGGTCGAGGGACTGGCCGAGCGCCGGCTCGCCGTGGTGGCGAAGGTGCACCACGCCGTGGCCGACGGGGCCGCCACGGTCGCCCTGCTGCAGAGCGCGCTGCGCGCTCGCGAGGTGGGCGCCCACGTCGACGACTGGCACCCCGACGTCATCCCCACGCGCACCGAGCTCCTGCGCGGCGCGGCGCGCGGCCACGGGGCGCGGCTGCGGCAGCTGCCCCGCCTGGCGACGCGCTCGGTGCGGGGCCTGCGCCAGTCCGAGGCCCGCCGCCGCTTCTCGGTGGTCAAGGCGCCCCTGCCCTTCGACACGCCCCGGACCGTGTTCAACGTGTCGCTCAGCGCGCAACGGACCTTCGCCATGGCCACCTTGGCGCTCGACGACCTGAAGGCCGTGCGCCGGGCGCTGGGCACGACGCTCAACGACGTGTACCTGGCCGTGTGCGCCGGCGCCCTGCGCACCTACCTGGCCGACCGGGGAGCGCTGCCCGAGCGCCCCCTGGTGGCGAGCGTGCCGGTGTCCACCGACCCGAGCACGACGCGTCTCGGGGGCAACCGCGTGGACAACCTGTACGTGTCCATCGGGACCGACATCGCCGATCCCCTCGAGCGGCTCCTGCACATCAAGGACGTGGCCGCCGCGGCCAAAGACGTCCGCTCCGTGCTCGGCAACGACCTCCTGGAGCGGCGGGCCGACGTCGTGCCGCCGCAGCTGTACGCCTTCGCCGTGCGGGCGTGGGCCCGCACCGGTCTGGCGAACCACCTGCGGCCGCCGGTCAACCTGGTGCTCTCGAACGTGGCGGGACCGCCCGAGCCCCTGCGGGTGGGGCAGGCCGTGCTCGAGGCCATCTACTCGGTGGGCCCCATCCTCGAGGGGATCGGGCTCAACATGACGGCCTGGAGCTACGCCGGCGCCCTGCACGTCGCCGTGCTCGGCTGCCCGACGAGCGTCCCCGACCCCTGGCCGATCGCCGAGGCCCTGCCCGCCTCGCTGGCCGAGCTCGCGCTGGCCGCCCGGCACGCCGCGGGGACGGCGTCGCATGGCTGAACGCCGGCCGCCTTCCCCGGCCCCGCCGCCGGGACCGGCACCGGCACCGGCACCGGCACCGCGAACCGCCGCCGCGGCCGCGGCGGCATCGGGGGCGGCGGACGACACCACCACGGCGCGCCCCCCCGTGGGCGGCGCCCGCGACCCGGCGTTCCTGCGGTCGGTGCGCCCGGTCCTCGAGCTCTATGCCGCGTACTTCCGGCCCGAGGTGCGGGGGTTCGGGCGGCTGCCCGCCCGGGGTCCCTTCCTGGTGGTGGGCAACCACTCCGGTGGCCAGATGCCGCCCGACCTCCCCGTCTTGTTGACCGCATGGTGGCGCGAGCGTGGGGCGGACGAGCCCGTCCATGCGCTGTTTCACTCCTTCCTCCTCGGGTTTCCCGGTGTCGGCCCGGCGCTGGCGCGCGCCGGCGCCATCGAGGCCGGACGGGAGGCGGCAGAAGCCATCCTGCGCGGCGGGGGGATCCTGATCGACTACCCGGGGGGCGACTACGAGGTCTTCCGTCCGTGGCGCGACCGCAACCGCATCGACTTCGGGGACCGCATGGGCGTCATCCGCCTGGCCCTGCGCACCGGGGTCCCCGTGGTCCCCGCCGTCTCCGTCGGCTCGCACGAGACCCTGGTCGTCCTGGCCCGCGGGGCGCGCCTGGCCAAGCTGCTCGGGTTCGACCGGATGTTCCGCATCAAGGTGGCGCCCCTCGTGCTCGGCCCGCCCTTCGGCCTCGTCCCCGGGGGCATTCCCACGTGGCCGCTTCCCGCCAAGATCACGGTGGAGCTGGGCGAGCCCTTCGACTGGTCGTCGCGCTACGGTCCGCACACGGCGGACGACGACGTGATCGTCCGCCGTTGCTACCGCGAGCTCGTGGCCACGATGCAGGCGACGCTCGACCGCCTGGCCGCCGAGCGTCGCTTCCCCATCATCGGCTAGGCCCGCCCGCCGTGCAGGGCTCGGGCCGATCGCAGCGCCAGGCCCGCCAGGCGGAAGATGCGCTGGTCGCCGCCGACGGGCGCTTGGATCAGCTTCAGCTCGTTGGTGACGAAGCCGAACGACACGCCGGTGGGCGGATCCGCCCACCCGCCGGTGCCCCCGAAGCCGTAGTGTCCGAAGGCGGTGTCGCCCCGGTAGCCCTGCGCCCCCGCCCGGTGGTATCCCATGCGCCAATTCATCCGCATGCCGATCACCGCGTCGTGCGCCGTGGTCTGCACCTCGCTCAGCGCGCGGACCGTCTCGGGCGACAGGAGGCGGACGCCCTCGACCTCGCCGTCGTTGGCGATGGCGGCGTAGAGCTTGGCCAGCGCGTGCGCCGAGAGCACGCCGTTGACCGACGGCATCTCGGTGTCGAGCACCGCGGGCGACGGGCCCGACAGGATCTGGTCGAAGTACGGGACGTAGAGCGCCTCGAGGAAGCGGCGGGTCAATTCCACCCTGCGCAGGGTGGGCATGGACCGGGCGCTGGCGCCGGCGAACAACCGCGGCGTGGGGCGCACCGGCGGGGTCCGCCCGAGCAGCGGCGCGAAGTGGCCGAGGCCCCCCGGCGGCGTCCCGATGGACAGCCCCTCGGTGGCCAGGGGGCCGGCGAGCTCGGTGCGCACCAGCTCGGCCATGCCGAGCCCCGTGACCCGGCGGGCCAACCCGGCCACCAGCCACCCGTAGGTGATGGCGTGGTACCCGGGGTGTCCCGGCCACCGGTCGGCCGGGCGGGCCGCCAGGCGCTGCTCGAGGGCGAGGTGATCGAGCAGGTCCTCGCGGCGTTCGACGAGGCCCACCATCGAGTGCAGGCCGGCCTGGTGGCTGAGGAGCTGTCGCACCGTGATGTCCTGCTTGCCGGCGGCGGCGAACTCGGGCCAGTACCGCGCCACCGGGGCCTCGTAGTCGACGAGGCCGCGACCGGCCAGGCGGTGGATCACCGTGGAGGTCACGCCCTTGGTGGTCGAGAAGCAGATGGTGACGGTGTCACGCCCCCAGGGCAGCGACCGGCGGCGGTCGGCGAACCCGGCCCACACGTCGACCACGGGCCGGCCGTGCACGCGGATGGCCAGCGCCGCGCCACCTCGGCTGCCGGCGTGGAAGAGCTGGCCGAAGTACGACACCACGGGGGCGAACAGCGGGTGCGCGGAGCCGTCGAGGGTCCCGAGCGGGGCCCGTTCGTCGATCACCGCGCCGGCCTGCCCGTCCCTCGTGCCCGGCGCCCGGTGGCGGGCCGGGCGGCGCTGCCCCCGCGTGCGGTCATCGGCCCTCGAAGCGCGGCTCGCGCCCTTCGAGCATGGCGTTCACCCCTTCGACGGCGTCGGCCGTGCCGGCGAGGGCGCTTTGCTCGGCGAGCTCGTGGCGCATGGCCAGGCGAGCGGCGTCGACGATCCCCCGGCGCAGGGTCGCCCGCGTGGAGGCCACCGCCAGGGGGGCGCCACCGGCGATGGTGGCGGTGAAGTCGAGGGCGCCCTCGAGCTCGTCCCCCGTGGGCACGAGCATCTGCGCGATGCCGATGCGCCGCGCCTCTTTGGCGTGGACGCGCCGGCCGGTGAGGAAGATGTCGGTGGCCAGGCCCCGCCCCACGGCCATCGGCAGGGTGGTGCTGAGGGCGAACCCGGGGTGGATGCCCAGGCGCACGAAGTTGGCCTGGAACCACCCGCCGCGGCCGATGACGCACAGGTCGCAGGCCAGGGCCAGGCCGAAGCCGGCCCCGATGGCCGCGCCGTGCACGGCGGCGACGAGGGGGACGGGAGACTCGAAGATGCGGATGGCCTGGGCGTAGAAGGCGCCCGTCTGCGTCTCGAAGCTCGCCCCGTGGGTGGGATCGGGGGCGTCGTCGGAGCGGAAGTCGGCGCCGGCGCAGAACGAGCGGCCCTCCGAGCACACCACCGCGGCACGCGTGCCGGCGGGGAGGCCGTGCACGGCGTCGGCCAGGCGTCGCAGGGTCACCTCGGTGAGCAGGTTGTGCGGTGGCCGGCGCAGGGTGATGACGCCCACGTCGTCTCGCATGTCGAGCGCCACGTCGGGCGGCGGGGATGCAGGGGCGTCGGGCATGGTCGGCCTCCGGGCGCCACGCGCGCCGGCGCGTCGCGGCTGTCGGTGTGGCGCGCACCTTACCGGCCCCGCCGGGTCGTCCCCGGCGCTGGGCGCCGGGGACGGGTGGGCCTCCCGGGCCCCCGCGGGGGTCAGCCTCCCGGGCCCCCCGGGGGGCCCCCGGCGGGCGGGGTGGGGGGCGTGGGCCCCCCGGCGCGCCCCGGCGGCGCTGCGTAGGGCGGCGCTGCGGGCGCCGTCCCCATGGGCGCGCCCAGGTCGAAGGAGCGCTGCAGGTACTCGTCGCGGCTGATCTCGCCCCGGGCGTAGCGGACGCGCAGCTCGGTGATCGCCGGGTCGACGTGGCCGGCCGTCGGACCCTGCCACGCGTACGGGCCGCCCGGGCGCCGCCACAGGCGCACTACGGCCACCACGGCCAGGACCACCAGGACCAGGAACAGGGCGAACAGCAGCCAACCGAACACGCCCGGTCCGTGATGCCACCCCAGCGGACCTCGCAAGCGCAGCATGGTGGGGATCCTTTCGCCTGGTCTCCTCGTGCATTATGGCCACGTCTGCCGCGGACCGGGGAGCAGGAGGCTGGGGGGATCCGCTGCGCCCGGCCCGGCGGCCGGCGCCGACCCGGGAGGGGAGCTCCCTCGGAGGCTCAGGGGCGGCCGCGCCGGCGGGCGCGCCGGGCCTTGAGCAACGCCGTCTCGGCGTTCGAGACGAGGTCGTCGAGGGTGTCGTTGGCCCGCAGCTCGGCGAAGCCCACGCTGGCCGAGGTGCCCGGGGCCGCCTCGGCCAGGATGACGGCGAACTCCTTGAACCGCACGTCGGCGGTCGAGGTGTCGGCCCCCGGGAGGGAGAAGATGAACTCGTCCCCGCCCAGGCGGGTGATGAGGTCGTAGGACCGCAGCGTGGCCCGCAGCGCGGCGGTGACCTTGCGGAGCAACTCGTCGCCGGCCTCGGTGCCCCGGGCGTCGTTGACCGCCTTCAGGCCGTCGACATTCAGGAAGCCGAGCACGAAGCGCTCGCCGCTTCGCCGACAGCGGTCCATCTCGTCGCCCAGGGCGGCGAACCCCGCCTGGCGGTTGAGCACGCCCGTGAGCTCGTCGCGCGCCGAGCGGTCCTCGTCGGTCATGGGCCGAGCCGGTTGCGGGCGCCGGGGGGGGACGCCGGGGGTGCGCACCGGCTCGCTGCGGGGCCGGACCTCGGGCGCCGGGCGCCCCAGTGCGGCGCGGGCGCGCGCCTCCTGGTCGCGCTCGAAGCGCTCCCGGCCGAACCGGTCGCGCCCCAGGCGCCGGGGGAGGACGTCGGGGCCCTCGGGCTCCACGCGCAGGTCGTGTTCGGGCTGGGCTGCGGGCTCTGAGGAGGGGGGGGCGCCTCGGTGCTCCTCGGGGTCGCGCCCGGCGCCCAGGGGTGTCTCGACGCGGCGTCCGGCGTAGCGGTCGCCCTCCTCGGGCCCCGGACCGAGCCGGCCGGAGGAGGCGGCGTCGCCGCCCGCGCCGGCGGGGGACACCACGCCCCGGACGAGCTCCGCCCACAGGCTCACGACCTCGGTCATCTGCTCGGTCATGAGCGCCACGATGGCGTCTCGCTGCAAGGGGTCGAGCGACTGCAATTGCTCGTGGATCCGGAGCGCGCCGTCGCTGAGCGCGCCCGCCACGCGCAGCAGGTGGTCGGCGGGGACGACGGGCGCACGGCGTTCATCGGTCACGACTGAGGGCTCTCGATCCTCCCGGACAGCGGCAAGTCGCGCCCGTCCGCCGCGGTTCGCGTCTTCCCGATCCTGCATTATTCAGCACTCCGTCTAGTCGCGAGCGGCGCCGCGCGCCAAACTACACGATTGTCACTCTGGTCCTCAGGATGCCGCGGACGAAAGACCCTGGTCGGACGCGGGTCCGCCAGAGGATGATCGTGGTGACAGGCAAATCGTCACAGCGGGCGTCGTGGCCGCGGGCGACGCGGTGGTCGCCACGGCGCACGGGGTATGCGAAAGGAGACCGATGTCGACGACGCTGCCCCCCGCCACGTTGCCCGCTGCGCACATCACCCCGCCGAGCGCCCCGCCCGAAGAGACCGCACGCAGGGCCTCCGGTGCCCGTCACCGGTGGCTGACGCTGGCGGTGCTGTGCACGAGCCTGCTGATCGTCAGCCTCGACAACACCATCCTGAACGTCGCCCTGCCGTCGATCGTGCGCGACCTGCACGCGTCGTCGAGCCAGCTGCAGTGGATCGTCGACTCCTACGCCATTGTCTTCGCCGGTCTGCTGCTCGTCTTCGGCAGCCTCGGCGACCGGATCGGCCGCAAGCGCGTGTTCATGGCGGGCCTCTTCATCTTCGCCGTCGGCTCCACGCTGGCGGCGACGTCGGGCTCGCCCCACGCCCTCATGGCCTGGCGGGCGTTCATGGGCATCGGCGGCGCGGCGATCATGCCCTCGACGCTGTCGATCTTGACCAACGTCTTTCGCGAGGAGCGTGACCGCGCCCGCGCCATCGGCATCTGGTCCGGCACCACCGGCATCGGGATCGCCGTGGGCCCCATCGCCGGCGGCTGGCTGCTGGCGCACTTCTGGTGGGGCTCGGTGTTCCTGGTGAACGTGCCCATCGCCGCCATCGGCCTGGTGGCCGCCCTCTGGCTGGTCCCCGATTCCCGCAACCCGGCGAGCAAGCACCCCGACCCGCTCGGCGCGGCGCTGTCGACGGTCGGGATGGGCCTCTTGCTGTGGGGGATCATCGAGGCCCCGGGGCGATCGTGGGCATCGGTCCCGGTCCTGGCGGCCATCGGCGGCGCGCTCGTGGTGCTCACCGGCTTCGTGCTGTGGGAGCACCACTGCGACCATCCCATGCTCGACCTGTCGTTCTTCGGCTCCCGTCGGTTCAGCGCGGCGATCGGCTCGATGTCGTTCGTCATCTTCGCCCTCATGGGCATGCTGTTCGTCCTCACGCAGTACCTGCAGTTCTCCTTGGGCTACAGCCCCTTCGCCACCGGCATCCGCATCGGCCCCGTGGCCCTCGTCATCTTGGTGGTCGCACCCCTGTCGGCCGTGCTCGCCCGGTGGGTGGGGACGAAGGTCGTGGTGGGCAGCGGGATGGTGTCCATCGCCACGGGCCTCGCCCTGCTGTCGCGCGTGTCGGTGGCCGGCACCTACGGCTCCGCGCTCCCCGCGCTGGTGCTGCTCGGGCTGGGCACCGGGCTGGCGTTCGCCCCGTCGACGGAGTCGGTGATGGGGTCGCTGCCGCCGGGGCAGACGGGGGTCGGCTCGGGGACGAACGGGACGTCGCTGCAACTCGGCGGCGCGCTCGGCGTCGGCGTGCTCGGCAGCCTCCTGGCCTCGCGGTACCAGGGCCGCCTGCACGTCGCCCTGGCCCACCAGGCGGTCCCGGCGTCGGTCCTGCAGGTGATCAACGGGTCGCTCGGGGGCGCCCTGTCGGTGGCCCACACCGTGGGCGGGGCGCGTGGTGCGGCGCTCGAGGCGCTGTCGCGCAGCGCCTTCGTGAGCGGGATGGACCTGGCCATGATCGTGGGCGCCGTGGCCGTGGCCTGCGGTGCCGCGGTGGCCTTCGTGCTCCTGCCGAGCCGCTCTGAGCGCCGGGCGCCCTGAGCGAGCGACGCGCCGGGCGCCCGGCGCGGGCGACGCCGCGGGCGCCTTCAGACCGCCTTCGCCCGTGTCATGCACTCGGCGACGGCGTCGAACGCCGGGGCCACGTCCTCGGGGCTCAAGGGGAACACCAGCGCCGCCACGGCGTCCGCCCCGGCCTCGGCGTACTGCTCGGTCGACTCCGGGGTGAGGCCCTGGAAGTAGGGGCACACCGTCACCGTGAGGTCGCAGCGGCTGCGCCCCGCCTCCTCGAGCAGGGCGTCGAGCTTGGCCAGCGGCGGGGCCAGGTCGGCGGGGAGGCGGTTGAAGGTGTGCCACCCCTGGCCCAGGCGCGCGGCGCGCCGCAGGGCGGCGTCGCTCTCGCCCCCGACGTGCACGGGCGGGAACGGGTCCTGCACCGGCTTGGGGAAGAAGGTGCACGGGGCCAGCTCGTAGAACTCGCCCGAGAACGACGACGGGTCGTCGCACCACAACGCCCGCAGCACCCCGAGGTACTCGTCGGTGCGCCTCCCGCGCTGCGCCCACGGCACCCCCAGGGCGTCGAACTCCTCGCGCAGCCAGCCCACGCCGACGCCGAGGTCGACCCGGCCCTTCGACAGCCAGTCGAGGGTGGCCACCTCCTTCGCCGTGTACACGGGGTTGCGTTGGGGCACCAGGCACATGGCGGTGCCGAGGCGGACCGTCGAGGTCACCGCGGCCAGGAAAGACAGCGTGGTGAACGGCTCGAGCAGGCCCGTGCCCGCCGGCAGGGGGACCTTGCCGTCGGCCGAGTACGGGTAGCTCGAGGCATAGGCGTCGAAGGTCACGACGTGCTCGCCCACCCAGATGGCGTGCACCGCGCGTTCCTCGGCCTCGCGCGCCACGGCGGCGAGGAGCTCGGGCGTGGCGAAGGGGTTCGCCGTGGGGAGCCAGATGTCGAAGTCCATGACCGTCCTAGGCGGGTCTCGTCGAGGTGATGCGGAACACCGGATGCTCGGGGGCGATCCGGCGCAGGTCGTCGTCGGGCGAGTCGGCCGACACGCCGTCGAAGAAGACGCCGACCTCCGCCTTCCAGCGGCGCAGGTAGGCGCGCAGCACGCCCACCTTGTCGGCGTCGGGGACCTCCTGGGCGCTGAAGGGCTCCACCCGGCGGCCGAGCACGAGCTCGCCGGCGCCCGCGGCGCGCAGGTTGCGCACCCATTGCGTCTCGCCCCGGGGAGCCACGAGGAAGCGGCCGTCGTCGAGCACCAGGAGGTTCACGGGGACGCTGCGCCACTGTCCCGACGTCCGGCCCCGCACGCGCAGCACCCGCGAGCCCATGACGCTCAGCCCGAGCCGCGTGGTGCCCGCCACCACGGCGTTGACCACGTGCGTGGTGAACCAGCCCGGCTCCCGGTAGTGCGCCACGGCGCCATCATGGCGCGTGCGCCGGCGGCGGGCCACCGGGACGCCGGGCGCGTCAGCGCAGGCGCAGGCCGCCGTCGACGATGACGATCTGCCCGGTCACGTAGCGGGCGCCGACGAGGCCGACCACGACGTGCGCCACGTCCTCGGGCGTCCCCGATCGCTGCAGGGGCGCCTGGGCCTGGACGAAGGACCGAACCACGTCCCAGTCCGCCGTCCACGGCGTGTCCACCAGGCCGGGGGCCACCGCGTTCACCCTGATCTCGGGGCCGAGCACGTTGGCCAGCAGCTCGGTCATGTGGCTCACCGCCGCCTTGGAGGCCGCGTAGGGGATGGAGCTGCCCCGGGCCGTGTGCCCGGCCATCGACGACACGTTGACCACGACGCCGTCGCCGCTCGAGCGCAGGTGCGGCACGGCGGCCACCGTCGTCTGCCACGTGCCGATGACGTTGACGTCGAAGATCTGCCGCCACACCGCCGGGGTGGCGGCGTCGAGGTCGGGGTGGGGGATCACGACGGTGGTGCCGGCGTTGTTGACGAGGATGTCGAGGCGTCCGTGGTCGCGCACGGCCGCCGCCACCAGCGCGCGGGCCTGCTCCTCGTCGGCGATGTCGGCGCGGACGTAGGTGGCGCCGGGGAGCTCGTCGGCCACGGCGCGCCCGGTGTCCTCGGACGTGGAGGAGTTCACCACCAGCGCGGCACCCTCGGCGGCGAGCGCCCTCGCCGTCGCCGCGCCGATGCCGCTCGACGATCCCGTCACGATGGCGACCCTGCCTTCCAGACTGCCCGGCATGACGCGCCTCCTCTGACAGCGCCGTCGCGCTCCCGGCGGAGGCTACCCGCCAGGCGTGCCGTCGTCCCCCGGGCCGTCGCCTCGCTACGGTGACGCTATGCGACTCGTGAGCTTCGTCGAAACGTCGTCCCCCGCCGTGGTGCGCACCGGGGTGCTGGAGGGGGACGAGGTCGTGGACCTCACCGACCCGGCGGTGGCCCTCCCCGGGGACGGCGCGGCGTTGCTGGCGCTCGGCGAGCCCGCACTCGCCCGCGCCGCCGGCGCGGCGGCCTCCGGCGCCCGCCGCCTGGCGTGGGACGCGCTCGATCTGCTCGCCCCGGTCCCCGCCCCCCCGAAGGTGCTCGGGATCGGGATGAACTACGGCGCCCACGTGGCCGAGCTCGGCCGCACGCCGCCCGAGCACCAGGTGTGGTTCAACAAGCAGCGCACGTGCATCGTCGGGCCCGGCGCCGCCATCGAGGTGCCGACGGTGTCGGACATGGTGGACTACGAGGGCGAGCTGGCCATGGTGGTCGGGCGCCGGTGCCGCCACGTCCCGGCCGCGCTGGCGGCGACGGTCATCGCCGGGTACACGGTGGTGAACGACGTGAGCGTGCGCGACTGGCAGTGGCGCACGCCGACGTGGACCATGGGGAAGTCCTTCGACACCCACGGCCCCATGGGCCCGTGGATCGTCACCGGCGACGAGGTGGGCGATCCCCAGGACCTGCGCATCCGCACGTGGGTGAACGGCGAGCTGCGCCAGGACTCGTCGACCGAGGACATGATCTTCTCGTGCGCCCAGATGGTGGAGGAGCTGTCCACCGTCTTCACGCTCGAGCCCGGCGACGTCATCTCCACGGGGACGCCCGCCGGCGTGGGGGCGAGCTTCGACCCCCCGCGCTGGCTCGTCCCCGGGGACGTGGTCCGCATCGAGGTGGAAGCGGTGGGGACGCTCGAGAACCCCGTCGTGGCCGCCGCGGGCGGCTGACCGGGCGGCTCGTCGTCGGGGTTCCCGTCGGCGGCGGGCGGCGCCCGTAGCCTGGTCGTGGTGGACAGCGGTGCGACGCAGGAGCGTGGGGCCACGCTGCGGGTGAGCCGGGGCCTGTCCATCCCGCTCGAGGAGCTGCACTGGCGCTTCACCACCAGCGGGGGACCGGGAGGCCAGCACGCCAACAAGGCGAGCACGCGCGTCGAGGTGCGCTTCGACGTGACGGCGTCGACGGCGCTCGGGCCGAGACAGCGCTCGCAGCTCCTCGAGCGGCTGGGCCCCACCGTGCGCGCCGCGTCGGGCGAGGAGCGCTCGCAGTCCCGCAACCGGGAGATCGCCCTCGAGCGCCTGCGCCAGCGCCTGGCCGACGCCCTGCGCGTGCAGAAGCGGCGCGTCCCGACGGCGCCGTCGGCCGCGGCGCGCGCCCGGCGCCTGGACGACAAGCGCCGACAGGCCGCCCGCAAGCGCGACCGGGCCCGCCCGGCCACCGACGAGGGGTGAGCGCCGCACGCGACGCCGCACCCCGGTGCGCCCCGGAGGGTCAGAAGCCCTCTGGCCGCAGCAGGGCGTCGCTGCCGCCGTCGACGAAGAGCACCGAGCCGTGGACGAACCCGTTCACCGGGTCGAGGAGGAAGGCGACGGCCCCGGCGATCTCCTGGGGCGTGGCCCGGCGCCCGACGGGGACGGGGAGGGCGTCGATGAGCGGGCCGAGCACCGGGTCCTCGAGCCCTCCGTGCAGCAACGGGGTGTCGACGGGCCCCGGCGCCAAGGCGTTCAGGCGGACGCCCGCCTCGCCCCACGTCCCGGCCCGCCGGCGCAGCGCTCGGGTGAGGGCGAGCTTGCCCGTGCCGTAGACGGTGGCGCCGTCGAGCGCGCCACAGCGCGCCGAGGCGGCGTCCTCGTCCCCGTTCACCAGGGCGTCGAGCAGCGCATGGTCCGGAGGGGTCAGGCTGGCGGCGTTCGACGAGATGGCGACGGCCGCCGGGGCCTCCCCGTGGGCGAGCAGGGGGAGCAGGCCGTCGAGGGTGCTCAGGGCGCCGAAGTAATTCACCCTGACGATCTGGTCGGTGGGCTGGAACTGGGGGCCGAGCCCGGCACAGGCGACCAGCCCGTCGATGGCGCCGCCCGCCGCCTCGGTGACCGCCGCGATCGCCGTGCTGCGGCCCTCGCCGGTCGACAGGTCGGCGGCCACGTCGGCGGAGCGCAGGTCGATGCCGATGACCTTCGCCCCACTGCGCTCGAAGCGCTTGCGGACCTCGGCGCCGATGCCCGACGCCGACCCGGTGACGACGATGGTGCGCCGACGGCGCCCGGCGGTGGCGGCCGGGGAGGACTCGGTCATGGCCGGAGGAGGACGTTCACAGGCCACGTTGTAGCGCACCAGGGCCGGCCAGCGCCCGTCTCGGGACTTTGGACCCTGCCGCCCGGGCCACGCCCAGACCATGCTTGACGTTGGGGCCGGTACCGGGCAACCGGCGGCGGCCCCGGGGATGCGCCTGGAGTGCCGCCCACCTAGGGCGCATCTCGAGGCCATCTCCGGCGGGATGCTCGGCCCTCCGGGGCCGTTTCTGCGGAGCCCGCCGGAGATGGCCTCCCTTTGTCGCCCTCCGCCACGGGATTGTCGGAGCATGGCGCCTGGGTGTCTCACTGGCGTGCCGTGCGACGCGTGCGGCACCCGTGTCAGGCGCGTAGGGCACCCGTGTCAGGCGCGTACGGGCGATGCCCGCGCATCGAGCGCGCCACATGGCCGGTCGCCGTCCGCCGCACGCGTGCACACGGCGCCGCGGCCGTGGCGCCGCTGCGCGTGGTCAGCACGCGTGGTCAGCACGCGTGGTCAGCACGGGTGGTCAGGTCGTGGTCACGGCGCGCAGTCGTGGCACAGTGCCGCGCCGGCGTCGGCCAACTGGACGCGCTTGCGCACCAAGAAGCACGACCGGCAGACGAATTCGTCGGCGGCGCACGGCGCCACCACGGCACCGTCGGCGTCGACGGCCACCCGGACCACGGTGGTCGTGATCTCTCCGTCCCCGGGCTCTTCGACCAGGCCGTCGAGGTCGACGAGCGCCAGCCGGGTGCGCAGGATCTGGTCGAGGGCCTGCTCGGCGTCGTCCTCGCCATCGTCCTCGACGCCGCTCTCGTCGTCGCCTGCGCCGTCGTGGCCGGTGCCCTCTCCCACGTGCCCGTTGGCCGATGGCCCCCCGTCGCCGTCGTGGCCGGGCGCCGGGGGGCGCCCGGTGCCCCCGGGCCCGTAGTGGGCGGTGTCCCCCGAGGCGCCGGGGTCGGCGTCCTCCTCGACGTCGATCTCGTCGTCGGCGTGCACCAGGTGCTCGAGCGTCACTTCGAGCACGTCCTCGTCGACGTCCTCCTCGAGCACGTCCTCGTTGTCGAGGTCCTCCTCGAGCATCGTCTCGTCGTCGAGCTCGCCCACGGCGAGCTCCTCGGGAGGCTCGAGGTCCGGTTCCCCTTCGGTGAAGTGCTCCTCCACCAGGTTCCGCTCCATCGCCCGCATGGCCGACCTCCGTCCGCGTGGCGGCTGCCCGAAGCGCTCGCCACGGCTCGGCCAGGTCGTGCCACGCCCGGGTCCAGCATCCGGCCGCGCCGGGGGTGATTGCAAGGGGTTTCTGGGTGGCGCCGGCCAACGGCGGGCCAATCGTCGCCCGGCGGCGAGGGGGAACCGCCGGGGGAACATTGACGCCTCGGTCGCCGAAATCTACATTGACGACCAAATCCATGACGACGATGGATCTTGGACGACGCGGGTCGCCGGATCTGTCACTACGCTGCAACACCGGTCCCGACGGCCTCGCCGGTCGGGGCCCCACCGGGCCCGGGCCTGTCCCACGATCGATCGGGGGAACGGGTCGGGGGCGCCGTGGGCATCGAAGGGATAGCGCCGCCGGTGCAGGCACCGGCGAGACGAGAGGAGCAGTTCTTGCTCAGAGGTCGCCGACCGAGGACAGCCGCCGGGCAACGCGCCAGCGCTCGAGGGGCACGCGTGCGGGCGCACGCCGCCCGAGGGGCGCGGTGGTGGCACCCGGTCCTGCTCGCCGTGGTGGGCATGGCGGTGTTCGCCGGGCTCGTGCCGGCACAGGCGTCGGCCGCCCCCGCCCCCGCCACCGGGTACTGGATGGCGTCCGCCGCCGGCGGCGTGTTCGGGTTCTCCGGTGGGGGCGTCTCCGGGTCCCCGGCCGCCTCGGGCACCAAGCTGAACGCCCCCGTGGTGGGCGTGGCCGCCACGGCCGACGCCATGGGGTACTGGGTGGCGTCTCGTGACGGCGGGGTGTTCGCCTACGGCGATGCCGCCTTCGACGGGTCGCTGCCCAGCAAGTCGGTGAAGCCGATCGCCCCCATCGTGGGCATCACCGCCACCCACGACGGCAAGGGGTACTGGCTCGTGGGGGCGGACGGCGGCGTCTTCGCCTTCGGCGACGCCGGCTTCTTCGGCTCGCTGCGCTCCGTCGGCCTGAAGCCCGCCGCCCCCATCGTGGGCCTGGCGACCACCACCGACGGCCTCGGGTACTGGCTCGTGGGAGCGGACGGAGGCGTCTTCGCCTTCGGCGACGCCGGCTACTACGGCAACACCATCGGCGGCCTGTCGAGCGCCGCGGTGGTGGGCATCGCTCCCACGGCGGACGGGCTCGGGTACTGGATCGCCCAGTCCGACGGGACCGTGTCGCGCTTCGGTGACGCCGTCTTCTACGGCTCGGCGCTCACCGCGGGGATCGTGCCGAACGCCCCCATCGTGGCCATCAACGCCACGCCCGACGGCAAGGGCTACTGGATCCTCGGGGCCGACGGGGGCGTCTTCACCTTCGGCGACGCCGGGTACCTGGGATCGCTGCCCGGCGAGCTGGCGGCGGGCGGCGTCACGTTGACCGCCACCCCGTCCATCGTGGGCATGGCCGTCGCCGCCCCGCAGGTGGCCTGACCGCCGGGCCCGCCGGCCGGAGGCGCGAAGGCCGCCGGGTCCTGTGCGTGCACACGTGCCCGCGCAGTGCCGTGGTCGTCGAACCCTCCGACGGTGCAGTCCTCACGCGCACCCAAGGCGATGACACGGTGGTCATCGCGCAACGAGGCGGTGAACGGTGTCGTCAGGACACGTGCATCAGTCGAGGGGAACGGATCCAGAAGTGGGCATCCGCCTGGCGCTGACAGATGGCGTTCGCCGGACTCCCGGGGAGGCGATAGTCCTCATGGGTCCGCAATCACGGTTCTCTTGTGGAGGGCGGCGCGCCGCCTTCGTGACGACACGGGCCTGGTCAGCACACAGCGTCGCGACGTCCTCTTGGGGGTGCGCCCGTAGGGCAATCGGCTGAGACTGTCTTCGAACAGCAGTGCCTCGTGCAGGGTTCGTGAACGCTGCTCGAAGATGTGGTCGGCCCGCCCCAGCACGTCGGCTGAAGTCTGTCCGACCACTGCACACTGATGCACACGCTGGATCTTGGCGCCGGGAACGCTGCGTGCCGTGGTGGAGTTGCGTGCCGTGGTGGAGGTGCTACCTGCGTCGGGTCCCATGGGGACCGCCGTTCTTCCCCCCGTAAGCGAGGGTGCTCTCGCTCTAACTGAGCTATGTCGAAGCTACACCCTTCTCGTGTCGACAGACTCCTGTCGACACAGAGGAAGGACGCACTCTCAAGCCCCAACCCGCATGGAGCCCTGGGCTCGCGCCGCAGAGCTTGAGAAGAAGCGGCACGACGCTATCGGTCTGGTGCTTCGGTCAACTGGCTCATACAACGCTCACGTGACTGGCGCTTGACGTCATCGGTCCCTGGGCACGAGGCCGGGCGCATCGTCCGGCAAGAGCGGCAGGGCAAAGGTGTGGTAGGCACGGAAATACCTGCGGCCAAGTGCTCAACCTGCTACACTGGGTGGTCGAAGGTCCCGGCTTCATTCAGACCCCGCTTCCTTCGCCTTGGCCGGTGGCTGAGGCAACGAGTTGGAGGCACAAGCAATGGGTCTCACCGGAATGGTCTTCAGCACCATCGCGATCGCGGCTGGGGCTGTCATGTACTGGGCAGTCACCACGCAGGGCCACGGATTCCGGCTCTCCACAGTGGGGGTCATCCTGATGGTCGTGGGTGCCGTCGGCTTCGTCGCCTCGGCCGTCATCTTTGGCACGTCCCGCCGTCCGGCCGGCAACCGCAATCACACCTATGACCGCCAGGCAACCGATGCTCAGGGCGCCACGACGGCTGTCCACGAAGAAGTCCACTAATCCACGCACAGGGTGAGTGTGCTTGGCCTGGCTTTGCTGTGTGGCCTCATCGGTTTCGCCGTCCACATCTCCTGGGTAGCTGCGGTGATCGTGCTCGCACCTGGGCTCGGCTCTGTGTTCGCCAATGCCCGACAGGACCGCAAGGACGTTGTCGAGCGCCGTGAAGAGGACGCTGAACACAGCGGCCTGGACCGGCTCCGTCTCTCGCCCCACGTGGATCGTCTTCTGCGCTGGCGTTCGTGCCAACCGAAAGTTCGTAGCCCTCTGGTTGCATTTCGGTGTGTTTGCGATGCCCCCGGTCACACGCCTATCCACGAAGTCACGAAGTCCAACCTTCGGGGCGACGCGATTATTCTCTTGACGGGCCACGCAGGAGACGAGGAGGCCGCATGACCGACGATCAGGACCAAGCCAAGTGGAATGTCGCCGAATGGCACGGGAAGATGATCGTGGACTGTAACGGCGAGAAGATCGGCAAGCTGCAGGACGTCTACGTCGATGTCGAGACCGACGAGCCGCAGTTCGCCACGGTGAAGGAGGGATTCATCGGCCGTCACTTGACCTTCGTGCCGCTAGCCGGAATCCAGGTTGGTCCCGATGATCTGCAGGTCACGGCCACCAAGGAGCAGGTCCGGTCCGCGCCCGAAATCGAGATGCATGGTGAAGAGCTCTCTCAAGCGGACGAGTCGACCCTGTATCACCACTTCGAGATGAACTACACGCCGATCAGCACGGAGAGCGG
>Ga0209415_10005441_pt1 | contig 22888 bp, 19 predicted proteins | sample PeaSoiSIISIP2007_FD_187696 | JGI IMG/M metagenome (GOLD analysis project Ga0209415, IMG submission 187696) | Peat soil microbial communities from Weissenstadt, Germany - SII-SIP-2007 (SPAdes) (version 2) | ecosystem: Environmental > Terrestrial > Soil > Wetlands > Peat | place: Germany... | reverse complement strand
CGAAGGCGCGATCGTCATGGTCGAGAACATTGTCCGCCTCCTGTCGCATCCGGGTGTCCATCCGGAAGAGACAGTGGCTCAGAAAATCAAGCGGGCAGCGCACGAAGTGCAACGTCCGGTGTTCTACTCGATCACCATTATCATCACCGCTTACGTGCCCATATTCACGCTCCAGCGAGTGGAAGGCCGCTTGTTCCGTCCCATGGCATGGACGGTCGCCTTCGCCTTGGCCGGAGCATTATTGTTCTCGATGTTTCTCGGGCCGGTACTGGCAAGTATCGTGTATCCCAAAGGTACGAAGGAGTGGCGCAACCCGGTCATGTCGTTCCTCACGCACGTTTACCGAAAAGCGCTGGGAGTGGCGATCCGATGGCGCTGGGCCACCGCGGGGATCGCCGTTCTGGCCCTTGCCGGTACCGTGCTGGTTGCTCGAACCATCGGTTCCGAATTTCTGCCACATCTGGATGAAGGCGCGATCTGGGCGCGCGGAACACTCGCGACCAGTATGGGTCCGAGTGAGGGTACTCGCATCATGAATGAGGCCCGTATCATGTTCGCAAAGTTCCCCGAGGTGACTAAAGTCGTCAGTCAAATCGGGCGGCCGGACGATGGCACGGACTACACGGGCTTCTTTAACAGCGAGTACTTCATCGACTTGCGTCCGAAGGAGCAATGGAGGCCCATGTTTCACCAGGACAAGGAGCAATTGATTGCGGCCCTGGGCCAGGAGGCGGAGAAGATCCCCGGAGTCATTTGGAATTTTTCGCAACCGATCGCGGACAACATGGAGGAGGCGGTGAGCGGCGTCAAAGGCGAGCTCGCAGTGAAGATCTACGGGACCGACCTGAAGCTGCTGGAAACCAAGGCCGACGAAATCATGGGCGTCATGGAAAAGATCCACGGCGTGCAGGATCTTGGCATTTTTAGAGTCATTGGGCAGCCGAACTTGAACCTCACTGTGAACCGCGACACGGCCGCCCGGTTCGGGATCAACGTTTCCGATGTTCAGGACGCCATCGAAACCGCGACCGGAGGGAAGGCCGTGTCCGAGGTACTCAAAGGGGAGGAGCGCTACGACCTGGTGGTGCGCTATCAGCCTCCTTATCGCAGCACCATCGAGCAGATCCAGAACATCCGGATTCTCACTCCTTCCGGCGAGCGTGTGTCGCTGGGCCAGCTCTGTAACGTGAGCATCAAGGATGGTGCGTCCGAGATCTACCGCGAAGGAAACTCGCGCTATGTCGCCATCAAATACAGCGTTCGCGGCCGCGACTTGGGCAGCGCCGTGGAAGAAGCAATGAGCGCCGTCACCAAGGGCGTAAAACTGCCGCCGGGCTACCGTCTGGAGTGGGCCGGCGAATATGAATCGCAGAAGCGCTCCCAGAAACGGCTGGAGATCATCATTCCGCTCACGCTGTTGGTGATCTTCCTGATTTTGTACACCATGTTCTCATCCATGAAATGGGCCAGCCTTATCTTGATCACGGTGGCAACGGCTCCCATCGGCGGTATCCTGGCGCTCTACTTAACCGGCACGAATTTCAGCGTTTCCTCAGGAGTCGGATTTCTTGCGCTGTTCGGAGTTTCCGTGCAGACCGGCGTGATCATGCTGGAGTACATCAATCAATTGCGCGCGCGCGGGCATACCATCATGGACGCGGTTCAGGAGGGCGCTGTTTTGCGATTCCGCCCCATCCTGATGACCATGCTGGTGGCGTCACTGGGGCTGGTTCCCGCGGCTACTTCGCATGGCATCGGCTCGGATTCGCAACGCCCGTTCGCGATTGTCATCGTGGGCGGATTGATGGCCGTTCTGGTCATGAGCATCTTTCTCCTGCCCGCTTTGTACATCTGGTTTGCGGGGCCCAATGACAAGCTTCCCGAGGCGGATGCACACGAGGGATAGAATTCATGTTTCAACTCAAACGAATCCTTTTCCCCGTGGACTTTTCCGACCGGTGCCGGGGCGCTGCCGCTTATGTGGAAGCGCTCGTGGGCCGGTTCGATGCAGAGTTGATACTCTTGCACGTAATTGAGGCCACCTACAACAGCACGCTCGAGGATTTGCATGAGGCCCAACGGGAGAAGTTCCACAAATTCTTTGGCGGCGATTTGAAGCACCTGCGTGTGAAAGAGCTGGTGGATCATGGTGAGCCCGCCCGCAAGATCATCGAATGTGCGACTGCCCGGCACGCGGATCTCATCATGATCCCTACGCAGGGCATGGGTATTTACCGGCGCCTGATTTTGGGCTCGACCAGCGCAAAGGTACTTCACGACGCGGATTGCCCCGTTTGGACCGGAGTCCATTTGGAGAGTGCGCCTTCCCTGGAATCTGTAGCCTGCGAGCGGATTGTGTGTGCCCTGGATTTGAAGCGGTCCAGTGCCCGTGTCCTTGACTGGGCAGCTCGCCTCGCAGAAGAGTATCAGGCCGAGCTTACTCTGGTCCACGTGATCCCCGGGGACGAGACTCGGAAGGAGCGTAGCGAGGCTCACGAAGCTATCGAGCGTCTCCAGGAGGCGGCCCAAGTGCGAGCCGCCGTGCGGGTGGAGACCGGGGAAATTTCGAAAGTTGTAGCTGGTGTGTGTGGAGAATTAATGGCCGATCTTCTGGTGATCGGCCGCAAGGCCGAGCCCGGTATTCTCGGACGTTTGGAGATGACCGCGTACTCTATCATCCGGCAATCTCCGTGCCCGGTGGTCAGTGTTTGAGAAAGGATTAGCACTACAAGTTCGCAGCGATAAGACGACCAGCGCTTCGAGCGGCGCTTGATCGTCGCTGCGCCCGGCGCCGAGGGCCGCTTGAGGGTGACAAGCGGTCCCCGCGTCGGGGAAGGTCTACACCCCGAGCAGATACGCCCGTGCCGGCAAGCCCGTCAGGCGGCTGAGCGCGCTCGCATACCACTGAAGCTGCCGCTGGTATTGATCGCGCTGTCCCGAAATATCAGCATCCGTCTTGAAGTCGATGACCACCCAGGTGTTGTCCTCGACGAACGCCAGGTCAATGATGCCTTCCATGAGCCGTCCGCCGTCCACACGCAGCATGACGGGATATTCGCGATGCTTGCGATCGGCCGCACGCGCGCGGTCGAGAAGCGGATGTGCGAGCGCAGCTTCCACGCGGGAGCAAGCTGCCTCGATTTCTTCCGCGGGCGCTCCAACAATACGAGCGTTGAGCTGCGCCCATTCGCGGATGGTGGCGCGATTTGCGTCGAGAGGCACGTCACGCAGGACGGCGTGGACCAGCGTCCCGAAGCGTTTGCCAGTAGCGGCCGGCCTGGAGGCCGGTCCTACCAGTTCGACAACGACTGGATCCGGTGGCGCATCCGGCGCATGGCTCGCCAGGAAAACCGCAAATTCCGGACGTGAGGCTGAGGCGATGGTGCCGGCGCGCTGTTCCTGCCAAGCGTGATACGCGGTGGAACTCGCGCCTCCGTCGTCTTTCAGGAGCTCTTCCTGACGCAGCCCATGGTCGCTTTCCTCACCCAGCTTGAGTTTGGACGGGTCCCACCAGACCACCTCGTGCGATCCCTGCTGCGGCGTAATGATTCCAGGCCGAACGGAAAACTCGGGCTCGCGATCGTAATCCATGGGCCGCGCGACGACGCTCGACGCACCAAATTCCGGACATCCCGGTGCTGGGCGCGATCTCCGCCAGGCTTCGCGCGACGGATACAGCGCCTTGTTCAGCGGACTCAGCCAATTGTCCTGCGGGAATGGCTCATCGCCGCATGCCGGGACCACCAGCAGATCGCGCGCTCGTGTAGCTGCCACGTAGGCGACGCGAACACCCTCGGCGCGCTCGCAAGCCGCTTCGTCCGCCTCGTGATCCAGCAATTCCCAGGGCGCGCACCGCAGCAGGCGAGTAGCGCTCACGCGCCTGGCCCCATCCACGTATTGATCGGGCTCGCGCGCGCACAGGTTCGCTGTCAGGTCCGCCAGGATCACCACCGGAAACTCCAGACCTTTTGCTCCGTGAACGGTCATCAGGCGCACGCCATCCGAATCCTCTTCGAGCACCGGCGCTTCGGAGGCTTCTTCCTTCTCGGCCTGGGCGGCCAGTTCCTCCACGAATCCTCGGAACGACACGCCTCCGGTCATTTCGTAAGTTCGGGCGAGGTCAGCGACCCGAGCCACGTTCGCCAGGATCTGATTGCCGCCCGGACGCAGCAGGAATCCCGCTTGGGCACGGGTCGCTTTGAGCAGCGCGTGGACCGTCGCTGCGAACGGCTGGTAGTTGCGGGTGCGGTGTAGCTCGGCCAGCAGCCCTAAAGCATCCGCGATGGGGAACTCGGCGTCTTCCCGATGAAACGGATGCAGGCGACCACGCTTGTGCTTGTGCACGAGGAGCATCTCGTCAGGAATCGCGAACAGAGATCCTTTCAGCGTGGCGAAGACGCTGAGCTCGTCGTCCGGCCATTCGATCGCGGTTAGCGCGGCTCGCAGCGTTTCTACTTCTTCGCGACGGTGGAACGATTTCGATCCGGCCAGCAGGTGATCGATGTTGCGCGCCTCCAACGCACGCGCGTACTCGCGCGTCAAGTCTTGACCGGCTTGAGTGCGGCGGCGGAAGAGAATCGCGATGTCTCGCGCTTTGAATCCCCAACGGCTCTCTTGGACCAGCCAGGCGACGAACGCAGCGATGGCATCCGGCAGTGACCGGTTCACGGCCTCCTTCGACAGGCGGGTCTTGTACGGACGCGGCACGGGCAGGGCGATCAGGCTCGGACGGCCCTCGATTTCGTCCCGATGCCGCTCCAGAGGGATCCACTCGGCATGACCATCGCCGTCCATCTCCGTTTCAAACGAAGTGTTGACAAAATGTTGCAGGTTCGGAACGGAGCGAAAACTTTTGCGCAGCGCCACCAGCCCGCAGCCACGTTCGACCATGGCGTCCCGAATCTGCCGGTAGAGCAGGATGTCTGCCCGCCGGAATTTGTAGATCGACTGCTTCGGATCCCCCACCACGAACAACTTTCCGGCGACCGGACGGATCTTCAGCCAGTCCGATTCCGCAGGGTCGTCGGCGGCCAGGAGAAGCAGAATTTCGGCCTGCAGCGGGTCGGTATCCTGGAATTCGTCAATGAAGAGATGGCTGAAGCGTATCTGTAGGTATTCCCGTACAAAGTGCTGATTCTTAACAAGATCGCGTGCGCACACCAGAAGGTCTACGAAGTCCAGCTTGCCTTGCCGCCGCTTACGCTGGTCGTATTCCTCCACCAGGCCGGACATCTCTTCACGAAGCGCGGCCGCGAGGTCCGCATCGGCTCGGCGCCGGAAGTCCTCGATCCAACGGAGCAACTCATCGCGCCGATGCAGCAGGTCTTCACGGCCCACACCGCCGCCGTACTCGCCCGAGCCCTTTTTCGTATCGCGGCGCAGGTCGCGCCCCAGCTTCAACACCGCTGCCTCGAGCGAATCCTGATCGTGCGCGGCCACGCCCTGCACCATTAGTCGCACCGGTTGGAGTCCGATATACAGGTTGTCGGTCACGCGGCGCGGACGCGAACTCAGCTCCGCCAGCTCGCGGGCCATACGGAGCACGGTCCCGATCTCTTCATCGCGGGAAAAGGGTTCGCGGCGCCAGGCGGCGGGGTAATCGCGCCACTCCACCAGTTTTCTGCCGGCGTACTGCAACTGCTCGAGGGGCGGGGAATCGTCCCAGGAGTCGCGCCAGGCGAGCCGCGCGAATGCTCGCCGCAATCCTGGCGACGGCTCGGCGAGCCTGCGTTCCAGCCATGCTCGAAACGACCTCTGGTAGAGCCGGTTCGCCTCCTGCTCGCTCAATTCCTGAAAGGCCGGATCGACGCGCGCTTCCACCGGGCGTTCGCGAAGAAGTTGCGCGCAGAAGGAATGGATGGTGCCGATGGAGGCTTCCTCCAGGTGTTCGAGTGCATCTTCCAGGCGGCTGCTAGCCGCCTCCTGTCGCTGACGGTCCAGTTCTTCACGCAGACGAAGCTTGAGCTCGCCGGCGGCTTTGTGCGTGAATGTCACCGCGGCGATGCGATCGATGGTGGTCCGCCCCGAAGCCAGCACCTCCACGATCCGGTGCACCAGTTCGGTGGTCTTGCCGGTGCCCGCCGAGGCCTCGACAATCAGGCTCTCGTCGAGCGATTTGCGAATCCTGCGCCGCGCCTCCGCATCGGACACTGTGCGCGCTGATGTGCTCACGCCATCCCCCGAATCTCGGTCAGCGGCTCGAGCCGGACATCATGCCGGTCTTTTTTGCCGAGCCGCCGTTCTTCGTAAGGCCCGCACACGATCCGGTAGTCGCAAATCTCGCAGGCGTCTTTGGCCGGCGCCGGAGGCAGGAAGCCGCCGGCAATCGATGCATCGATATCGCCCAGCAGTTTCTGCAAAAACTGACGGGCGCGATCGTCCAGTTTGATCTCGACCGGCGTGTAGCCGCCGCGCTGCGTCGCATACAGCAGCCGCCCTGCTTCCACCGGCGATCCCAACAACTGCTCGGCCGCCAACCCATAGAGAAGCGGCTGCAAGCTCCGGCCGCCGCCCACCCAGCGCGGGATTGTGTCAGGACGCTTGCCGGTCTTGTGATCGGTCACACGATACACGTCGCGAGACACGTGCCTCTCCAACAGGTCGATTTTCCCGCGTAAGCTGACTCCGTCCAAGACCACGGGTTCTTCTTTTCCGAATTCCAGCTCGAATTTCACCGGCTCCCAGTCGTCGTCATTACGCGCGACGTGCTGCAGCCATCCCCGCAAATCCGTGCGCAGGTCTCCGATTTCCGACTTCCAAACGCGCGGAATCGCGGGAGCAAGTTTCTCCTGGTATTTCGCCGCCACGAGATCGAGCACCGCGTCTGCCCGGCCCAGGGCTTCTGCCAGCCGCCCATCGTTGACGGGAAGCAGTCCCGCACGCTGCAAGTCCTGGAACAGCTCGAACTGGATTTCGTGAAACAGCGCGCCGCGTGTGCGCGGATCCATTTGTTGTAACTGCTCGGATTCATCGCGGGGTCTCAGCTGATAGATTCCGTGCAGCGCGAATTTGTAGGGGCACATCGCGAAGTGTTCGAGTGAAGAAGGCGACCACGTCCGGGCTGTCAATCGCTGGCTGCTGAGGGCCTCAAGCGCCGCGGCATCGTCGGTAACCAGTCCGTCGGCAGGTTTCCACGAGCCGTGCCATCGGGACCAGCGCGCCCGCAGAGATCGCGTTACGTGCGGATTCTCATCCACAAGATAATGAACCGCTCCTGGGCCTCGCGCACCGGCGATGGCCACCAGATCGTACTCTGCCTCGTCGATCGCATCGGCGGCCTCTTTCGGAGCCGGCCAGTTCAGCCGCGCGGGCGCTGCGTCTCTGGCGCGATCCTCGAAGGCCTTCAGCTCCGGTAGCGAACCCTCTACCGCGCGAGGTAGTTCCAAAGCGTAAAAGCTCGGCACGCGAGGACGTGCTTCGGCCACTTCCATGCGCGGATAAGAAACCACCAGCCGGTCGCGAGCGGCTGCGACGGCCAGGTGCAGGCGCATCCTCTCGTCATTTGCACGTTGCTTTCGCAACGGAAGATCCGCGGAGACTGATTCCCGCAACTCGTCCAGCAGCAGAGGATCTTCCAGCATCCTCTGCGGGAACAATCCTTCGGCGAGTCCCGGCAGGAACACCACGCCGAACTCGCGTCCGCGGGCTTCCTCGATCGATCCGACGAATACGCGGCCCCACCGCTGCGCGGGCGGCTCCCGCCGCAGGAATCGCAGACGCTCGCTCAAGACCTCGGCGACTTCTTCGAGCGCCACGGGGCCGACGTCGCCCATCGGAGCAAGTTCCGCCAGCACGGCCAGTACCGGATCCGGGTCGCGCAACGACAGACCGGCCAATTCAGCCAAGTGTTCGAGCCAGACACTCCAGACGGCCGCAGCCGGTAGCGCGTCCAGCATCCCGATCACCGGCAATGCGAATTGCTTCAGGTTCTGGAGATGGTCGAGTGGTTTTTCTTGGAGAACAAATTCCGCCTCCAGTCCATTCAGCCGGCGCTCCCAGCGGGCTTTGCCGCCGATCACTGCGGCGTCGACAAGTAGTCTTTCCCACCGTCGAGGGGTCGGACGATCGGCTTCGGCGGGCGGCTCCGCCACATCGTTTTCCATCGCGCCGAGGAGTTCGTCCTCGGGGGCCACCCACTTCGGAGCGCCGGGAGTTTCCGGAACCTGACCGAGCGACAGGTATTCCGCGAAGCGCGAGGCCGAGAGTCTTTCGCCCGCGCACAACAGTAGCGCCAGGAAAGCCCGCCCCGACGGATGCGGACGAGCCGTGCCCCGGCTGAACCATGCCGGAATCTCCGCGCGCCGCAGCGCGTCCTCGATCATGGGCTGGTAGCGGTCCGGATTCCGCAGCAGGATCGCCACTTGGTCGAATGCCACGCCTCCGCGCGCGAATCGGATGATCCGCCGGGCAATCTCGACAGCTTCCAGTCCTTCGCCGGGAGCCGAAAAGAACTCGAAGCGTCCGTCATTCTTGGGAAAACGCTGGGGCTCCGGCGAAAACAGAAACTGCCGCAAATGTTCCAGTGAATTGGTATCGACCGGCCTGGAGGCCGGTCCCACTGGACCCAGTTCCGCCTCCAGCACCTCCGGAGCCCGTGCAGCCAGGCTCGCGAAAAACTCTCGGTGTGCCCGCGATTCCAAGGCGGAATCCAGCCGCGCCAGGGGCAGCCCGACCCACGCGTGCCCCCCGTTCCCTACCGCTTCCGTCGCAAGTGCCAGCAGACCCGGAAGGTCCACCAGGGATCGTTCCTGAAGCTCCGCTTGATACAGCTCCAGCAGCCGCGCCAGATCGGCCGCGGGCGCGCCCGCCGATGCCAGTTGCTCCAACTCCGCGCCGGCCAGCCTCAACTCTACGATGGTCCGAGCCAACGCCCGCGCGAACCCCGGAAGCCCCGCTACCGGATGGAAGTACGAAAGAGCGCCCTGTTCCAGCGCCTTCTGCGCGATCCTCGCGGCAACCGCCTCCCGGCCCAACGTGCTTAGAGGTGCCAAGCCCCGCGACGCCATACCCGCTCGGGCAAGCTCCGCGGCCGCTTGGACTAGGGTGACTCGATGGATGCCGGCGGAGCCGTTGTCGCCCAGCGCCAAGCCCTCCCCTGCCAAATGGCGGGGTCCCATTATGACAATTTCGGGAAAACGGGCGGCAAAGGACTCTACCGCCTGGAGTAAGGCCCCGTTGGACCATGACCTAACCACACTGCCAGTCTACACGCAAAAAATTTTGCGCCTTGGGTAACCAAGACCGGGTCTTGAGCGTTTGTACAGGTAACTTAAATCCCCGTTACGACAGCGGGCGCTACTAACCCCTTTTCACCCAAAGAAGCGCCCGCTTTTCTATTTCTGAAACCCCTCTACTGCTTGTCCCAATAAATGCGATTGTTGACCGGCTCGCCCTTGGCGTTCTTTCCGGTCTGGACAATGGAGCGCGATTTGCCGTCCGGCGCGACCACCATCTTGGCGACGATGGTCACCCTGCCGTCCTTCTTCTGCGTGACCTCGTAAGAGCGTGCGTCGATTCTCTTGAACGCGTACGTATCGGCATCCGGACTCCCCTTGCCCGGATAATCCTTCCCGTCGACCTTCGCGATCACCTCCACATGCACCTTCTCGCCCTTGGCGGTCACCATGTCCTGCGTGGCCTTGAAGCCGTCCTGCCACGGCTCATACTTCTTCATGTTGCTCTTGGGCGCGGGACCCGGACTGTACGTGGACTTGCTCATGTCCACCTTCCATAGTCCGTAGAAAGCTTCCTGCGATTGCCCCAGCAGCGCGAGCGTGGCCAGCGCGGCCATCAGTATCACGACAGCTCGTATCCGCATCACCCCTCCTATTCGCCTAACCCGTCGAACAGCACTGAACTAAGATACCTCTCTCCGGAGTCCGGCAGGATCACCACAAAGGTCTTGCCCTTCATCTCCGGTTCGCGTGCGATTCGCGCCGCCGCCGCTACCGCCGCGCCGCAGGAAATGCCGGAAAGAATCCCTTCCTCTTTCGCCAGCCGCCGCGCCATCACGATCGACTCTTCGTCGCTCGCCAGCTCCACGCGATCCAGCATCTTGAGGTCGAGCGTGTCCGGGATAAATCCTGCGCCGATGCCCTGAATCCCAGTCGGCCCGGGATGTACGGGATCGCCCGCTCGTGTCTGCGTAATCACCGGACTGCTTTCCGGCTCCACGCCCACCGAGAGAATCTTCTTCTTTTTTTCCAGCTTGAAATAACGCGAAATTCCAGTGATGGTGCCGCCTGTCCCGATCCCGGCGACCAGAACATCCACGTTGCCCTTGGTATCGTTCCAGATTTCGGGTCCCGTGGTCTTGAAGTGGATCTCCGGATTCGCCGGATTCTTGAACTGTTGCAGCAGCACATAGTGATCCGGGTCCGACGCCACGATTTCCTCCGCCCGCGTGATGGAGGCAGCCATCCCCTGGGAACCGTCCGTCAAGATCAACTTCGCGCCCAGCGCCTTCAGGACTTTTCTCCGCTCGATCGACATGGTCTCGGGCATCAGGAGGGTCACATCATATCCCCGCGCTGCCCCCACGAACGCCAACGCGATGCCGGTGTTGCCGCTGGTGGGCTCGATCAGCTCCTTGCCGGGCTTGAGTATGCCGCGTCGTTCCGCGTCCCAGATCATCGACGCGCCGATCCGGCACTTTACCGAGAACGCAGGATTGCGCGCTTCGATCTTGGCCAGCATCGTCACGGGCGCGCCGCCGGTGACGCGGTTCAGCTTCACCAGGGGCGTGTTCCCGATGCTCAGCGAATTGTCGGAAAAAACCATGCTTGATAAAGACTCAGATATCCCAGTTGGGGACAAAGCGTGTCTGGGCTTCTTTCCATCGCCGCGCGAGCTCGGCGAAGGTCGTGGTGTCCACCAGCGCGCCAACGGCGCTGTCCACTCGCTTCCACAGATCGCTGAAGGCGTCGGGTCCGCGCCGGGTTTTCTTGCTTTGCTCCACGAACTTCAGGACCTGGCCCACGGTGATCTGGTCCGCCGGCCTGGCGAGGCGGTATCCGCCCTCGGCGCCGCGCCGCGATTCGACAAATCCGCCTTGCTTCAGGCCGGAGAGAATCAGCTCCAGGAATTTTTGGGGAATCTTTTGACGCCGGGAGATTTCGGCGATCTTTACCGGCTCGCCCTGCGGCTGGACCGCCAGGTCGAAGATGGCGTGTAGGGCGTACTCGGTCTTGACCGAGATATTCATCGGGTACTAGCGATTGTAGGAGACCCCGATGGACTTTGTCTAGTGGGGAATGGGGGATTGCCGTTGGTCTACTGGCCTTCCGCCGACTTCAAATCGTAGTGGATGGTCGAGTTCACCACCTCCTTGAGGCTCGCCAGGTCGATCGATCCGACCACGTGCACCACGGTCAACTCCTTGGGCTCGGCCGCGATTAGCAGGAATCCTGCCGGCTTGCCCTCCTTGCTGAGCATATAAATCTCGGTGCTCTCATGCTCTTCCTTCACATTGAGGATGCGCGACCAGGTCGAAACCTGCTGGCGTAGGCCGTCCAGGTCGGTATCCGCGTACGCCCCCGTTTTCTCGAATTCGTAGTGCCGGACCAAAATGCGGGTCACGTTCGCTACCGCGCTTTTGACCTTGTCGGGCGCCGACTGGAGCGCTTGGGTGAGCAGCGAGCCTTCGAGCGTAACCTCGGCCTTCTCTTTGGCCTTGGCGGCCAGCGCGTCCAGATTAACGTCGAGCGTTTGAGTTCGCGCCGGAGTAGACAGCGCCAGGCAAAACATCATAGTCAGAAGCGTCCTCATTCTTATTTCCCTTTCTTGTTGGGAACCGGAATCGCCGGAACCCCGAGGGCTTTGAGTTTCGACAGATCGTTCAGGTCTATGGTCCCTTCGATCGCCACCACTGTCATTTCCTTCGGTTCCGCGTTGATAATCGCGAAGCCGACGACTTTCCCCTGCTCGATTCGAGTGTAGATTTCACTGGTTTCGTCCTTGCTTTGCGAGGAGATAATCTTGTTCCATCCAGGAGTACGAAGCTGGGCGCGAATTGGTTCCAGATCTTCGATCCGGTATTGACCGGTTTCCTTGAACTCGTAGTGCCGCACGGTGATCGCCTTGAGCCCGGCGATCAGTTGCTTGAGCTTCTCTCCGTCGCCGCCGTCTTTATCGTCTTTGCCGGCGCCTGCCAGAAATCCGCCAGCCATCTGCAGGAGGTTCGAATCCAGAGTAATATCCACGGATTCCTTGGCTTTGGAAGCCAGGCCGTCGAGCCCCGTGATCCGCAACTGCAACAACTGCGCGGGTAACTGCGCCGCGGCGCATCCCGCGATCAGAGTAATCAGAAATAGTCTTCGCATGTCAGTTCTCCCGCCTCATCGCCTTATCCCGCGTCATATTCAGTTTCTCCGCCGCGATTCTTAGTGCCAGCACCGCATCGTGGCCGGCTCGCTCGGCTTTCATCTGCCGATACTCGTAGGTCGATGTAAACCCGATCACCAGCATCGCCGCGATCGCCACGGCCCAGATAAAACGCGGCATCGCCTGCTTCGGCGCGCGGCTGGATTGCGCCCGCGCGACTACGCGGTTGGCGAAGCCCGGTGAAGGATCTTCGCGCCGCAAGGCTGCTCTTAACTCGTCTTCCAAATTCATAACCCAACTCCCTTTTCGCGCGATAACTTATCCCTTAACAAGGCCAGCGAACGCTGTAGATGACTTTTGACCGTCGCGATCGGCATGTCCAGCGCGCGTGCGATATCCATGGGGTCCAGGTCTTCCTGATACCGCAGAATCATCACCACGCGCGCGTTCTCAGGCAGCGCCGCCACCAAATCCCGCAGCATATCGGAGAGCAGCGGATCGGTACTGCTCGTGGAGGCCACCGGTTCCGGCGCGTCATCCAGTGGCGACTGCGGCCGGCGTTTCTCGTGCCGCGAATGATCGATCAGCCGATGCGCCGTCACCCATCTGAGCCAATGAACCACATGATCCTGCGATTCCAGCGACGGCAATTTCCGATACAGTTGCAGAAAAACATCCTGCGCGATTTCCTCCGCCAGCGCTCGATTCCGCAGGTACCGGCACGCCATGCTGAACACCATGGCCTGGTGTTCGCGCACTAGCTCCTCGAAAAGCTCGGGGTCGTCCGTCATTGCTTCCGATCTTGATTTCGGTATGGCTGCCGCGATTCCCTGAGTCAACATGCGCTTCAGTTACTAATACGCTCGCAGGGCCCCTAAAGGAGGCAGATTCTTACTTCAACTCGATCTGGACCTCCACCGCTGTCCGATCCCCCACGTTTTCAGTAGTATGCCGATAGGGGTCGCGCCAGGCCACTTCGCCCGGCCGGCGCGGATTGTCGACCTGTTTGCCATCGGCCAGGGTCATGGTGGTGTGCAATTCCGTCAAGTAAACCACCACGTAGGACGGATGATCGTGCGTCGGACCCTTGAGATGCGGTTCGAGAATGGTCCGCAGCACGCGCACTCGGGCGTTCTCGAACGGCACCTGCTCATGTTCGGGTTCGAGCTTCACCGGATCGAGCTCGACAGGCCAGCCCTTGGCTTTGGGAGCCCCCGGCTTCAATTCCACCAGGATGTACTCGACCGGGTGATCGGAAGGATTCTCCTGGGCGTCTTTGGCCGCGGGGAGCCAAGCGACGTCGCCGGCCTTGTGGCTGGCGAGATCCGTAAGGTACACCGCGACTGAATCGGGATGCTGGCGCAGTGGCGTCTTCTCATGGGGAGCCAGGTTTACGCGCAGGACCCGTACCCAGGCGTTGTCAATTTCAACCTTACTTTGCGCCGAGGCGGTCAGAACAACCAAACACAAGCCCAAACTCAGACCCAAACTCAAACGTCGAACCATACTGTGATAATAGTGTGCGAGGAGGCGCTGTGAAACCGGCCTGGTTTTTTGCCATTCTGCTAGCGGTTCCGGCATTCTCGCAATCCTCAATTCCGCACGGGACCAGGGTCGGCCAGATTCAGACCGAGTATCTGTTCGGCCCCGCGGCTGACCCATCCGGACAGTCTGACCGGTCCGTTTTGCAGTCGCTTACGCGGGAGGAGCTTCTGAAGCGGCAGCGCGAGATACCCACATCGCCTCTAACCCCAAGTAACGTCGCTCCCACGCCTCGCGAAAGGGGGCCGCGCATGGAATTCGAGACCTGGGTAGAGCAACTATCCCGCGATTACGCCGAAAGCGTGGTGACTGGAAACACCGGCGTCGAACGCGAAGCGGGGAAGGTGACCATTCACCGGTTCGTGCGCGACAACTTCCGGCACACGAACGAAACCTACACAGTGACCTTTGAGAAGAATCCGGGGACAGAGACGCTTCGTGTCGCCTTCAGCGATTCGTCTGTTCCCTATCCGTTGCCGCAGATTCTGCGTGACGGCGAGACGATCGCGCTCACGCTGGCTGTGGATGCGCGCACCGGACGGCGGATGGTGGATTACATCCGGGTCGGCACAGGGTTGATGATGCCCCGCCGGGAAGTCGCCCGGGACGTGTATGCCGAGGACGCGGAGTTAGCGATCGCTCAGCCGCGTCTCCGGGTGAACGGCGCCGAGCAGCCAGCCGGAAGTTTTGCCCCCACCGTGAGCGCGCCAATAGTGTCGGTTGACATTCCGGGGCAGGGACGATTCGCTTTGTCGTTCAAGCCTCGCGCCGATCAGGGATTTGTAAGGGCGGGCGAAGTGGCGGAAAATTCGATGGTGTTCGCCTTCGCCGGGAACATTTTCCGCATCGACTGCGCGGACCGCATCGCGACCGGGTCGGGAACGTACAACATCTACACGCGAAAGGAGGTGGCCGCGGACCCACCGGATCAAGCGCGCTTTACGGTTGGGATTGTGGACCCTCGCTAGCGCTTGACTCCCGATCTTCCAAAGCGGATGATGTCCCTGTTATGAAGACTCACTCGTACGCTTCCCTACTGCTGGCCTTCCTGGTCGTACTTCCGATGACCTTGCCCGCGCAGCAAAAGGCCAAAGGCAAAGCTTCCCCCAGCAAAGCCTCGGGACCCGCCCCCCGCAGGCCGGATGGTAAGCCGGATTTCAGCGGAGTGTGGCAGACGCCGCGCATGGCCGACGTAACCAAGGACGAAGCCTGCTGCAAGGGCGTAAAAGACCTGCCCTTCACCGCTTGGGGAAAGCAGCAGTGGGAATCCTACGATGCGACCGCCAAGGGTGATTACGCCGGAGCCTGTCTCCCGTTCGGGTTGCTGCGCTCGGTGGGCGGACCGCATCCCGTCCAGATCATGCAGGACGACAAATACATCGCGATGCTGTACGAGCAGAACAGTTGGTTCCACGTTACGCCCATCGACGGGCGGCCGCATCCCAAGGATTGGGACCCGACCTGGTTCGGAAACTCCGTTGGGCACTGGGAGGGCGACACCCTGATCATCGACACCATCGGCTTCAACGGCCGCACCAGGATCGATACCATCGGGCATCCGCACAGCGACCAGTTGCACACCATCGAACGCTTTGTCCGCACGGATCGGGATCACATCGATTACGTGCTGACCATTGACGATCCCAAGACTTATACCAAGCCGTGGGATAGTGTTCGCAGATGGACGCTCCGCCCGGACTGGGAAATCATGGAATACTCCTGCGAGGAAAACAACAAGAGCCTGTGGGAAGGCCGTATTAAAGTGCCCCAGCCCAATCAATAGATTCCTACCGCCGCACCAGCATTTCCGCCCGGGCGGCAGCTCCCATCTGGAAGGACGAGACATCCGCGTTTGGATAGCTCGGCCGCCATCCCGGCTCCTGGAGCACATACAGATTGAATGGGGCGTCGCCCGGGGCGATTGTCTTCGCCGAGTTGAGTGTAAGTGTGTCTGTGCCCAGCTTGAACGTGAGCGAAGTGCCCCGAACTTCACCGGCCTTTCGAAACCCGAGTTCGGGATGCGGCACCAGCGACAGGATGAAGCGTCCCCTGTTCCGAAGGGAGAACCACACGGCAGGGCCGGAGACCTCCCCGTCGCTTGCGGTGGTGTTCTCAACAATCTTGCCGTCCGCCATGTAGGAGTGGAACGTAATGCTCACGCGAGGCTCGGCCAACCTCAGGCTGGCATCCTCAACCGAAAAATCGCGAGGCGTTCCCGGAGTATATGCGAACTCGCGCTGGACGGGCAGGCGATCGAAGGACCATGACTGGCTCGGCCCCTGAATGACCACGTAATCCACGATCTTCTGGCTGGTCTGCTGGTTCGTCATCAGGTCCACCGCGACCACATCCCCGACCCCCACGGTATCGGGAGCCTCTCGAAATGGATATAACGGTCGCCCAATGGGAACGCCAAGCTCCAGTTTTTTCCAGTTCGCAGGATCGTCGATGTGGATTTGTTTGAAGGTTTCCGGAGTTAGGTCGAGTTGCTGGAAAGCCACGCGATACACGCCGCCCTGTGGCAGCGGTTCGATGCGCACCTCGTATCCGAAGTAGACGCGCCGCGCACGGTCGATCATCACGCGGTAGGTATTGTTATTTTTGGGGTTCGTGCCGCTGCCATAGCCCAGCCCGTCGGCGAGCGGGGGCGTTGGCGGCTCCAACCGGCTTTGCCAGTAGAAGGCAAAGTCCTTGCGACCCACACTGCCCTGCGAGATCACCCCGGTCTGAGCGAACGCCGGTAACAAACACGCGCCTGCGATCAAAAACCTAGTTGCCTTCATTGGCCCTCCCTATAACCCTCGGTTCGAGCTGTTTCACGGGCTGAAAATCGGCCAGCGACACCGATTTGACCGGTTGAGCGACGGTCGGCTGCGACGTCGTCAGTGAGTATGTCCGGAAGTACAGGAGCGCTGCGACGGCCAGCAGCACTGCGATTCCCACTGGCACGGGGATGCGAATCGTCCCCTTGGTGAGCCATTGCCACCACTGCGACGGCTGCGGCAAGACCTTCGCGTGGAGACTCGGCGGCGCGCCGGGCGCCTGCCATTGCTGCAAAAGTTTGTCTAATTCACGATCATCCAAAGGTTCCATGGCTGATGGATCTCCCGGTATTTCTCGACTTCAGAGGCGCAAGCATCCGCCGCAGATTCTCTCGCGCCCGATGCAGGCGCGATTTCACGGTGCCGACTTCCGCGTCCACGGCTCGTGCGATTTCCTCGAGCGACCACTCTTCGTATTGGGCCAGAATCAAAACTTCGCGCTGCAAGGGAGGCAGTGCTGCGACGGCGGCGCCCACGGCGTCGGCGGTCTCCCGGCTTTCCAGGTCCACCGCGGGTGTTGCGAACTGGTCTTCCAGCTCGTCCAACCGGGAATCGTCCCGCCACCGCTTCAACGCCAGGTTTCTAGCCACCGCTAGCAGAAACGAGCGCAGCGCACCGCGCGCCGGATCGAAACGGCCGGGTTGCCGCAATAGAGTCAGAAACACCTCTTGCGCGATGTCTTCCGCCACCGCCGGCGAACCGCACATGCGCCAGGCGAAGCGATACACCGCGTCTTTGTTCTGCTCGAACACGGCCCTGAACTCGGCGTCGGTCATGGTGGCAACAGGGCGACTCAATCATAGTTACCAGAAAGGGAGGCAAAAGATACGGGCAAGGGTTGGGGAAAAACACTGCGGGGCGACCATTTCTGGCCGCCCCGCGACAAATACCCGGACTGTTCTTCGACTATTGCCGGGCCAACGTTACCTTGGGTGTCGACAGGTACCCGACCACGGCATCCTTCTTCACCTGGTTGACGACGATTTCATACGGCTGCTTATTGCCGCCGACGTATACTTGCACCGGCTCATTGATGGTCTTGTCTTTCTTCTCGACGCGTTTGTCGTCCGCCAGAACCTCCATCGTGAAGCGGTTCCGCTTGGCGTCGGCGCTCTTCAGTCTCAGCGTCACGTTTCCGATGCGCTGGTCAGCCTGTTTCTTGTTGATGTCGAACTCGAAGTAGTTCCGTTCTCCGAGCTCCCGCAAGGCCGCCAGGTCTTTGCCGTTGGTCGCGATCAGGCCGCTCATCACGCCCATGTCGCCGTTCATTCTCTTGAGATCGGCCGTGGTCTTGTCGAGATTCGACTGGGTCGTAGCGATATCCGCCTTCACCGTGGTCACGTCGGTCTTCACGTTGCCGACATCCGACGAGACGGCGCTGACCTTGGAGTCGACCGAGTTTGTGGCCTCCTTCAGATCGCCGATCTGGCTGGCTACCTGCTGTTGTTGCTCCTGAATCTTCTTGGCGAGTTCTTGCGACTGCTTCGAAGCCTCCGCTTGCGTCCGCTTGAGAGCGGCAGTCGTGGTGGTGCTTGCGCCCTTCAGGGCTGCAGTCATCTCGTCATCGAGCGCCTTCAGGCGCTGCTGCAGCAGCTCCGTGGTCGCGTCACCCAGCTTGGTGATTTGCCCCTGCGTGTCGGTCTGCATCTGCGCCATCTGGTCATTGGTGTCGCTGATCCGCTTTAGGAGATATCCGTCTCCCGCTAGCGCAATCACCAGGCCCGCAGTCAAAGCGATCACGGCTCCTTTGCTCGAGTGCGAGCTCTGCGGTTTCTCTGATGTTCCGTCGTAATCAAGCGAAGACATAACGTTTCCTCTTCTCGGCCAGGCTCACTCTATCGTGTCCTGGTTCGGAGTCGTAAGAAGCAAACGCGCTGCCAACCTTTCGGACCTAATGTTTAGACCTTATTTGGCATAGGTTTGGCAGTTGCCGCTCCTAAGGAACATCGCCCAAAATCTGGAGTAAGCTTTACCAGACGGATAGGTTTTACCGGTCATTAAAGGGCTAAACATTGTCAGGCGAGTTTGATTCGGCCCGCCTTTTGAATCTCCGCGCGACTCCCCGAGCCAATCTTTGGCTGAAGGAGCCGAAGGGCTGGTCTGTCGTGAGGTAGGTCCAGACGGTGCCCCGCTCGCCCGGATCCGTCGCGCCAGCCTCTGCTTCGGCCAGGCGCCGGGCGATCTCCCCAGGCAGCGCCGCTTCCATCTCAGGGAACCACTGGTGAATCTTCTGCGCGTATTCGTACAGCGGATCCCGGCGGTCCAGGGTCAAGAAAGGCACGCCCGCCAGAGCAAAGTCGAGCCACGGGATACTGGACCGGAATTCCGTGACGCGCGCCAGGTAGTCGGCCCACAGGTCGTCGATTGCACGTAGGGTCACCAGACGGGCCAAGTCTGATTCACAGCGCGTTTCTCCGGAGAGAACTGACTGCCGATGCGCGTGAACGCGATAGCGCTGGCCTTCAATCGGCAGTTCGTATTTCTGAAGGAACAGCCGCGCATCCAGGTGGTGTCCTTCCACCAGCCGCTGCACGGTGTCGGGATCCCTGCCCAGTTCCGGATTGAGATCCCCGTATTTGACAAGCAGATCGTCCTCCAGCGAGACGAAGAAGCGCGAGGCGCCCGGATCCCCTTGTCGCCCGGCTCGCCCACGAAGCTGGTTGTCAATGCGGCGGCTCTCATGTTTCTGTGTGCCGATCACGAACAACCCGCCCAACTCCGCGGCTCCGAGGCCGAGGCGGATATCGGTGCCGCGACCCGCCATGTTGGTCGAAATCGTCACGGCGCCGCGCTCACCGGCTTGAGCGATGATGGCCGCCTCGTGCTCGTCATTCCGGGCGTTCAAAACGTTGTGCGGGATGTCAGCGAGCCTGCGGCTCAGCCGTTCCGATTCCCCAACGCTCCCGGTTCCCACCAGAACGGGTTGACGCGCTTGATGAACCCGCCGGATCTCGTCCAGCACCGCGTTCTCTTTCTCCGCTCTGGTCGCGAAGACCGCGTCCGGATGATCCACCCGAATCATAGGCCGGTTGGTCGGAATCACTTCTACGGGCATTTCGTAGACCTTTGCGAACTCAAGCGCCTGAGTGGCTGCGGTACCGGTCATGCCGCAGACCCGTGGATATAGCGAGACCAGATGCTGCAGCGTAATCGAGCCCAGTATCATTCCCTGGCGTTTCTCGGCTACGCCTTCCTTGACCTCGACGGCTGTGTGGAGACCGGCCGGCCAGCGGCGGTCCTGGGCGATGCGGCCCTTGAACTCGTCCACCATTTCGATGGCGCCGTTCTTCACCACGTAATCGACGTCGCGGCGCAGGAGCACGTGGGCGTGCAGCGAATCCTGTGCCGCGGTCAACAGCTCCAAATTGCGCTGGTCATATAGATTGCCGCAACCGAAAGCGCTTTCCACGGCCGCGATCCCCGGGTCGGTGAGTGCAACGTTGCGGCATCCCACATCCACGGTGCAATGCACCGGAACACGGAAGTTACGAACCACTTGATCCGCCGCTATGGCCCATGGGCTGTCGCCACTGTCGCCGCCGGCGATCACCAGGGGAATGCGAGCTTCGTCGATCAGGATGGAATCGGCTTCATCGATCACCGCGGCGGCGAATGGCCGGTGGACCTGATCCTCCAGGCGAAGCGCCAGCCGATCGCGGAGAAAATCGAATCCGATCTCGTTGGCCGTGGCATAGGTGATATCGCTGGCGTAAGCTGCGCGGCGCTCGGCGGCGGTCATGCCTTGCTGGACGTGGGCCACGGTCAGGCCCAGGAAGCGATAGATCTCGCCCATCCAGGCGGCATCGCGGCGAGCCAGGTAATCATTTACGGTCATGACGTGCACGCCGTTCCCCTGACGAGCGAACCAGGCGATGGCTGGAACTGCCGCCAGGGTCTTACCTTCGCCGGTCTGCATTTCGGCGATGCTTCCCCGAGCCAGCGCGAGCGCGCCGTGAAGCTGGACGTCGAACATATCCAGTCCCAGCACGCGCGACGCGACAGTGGCGGTGACGGCCATTATGCTGAGCAAGTCCTTCGCGCGGGCACCGGCCGCGCGCAGTTGATCGTCGCTCAAGCCCGCGAATCCAGCTCGCAGGGCATTGATTTTGTGAATATCCGCCTTGTCGCGACGCGAGGGCGCAAATAGAGAATCCAGGAATCGGCGCACGACTCCCTCCTTTTTTCTTTACCCGAAATGATTGTTGGTTAGGGCCGCGAGGGAATCACAGGAGGGGGGCGTTGAAACAGGGATGGATCGAGAAGCGCAGCAGGCGCCGAAGCGTCGTTCGTCGCAGTAACCTGCAGTGAGTTGGTAGTACGCGGCGGAGCGGTTTCGCGGGATTCCGCTAGTTCCCGCCTCGGAACGTTCGATTCACCGGTGGATTTGCCGGGCCAGACAACGGAGTAGGAGGCTCGCGGGATCGCGATACTCGCGGCCGGAGTGCCAAAGCAACCGGCCACGCCGAAGAGCAAGCTCAGCAGCCAGGCTGTGCGTCGCAGTTTCACCTAAGAAAAAGTATGGCACGTGGATCGGTAGTGAAAAAGGGGACAGGTCCCAGTGTCCGGACTCTTGGACAGGCATTCAAAACTAGGACCCGTCCCCTTTTTCTTTCCCAGGCCTCACGTATGAACTAAAGTGGTCCCTGATGCTGCTCGCCGCGATTCTGTTCCTGGGCATTCTCTCCATGTGGGTTCCGGCTCGCTGGGCGCTCAGCGCGTTTCAAATCGCGATTTTCGCGCTGGCTGCCATGCGTATCGTGCGACGAAAGAACATAACCGTTCATTCTATTGCGGTTCTGCTGGGTGCGGCCGTCGCGTGGGGCTTGCTCCAGGCTGCCGCCGGATGGTCGGTGGACCGGTTCAAGACGCTGAACGAGGTCCTCAACTGGACCACAAACTTGGCTGTGTTCGCTCTAGGGCTCGAGTTGGGCCGGGACCAGCGACTCCGTGAGCGGTTCCTAACCGCCTTGCTCTGGTTCGGTACGGCGCTGGCCGCGGTTTCCATGCTCACGGTATTCTCCTCGCCGCCGGGAGTCGTCTTCTGGCTGTTCCATGCGGGATCGGACCGGCCGACGCTCGGGCCGTTTGTCTACTACAACCAGTACGCCGCGTTTATCGAAGCGGTGCTGCCACTGGCGCTGGTCCAGGCGATCCTGGACCAACGACGGCGCATGCTCTACAGCGTCATGCTTTATAGTGTCGTGGCCGCGCTGCTGCTGGCATCCGTGGTAGCGGGCGGCTCGCGGGCCGGAACCATTCTGTGTCTGGCCGAAGTCATGGTGATCCCGCTGATCGCCATCGGGCAGGGCATTCTCTCCCGGCGAGCTGCCGGACGCGTACTGTTGGCTAGTGTGAGCACCCTGGTCGTCCTGGGCGCGGTTGCCGGCTGGGATGTCATCTGGAAGCGGCTACAGGAGCCCAATCCCTATGCCGTCCGGAAGGATTTCCTGCTCTCCAGCCTGGAGATGATCCGGGATCGTCCGCTGACGGGTTTCGGCCTGGGAACCTGGTCGGAAGTCTACCCCGGCTTCGCCCGGTTCGACGACGGGCTGTTCGCCAACCAGGCTCATAACGACTGGGTCCAGTGGGCCGCCGAAGGTGGCATCCCCTTCTTCCTATTGATGCTGGGAGTCGTCGCCCTAGCCATTCGTCCAGCCTTTCGATCGCTATGGGGCGTGGGGTTGCTGGCAGTGTTCGTACACTGCTTTGTCGACTACCCGATGCAGCAGAGACCGCCTCTGGCGGCCTTCTTCTTCGCGCTTGTGGGTATCGTGAGCGCCAGTGGGGGTAGTCCGCACCAGCCCGCCCACAAAGCCCCTAGAACGCCCTAGTACTAGCGGAGATTCCCGCGTAGACCACACCTAATCTTCCCTCTATTCCCTACCGATGCAGTGATATAAGGCCGGAAACCCGGCATAGGAAAGGGATACTCATGTCTTCGTCTCGCCACACCTCGCCGTTGCTCTTGATGGTGCTGACCACCTCGTTCTTGGCGATCAGTAGCTTCGGCCAGGTCACCGACGGAAATCTCGTCGGAACGATTTACGACCCCAGCGGAAAGGTAGTGCCGGAAGCCAGCGTGGGGGCCAAGAACATCGCGACCGGGGTTCTCGCGGAGACCAAGTCGGACCAGAGCGGCGCGTATCGCTTTAACAACCTTCCCGTGGGAACCTACACCGTCACCGTGTCAATGGCCGGCTTCG
>Ga0209415_10005440_pt1 | contig 22888 bp, 23 predicted proteins | sample PeaSoiSIISIP2007_FD_187696 | JGI IMG/M metagenome (GOLD analysis project Ga0209415, IMG submission 187696) | Peat soil microbial communities from Weissenstadt, Germany - SII-SIP-2007 (SPAdes) (version 2) | ecosystem: Environmental > Terrestrial > Soil > Wetlands > Peat | place: Germany... | reverse complement strand
CCGCCAAATAGGTAATGCCATTCCCCGCCTCTTCAACGGTATGCTTTCGATGCTGAAATGCGTATTGCTATTATACAAACTTTAACTCATTTCCTTGCTCGGGATCATGCCCTCATCAGCATAAGCTAATCCAACGGCAAAAACAAATGCCATTGTCGTTAAAAGTGGTAATATCCTCTTCATTAGTAATCGCCTTCTTCATATAAACACTAAAACTGTTTGCATAAGCTTAGCACAACCTCTTCGATTGTCAATAACGCTTGCAACTATATTTTACGATGCATCCCGTAGCTGCAATGCTGACGGCTGGTGCCAAGCTGATTCTGCCTCTTTTGTTAATCATTGAAAAATAAAATATTCTCACGGGAGTAAAAAAATAACTATGTCTTAACATGAATGACTCGTGTATGAGAAAGACCCGAATTGAGACCGAGGAAATGATCTTTCTTCGCGGCCTTCGTCTCATACTTGCGCCTCGCGTTCAAGCATTCGGTTCCTGGCGGATTTTTCTTCCCCCCTTTCTCCTCTACCGCCTTACCCTGGCCGCCGTCGACATGCTTGACTTCGCCGATGCCCTTTGATATGTTCACGGAAACAGCATTGATGCGACAGCGCGTAGCGAGGGAGGAAAATCATGGATCCTGATGAATCCGGTGTGACTCACAATGAAACCCTGAAAACCATCAACGAGCGTCACAGTGTAAGAACGTTTCTCAGGGACGACGTAACCGAGGCAGAGGTCAGAATACTTGTTCACGCTGCTAATGCTGCGCCTTCCGCCCACAACCAGCAGGCATGGCGTTTCATCATCCTTCGCGGAGAAAAAAAACAGGGACTGGCGCAGCTCGTAACAGAGAAATCAACGTCCTTTCCCCGGCCCGCAGCGACCCTTCTTAGGATGGGAGCGAAAAGCATCATCTCCGCGCCGGTCGTCATCGCTGTCGCGAACACGGGAGATCTTATCAGACACGGAACAGAGCTTTTCAAGGTTGAAAAAGAGAAAGCCCATGAATTCTTCCGGACCATGGAAATCCAGAGTTCAGCAGCGGCTGTCGAGAACATGCTGCTGGCAGCAACTTCACTTGGCCTCGGCACAGTCTGGCTCGGCGTTCTTTACCTGATTAAGGACGAAGTGCTCCACTTTCTCGGCGAGCCGGGAGGAGAGTTCATGGCTGTGGTGCCTGTGGGGCGCCCTGCTAAAATCGGCAGTGGACCAAAAAAGGAGCCGGTGGAGATGAAGGTTAGGTTGCTGGCATGATGGGTTGGGTGGAGGGAGATGTTATCAGTTCGGTGTTCACAGGTTCTTTTTCATCAATCCTACGCTCCAGTTCATCTCCTGTCCTTTCAGAGCATTTGAATTAAGGCAGTGATTAAAACGCCCCCCTCAAGGCGCCCTTTCGGCTGCTCGACGGGGGTTTGCATCTCGCCACAGTCTGAAATATCTTTCTTTCTCCCTCATTGGCAATGCAGACAATTCCTTTTCATATGACGCAGATCCTGCATTCGGGCGCCAGGATAAAATCGAAAACCTTGAAGACGCAGCAATTACAGAGATTCCGCAGCATGTCTAGCCTCTTCAGTGCGATCCACTGCTCCACTTCTTGAGTATCGTTTTATGGTTCGCAAGAAAACCCGCACTCATGATTAAACCTCCCCGCTGTTTCCCGCCGGTTAAATTGTCGTTGTCAGTCTGAGAAATAGCTGCTCAATCTTCTTATCTGAACATTATATTATATTCTTGACAACCCTTCGCGGGGTGATAGGCTTAAATGAGAGATAGAAAAACGCGCTTACCGTGAAGCGAAGGAGCACTCCGTCATGAAAGAAAATAAACATGCTTTTTCAACAATAGTCTTCATAGCGTGGCTTCCACTTGTTGGACTCAGTGGCTGTTTAAACCGGATGGATGAGGGGCCGAAAATCGCAAATCTAACCTATGCTACGTCGCGGGCGCCCTTGGAAGAGAAAGGGGTTTTCACGGTTACGGGCACATTCAACATAACCCGCGCACAGGGGGAAACAGCATCGGTAAACACAATAGTGTATGACGCTCAGGGTAAACAGGTGGCTGAGGAATCGATCCCCCTGACCGAAACTGCCCTGCGGACGTCGGACACCCTGGCCTTCGGAATCGATTGCAGCGCGGCAAAAAAAGGAGTTTACACGTTTCTGACTTCAGTAAAGGACAACAAAGGCAGACAGTCTAACGGGTTGACGGGAACATTCACTATAACAGATGTCTTTTAAGGTATCCGTTCGAAGGTATGGGCGCTTTTGGAGCAAGGCTACTTAAAATAACTCAGGCTCGCATTTTTACGGGCCGCGGTGGAGTATTTCACTGCGGGTTTTTGGATGTTGCACGTGTGTGAAACACGGCAGGTAAGGTGAAGGAAGTGGGAATTACTCTTCCTCCTCCGACTCCTCTTCCTGTTCGGTGAACGGACCCTTGATGCCCAGTTCCTTAATCTTCTTCCTGAGTGTGTTCCGGTTGATACCGAGGAGATGAGCGGCTCGCACCTGGTTCCCGTCAGTCTTTTTAAGAACCAGCGTGATGAGCGGTTTCTCCACGCGCCGGAGCACCATGGTGTAAATATCTCCCCGTTCAAGCCCGCCCATGCGCTCCACAAGGTCCGCAAGCTTTTCTTCGAGGAAGTTTTCGAAGGATAGATGGGCACCCTGTCCCGGCTTGAAGATCTGCGGCGGCAGGGCATCGGGAAATATCTTGTCACCCTGTGACAGCGTAATAGCACGCTGCACGGCGTTTTCCAGCTCCCGCACGTTGCCTGGCCAGTCGTATGCGCGGAGGACTTTAAGCGTCTCCGGTGTCAGAATCTTTTTCTTCGCGTCGGTGGCCTGATATTTCTGCATGAAGAACTCGGCAAGCGGTACAATGTCGTCTTTGCGCTTCCGGAGCGGAGGAATGTTGATCTGAATAACGTTCAGGCGATAGAACAGATCCTCGCGGAACCGTTTCTCGCGCACCATTTTTTCGAGGTTGTGGTGCGTTGCGGCAAGGACCCGCACGTCGGTCTTGATTGCCTCGGTGCCGCCCACCCGCTCGAATTCCCGTTCCTGTAGAACGCGCAGAAGCTTGCCTTGGAGCGGCAGATCCATATCCCCAATCTCGTCCAGAAACAGGGTACCACCGGCAGCTGCCTCGAACTTGCCGATCTTCCGTCCGATCGCCCCGGTAAAGGAGCCTTTCTCATGCCCGAACAGCTCGCTTTCCAGCAGCTCCGACGGTATAGCCGCAGAATTGACCGCAACAAAAGGCCTACCAGCCCGTTTGCTGTGAAAATGGATAGCGCGGGCCACCAGCTCCTTGCCGGTTCCGCTCTCCCCATGTATCAGGACCGTAGCGTCACTCTCGGCAACGCGTCCGATAGTCTTGTAGATTTCCTGCATGGCGGCGGTGTTACCCACGAGCCCGCCTTCGTATTTTTCTCTCACCTCGGCTCGGAGCGCCGTCACTTCCTGAGAAAGCCGCCTGACATCGATCGCCTTTCTGACGAGAATGTTCACCTCGTCGAGGTCGAAAGGCTTAGTAATATAATCGAAGGCGCCACGCCGCATGGCCTCGATAGCGTTCTGCATTGTGGCTTGGGCGGTCATGATGATGACCGAACTATCACGGTTTTCGGACTGGATTTTGGCGAGCGCGTCGAATCCGCTCATTCCGGGCATGCGGATGTCCATCAGGACGACCGCAATGTCGCCCTCTTTGAGCCGCTCGAGCGCTTCGGAGCCGTCTTTTGCGAGCACCGCCTCGATGCCCTCTTTTTCGAGGGACTTCTTCAGCACCCAGCGTACGCTTTCGTCATCGTCGACTATGAGTATTTTTTCATTGGTCATCAATAATCCAATTAGCAGAGTGCATGGGATAATGCTCTTTGTCTACACCCTCTGCTCTCCGCTCCATGTCCTACGTAGAGCCTCATCCCGCCAGTGGCAGATACACGCTGAACGTCGTTCCCTCATTTTCCTGGCTCTCCACCCGAATCGTTCCCAGGTGCTCTTGCACGATCTGGTACGAAAGCGCGAGCCCTAGCCCCACGCCCCGGTCCTTGGTCGTAAAGAACGGCGTGAAAATGTCCTGTAAATGCTCCTGCTTTATTCCCGGACCAGTATCACTGACTTTCACGACCATGAGCTGGTATTTTCTGCCGTCAGCCTGCACGGTCGTGAACAGGTCGGACATACGCGTCATGATGGTAAGCTTACCGCCCCGGGGCATTGCCTCGATGGCGTTCTTGATGACGTTCAGGAAAACCTGGACAAGCTGGTCCTCGCAACCGTACACGTCGGGCAGGCTCGGATCATAGAGTCTCGTAAGAATAACACCTCGCTGCCGAGCGCTCTCTTCATTCAAAAGGAGCACCCGGTCCAGGATGCTGTGAATATTCGAGGCTTTCATCTCGCGAGGCTTGATGCGCGTGAAGTCGAGGATACCTTCCAGAACGTTGTTCAGGCGGTCAGCTTCCTTCAGGATCACATCGAGATATTCCGTCAAACTATTGCCCGTGCCCGACTCCAAGACGGTCCGAAGTTCGGACTTCATAAGCTGCGCCGCACCGCGTATCCCCACGAGGGGGTTTTTCACTTCATGGGCGATCCCGGCCGCAATCATCCCGAGCGTGGCCAACCGGTCGGACCTGCGCATGCGTTCCTTTAAATCGCGGACGCCTGTCTGATCGCGGATCGTGAGAATCAGGCCTGTGGGCCGGCCTTCATCGTCGGTAAGCATACTCGTTACCAGTCCCACTGGACGCTGCGGTCCGTACTTTACAGAAATTTCCGCTTCATAATCCGAATAAGACCTGCCTGAGGCCGTTGTTTTTTCGAGCTGGCTGATTACGGCCTGGTTTTCGGCAAAGACGGAGTAGATGCTTCTGCCCACGGCATCGGGTCCCGCTATCCCGGTCATTTCTTCTGCAGCCCGGTTCCAGATGAGCACCAGACCATCCGCATCGGCCACGACAAAACCGTCGATAATAGCGGTAAGAATGTCGGCAGTAGTATTATTTATGCGACTGCTCGATTCTTCCATTCCTCATTGATAACACAATAAATTTGAGTATTCAAGCTGTTTCCTGTATAGTGCGGAAGCAAAACCTCGCAGAGGGTATATCGCATGGGGTATAGTGCAATCTACCTTTTTTTGCCCTTTGCTCTTCCCCATGCTCCATGCACTAATAACTGCCATGTTCAATCCCCGTCTATTATTCGTTGCCGCTGCCTGGGGCATCAATTTTCCCTTCGTCAAATTCGCGCTCACGGACTTCCATCCCCTCGGTTTTACCGTGATCCGGTTTACGCTGGCATCGCTTTTCCTCATCGCCGTCATGGGCTTAAACCATGAATCGTATTGGATCGATCGCCGGGACAGCTTTGCCTTTGTCAAACTCGGACTGCTGGGCATCACGTTGTACAACATCTTTTTTATGTACGGCCTCCGTTACACGACAGCGGCGAATTCGGCCCTGCTCATTTCATTGTCTCCGATGTTCGCGGCGCTAATCCAGGCCGTTTCGGGAAAAGAACGCCTTACTTTTCGAATAAGCACTGGGCTCGTGCTCGCTTCCTTCGGCGTTTTTCTCATCGTCAGGAGCCACCACGGGGAGCTGAGTTTTTCCTCATCCCGCATGATGGGCGATTTCCTGACTCTTTGCGCAACGCTCACCTGGGCGTTCTACTCTATAAAAGCAAAACCACTTCTCGAAAAATACTCCGCTACTAAAGTTACCGCCTACAGCATGCTAGCAGGAAGCATCCTGCTCCTTCCCGTCAGCGTAACTGGCCTCTTCAACCAGTCATGGTCCGGAGTGTCCCTGCTTTCCTGGTCAGCTCTAGCTTTCGCGTCATTCATCGCCGCCGGTATAGCCTATGTGTTCTGGTACCAGGGGGTGAAGGAGCTTGGTGTCACCCGCACCATGGCATACCACTATCTCATGCCGCTTGCCGCAGTACTGTTCGCCGCAGCTTTAGGCGAAGAAATCACGTCGTTTCAGATTGCCGGCGGTACAGCCATCCTCCTGGGTGTGTATCTCGTCCAAATGAAAAAAACTCCCGACAGGCCTTGAAGCACTCATGAACCTCCCCGCAGCCTGAAAGCTGCGGGGAATTGAAAGTAAATCTTGAATTTTGAATGATGATCCCTACGCCCTCTACTGCGACAGATCCTGTTACGCGTACCCCGCTTCGCCATGCTGACTGATGTCGAGACCTTCCGTCTCCTGTTCCGCCTCGATGCGCAGGCCCATCATGGCGTTAAGTACCTTCAGCATAACGAAACTTGCAACAAAAGAATAAAGCGCGACAAACGCAACAGCTCCCCCCTGGATGAAGAACTGCTTCATGTTGCCGTAGAACGCGCCATTGGCTCCGGCCGCATTAATTGCCACGGATGCGAATAAACCCGTCATGAGCGTACCGAGCGTACCGCCAACACCATGCACGCCGAAGGCGTCGAGCGAGTCGTCATAGCCGAACTTCGTCTTGGCATTCAACGCAATGTAGCACAAAACCCCGGCGGCAATGCCGATGAAAAGGGCCGGAAAGGGGGCTACGAAACCGGATGCCGGAGTGATTGTCGCGAGTCCCGCGATCGAGCCTGTTGCCGCTCCGAACATGGTCGGCTTGCCACGATGGAACCATTCGATCATGACCCAGGTCACGGTTGCTGATGACGCGGCGATATGAGTCGTCAGAAACGCCATGGTGGCAAGTGTCCCTGAAGCCAGCGCGCTTCCGGCATTGAAGCCGAACCACCCGAACCACAAAAGACCCGCTCCCAGCACCGTCATCGGCAGATTATGCGGCGGCATTGATTCATGCAAAAAGCCCTTCCGTTTCCCGATAAACAGTGCGGCCGCAAGGGCCGAGAAGCCCGACGTGGCATGAACCACAATGCCGCCCGCAAAATCGAGGACTCCGAGGTTTTTCAGCCACCCGCCCGAGCCCCAAACCCAGTGGACAACGGGGTCGTACACGATCGTCGTCCAGAGGACGGTAAAAATCAGAAACGCGGAAAACTTCATCCGCTCGGCAAAGGCTCCGCTGATAAGCGCCGGCGTGATCACTGCAAACATCATCTGGAATGCCATGAACAGGAGATGGGGTATCGTCGGCGCATAATCTGCATTCGGCGTCAACCCTACACCTGATAACCCGGCCCAGCTGAAATTGCCGATCAGACCTTTTACGTCAGGGCCGAACGACAGCGAATAGCCAAACAAAATCCATTGAAGACTGACTAGTCCTATAGCGATGAAACTGTGCATGATCGTCCCCAGCACGTTTTTTCTCCGCACCATGCCGCCATAGAACATGGCGAGCCCCGGTGTCATGAGCATCACGAGCGCCGTTGATATGAGGATCCATGCCGTGTCCCCGGAGTCGATCTTTGCCGCCGGTGCGGCGGCTGCAACAGGTACAGCTTCTTGGGCCAATGCTGCAAGCGGTACGAATACCGCTAGTGAGAGCAGCAGGGCAACAAATATTCTGTATAAACGTCTGTCCTCCATTGAGTACTATCCTCCCTGTAGTGTTTTCAGATCTATTCAATTTTCAAAGAACATTACTACTGCTGCAATGTGCAAAACGTTCACAATTATCCGTCGCTTGGTTTAAACTTTTGCTTAAACTTCTTCAGGTATGAGTTATTTACAGCGCACCATCGTCGGATTCACCTGTCCTAATGCGAACGGCCTGATCGACATTCATAATAAATATCTTGCCGTCTCCAACTTTTCCTGATCTGGCGATTTTCATCAGGACATCCAGTACCGGACTTGCCATGTTGTCACTCACCACAACCTCTACCTCTACCTTGGGTATGAAATCCACGGTATATTCCGCCCCCCTATAGAGTTCCGTGTGTCCTTTTTGTCTTCCAAATCCACGGACTTCGGAAACCGTTATGCCTGAAACATGTATGGCAGCAAGGGCGTCTTTTACCTCCTCCAGCTTATATGGCTGGATAATGCACTTCAGTAATTTCAAGCGATCCCTGCCTCCTTTCCATAGATTTTCTGGTGAATGTGTGTTTATCCTTTGTTCATTGTCTGCACTATTGAGAAGCAAGGCCTATGCCACTAATTCTTCCGAAACAGACCAAAAAAGTAACTGATTTAATTAAGTTATTATCGGCATATTACATAGTAATGCCATTGTATTATAATCTCTAAGCTTATATTTTAGGCACCTGTTTATTTTATAGGCATATATTAATATGTAAACAATTAAGAGGGCAATATGATATTCTTCATACGTTATTCGCTATCATAAAGAGTAATATAATAGATCAAAACACTTATTGTTTATAAAAGTTCAGATTATTTATATAACACCTTTTTTAACTAAACAGTCGGCTAAAACAATAAAATGTCATAATATTAATTACTTATCCATAAATCATTTTATAAAATAGATAATAATAATTATTGACAAATAATAATATCTAGTTTATAATTGTTTTCAATTAAACAGCAATCACAACTTATGGAAAAATATCGTGGCATTGGTTTAAAACTGACACCGCAGCGGTTGGCAATCCTGCATTATCTGGAGGGAAACAAGGATCATCCCTCGGCGGAAAGCATTTATCGCGCAGTACATAAAAAATTTCCAACTATGTCGCTTGCTACGGTGTACAGCACACTTTCAGTCCTCAAGGAAAAAGGGAGCGTCCTTGAATTGACGCTTGATCCAGGCAAGAAGCGATATGATCCGGAGACGAGCCTTCATAACCACCTGATCTGTGTTTCCTGCAAGAAGATCGTCGATATCCATGGCGAGTATAAACTGGACCTCCCGGAAAATGCGAAACAGGAATATTCGATCATCGGCAGCCATGTGGAATTTTACGGGCTTTGCCCGGAATGCAACAACGTGAAAATATCACCAGCCAAGGAGGCTTCATCATGTGCGTAGATCACAGCATCAACTGTTCGTGCAGCAAGAGTCACGCAAGTTTTAATTTCAAAGACGAGGTCCTGCCGTTTGAGGTAATCACCAACCTGTACTGTCCTACATGCTCTTCGCGGGCTGTTCAGGATTCGGCGACCATGATCGTTGATAATGGATGGATCATCCAGTACGATATGGACGTGGCGCGTTTCATGCTCCAGAAAAAAGCCAAGGCGAACGACATAACCCCCGAGTTCATTTTCGACGAGGGCTACTGCACCTGGCGGGGTGTGACGCCTACGGACCATATCGACTCTGTCCGCGAACGGGAACAGTTGACCCAGCTGGCAAAGACGGACCGGAAGCGCTATTTCGAGGAAATCAGGTCCTGGGGAAACAACCGCATGGAGCGCCTAGCACGTGAAGGATGGAGAAAAGCCAATGAGAGGGAGCCCGTTAAAGCATAAGGGGAAAATAACAAACAGCGGAAAACCGCGGAGGACCGTGATTGAGTTCATCACCACCTGCCCCAAATGCGGTGAAGAGATCGAACTGTGGTCAAGGGATCCGGAGACGGTCTGTTTATTCTGCGACTATCGCGTCTTCGATAAAGAAAGCACGATTCACTAAGCCCTGTCATCCGCGCCAATGCCGATTTCGGCATGTATTAACACTTCTGATCTGATCAGGGTGCAATAACAAAACAGCCATCGCTTCTTCATTACCTCATCTGCCCGGAGGAACGCGCTCGGAGCTCATAACCGGGAGAATCAATGATTATTATGGTTGAAAAAATACCCGGCGGTATCAGCGTTGACGGGCTGTCATTGAAAAACGGGAAATGCGGGTGCACGACGGTGCTCCCCTGCTGTTACAGCTGGTCAAAGGTCAGACAGAGGGGCAACAATTTTGTCTTCACGGCAAAGCTGTCCGGTCCTGACTCTCAGGACATATTCAGCTGGAGTTACACAGTCAAAAAAGAAGACTTCACCGTGGAGGTCAGCGTCGAAGATGCCCGGGACAAAAAAATCTTTTCCGGATATTACCCGCTTGGCCTTGAGGAATGGATCGAAAAAGGATGGACAGTCGTCCAGCAGCAGGGTCAGCGCGAGGATTTCGACCTCTGGCGGTGCTCAGCCTGCAGATGGCTGTATAAACAACGTGAACAGGAAGTGGTTTTCGACGACCTCGCCGAGGATTGGAAATGCCCGGTCTGCAAGGCCGGGAAAAATGGCTTTGAACAGGTAGGATAGCGGTCCGCATCATGAATACAAGCGGCTGATTTTCTGCATCAACGAAACCTCTTTTAAGTTCTGGTATACTAGAAAGTATTGGTTTTAAATTTCCTATCATCTCGGGAGGAGACAACATGGCATACGCTGCGAAGGATTATTCCAAGCTTGTGGGGATGGAGGGCTTCAGCGAGACCCTTTTGAAGAACCATTTTACGCTTTACCAGGGTTATGTGACCAACACGAACAAAGTGCTCGATACGCTCGATCAAATGGCTAAGGACGGTAAGACCGCGGCCTATGAATTCGCAGAGCTGAAGCGAAGGCTCGGGTGGGAATTCAATGGCATGCGGCTGCACGAATATTGTTTTGAAAACCTCGGTGGCAAGGGCGGCATCGATAAAAACGGCAAGCTCGCCAAAAAAATGACCGAGAGCTTCGGCAGCGTCGAAGCCTGGGAAAGGGATTTCAGAGCAACTGGCGCAATGCGCGGTATCGGCTGGGCCGTCCTGTACCAGGACACGGCATCGGGAAGGCTCATGAATTTCTGGATCAATGAGCACGACGTCGCCCATCCAGCGGGCTGTGCTCCTCTCCTCATCCTGGATGTTTTCGAACATGCTTTTATGCTCGACTACGGCTTGAAACGCGCAGACTATATCGAAGCATTTTTCAAAAACATTAACTGGCCTGCTGTTGAAGGAAGGGTAAAATAACCGAATAGCGAAAAAAGGAGGATCTGAATCATGTCCAAGACAGAACAGAATCTGAAAGACGCTTTCGCCGGCGAATCACAGGCGAATAGAAAGTACCTCGCCTTTGCTAAAAAGGCGGAGGATGAAGGATACTTGCAGGCAGCCAGGTTGTTCCGCGCTGCAGCAGCGGCAGAGACTATCCACGCACACAACCACTTAAGAGGGTTGAACGGAGTAAAGTCGACGCAAGAGAATCTCCTGGCAGCCATAAGCGGAGAGTCCTATGAGTTCCAGAAGATGTATCCCCAGATGATCTCCGATGCGAAGGCAGAGGGACAGGACTACGCGCTGCGGAGCTTCAGCATGGCCAATGAAGTGGAAAAGATCCATGCGGCGCTGTACCAGAAGGCCCTCGATAGCCTCAGCAAGAGTGTAGTCGCTGATTATTATGTCTGTTCCGTCTGCGGTTATACCGCCGAAGGCGAAGCGCCCGATGAATGCCCGGTTTGCAGGGCGAAAAAGAAGGCTTTCTATAAAACTGAATAAATGAAGATCATCGCATTCAATGGCAGCCCGCGACCCGGCGGGAATACTGAACTTCTCCTGGAGGGAGCGCTCAAGCCCCTGCGGGAGGCGGGAAATGACGTAATCGTATTCAAACTCAACAGCATGAACATTAAACCCTGCCAGGATTGCGGCGGCTGCGTGAAATCAGGTCTTTGTATCCATTCCGACGACATGAGCAAAATCTATGATGCAATTCGGGAGGCTGAGAGAATCATTCTCGCCTCCCCAATTTTTTTCTACAGCCTAAGCGCCCAGGCCAAGGCGATGATTGACCGGTGCCAGTCTTTCTGGTGCGAAAAATATCGTCTTAAAAAGAGCATACCCGCGGGTCCCCGGGGGAGAAAAGGACTTCTGCTCCTCGTCGGAGGCATGAAAAAGGAAGACGGCAGACACACAGCCGAGGTCGTGGCCAGGGGTTTTTTCAGGACTATAAGCGTACCTGAGCATGAGACGCTGTTCTTCGGCGGCGTTGACTCGATCGGCGATATCCTGAGCCATCCAACAGCGCTTCATGAAGCGCACGAGGCGGGGCTGAGACTCGGCCGCTGAGTTATCGCCCTCCTCCTATTCCTCTCATCAGAGCAAACCCCTCTGACATTCCCCTCCTGCTAATTGACATTTGGTAACCACTGAGAAAACAGAAAAAGCCGGCATGCAATGGAACATGCCGGCTCCAGGAAGGATAAACAGCGACCTCTCAAATCGCTGTTTCGCCGCGTTCTCCCGTTCTGATCCTGATAATTTCCTCAAGCCTTGAGATGAAGATCTTGCCATCTCCGATCTTGCCGGTCTTGGCTTTTTCCTCGATCGTGGACACAACTTTGTCCACCATTGCTTCCGCAATAACGACTTCGAGCTTCACCTTTGGAATAAAGGATATGTCGTATTCGGCGCCACGGTAGAGTTCTACATGTCCCTTTTGCCTGCCGAACCCCTTCACCTCGGTTACGGTCATACCCTGCACGCCAATGGCATTCAGGGCGTCCTTTACCTCATCCAGTTTAAACGGCTTGATGATCGCCTCGATCTTTTTCATAATACCTCCTTGTGGCAATTCAAAGTTCAGAGTTCACGGTTCAGAGTGATTAACTGCCTTAGGAATTATACGCACGTTCGCCGTGCTGGCTCTCGTCGAGGCCCACGGTTTCATCTTCAGGTTCGACACGTATGCCGATAACTGCTTTGAGAATCATGAAAATCACGAAGGTCATGACGCCGCTGTACACAACCGTTGTCGCCACTGCGATGAACTGGATCCAAAGCTGTCCAGGGTTGCCGTATAGAAGTCCTTTGCCTGCCTCATTGATTGCAGGGTCTGCAAATACGCCGGTCAGGAGCGCACCCACAGTTCCGCCGATACCGTGAATGCCGAAAGCATCAAGCGTGTCGTCATAGCCAAACATCGGTTTAAGCTTTGCAACTGCATAGAACGGGATTATACCTGCCGCCAACCCGATTATGATCGCACCGCTGATGTTCACAAAGCCCGCCGCCGGTGTTATGGCAACCAGACCGCCAACCGCGCCAGACGCGAGGCCGAGGACGGTGGGCTTTCCGGAATGCTTCCATTCAACGAACATCCAGGCCAACGCAGCCATAGCCGTTGCCGTATTGGTATTTAGGAAGGCCGCTCCGGCGAGTCCGCTCGCCGCGAGGGCAGAACCCGCGTTGAACCCGAACCAGCCGAACCACAGAAGGCCCGCTCCAATAACCACCAGGGGCAGGTTGCCGGGGATAATTGCCTTGACACGCCTCTTGCCCAGGACCAGGGCGCCCACCAGCGCCGCGATACCCGCATTGATATGAACTACAGTGCCGCCCGCAAAATCAAGAGCCCCGAGTTTTGCAAGGAATCCGCCGCCCCATACCCAGTGCGCCACAGGAAGATATACTACCGTCAGCCAAAGAACGGAGAAGATGATCCATGCGGAAAACTTCATGCGCTCGATATAGGCGCCGCTCGCAAGGGCCACGGTGATGGCCGCGAAGGTGAGCTGATAGGCAATGAATATGTACTCAGGAATCGTTTTGGCCAGATCGGATATGCTGTTGGGGCCGACGCCTTTCAGAAATAATTTCGATGCACCGCCGATGATGCCCCTGATGTCGGTATCAAAGGAGAAGGTATATCCGTATAAAACCCAAAGCAGGCTAACGATGCAGAAGGTCACGAAGGTCATGGCCATGGTGTTCAGCGTGTCTTTGGTCTTTGACAATCCTCCGTAGAACAGTGCAAGCCCCGGAATGGACATAAGCATGACCAGTGCAGTCGCAACGGTCATCCATGCCGTGTCGCCGGTGTCGATCTTCGGCGCTGGCGCCTGGGCTGCTGCCACGGCCGGTGTGGGTGAGACTGCCTCTTCTGCCATGACCAGTCTCGGCGAGAGTATCGCTGCCAGCACGAGACACATCATGACTGCTACCATTGATTTCATCAGTGCAACTTTCATCGTTCTATCCTCCCTTATTGCAGCATGTTGATTTATTCTACAGATGATAATTTGCAAGGCATATGCCAGGAAACCAATAGTGCTATCCAATAGGATAAGAATATTGATTTCATTGGATAATTTCATTTTTGCCTCAAAAATGGGCTGCTGTCTGAGGCTTAATCATCAACCTGAACAAGATGCTCTTTTAGGCATGTGGTTAAATGTTATGCAGTATCTCCGCGATTCTGTCCTGCCGTGTCGTGAGCGATTCCGGGCTTCGATATTTTGCTTGATCATAAAAATGAAGGCATGCTGCTTTACGTTTTTAACAACATTGCAAGTAAAATATCCTATTGAAGAGTTGCAAAAAGAGGGAGTTACCGTAGATAGAGGATGCCGAAATAAAGCACCAGCATGACCAGTCCGAAAGGAATGCCGATTGCTGCCCAGGCTCTGCTCGATATGTTCAACTTGTTTGCGGCTATTATGTTCGGAATATTGCCCGGTACCAGCATTCCTCCGGAAATAATTATCGCCATGATGATGCCTTTTACCTGTGCAACGGACATGAGCGGCCCCAGCTCTGCTGCGGCGAGCGTGGCGTTATCAAGGATTGCGGAGGAGACATTGCCCCAGTAAAGGAGCGGAGCCGGCATTTTCGATATGTACAGGTCGATCAGTGGCTTGAAGCCCGTACCGAGCAGCACCAGCGCCATCACGAAAATGTATACCTTGAACGCGCGAATCGCAATGTGGCTGAAAGGCTCTGTAAAGTCTTCCACCAGGCTCTCGGAGCGGGCAACTTGAGTTCCCCGCAGGAATCCTCCAACGATAGAGACCAGGACCAGCCCTGGCAAAATATAGATCCCGAAGATCCGTAGCAGCATCAGGAAATCGCCTACCAGCGGCCCACCGCGCAGTTTGGCAACGACAATCGTGGACAACGGCTCTCCAATAGGCGTGAGGGCCGCACCCATGCCGATGGAAAAACAAGCGAAGATAACCAGACGGGTTTCGTATTTCTTGTCAAGCTTGATGGCGCTCACGATTTCGCAGAGAATCAACGCCGCGATAATGGCGGTGATCACGCTCGAAATCAAACCAAGGACGAGGATGAGCAAAAAGGCAAAGGCCTGTGGCCCAAGCCGAATCTCGAAAGCAACGATTTTCTTTTTGAGCGGCTCGCGTATCGCCCGGAAAACCAATCCGAATACCAGTGTGGCAACGGTGAGCTTTACCGGTTCCATGAACACAGACTCGGCAAAACGCAGGGACAGTAGCGGCTCGGGACCCAGCAGATGGGAGATCAGCAGCGTGACAATGCCCACGATGAGCAGAAACAATTCAAGATTATGCTCGACTTTTTTTACGAGCAAGGGCAGGAGCAGTATCACGAATAATATCAGGACTAGAATTATGGTAATCATGCGATAGAAAACCCTAACCCCGACGAGCAGGAACCAAAACCCTAGAACCACCGAACCGCGAAGGAATACTTAAATTTTTTCTTGAGACGAATTGGATTCGTAATTAACTAAGAACTTCGTGTTGATCCTGTCACGTAATGTAACTAGAATATCATATCGGACATATTATGGCCGCATTATTTTAATGAGACTATAAAGAAATGGGGCCGGCATGCAATGGAACATACCGGCCCCAGGGAGGATAGACGGCGACCTCTCAAATCGCCGGGTATCCGCGTTCGTTGAGTTCTCCATCTTGCAATCGTTGACCATAACGCCTTAACGACCCTATAGGTCGAAGCCAATCATAATGATGAGGAGAAACCAGACCTACAGACGTTTTGCGTTAACTCTTACTGTTATTTTTCTGTTTCTATAAATGCAAGGCATGTGCCACGTTCGTCTGGAATGATAAATAGGCAAAATGACTAATTTCATTGCTCAAAATGGCGCAATCAGCATGTCATGGAGCGCTTTCTTATTTCTCTTTAGATGAGATTATAGGCGTGTGATGAATAAATGGGCATGAACTAAACGATGTTGGGCGCAGTCATATTCGCATGATGGTATCGCGAGCACAGTACGGCACTTGATCATGCGCTCTCCGAAATTCAGTGAATATGAGGTGTCTTGGAGCCTTTGCAGGTTAGGCGCAACCCAACGGATTTTGTTGGGACTCATTTCATTCAACCCGACCTTACCCTCGTTTTGAACAGCCAACGAAAAACGGGCCGGCAGGCACAATCCTGCCGGCCCGTTTTGTCTGTCACTACCTTAGGGAGGATAATAGAGTAGACAAGGCCTATATCGCCACCTCTCCTTTTTCACCGGTTCTGATCCTGATGACGTCCTCAAGCTGAGAAATGAAGATCTTCCCGTCGCCGATTTTGCCGGTCCTTGCTTTTTCCTGGATAATAGTTATCGCCTTCCCCGCAACCGCATCGCAGACGGCCATTTCGATCTTCACCTTTGGCATGAAAGTAATTTCGTATTCTGCCCTGTGGCGGATTTCCACCCGGCCTTTCTGCCTTCCGCATCCGTGGACATCGGTCACGGTCATCCCTGCTATGCCGAGAGCGACCAAGGCCTCTTTGACCACGTCAAGCTTTAACGGTTGTATGATCGCTTCGATCTTTATCATGATCCACCTGTCTGTCTGGATCGTTCCTATCTTCGCGTCTTCGTGATGCTGAAATCGGGATAGGCGTTAACAGCCACTTCGCTCTGGTCGAGACCTTCAAACTCCACTTCTTCCGATACGCGCATCGGAATGATTCTGTCAAGCGCCTTGAAGAAAGCGTACATGACGACGAAAACAAGACCGATATTCACGACGACGCCGATTAATTGGGCCGTGATTTGCGATGCATTGCCGTAGAACAACCCCTTGACCGTACCGGGGACATTGTTAAGTCCCTCTCCGTAAGTGCCGTCTGCAAAAAGCCCGAGAGCGATCATGCCCCACGCGCCGCACGTGCCGTGGACCGACACCGCACCAACGGGGTCGTCCACCTTCAGCTTTCGTTCAACAAAGAACACGCTCGCGCAGCACAGCACTCCGGCTACAAAACCTGTCATCACTGCTCCAAGAGGACTAACGAATGCACAGGATGCCGAGATGGCAACGAGCCCGCCGAGAAGTCCGTTGGCGATCATAGAAAGATCAGGCTTGCCGTACATGAACCACATATAGCACATGGCCGCGACAGCCGCTGCGACGCCCGCAAGCATGGTGTTTACCACGATGACGCCGAGCCGGAGGCCCCCATCGGCCAGGGCCGGGCCCGCATTGTACCCGAACCACCCGAAGAAAAGGACCAGACACCCTACGATTGCCATGGGGATATGATGCCCGGGAATAGCAGTTGGCGTTCCGTTGGCCCGGTATTTCCCCATGCGAGGACCGAGTACGATCGCACCCGCAAGCCCGGCAACACCGCCAACCATGTGTACAGCCGATGAACCGGCATAGTCGAGGACCCCATGGCCCAAACCGAAATTTCTGCCGAGCTGCGATAACCATCCTCCGCCCCAAACCCAGCTTGCGTATATAGGATATACGAACATGGCTATGAAAAACCCATAGACGACGAAGGACTTGAACGTCCATCGCTCGGCCATTGCGCCGGTTGGTATGGTGGCTGCAATGTTCATATAAACCACCTGGGACAGGAAGAGTAAGACGATCGATGCATCAGAAGCCGCTCCAGAAAGAAAGAATCCTTTTGTGCCCGTTTGAAGCGCATAACCGCAAATCCAATACCCGAGCACACCAATGACGAATACCATCATGTTCATTGCCATGGTATGGCCGGCATTCTTCGCCCTCGTAAAACCGGTCTCCGTCATGGCAAAGCCCGCTTGCATGACAATAACAAGAAAAGCGCAGATCAGCGTCCAAATGACAGTAATTATTGAACTGTTCATAATTTATCCTTCATTGTCCTATCTTATCCCCGAACTGAATAATCATTCCGCCGCCGATAATAACCATCAACCCTATCCACGTAGCAGCCGGGATGTTTTCGTTGAACACGAAGCGTCCAAACAATATGCTGATAAGCGCAAAGATCGCAACATACACTCCAAGCAATTTCGAAAAATCCCATTTCACCATGTTAACCACCACACCGTAGCAGCCCAACATAACGAAACCGATCATAATGATAATAAGACCGCTTCCACGAAGCCCTTTGCGAACCACTGCGTCACCGCCGACTTCCAAAACTGCCGCGGCGATGAATACAAGCCACGCTGCAGATGTCATCTTCATCCCTCCCTGATCTTTATTATTTAATGCAAGGCAGGTGCCATGCTCGACGGAAATCATAAATCTATAAACGACTAATTTCATTGCTCAAACTTGTACTACTGGGACGCTGTAGAACGTTTGCTTATTTTATTAATAGATGAAATTGTGAGCGTATGATTAATAAATGTGCACAGGTCAAGGGATGCTTTCTCAGGACTTTTCTGATGACCACGGTCTCAGCCCTGCCCAGCGTTTGCATATGTGTTCTCCGATAATCAGTGGATGTATAAGGCATCTTGTGGGGGATAACCCTTTTTCCACTGTTCAAGCTGATGACAAATACCTGTCAGAGAAGCAGGGACTTTCTTCCTAAGCCCAACGATTTCCAAAGTAAAACCTGTCTGATCCATTTTGGCAATGTGACAGAAGAACAAAGAAGAACAAGCAAGAACTGCAATAGTCGGATGTGTGAGAGGGAGAAGAAGCTTCAAAACTGTGCGAATGCCCCGATTATGCCTGTGGTGCGCTAGATCCGGCTTCAAAAGGAATTGATTACCAGGGTGCGTTTAGACGAGAATAAAAGTTGCACCCTGTATACAAATGAAATTAGGATGCACTTTACAATCTGTAAGCGCGACCAGCTTCACAGCGGCCGACGCGCCACGCGTTATGCATGTTTCACCCAGTTATTTGTCAGTTGCCGGGATTATCTCAGAGGGCAGACTTGTTCAGTGTTGTCTGCATGATTGGCCACACAATCCTACCCTAAAAAGTACGCATTCAAGGCATGCCGCATTTCTCTCCCATAAACGTTCTAAGTTGCCAATTCAGAAGAATCTTTTAGATGTCAGTGTGCGGGGCCGCGGTGGATGATCATCAGGATTAACAGGATGAAAATGGCGAGTGGAACCAATACTGCCAGCGCTATCCAAAACGCTTTCTTCCTGCTGCGCTTCCAAGTCGTTGGTTCCTGGAGCCGGTCGCACCTGCCGGTAAGTTGCACAGACGCTGGATCATCCAGTTCCGCTTTCATTACCGCTGCTGATTGATAACGTTTTTTGGGATCACGCTCCATTGCGTGGAGGATGATTTCCTCGACCTGCGGCGAAACCTTCGGATTACGTTTCCGTGGCGCCTCGGGGTCGCCGTCTACTCGGGCGTTCATGATCACGAGTGGGTTTTCGTTCTCGCACTGAAACGGAGTCACACCCACGACCATTTCATAGAGCATGGCGCCGAGACTGTAAATGTCGGTTCGTTCGTCACCGCGCTTGCCCTTGACCTGTTCGGGGGCCATGTAGTCGGGCGTACCCACGGCCGGCGTGAAACCAGCAAAAGTCATCCGCCTGCCTTCTGCCTTGGCAATTCCGAAGTCCATGATCCGGATTGTGCCATCGTTGCAGAGCATGACGTTCTGGGGCTTCAAGTCCCGATGGACCACACCCTGTTCGTGCATGTATGCGAGCGCTTCGCATAAGTGACTGGCCAGTTTGATCGCGTCTTTTTCCGGCATCGGCCGGACGCTGGTCAAGAGATGCGAGAGTGTATACCCTCGGAGATACTCGGTAACGATGTACGGCCGGGTGCGAAGCTCCTCGGGTACGGGATAAAATTTCAGAATAGAGGGATGGTTCAGGCGGCTTCCGATCTCCTCCTCGCGCTGGAACCGCGAGTAAAATCCGGGATCGCTCTCAAACTGTATGAGGGGAACCTTGATCGCCACGGTGAGCTTGGTATTCAGGTCCGTTGCCTTGAAAATCGTTGCCATGCCGCTCCGGGAGATGGTTTCGAGGATCTGGAAACGATTATCCAGGATTTGTCCAGGACGGAGCGCATATTTGGTCGTGGGGTCTGCCGTTTCCTGGTACATGGCTACGCCCCGATATAATGCGACTTTTTCTACCTCGTTGATCTGCAGGACCTGCACCGAGAGATTGTCGTCAGTGCCGCGCTGCTCTGCAAGGGCCACGAGCTGACGGCACGCCTGGGCCGGGGAAAGACGGGATACGATATCGGCGATCTCGCTGTCCGCGACGTGCGCGTAGAGCCCGTCGGAGCATAGCACAACCTTGTCGCCTTTGAACACCAGGGTGTTCTCAACATCAACGCGGATGACAGGCTCATTCCCCACGCTTCGTGTCAGGATGGAACGGTTCTCGCTGGTTTTGGCCTCCTGTTCGGAGATCAGCCCGAACTTTTGCTGCATGCCGATGTAGGTATGGTCCGTGGACAGTTGCTTGATTGTTGCCTTGCGCACGAGATAGACTCGGGAATCTCCCACGTTGCCCACCGTGATCTCGTTATTGCGCAGCACGACAACAGCCAGGGTCGTGGCCATGCGAGCCTTGCCTTGATTCTCCAGACCCTTGTCGTAGACCGCAACATTGGCCGCATTAAACATTTGGGTGATGAGATTTTGCGCGGTCTGCTCTCCCTGGGCCTCCTGGAAAGTCTTCAAAGCAGTCTCCACGGCCAGGCGGCTTGCCACTTCGCCGCGCTGCATTCCACCGACACCATCAGCCAAGACTGCGACTGCTCCGCGTCCGCGCTTCTGCTCGAGCGTCTCCGGCTGCCAGAAACCGACGAAATCCTCGTTGTTCTCGCGAGCCGGACCGGGTGATGAAAGTTCAGCGTAGGTCAGTTCCATAAAGTCACTTTAACATTTTTGTCGAAAAATTGAAAGTCTGTGGCTTGATAAAAAAGGACGGCCACCCATGTGGATGACCGTCCTGGCTTGCTTTCGTTAAGATATTGCGGTTACGAATGCGATTGCGCCGGTTTGCCTGTGAGCAGGATTTCCTTGCCTTGGGCCTTGCTGGATCTGAGGAAGTAGACTGCCCCGTAGACACCCCAAATTGCGCAGATGCCAAGAGCGATGTACGGCTCCTTCCAGCTCATGCCCGCTACCGTAAATGGCCCAACCAGGTAGAAAAGCATGATCACCAAGTTCGCCAACAACCCGAGAATGGGAATAACCATGTGCTTAAGCCCGTTAAAGCTTTGGTGCTCCTTGAAGGCCACCATCGCGATCCAGCAGGTGATCATGTACAAGAGGAATGTGCCGAAATTACTGACCAGTGTCACGATGAGCAGCGTGTTCGGCAGCGCCGCATAGGTCGCCGGCTCGAATATGCCGAAACTATACCAGACATTGTGCTTGTCGAGCGCCGCAGGCGTGGTGCCGCCGAGGTACGCAATCACCGTGAAAATCCCGATGACTATCGAAATCACGGCCAGAACCCAGATTGCGCGGTGGGGCGATGCGTGCTTGCCGTGCAACATGCCAAAGTGCGAGGGCACTTCCTCGTCCCGGCCCATGGCGTAGGTGACGCGGGCGCCGGTTGAGAGGCACGAGAGCGTGGTGCCGATCAGTGCTAGGAACACCGTGAAGGCCTGTACCAACATGAACGCTTTGCCTGCAGAGTAGCTTCCGAAAAGCCATGTGCCGGCTAGAACCATCATATCGCCGAGCGGTGCGCCGGAAACGCCTGCCATCGACATCGTGTAGCCATTATGCAGCATATAGTTCGCTGCAAAATACTCGATCAGGTAGCAAACCGCGCCCTGAATTGCAAGAGACAGAAGCACAGCGCGAGGTACATCCTTCCTCGGGTTCTTCGCCTCATGCGCCATAGAGGTGATGGATTCGAAACCGACCAGGATCAGGATTGCAATCGCCGCCTGAATAAAGATGAAGTTGAACCCGTGAAGACCTATGACGGATTTTGCGTCCTTGTGGTAGTTGAACACCGGGTTTCCTTTGTCATCCTTCGTGATCGCTCCTTCAGTATAGTCTACGGTGAACGGTGCGGCGAGCTTCAGATCGGTCACTTCCTTGCCGTCCTTGTCAGCCGGCACGGGATTGCCGTCTTTATCCTGTGCATCAACCATCTGATAGACCGGTTTATTATCTTTGTCCATGGTCGGTTTGCCGTTCGCGTCCATCACCGGCACGGGATTGCCCTTGTCGTCCTTCTGGACCACTTGCGCAACCTGATAGTTCACCGCCACGCCGTTGGACAAATGGAGCCCGGTCGAGCCCTGCGGATGCTGGACCCGGTAGCCGATCGCGATCACGGCGAAAATGAGGAGCGCCGAAATCTGGATAATATTGATCACGATGTTGACGGCCGTAGTTCCGGTCACACCCCGATAGGCGATGTAGGCCACGCCGAGAGCAAACACGGCGCAGAAAAGGAACATGAACAGCGGGCTGTTATATGTGCCGCTAAAGGTATCTGGGAAAAAAATGCTCACCAGATAGCCGCCCAGGATTGCCGTCACGCCGACCATCACGCCGGGATAAACCCAATAGTAAAGGTGGCTCGCCCAGCCGGTGATGAACTTGGCGATTCGGGCGAACTTGTATGCGTGCGTTTTTGAAAGGTACGCCTGCTCAGCGTACAGATACGACGAACCGGGGCCCGGATAGAGCTTTGCCAGTTCCGCGTAGCTGATGGCAGTGGCAAAGCACAGGAGCAGGGCGAAGAAGATGCCTGCCCACATGGATATCCCGGCCATCGGTGCGCCGTAAAGAGCTTGCATTTGGAAAGTCAACCACAGGAACGCCCCGGGAGCAATCAGCGCCATCGCGTTCATCGTAAGGCCCGTCAATCCGAGTGTTCCTCTCGTTATGGGTTTTTGTTCGTCAGCCATAATATTCTCCTTGTTTATGGTACCGGATGAATCAAGCACCATTTCTTAAGCATATATAATGTTGGATCTGGATAAATCCCTACCACCGATACATTGCGGCGAGCGCGAAGGTGTCCTGTGTTTTCTTTGTGCCGTTGTCAAACGAGTCTATGTTCGACGTATCATGCCGATACTCAGGCCG
>Ga0209415_10005438_pt1 | contig 22891 bp, 21 predicted proteins | sample PeaSoiSIISIP2007_FD_187696 | JGI IMG/M metagenome (GOLD analysis project Ga0209415, IMG submission 187696) | Peat soil microbial communities from Weissenstadt, Germany - SII-SIP-2007 (SPAdes) (version 2) | ecosystem: Environmental > Terrestrial > Soil > Wetlands > Peat | place: Germany... | reverse complement strand
GGTGGTGGCCGCCCCGCGTCACCGCAGCGGTTCCTATCCCAGCGGGCATGCGACATTCGCCTATGTCACGAGCGTTCTGTTGGCCGTCATGGTTCCCGAAAAGTCGGCCGAGATCTTTACGCGGGCGGCCGCCTACGCGCAGAATCGACTGGTCGCCGGCGTGCATTATCCCACCGATATCGACGCCGGCCGCATCGCGGGAACCGTCATTGCCAATATTCTGCTGCACGACTCCAGGTTTCTGGGAGACTTTGCCCGAGCGCGGACCGAGGTACGCCACGCCGCCGGCCTCGAATAGAGCCTAGTCTCATAAAAGGCCCCTCAAGCCTTAGCGGGGCCCTCCGGCTCCTTGGCCGCCGCCTCAATGGCGGCTGGAAAGGAAAACCAGCGCCCATTGAGGGCGCGGCCAAGGGCGCGGAGAGCCCGTTAAGGCTGAGGGACAAAAACTAGTCCGTGGATTCGCCGAACCACCCTTGCGCCGCGGCGAAACGGATGATTTGGACCCGCGTCCTTAAGTTCAGCTTTTCAGAGGCCCTGACCTTATAGGTTTCGACCGTCTTGATGCTGATGGCCAGATGTTCGGCGATTTCCTTGGTGGTAAAGCCTTGGGCCAGCAGACGCAGGACGTTCGTTTCGCGTTCGCTCAGGATGTCGATGTTGGGAAGTTTGGCGGGCGGCGGCGCCACGGCTTTGGCGGCAATCGCCGGGTCGAGATACATTTCCTGACGGGCGACGGTGCGGATGGCGCGGACCAGGTCCTCGGCGGCCGAGCGTTTCAAAAGATAACCGTCGACACCGGCCAACAAGGCTTGGCTCAGATAGCTTTGATCTTCGTGCACGGTCAGCGCCAGCAGACGAACCGATGGCATGTCGGTTTTCAGCCGGCGGATCAATTCGATGCCGTCCATATCGCCGATCGAAATATCGACCACGGCGACATCGGGAGCGCCAGCCGCGATCTCGGCCAAGGCGGCTCCGCCGCTGGTGGATGCGCTGATCACGGTGATATCGGATTCCGTCTCGATCAGTGCTTTGATGCCGGTCAGCACGATTGGATGGTCGTCGGCGAGGGCGACGCGGATGGGAGTCATGCCGCTTCTCCCTCTTGGTCGGCGGGGGTGAGCGGAATCCGGATGAAGACCGCCGTTCCCGCGCCGATTTCGCTTTCGATTTTCAAATGCCCGTTGACCAATTCCAGGCGTTCGCGAATGCCCAGCAACCCGAGGTGGCGTTGCGAGGACGGCAAGGACGATCCTTCGGCAAATCCGCGTCCGTCGTCCTCGACGACCAGGACCAGTTGTTCCGTTCGGCGATCCAAGGTGACGCTGACGGCCGTCGCTTCGGCGTGCTTGACGATATTGGTCAGCAATTCGACGATGATGCGATAGACGGTGGTTTCGATGACGGGGGGAGGTCTGGGGCCGTCCAAACCGCGCATGAAGACGTCCAGGTCAATTCCGGTCTGGGTGCGCCACCCGTCGAGCAAGGTGTTCAGGGCTTCACGCAATCCGATGTCGTCAAGCGCCGTCGGGCGCAATTCGACGGCGGCGCGATGAATGTCTTGGCTGATGTCGGAAATCATTTTCTTCAATTCGGCGCAAGCGTCTTGGATGGCGGTGGACGCCGCTTCGACCTCGAGGCGTTTGAGCCGCAAAGACAATCCGGCAACGGTTTGGCCGACCCGATCGTGCAGATCGCGGGCGATGCGCCGCCGCTCGTCTTCCTGCGCCGAATTCAGGCGGGTCAGCAGCAGACGGTGTTCGGCCTCCGCCTTCTTCTGTTTGTCGATATTGACGATGACGCCATAAATTCCGGCCGCCTTATCCGACCCCGGGTCGGGCACCTGTCCTGAGGCGCGGAGCCAGCGGGAGCTTCCATCGGTCAATTGGGTGCGAAAGTTGATTTCAAAAGGAGCGTGATCGCGCAGGCATTGCAGTATGGCGCGATCGACCGCATTGCGGTCGTCCGGATGAATGGTCGCCAGAAAGGCGTCATAACTGTTGAGATGCTTGGTCAATCCGCACAGGCGTCGGCATCGCTCGCACCATTCGATGCTGTCGCTGCCAAAAGGCCAATGCCAAGTGCCGATATCAGCCGTCTCGACGGCCAAGAGCCGCCAGGTTTCGCTCAGACGCAGTACCTGTTCGGCGCCTTCCATTTCGACCCGGCGCCGCGACGCGATGGAATGCGCCACCAGACTGGCGAGCAAGGCGGTGAGAAACAACGCTCCAGCACCGGCCAGGAAAATCATTCGCCACGCCCGCTGGACCGGTTTGTCGAGCGATTCCTTCGGCATCCGGAGATGCACGGTCCAACCGCTGAGCGGGATTTTCTGCGAGACCGCGTAAACGGCGAGGCCGTTCGGCAACGTCTCTTCATGGATCGCCGCATTGTCCTTGCAGCAGATGGCGATGTCGAATTTGTCACCCACGCCGAATTGCCCGCGGTGCCGCCGGTCCGTGCTGGCGATGATGCGTCCCGAAGCATCGATCAGGGCGCCGTCCCAACCCTTCGGCAAATCGGCGTCCCACAGTGTTTCCTCGAAGTTTCCCGGTTCGATGCCCAAGGTGACGATGAAACGAACCGATGTCTGGCGAACAACCGGAATGTGGATCGGAATGCTGCCCGACGGCGCCAATGTGTTTGGCGGCATGTAACCGCCGATCGTCGTTCTGGCCAATTCCACCGCTTTGGCGAAGCCGTCGATGTCAGCATTGTTGCCGGCCGGTGCGCCATCGGGCTGGTTGCTGTTGAGAACCTGTGCGCCGGAGGTCGTGCCGAGAGAGACGGTCAGCCAATTCGGATGGAGGGCTTGCAGTCTCTGCGCATGTTCGAGGAAGCTCGACGTGTCGTCGCGATTGAGGCGCCGTAAATTGGACAAAGGCTGCGCCGCCTCGATTTCGGCTTCCAATTCGGTTTCCACCTGATGGGCGAGGCGTTCGGCGCGCAGCGCGACTTGCAAGGCGACGGTTTGCCGTTCTTGATTGCTTGATCTATATCCGCTGACAATTCCAAGTAAAATAAGTGGTATTGCGGCGGATAGAACAATTATTAAAAATGGTCGAAGGGATGATCCAAGAATATATGGAAAATATACTCTCGATATTATTCTGCTAAAATCTGAAATTTTTTTCGGAATCATCTCGATGTATCGTTATTTTTAGGAGTGTAGCAATAATAATGTGGACGGTAGACGTTCCGTCATTGCGAGGAGCTAGAGCGACGAAGCGATCCTGAAGGCCCCCATGTCATCCTGGACTGCTTCGCTTGCGCTCGCAGTGACGACCTTTTCATCCAGGACGGCTCGGCGCTCCGCCTGGGCTCAACTCACCATGACGGGAATTCACCCTCGATCACCCTGTCCGATCCTCTGTGTCGCGGCATCAGGGTGTCAGAGCGATAATCATAAAATATAAGTCATTTTCGTGACAGTTTATCAGTGTATATCATCTGCAGCGATGATTGCAGATGTAGTACCATAAATGGATTTGAGATATTTATTACAGAAATGTTTCAATTATCGACATGTGTGGGGAGAATCCTGACAAATATCTCTCTTCTTTCTGACATTGTCAGTGCCATCTCTTGTGACATAGTGCCGCCAACTTCATATATTCGGGGGACAAAGACGTGTTGGCAGGCGTGAATTTCAGGATTGGCATGGGGGGGCGTTCGCATTTCCGAGCCGTCGGCCTTTCGATGGCGGCGCTTTTGGCGAGCACCGCGCTGGCCGGCGCGCAGACTCTCGATCTGGGGTCTGTCGGCGTCGCCGGGTCCGGAGACGACAAGGCGATCGGCAGCAAGGCTGCGCCGGGGACAGCCGCCGCGGTGGCTCCGACGCAGGCCAGTTTGGATACGATCGAGCCGCAATCGATCATCAGCGACAAATTCATCAGCGACGCGCTTCCGCCCGAATCGACGATGGCCGACATCGTGAAGTTCGCGCCGAGCGTCAGCCTGACCGGCAATCCCAATGGTCCCGGCGGGACCGACGCCAAGATCATGATGCGCGGCTTTTCCGACGGCCAATACAACATCACCGTCGATGGGGTTCCTTTCGGCGACGCCAATGACCCAAGCCATCACTCCGCCGCTTATTGGCCGGCCGGGACCTTGAGCAAGGTCGTCATCGATCGCGGACCGGGTCTGGCCAGCACTATCGGCTATTCGACCTTCGGCGGCAGCGTCAATTTGTTCTCGCGGGAGTTGACGAATGACGCCGGCGGGCATGTCGATGCGAGCTGGGGCAGTTTTGGCACGCAAAACTACAATTTCGAGGCGCAGTCCGGCGTAATTGCCGAGACAGGCACCAAGCTTTTGTTCAACTACGACAATACGACCACCGATGGCGCTCTTCAGAATGCCGGGACGACGCGGCGCAACTATATGCTGAAGTTCGAGCAGCCGATCGGCGAGCGCTGGAACGCGTCATTCGTCAGTTCGGTGGAGAATCAGAACTACTACAATATCGCCCAGATTACGCTGGCGCAGGCGGCCAAATATGGCAAAAGCTACGCCGGTCTCAGTCAGAATCCGAGCAGTTCCAATTTCGCGCCCTATAACGAGACGCATAAGGACACCGACTTCGAGATTCTGACGCTGACGGGCGACGCCGGCTTGTTCCAGGTCGACAACAAGACCTACACCTACTCCTATATCAACAAGGATCTGGAGCAGAAGGATCAGACGGTCGAAACCACCAAGACGCTCTACACCACCGCCCAGTTGAAGGCCAATCCGGCCTTGGCCGCCGATGTGATGGGATTGGGCAAGGAGAATCGCTTCCGCGCCTATGGCGACGTTTTGACCGTTTCGCGCGATGTCGACTTGGGCCTGTGGTCGGGAACGGCTCGCTCGGGGGCCTGGGTCGAGCATATCAACAACACCCGTTATCTGCTCCAGCGTGACGACACGCTTGGGGTCGCGGTGGCGAATGCAGCCTATCCGACGGCCTATCAGTACAACATCTTGTCGAAGGTCGATACGGTTCAGCCTTTCGTCGAATATGAGTGGAAACCGACCCCGCAATGGTCGATCACGCCCGGCTACAAGCATTATGATTTCACCCGCGATCAGTATGGCAATCCCAATCAAACCGACGGCCTGGCTCAGGCGGTCAGTGCCAATTATCAGGCGGATTTGCCCTATCTGACGGCGCGCTACCGCATCCTGCCCGAACTGTCGGTCTACGGCCAATATGCCAAGGGCATCCAGGCGCCGCCGGTGGCCAATCTCTATGTGGCGAATCCGCAGAACAACAACGCCGCGCCCCAGAAGGACACCAATTATCAGGTCGGCGTGGTGTGGAAAAATGACCGGGTCACGGCTGATTTCGATCTGTATTTGATCGACTTCTCCAACATGATCCAGCAGGAAGGCAGCGGCGTTAACACCTACTACGACAATGCCGGCGGTGTCTATTACAAGGGCATCGAGGGCGAAGCCACGGTGGTGGTCGGCGAGGGCGTCAGCCTTTATTCCGGCGGCAGCATCAACAATGCGGTGACCAAGGGTTCGAAGCTTTGGGTCTCCAATGCGCCGGACGTGACGGCAAGCGGTGGCGTGCTCTACGAGCAGAACAACATCTTCGGTTCTCTGCTGACCAAATATGTCGGTCATCGGTATGCCGGAAGCCAGGTGGCCGGCACCGATTTCAATCGTCTGAAGCCTTACAATTCGACCGATCTGGTTATCGGTTACCGACTCGATGGCGTGGTGCCGCATACGAAGGGCATCAAGCTGCAATTCGGTATCGAAAATCTGTTCGATCACCACACCGTCACCGACGCCTCCAGCATGCTGAGCGGAAGCACGCCGACGCCGACGGCGGCGACCTATTACTGGATGGCGGGACGGAGCTATTTCGGGAAACTCTCCGTCGCTTTCTAAAACACGATTGTCACAACTCTCAGATACAGACCCGCTCGGAGCTTGGAAATGTCTTTTACACATTTGGTTGATCTTGCCGCTGCTTCGGGCGGTGTTCTGTTCGTCATGCCGCTTTTGTTGCTGCTCACGCTGACCGTCAGTTTCGAGCGGGTCTGGTGGTTGGCCCGGCTGATGTCGGCGAGCCGCGCGACAATCCTGAGGGTTGCCGACCTCAAGCATCTCGACCGGGCCGAGATCGAACGGGAGTTGGCCCGGGTTGACAGTCACCCGATCGGCAGCGTGCTTCGCGTTCCTTTGTCTTTTCCCAACGAACGCGATCACGCGCGTCTCGCCGATCTGCTGGAAGAGGCCATCCTGCGTGAGGTTCCGCGTGTCGACCGCTCGCTGTGGATGCTCGACACGGCCGTCACCTTGGCGCCCTTGCTCGGGTTGCTGGGAACCATTATCGGCATGTTCAACGCCTTTCAGGTCTTGGGCCAGCCCGGTTCGGCGCCGACCGAGATCACCGGCGGCGTCGCCGAAGCTCTGATCGCCACCGCGTCAGGTCTGTTCATCGCCATCATCGGACTGGTCTTTTTCAACAGTCTGCAAGCCAAAGTGCGCTTGGTCGTCCATGACATGGAAACGTTGAAGACCATGCTGATCAATCGCTTGGATGGAAATAAGGATGGGGAAGTTCACGTGACCCGTTCGGTCAGCGTGCGAGGACTCTGAGCCATGCGATATCTGGAACCGCGCAAGGCCCGTATCGAAATCGTGCCGATGATCGACATCATGTTTTTCTTGCTGGTGTTCTTCGTCATGGTCGTTTTGCGGATGATCCCGTCGAGCGGATTGGCCACCCAACTGCCGCACAGTTCGACCGCTCAACAGATTCCGCATCCCAAAGTTCTGGTTGCCGTGGCCGACGACGGCAGCGCCTCGGTCGAAAACCAACCGATTTCATTGACCGATTTGACCAAGCGTCTCGCCGCCGGCAATGCCGGGGAGACGGCCGTCACCATTGCCAGCTCCAAGTCGGTTACGGTGCAGCAACTGATGGCGGTCATGGATGCCTGCCGGACGGCCGGGGTGACCCAGTTGGGGTTGGCCGCGCAGGCCGACGCGCAGCCGTGAGCATTCCGATGGCGATGCCGATGAGCATGACGATGCCGGGTGCAGGAACACCGTCCCGCTGGGGACGCGCCATCATGCTGGCGCTTGCCGTCGAAGCGGTGGTGTTGGCTGGCGGCGGATGGGTGCTGACCCGTCCCGCGCCGCCGGCGCCGGTCAAGGAGGAGATGACGCTCGATCTCACCACCTTGCCGCCGCCAGAATTGCCGAAGCCGCCGGAGCCCGAGCCGCGGAAGGTCGAGCCGGCCAAACCAGAACCGCAAAAAAATCAGATCAAGCCGGAACCGAGAAAGCCGGCGCCACCCAGGCCAGCGCCGGCTAAAACGGCCGCCCCGCCGCTTGGTCCGGTGAGCAATGTGCCTTCGGACTTCGCGGCGCCACCGCCGGCCCCCCCAGTGGAGCCGGCGCCTGTGGCTCGGGCGGAGGTCAGTTCGGCCGCTCTCGATCTGTTTCAGCTCCAGGCCCGGGCAGCCGTGCAAGCGGCTCTGCGCTATCCGAACGCCGCCAGAATCCGTAAGTTGACCGGGCAGTGCCGCCTCGGGTTCGACTACCGGAATGGACAGGTGTCGAATGCCCATATCGTAACGTCGAGTGGTTACGACATTCTCGACGACGCGGCCGTCGCCGCGTTGAGCAATGCCGTTTTGCCGGCGGCACCTCCCGATATGGCCGGCCATCTGCTCAAACTCACCATCGCCGTCGTTTTTTCGGCGCAATCCTAATCCTGCATTTCCGGAGCCCATGATGCGTCAACAGTCGTCCTGGTTGTCCAAGATCCCGCTTGTCTGCTCGTTCGCCACGGTGTTGCTCTGTCTCGTTGGGGCTGGCCCGCTTTCCGCTCGCGAGCCGATTTTTCTCACGGCGCATCAATTCGATTTGCAAAATGTTCTGCCGCCGCCGCCGGCCGAGCTTTCCGCGCAAGAGGCCGAGGAACTGGCCGAATTGCATCGGATCGAGGCGACCCGGACGCCCGAGCAGGAAGAGCGTGCCAAATTGGACGATGCCGAGGAGACGGTGTTCATCTTCCGGACGGCGCTTGGCAAAGATTTCAGCCCCGACCGCCTTCCCGTTGTCGCCGCTTTTTTTGACCGGGTGAAGAATGACGCCTCGGTGTTTGCCAAGGCGGGAAAGGTTGCCTGGCATCGCAGGCGCCCTGTCGCGGTCGATCCGACCCTGCACCCCATCGGCCGCGGAACCAGCGAATCCTATCCCAGTGGCCACGCCACGCTCGGTTGGCTGGACGGGATTGTCCTGGCCGCCATGATCCCGGAGAAGCGCGAGGCGATTCTCGCCCGGGCCGCCGATTACGCCCGGAATCGACTGGTCTGCGGCGTGCATTTTCGCAGCGATATCGAGGCCGCTCAGGTCGCCGGTACGCTGGCCAGCCAATTGCTGATGCCAAACGTGCAATTCCAGCGCGAGTTCAAGGCAGCCCAGTTGGAATTGAGCCAAGCCCATCTGACGGCCGTTCCCTGACAATCGGAGTTTTATGATGCGCTTTCGTCTTTTGGGGCGGGAAAATGTCCTCGCGCTTGTGCAAATCCTGGTGGCTGCCGCCGCTTGCTGGGGCGCCGCTTCCGACGAGGCCTCGGCGCAAAGCGCCTCCGTTTTTCATATCGTCAAGACGGTGCCGCTGGGGGCCCCCGACAAATGGGATTACCTGTCCTTTGATCAGGAAACACACCGTGTTTATATCGCCCATGAGTCTGAGGTGACGATCCTGGACGGCCTGAGCGGCGCGATCGTCGGAAAGGTCGAAGGACTCAACAAGGCGCATGGTATAGCCTTTGTCGGACGTCTCCATCGGGGCTACGCGACCAACGATGGGCGGGTCACCGTCTTCGATTTGGACAGTTTTCGACATCTGGCCGGCATCGTGACGGATGTCGGTGCGGACGCGATTCTGTCCGACCCGGCGAGCGGGCGCGTTTTCGTCATGAACGGCAAAGGCCATACGGTCACGGCCATCGATCCCGATAGCAATTCGGTGATCAAGACCGTTCCCGTCGGCGGCAAGCCGGAATTCGCCGCCGTTGACGGGAAAGGCGGGCTGTTCGTCAATTTGGAAGACACCAATGAGATCGTTCGTCTCGATACCAAAGCCGTCGCCGTTACCGCCCGCTGGGCGATTCCCCAGTGCGAAGCGCCGCATGGCTTGGCCATCGACCTGCAAAGGCAGCGCCTGTTTGCCAGTTGCGTCAATGGCAAGATGACGGTGGTCGACGCCACGTCGGGGGCGGTCAAAGACGTGCTGCCGATCGGAAAAGGCAGTGACGCGGTGGTGTTCGATTCGCAACGGGACGTCGCTTTCAGCTCCAACGGCGACGGCACCTTGTCGATGATCGCCGTCGATGCAGAGGGCGGGCTGACGACCCTTTCCCCCATCACCACGGTACCGGGCGCCAAGACGATGACGTTGGATCGGCAGAGCGGCCGCATTTTCCTGGTTGCCGGCGATGCCGACCCAAAGGCGAAGTCGATCGTTCCCGGCAGCCTGAAACTGTTGATTCTGGAGTCCCGGTAGGGCGCGGGCATCTTGCCCGTTAGGCGTTAAAACGGATCACCGGAATTGCCCTCACGCCTTATCGTCATCCCCGCCTGCGCGGGGATGACGGGAATTTACCGATAATTTCGGCGATCCTTATAAGATTGAGGTTGCCTGGGGAGCACAATGATGGGTGTCTTCCCTTTTCTTATCTGATTCGCCCCAATAACGGCGGCAGATCGCCCAGCAAGCCGTCGCGTGCGCGCCAACCTGCCGGCGTCTGGATCTTGCGCTCGTCTTTGATCAGTCGGGCGAAGGCCACTCTGCGCTCGCCTTTTTGCGCCCAACCGACGAACCATCCGAATTGGCGATCACGATCGGGTTGACCATCGGTCCCTGGCTGAAAGCCGGTGCCGGTCTTGCCATGGGCGGTCCAGCCGTTCGGAAGCGGGAATCGCGGCAGGATCGAGATCGTCCGCGCGAGGGCCAGATTTGAAACGGGCAGTTGGTCGGTCAGAAGGTTGCGCAGGAAGGTGATTTCTTCCGCCGGAGATATGGCAAGCGACGAACTGAGCCAGGCATTGGCAAGGCCGTTGTTTCGCCCAGGATCGCCCGAAAGGTCGCGATTCCCATAGTCGAGACGGTCGACATACTGCTGAAAGCGGTCGGACCCGAGCCGCCGCGTGATCTCTCGGGAATACCAGACGACGGACTCGCGCAGCCAACTGGTCGGATCGATGGTGTTCTTCCAGCTTTCCATCCAGGCCTCATAGTCGTCTTGGTAGGGCCAAGCCGGAGTGTGTGCGTCGTGAAGGAGGCCCGCGTCATAGCCCATCACGGCGAGCGCGATCTTGAAGGTCGATGCCGGGCTGTTGCGGGTTTCGCATTGGCTTCCTTGCCGTTCCAGCACCTTACCGCTGGCGGCCTCAACGAGAAGGGTGCAGGCGGGGTCCGCCATGACGGGGCTGGCGAGAAGACAAAGAAGGAAGCCGGATACGGCCCGGCGAAGCGTGGCGATGACCGTCCTCCAATGACGAAACTTCTGTTGTCCTCGTCACCCCCGGGCTTGACCCGGGGGTCCAGTTGTCTTATCCGCCAGACGAGGATGCCCTGACGACAGATGGATTGCCGGATCAAGTCCGGCAATGACGAAAGAGAGGCGTGATCCAATATGATCGCAAATGTCTCCAGGGTCCTCAGTCCAGTTGCATCAGCAAGGCCTTGAGATAGGCGCTTTCCGGCAGGAAAGGATGGACCGGATGATCGGCGCCGGCGCCGGACGACCGCAGGATGCGACCGCTTCGGCCAGCCAGGGAGAGGCCATGGCGAATCTCTTCGGCGAAGGCGTCCGTTCCCATGTGATGCGAGCAAGACGCGGTGAACAAGAATCCCCCGGGTTCGACCAAACCGGCCGCCAAGCGGGCCATTTTTCGATAGCCTTTGGATCCGGCGGCCAGATCCTTCTTCGATTTGACAAAGGCCGGCGGATCGGCGACGACGACACCGAAACGCTGACCGGCGGCCGATAACCGTTCCATTTCGGCGAAGGCTTCGGCGCGGACGGTTTCGATGACGACGCCGTTGTGTTCCGCCGAGCGCGCGGCCAAAGCCAAAGACGCCTCGGAACGGTCGACGGCGATCACTTTCGCGGCTCCGGCGCGTGCCGCCTGGATGGCGAAGCCGCCGGCGTAGCTGTAGAAATCGATCATGCTCCGCCCCTCGGCCAAGGCGGCGACCGCGGCGCGGTTGTCGCGCTGATCGAAGAACCAACCGGTCTTTTGGCCGGTCGCCAAATCGGCGAAGAAGGACGCTCCGTTTTCTTCCAGTTCGACCGGGCCGTCGAGTTCGCCTTTGGCCAGGCGCTCATAAAGGTCGAGTCCTTCCAATTTGCGCATGGCCGAGTCGTTCTTCAGCAAGACGGCGCTCGGAGCCAGAACCTCATCTAAAGCGGCGAGAAGGGTGGGTAAAAGAAGTTCCATGCCGGCGGTGTTGACTTCCAAGGCGATGATATCGCCGTAACGATCGATCACCAGGCCGGGAAACCCATCGGCTTCGGCATGAATCAGGCGATAAAACGGCCGGCCGTAAAGCCGCTGACGAAGGGCAACCGCGCCCCGCAGGCGGTCAGCCAGAAATGTCTGATCGATTGTCTGATCGGGGTTGCGCGACAGCAAACGCACGCCGATCAGCGAGTGGGGGTTGAAGGTTCCGACGCCCAGCCTCTCACTGCCGGCGTCGATGATCGTCACCACGCCCCCCGGCGGCAGCGCTTTGGCCTCCGCGGTCATCGCGATTTCATTGGAGAAGATCCAGGGGTGACCGCTTCTGAAACGGCGAGAACGGCCGGGCAGAAGGTTTATCTGGGGGCGAGCGGCGGGAGTATCGGAAAGATTTGTCATCGCCGCAGTTTACAGACCTGAGCCTATCGGGCAAGAGCAACCACGATTGGCGCGGTTGTGGACATTGGAAACCCACACGCATTGTGGGAGAAATTTATGAGTATTTGATTCAAATCAATGGCCCCTGGGGGCGGAAGCTGCATATTCCGCATGATCTTTATCCGAACGTGGGGAGATCGTTCGGCTTATTACGAAGATAGGGGCTGCCAACTTGGCGGAAATTGGGGGAAGATCACTTTTCCGACAGGGGCAAATGGCGGGTTGATTCCGTCTGGAATTAATTTTGGTCGAGACAGGAGTTCGGCATGACCCAAGCGACCACGGCGCTAGGCGCCAAAGAAGCGACGCCTTATGTCGACGATGTCATAAAAAAGTTTGTCATCGCGGCGACTTTCTGGGGCATCGTCGGTTTTCTTGTGGGCGATTTTATTGCCTGGCAATTGGCTTTTCCGGCCTTGAATTTGGACCTTGAATGGTTCTCGTTCGGTCGTATTCGGCCTGTTCATACCTCCGCGGTCATTTTTGCTTTTGGCGGAAATGTTCTTTTCGCCACATCCTTTTTCATCGTGCAGCGGACGTCGCGAGCCTCGCTGTTCGGCGGATCGGCGTTTGGCAATTTCATCTTCTGGGGTTATCAGCTGTTCATTGTGCTGGCCGCCTCGGGCTATGTTCTGGGGATTACCCAGGGCAAGGAATATGCCGAACCGGAATGGTACACCGATCTGTGGTTGACCGTTGTCTGGGTGTCCTATCTGGTGGCTTTCGTCGGTACGCTCTATAAGCGCAGAGAGCCGCATATTTATGTCGCCAACTGGTTTTTCCTGGCGATGATCATCACCATCGCCATGTTGCATCTCGGCAATAATCTGGCGGTGCCGACCATCATCTTCGGCGGCACTTGGTGGCGGTCCTACGAGGTCTATGCCGGTGTTCAGGACGCCTTGACGCAATGGTGGTATGGGCATAACGCCGTCGGCTTTTTCCTGACTGCCGGCTTCCTTGGCATCATGTATTATTTCGTGCCGAAGCGGGCCGAGCGTCCGGTCTATTCCTACCGGCTGTCCATCGTCCATTTCTGGGCCCTGATCTTCCTTTATATCTGGGCCGGCCCTCATCATCTGCATTACACGGCTCTGCCGGACTGGGCGCAGACGCTGGGCATGACCTTCTCCGTCATGCTGTGGATGCCGTCCTGGGGCGGCATGATCAATGGCTTGATGACGCTCTCCGGCGCCTGGGACAAATTGCGCACCGATCCGGTGATCCGCTTCCTGGTGACGTCGGTGGCCTTCTACGGCATGTCGACCTTCGAAGGGCCGATGATGTCGATCAAGGCCGTCAATTCGTTGTCGCACTATACCGACTGGGGCATCGGCCATGTCCATTCGGGCAGCCTGGGATGGGTGGCCTTCGTCAGCTTCGGCGCTCTTTATTGTCTGGTGCCGATTCTGTGGAAGCGCAAGCAGCTCTATTCCATGCGGTTGGTCAGCTACCATTTCTGGACCGCGACAATCGGTATTGTCCTCTACATTACCGCGATGTGGATCTCGGGGATCATGCAAGGCTTGATGTGGCGTGCCTATGACAGCATGGGATTCCTCCAGTATTCGTTCGTCGAGACCGTGGCGGCGATGCATCCCTATTACGTCATCCGCGCCACCGGAGGAGTCTTGTTCCTCTCCGGCGGACTGATCATGGCCTACAATTTTTATCGCACCATCAGGGGCGACGTGCGGACGGAAGCTCCGTACGAAGCGCCTGTTACCGCGACAGTTCGGGGCTAGGGAGAACGACCTATGTCTATCCTGAAGCATCACGCCAAAATCGAGACCAACGTCCTTCTTTTGATGGTTGGTATCTTGTTGACGGTGATTATCGGCGGCATCGTCGAGATCGTTCCCCTGTTCACCATCACCGAGACCATCGAAAAGGTCGACGGGATGCGGCCCTACTCGCCGCTTGAGCAGGAAGGGCGCAACATCTACGTCCGGGAAGGGTGTTATCTTTGCCACAGCCAGATGATCCGTCCGTTCCGTGACGAGGTCGAGCGCTATGGCCACTACAGCCTGGCTGCGGAATCGATGTATGACCATCCCTTCCAATGGGGGTCGAAGCGTAACGGCCCGGATCTTGCCCGCGTCGGCGGAAAATATTCCAACGACTGGCATGTTCGGCATCTGGCCAATCCTCGCGATGTCGTGCCTGAGTCCATCATGCCGGGCTACAAACATCTCCATCGGCCTCTCGATTTCAACGATGTCGTCGCCAATATGAAGACGCTTCGCGTCGTCGGCGTTCCCTACACGGAAGACGATATCGCCAATGCGAAAGAGGATTTGATCGCGCAGGCCAGCAACGATGCGTCGACGGACGCCCTGTTGCAGCGTTATCCGAAAGCCAGTCTGGGCAAGAAGGACAGGACCAGCGACCAAGTGACCGAGATGGACGCCCTTGTCGCCTATCTCCAGATGCTTGGCACGCTGGTGGACTTCTCGACCCAAAAATCCGACTCCATACGATAAGGGGGGCGGATCATGTTGGATCACACGATCAATATCCTGCGTTCCGCGTGGAGCGTATGGGCGATGGTTTTCTTCTGCGGGATCGTCCTGTGGGCCTATTGGCCGAAGCATAAGGCGATGATCGAGTCCCATGGATCGATCCCGTTGAGGGATGACGAGAACGAGGAGCGCTAACCATGGCCAATGCTGAGAAAGACCCTGTCAGCGGTCAGTACACCACTGGCCACGAATGGGACGGCATCAAGGAACTGAATACGCCCCTGCCGAGATGGTGGGTGATTGTGTTCTACATCACCATCGTGTGGGCGGTTGGCTATTGCGTACTCTATCCGTCATGGCCGACCCTGAACGGCTATTGGGCGGGGACGCTCGGCTGGCACTCCCGGACCCAGGTGGCCCAGGAGATCGAACAGGCGAAGTCGGCCAAGGCCGTCTATCTGTCGAAGATTCAGGATTCTTCGCTGGAGGACATCGTCAAGGACAAGGATCTGTTGAACTTCGCCATGGCCGGCGGCCGCTCGGTGTTTAACGAAAACTGCGCCGCTTGCCACGGCGTCGGCGGCGTCGGCGCCTATGGCTTCCCCAACTTGGCGGATGATCAATGGCTGTGGGGTGGCGCACTCGACGATATCAGGACGACGATCACTTATGGGATCCGCAACACCAATCCCAATTCTCGCCAAAGCGAGATGCCGGCGTGGGGCGGCGGCGACCCTCTGACCGACGCGCAATTGGACAGCCTGGCCGAATATGTGCTGTCTCTGTCGAAGAATTCGACCAATCCTGCGGTCGCTCAGCAGGGGGCGCCGATCTTCGCCGAACGCTGCTCGCCCTGCCATGGCGAGGCCGGAGAGGGAAGTCAGGCGGTCGGCGCTCCGGCGCTGGCAGCAGGGATCTGGTTGTACAAGGGTAAGAGCCAAAAGGCCGAGATCATCTCGCAAATCAAGAATCCCAAAGGTGGGGTCATGCCCTCCTGGACCGATCGGGGGCTTGACGAGGCGACCATCAAGACGCTTGCGGTCTATGTCCACTCTTTGGGTGGTGGAAAGTAACCTCTTCCAAAGGCGCCACGGCTATCTCCGTGGCGCCGTTTCCTTTTTCTAGGCAAGTCATGTCCTCAAAAAACGAAGCGCTTGTCGATCAGAACTCTTCCGAGTCTCGGAAGGTTTCTCTTTACGCGAAACATAGCAAGGCTTACCCGCGCTTTCTCAACAAGGGGAGCTTTCGGCGCCTGAAATGGCTCGTCACGACGATTTTATTGGCCATTTTTTGGATTACGCCCTGGATCCGATGGGATCGCGGCCCTGGCGCCGCCAGCCAAGCCATCCTGCTCGATCTGCCCGGACGTCGGGCCTATTTCTTCGCCATCGAGATATGGCCTCAGGAAGTCTATTACCTGACGGGCTTGTTGATCATCGCCGCGCTCAGTCTTTTCTTTGTGTCGGCATTGCTGGGCCGCGTGTGGTGTGGGTTCGCCTGTTTTCAAACGGTGTGGACCGATCTTTTCGTCTGGATCGAGCAGACGTTCGAGGGTGATCGCAATCGGCGCATGCAACGCGACAACGCGCCTTGGTCGACCGACAAGCTGCTGCGCAAGTCCGGCACGCAGGTCTGTTGGATCATCATCTCGCTGCTGACCGGCTGGGGATTCGTGCTCTATTTCGACAATGCGCCGACATTGACCCGTGATTTGCTGACCGGTCAGGCCAGCATCAACGCTTATGGTTTCATGGCGCTGTTCTCGGTCTTTCCTTATCTGTTGGCCGGCTTCGCCCGTGAGCAGGTGTGCATTTACATGTGCCCCTATTCCCGGTTCCAAAGCGCCATGTTCGATGAGCATTCGCTGATCGTCAGTTATGAAGCCTGGCGCGGCGAGCCGCGCGGCAAGCTGACCGGCGCCGTGCAGGGGCGCGCGGCCGCTGCGGTTTTCGACGGACGCGGGCATTGCGTCGACTGCAAAATGTGCGTTCAAGTCTGTCCGACGGGAATCGATATCCGCAATGGCAGCCAGTTGGCCTGTATCGGTTGCGCGCTGTGCGTCGACGCCTGCAACAGCGTGATGGACCGCGTCGGATTGCCGCGCGGGCTGATCAGCTATGATTCGTCTTTCAATCAGATGGGGCGAGCCAAAGGCGAAACGGTGGTGAAGACCAGATTGTGGCGCCCGCGCACGTTCCTCTATCTGGCATTGATCGCGCTCGTCGGTTTTGTCATGGCCTATAGCTTGTCGACCCGCAAAACCTTTGACGCCAATGTTTTGCATGAACGCTCGCCGGTTTATGTGGAGCTGTCGGGGAATCGGATCCGCAACGGCTATACGTTGAAAATTCTCAATATGGTCCGCCAGGATGGGCATTTCCGCCTGACTCTCGAAGGCGTGCCCGATGCGACCATGACGATCATCGGGGCGAGTGGAGAGGGGCTGTCCTCGGTGGATCTGACCACCGCGCCGGATGAGGTCGGCACATTCCGGCTGTTCATCACCGCGCCAAAGACATCGCTCAAGAGCAACAAAAGCGATTTGACGTTGGTCTTGACCGATCTCGATAGCGGCCGAATCGTTCGGCATCGGAATTTATTCGCGGGGCCTGACCTGGAATGACTCAATCGGCGAATGTTTCCCCCATGACCTCCCGGCGTCAACCGGGCTGGTGGTATCCGTTCATCTATGTCGCCGTCTTCGGCGTGGTGTTGGCGGTGAACTTGGTCTTCATGTTCTCGGCCATTCGTACCTTCAGCGGATTGTCGACCGAGCAGGCTTATGACAAGGGCTTGAAATACAACGAAGAGATCGAGGCGGAGAAACAACAGCAAGAGCTGGGCTGGAGCGTCACCACCGAGGTCAATGCGCGTGCGCGATCCGAACAGACGCCGCATGCCGCCGATATCGTCATTACGTTCCTGGACAAGGATGGAAAGCCGGTGACCGGTCTGGACGTCAAAGCCGCCTTCGTCCGTCCGACGTCGGACGGTCACGACAGCACGGCCGCTTTGGCCGATCAGGGACAGGGACATTACCTGGTTTCCGCAGCCCTCTCGTTGGGTGGTCAATGGGATATGACGGTGAGCGCCCATCGGGGCAAATTGAGTTACCGGTTCGCTCAGCGCATCTATCTGCCCTGATGGTTCAATGCGCCCATTGTGGTTCGGAGGTCGGTGCCGCCTCGTCGGGCGGCGCCGATTTCTGCTGTCGTGGTTGCCGGGCCGCCTTCGCCCTGATCGGCGGCATGGGGCTGGACCAATATTACCGCCGCCGCAGTTTTGATCCTGCCCAGCGGCCGTTGCGCCCCGACGATGACGCCGGCCCGATCGACTATATCCCGCATGCGAAAGTGGGCGAGGATGGACTCTCGACCCTGCATTTGATGGTCGAAGGCATGCATTGCGCGGCCTGCGTCTGGTTGATCGAATCGCTCCTGGCCAAACAGCCGGGCGTGGTTGCGGCAAGGCTCAATATGACGACGCGGCGTCTGGTGATTCGCTGGCGAACGGACGAAAACAGCGTCAACGCCATTTTGGCGCCGGTGAGCGGCGTCGGCTATCGCCTCTTGCCCTTCGATCCCTCCCGCCTGGGCAGCAATTCCGAAAATACGGAAAAGGAATTGCTGCGGGCGATGGCCGTGGCGGGGTTCGCCGCCGGCAACGTCATGTTGTTTTCGGTGTCGATCTGGGCTGGTGAATCGGGCAGCATGGATTGGGTGACTCGCTCACTGTTCCATTGGATCTCCGCGCTGATCGCCCTGCCTGCGGTCGTCTATTGCATCCGCCCGTTCGCCCGTTCGGCGCTGACCGCTCTGCGGGCGGGACGCTCGAATATGGATGTGCCGATCACCATCGGCGTGACATTGGCGTCGTCCATGAGTTTGTGGGAAACCATCCGCGGTGGTCCTCACGCCTATTTCGATGCTGCCATCTCCTTGCTGTTTTTCCTGCTGATTGGTCGCTATTTGGATAGCCGTGCCCGGGGTCGGGCGCGATCGTCGGCGGAGCATCTGCTTTCGCTCGGAGCGACGGCGGTGACCGTTTTGGATCGCGATGGCACAAGGCGTCTGTTGTCTCCCGAACGGATTGAACTTGGGGCGACCGTTCTGGTGGCGACGGGCGAACGCATCGGCGTCGATGGGACGGTGATCGCCGGCCTGTCGGAAATCGACAGCAGCCTGATCAGTGGGGAAACTGTTCCCGCCGCTGTCGGTCCTGGGGCGGCTGTGTTTGCCGGCACGCTCAATCTGGCGGCACCCCTGCGTCTTCGCGTGACCGCGGTCGGCGAGAGCACATTGCTGGCCGAGATCGTCCGCATGATGGAGGTGGCCGAGCAAGGGCGGGCCCGCTACGTGGCCGTGGCCGATCGCGTGGCGCGCTATTACGCGCCGGTGGTGCATCTGATGGGAGCCTCGACCTTTCTCGGTTGGGAGATTTTCACCGATACGCCCTGGCAAGTGGCCCTTCTTTACGCGGTCTCGGTGTTGATCATCACCTGTCCCTGCGCCTTGGCGCTGGCGGTTCCGGTCGTTCAGGTGGTGGCCAGTGGACGGTTGTTGCGGCAAGGCATTCTGGTCAAATCGGCGACGGCACAAGAGCGATTGGCCGACGTCGATTGGATCGTTTTCGACAAGACCGGGACTTTGACCGTCGGCCGCCCGGATTTGCTGGCCGGCGACTGGATGGAGGAGGATTTGCGGCTGGCGGCCTCCATAGCGGTGGCCAGTAAGCATCCGGTGGCGCGCGCCCTGGTGCGCGCGATGCCGACGGCCTCCGCAGTCGACGGCGTGCAAGAGATTCCCGGTTGTGGTCTGGCGTATGGCGCCATACGGCTGGGAAGCCGGCGGTGGCTTGGCGTGCCGGACGAACAGGGCGAGGCCTTGGGGCCGGAACTGTTTCTGGCCAGGCCGGATCGGCCTCCCGTTCGTTTTGTCTTCGCCGATCAACCGCGCAGCGATGCCATCGAGATCGTGGCACTTCTCAAACGGCGGGGCTATCGCATCGCCTTGTTGTCGGGAGACCGACCCTCCACCGTGGGAGCCGTCGCCCTACGCTTGGGAATTGACGATTGGCGGGGAGGGTGCACGCCGTCCGATAAATGCGCCCGACTGGAGGAATTGGCGGCGTCGGGCCATAAGGTGCTGATGATTGGGGATGGCTTGAATGACGCTCCGGCGCTGGCCTCTGCCCATGTTTCGATGTCGCCGTCTTCCGCCGTCGATATCAGTCAGACGGCAGCCGATGTGGTTTTTCAGGGGGATCGCCTGGCTCCGGTCGCGGAAGCTTTGGCGGTGGCGAAGAAGGCCGGCACTCTGGTTCGGCAGAACTTTGTCCTGGCATTGGGATATAATCTATTTACCATCCCGATGGCGGTTGTCGGACTGGTGACGCCGTTGATCGCGGCGATATCCATGTCGACCTCGTCGGTGATTGTGATTACCAATGCTTTGAGGCTTTCCCGCGGGAGGATCCGGTGAGCAATTTGCTGATGCTGATTCCCGTCGCCTTGGTTCTCGGCGCGCTTGGTTTGGTTGGGTTCTTATGGGCCTTGCGATCCGGTCAGTTCGAGGATCTGGACGGGGCCGCCAATCGGATCTTGTTCGACTACGACGAGATCGAAGATGTTCCCAAGGAAAAAGGCACGCCTGAAAACTAACGCGTCGGTTGCGTGCGTGGACGGCGAGTGCCGGGAAAGCGAGTTCACTCGAATGCTCTGGTTGATAGGGCTGGGGCTTATCGTCATTCTGTAACATAATGCCAAAAAATGGCGGCTTGGACGGAGGGGGTCCTGTTGGATGTCTTGACGATCGAACGCGACAGAATCGAAACACCCATGGTGAGTTGCGTTCATTGCGACCTTGGCGCTATGGCCTTTTGCGCGGGTCTGAGCACGCAGCAGTTTCGTTGCTTCATGACGGTTCTTGGCCAGGCCAGTGTCGAGCCCGGAACGGCCCTTTTTCGGGAGGGCGATCCGGTACAGTATCTCTATACCATCACTGCCGGCGCGGTGAAGCTCTACAAGCTGCTGTCGGATGGGCGCCGCCAGATCACGGCCTTTCTGTTTCCCGGCGACTTCTTCGGCATGACGATCAGTGATACTTACGCCTATACCGCCGAAGCCATGACGCCGGCGGTCTTTTGCCGTTTTCCCCGGCGGAAGCTGGACTCGCTGTTCAGCGACCTTCCCTTGCTCGAGAAGAAACTGCTGGGGGCGACCATGCAGGAGCTTGCGGCCGCCCAGGAACAGATGTTGTTGTTGGGACGAAAGACGGCGCGCGAACGGGTTGCGACCTTTTTGGTGACGCTGAAGCGCCGCCTGTGCGTCAGGGGCGATAAGTCGCCGCTGATCCCCTTGCCGATGAGCCGTTCCGATATCGCCGATTTTTTGGGGCTGACCATCGAGACGGTGAGCCGCACCTTGACCGGATTGAAACGGGACGGACTGATTGCTTTGCCGGACGCCAATCACGTGTCTATTCAGCGATTTGACGAATTGCATCGGATCGCCGAAGGGATCTGAGCGCAACCTCTGTTCTCGTCCGTAAAAAGGATGTACAAAACGCCGCGGTTCGCAAAAGCGTTGGCGGGCCGGTATTGGTTGGCCGCCTGTTGGCCGAGGAGAGTCCGGTGAGCAAGGAAATTGTCACCAAGCGCGTCACGACGCGCGACATCCGTTTGAGGAAGGCGGGTGAACCGATCGTCGTCCTGACCGCCTACACGACACCGATCGCCAAGCTGCTCGATCGCCATGTGGATATGCTTCTTGTCGGCGATTCGCTGGGCATGGTTCTCTACGGTATGGACACCACCATTGGCGTCACCCTGGAGATGATGATCGCCCACACGCGTGCCGTGGTGCGGGGCTCGGAGCGGGCTTGTGTCATCGCCGACATGCCGTTTGGCAGTTACCAGGAAAGTCCTCAACAGGCATTTCGAAACGCGGCTCGTTTGATGGCCGAAAGCGGAGCGTCTTGCGTGAAATTGGAGGGCGGTCGCGAAATGGCCGAAACCATCCGGTTTCTCGTCACCCGAGGCGTTCCTGTGGTCGCTCATATCGGGCTGACGCCACAAGCCGTGCATGCGCTTGGCGGGTTCCGTGCCCAGGGGCGAGCCGAAGCCGAGGCTGTTCATATCCGCGCCGACGCTCATGCCGTTGCCGAGGCTGGTGCCTTCGCCGTGGTTATCGAGGGGACCATCGAGCCTTTGGCCCGCGCCATCAGTCAGGAAATCGACATTCCGACCATCGGTATCGGGGCCTCCCCGGCCTGTGACGGGCAGGTGTTGGTGGCCGAGGATATCCTCGGATTGTTCGGCACCTTTACGCCAAAATTCGTCAAACGCTACGCAGATCTTGCCAGCGTCGTCGACAAAGCGGCCGAACATTATGCCGCCGAGGTGCGAGCCCGCAGCTTTCCCGGTCCGGAGCATTGTTTTGGCATGGCGAAACCAAAAGCCTGAACGGCGCGTCATCCGGGAAAATGGGATCATTTTCACTCACCCACAAAGCGGAGGCGGTGCTCCCTGACGGGGACCGCTTTTGTGAATATCAAAAGAAGTTTGCTATGACGACCCAGAATGAGTTGCCGATTTTCCGTACGGTTGCCACCTTGCGTCGGGCCGTCAGCGAATGGCGGGGCCAAGGCCTGCGCGTCGCCTTGGTTCCGACGATGGGGGCGCTTCACGCCGGACATATGGCGCTTGTGACTCGTGCGCTGCAATTGGCGGATCGGGTTCTTGCCAGTGTCTTCGTCAATCCAACGCAGTTTGGGCCGCAGGAGGATTTTGCCAGCTATCCGCGCAAAGAGTTGCAAGATGCCCAATTGCTGGCGCGAACGGGGGCGCACGGTCTCTACGCGCCGACGGTGGCGGAAATGTATCCGGACGGATTTGCCACCACCATTACCGTGGGAGGGCCATCGGCCGGCCTGTGCGGCGATTTTCGACCGGGCCATTTCTCCGGTGTCGCCACGGTGGTGAGCAAGCTTTTGTTGCAGTCTGGTGTGGATGTCGCCTTGTTTGGCGAAAAAGACTATCAGCAGCTGCAAGTGATCCGCCGGTTGGTCCGTGATCTGGATATTCCCGTCGCCATCGAGGGCGTCCCGACCGTCAGAGAGAGCGACGGATTGGCGATGAGTTCGCGCAACGCCTATCTGACGCCGGGGGAACGCCTCGTCGCTCCGGTGCTGAATAGGACCCTGGTGGCGATGGCGGGGCGATTGGCGATTGGCGCCGACGTCGCCCAAGAGATCGCCTGGGGCAAGGCGGAACTGCTGGGCGCCGGCTTTTCCGGGATCGATTATCTGAGCGTCTGCGATGCGACAAGTCTGGTGTCTCTGACGCGTGTCAACGGGCCGGCGCGCGTCCTGGTGGCGGCGCAGTTGGGAAAAGCCCGGTTGATCGACAATGTGGCTGTGTGACGCCCTGATACCAACCTGCGCTGATGAAAACTCATCAGCGCCTTCAGGCGCCAGCGCCGCCCTCCGGCGGCTTCGGCTTTCGCC